>Ga0209511_1000494_pt1 | contig 40366 bp, 33 predicted proteins | sample SSSSmetaG_FD_184141 | JGI IMG/M metagenome (GOLD analysis project Ga0209511, IMG submission 184141) | Glacier valley bacterial and archeal communities from Borup Fiord, Nunavut, Canada, to study Microbial Dark Matter (Phase II) - ​SSSS... | ecosystem: Environmental > Aquatic > Freshwater > Ice >... | reverse complement strand
TGCCGTCGGGGTTGAGCTTGATGAATTTGCGGTTGCGCTCGCCGGCCCCGCCGCGCGGCACGGTCGGGCGGCCTTCGTAGCGCACCGGCTGGCCTTGCCAAATCGGCTTGGCCGGGTACGCCGGGCGGTCCGGGCGGTCCGACTGGTCGCCGCTCTCGGGCCGGTCGCGGCGTTCCGGGCGGTCATTGCCGCCCTCGTAGCGACGGGGGCGCTCATCGCGCTCGCCGCTGAAGCTGCGCTTGGGGCCGTCGAAGCTGCGGGGCGGACCATCGAAGCTGCGTTTGGGACCGTAGCTGGGGCGCTCGCCGTCCCGCGCGGGCCGGTCGCCATACGGGCGCTTCTCGCCGAAGCCGGGCTTGCTGAAACCAGGCTTACCATAGCCGCCGCTCGCGGGCCGGTCCGAGCCGCTGCCGCCGCCGAAACTGCGCCGCTCGCCGGAGCCGCCGCTCGCGGGGCGGTCGCCGCCAAACTTGCCGGGGCCGCCCGCGCCCGGCCGTCCACCGAACTTTCCGCCCTCAGCGGGCCGGCCGCCGAACTTACCGCCGCCGCCCGTGCCGAAGGCTGGCCGGTTCGACGAGTAGCCTTCGCCGCCGCGCCCGGCGGGCCGGCTGCCGCCGTAGCTGCTGCCACCGCCACCGCTGCCGTAGCTGCGCGGGCCGCTCGTGCCCCGCTCGCCGCCGCCATAGGGTCGGCGCTCGGCCGGGCCGCTTCCGCTGTTGCCGCCGCCGTATGGCCGGCGCTCGCCGCCGCTGGCTGGGCCGCGGCGGTTGGACTTATCGCCCGGATTATGTTGCTTGCCCATCTGATTGGCTGATTTAATAGTCGTTGAAGAACGAACCCCGCACCGTCCGGCGCTGGTAATGCTAAGTAAAATACTGACCAGGCTACTTCCTAAATAGTGGCATCGGTCAGGTCTAAGGTAAGGCTGGCGCGCGAAAGCCGCGGCCGGCGGTCAAAAAAGCCCGGACCCGGCAGCGGCCGCCGGGGCGGAAGCTGCGGGGTCCGGGCGAAGCCGATGCGGCCGGCGCTAGTCGCGCCGGGCTAGTTTGGCCTCAATCGAGTGCTGGGTGTGGGGCACGGCCCGCAGGCGCTCCTTCGGGATGAGCTTGCCCGTGCCGATACACACGCCATACGTGCCGTTTTTGATGCGGGTCTGCGCGTTTTCGAGCTGCTGAATGAATTTCATCTGGCGCGAAGCCAGCTGATTCAGGCTTTCCTTTTCGGCCGTTTCGGCGCCGTCTTCCAGCACTTTTAGCGAAGCGGACGTAGTGTCGGTGCCCGACTCATTGTTACGGGTCAGGGTTTCCTTGATGAAGGAAAGCTCTTTGCGGGCAGCAGTGAGCTTGGCTTGAATAATCTGGTCAAAATCAGCCAGGTCTTCCCGCGAATAGCGGAGATTTTCCTCGGTCATCGAACAGCAGCTAAAAGGAGTTACGGGTAAGGAAGGTGCTGGCCGGTCGGGCAGCAAACGTGGTGGTCCAACGCCCCGGCTCGCTAAATAGTTTAGCGTCAGGCAAGCTAGCGGACGAGCGCAGTCAGAGCCTTTTTCTAGGGTCTTTGGCTTAGACGGTGCAAAGGTACTTGGTTTCGGCGGCTTACCTGCGCCATCCGCCGGCCTCGCTCAGAAGCCCAGCATCTGAATGGCCGTTACGGCAGCTTCCACGCCCTTATTGCCGTGCTTACCGCCCACGCGGTCCTGCGCCTGCTCCAAAGTGTTGGTCGTCACCAGCCCGAAAACGACGGGCTTGTTGTACTTCAGGCCCACCGTGGTCAGGCCCTGCGCCACGGCGTGGTTGATGTAATCGTCGTGCTTGGTGTCGCCCCGAATGACCACGCCCAGGCAAATCACGGCATCCATCTCCTCGTGCTGGGCCAGCAGCTGCGCGCCCAGCGTCAGCTCGAAGCTGCCCGGCACGGCGTTGATGAAGATGTTTTCTTCTTTAGCTCCGTGTTCGAGCAGCGTCGCCACGGCCCCATCGCGCAAGGCATCGGTCAGCTCGCGGTTCCACTCGGCCACCACCAAGCCGAAGTGCTTTTCGCTGATGTCGATGGATCCGCTGCTGTCGTAGGTGCTCAGGTTTTGGAGGGAGGTAGCCATTTAATCGCGGATTTTGCAGATGCTCGTCCAGGGTTGGAGCCTCGTCTGACGTTGGATTCGGACGTGTGCTAACCTGCCAGCATTGTCACGCTTTTCGCTATTCTGCTTTGTTCAGCTTATATTGAATCCAACGTCAGACGAGGCTCCGACCCTGGACGAGCATCCGCAAAATCCGCGATTTATTGGACCAGCGCGGCTTTGCGTTGCCGGGCTTCGGCAGCTTCGGGGGCGGCGGCGTAGTCGGTCGTGATGCGCTCGTAGGCTTTGGCGGCGGCGGCGAGGTCTTTGGCCGTTTCGAGGGCGAGGCCCTGCTTGAGCAAATAGCCGGGCGAGAACTGCTCGTTGGCGTTGTGGTCGGCGGCCTTGGCGTACAGCTCGGCCGCTTCCTTGGGCTTGTTAAGCTCCAGCTGCGCGTCGCCCATCAAAGCGTAGGCCCGCGACTGCACCAAGTAGTCGTCGGAGCTGAACTTATCGAGCGCGTTGTACGCGTCCTGAAATTTGCCCTGCTTGAGCGCGGCCACGCCGGCGTAAAAATTGGCCAGGTTGCCGGCCTTCGTGCCGCTGTACTCGGTCACTACTTTGGCCAGGCCGGGGCGCTTGCCGTCGCCCTTGGTGGCCTTGGCCAGCGAGTCGGCTTCCCAATATTGCACGGCCTTGAACATGGCATTCTGGGCCTGCTCGTTCTGGCTGGTGCGGTAGTAGTTGTAGGCAAACGCGCCGGCCACGACGGCGACCACGGCCACCAGCAACCCGACGAGCAGGTTGCGGTTGCGGCGCACGAACTCTTCCGACTCAACCAGCCGGGCGGCGAGCGCGTCGGGGTCTTCGAGCAGCGGGTTTTCGGTGGCGTAGGTTTCGGCCGGCACAGTGCCATCAGCCCCGGTAGCGGGGCGAACGGGCTGACGGGCACCCGGCGCTTTGCCGGTGTAGGGAATCTTGGACATTAGAAAAGTTGGACCGATGGGCGGCGGCAAAGTTCCGCGCCCGCCCGGCACCGTAATAAAAGCTTAGTCGTGAATATAAGGGTAGTCGGCCTGCACGTACACATCGTGGTACAGCTCTGCGGCATCAGGATAGGGCGAGCTTTCGGCGAAGTCCACCGACTCCTGCACCCGCGCCTTGATGACTTCGTCAATCGCGTTCAGCTCGTCCTCCGTGGCCATGCCGTGGGTGAGGATGGTGTGGCGCACCGACTCGATGGAGTCGCGGTGGCGGTATTCTTCCACTTCCTCTTTGGTGCGGTACTTGGCCGGGTCGCTCATCGAGTGGCCCTTGTAGCGGTAGGTTTTGAATTCCAGAAACGTGGGGCCTTCGCCGCCCCGGGCGCGGGCGGCGGCGCGGGCCACGGCCTGATGCACGTCCTCCACGTTCATCGCGTTCACCGGCTCGTTGGGCATCGCGTAGCCGTCGGCGATGTGATGCAGGTCGGTCACGTTCGAGGTGCGCTGCACCGAGGTGCCCATCGCGTAGCCGTTGTTCTCGACCACAAAAATGACGGGCAGCTTCCAGAGCATGGCCATGTTGAAGGCTTCGTGGAGCGCGCCCTGGCGCACGGCCCCGTCGCCCATGTAGCAGATGCAGAGCTTGCCGGTCTTGTTGTACTGCTCGGCGAAGGCGATGCCCGCGCCCATCGGAATCTGGCCGCCCACGATGCCGTGCCCGCCCATAAACCCAACCTGCTTGTCGAACATGTGCATCGAGCCGCCCTTGCCCTTCGAGCAGCCGGTGGCTTTGGCAAACAGCTCGGCCATGACAGCGTTGGGCGAGGTGCCCAGCGCCAGCGGGTGGGCGTGGTCGCGGTAAGCGGTGATGTACTTGTCGCCCGGCTCCAGGGCCGACACCGCGCCGGCCACGCAGGCTTCCTGCCCGATGTAGAGGTGACAGAAGCCTTTGATTTTTTGCTGCCCGTAGAGCTGCCCGGCCTTTTCCTCAAACTTGCGCATGAGCTGCATTTGCTCATACCAGCGCACGTAGGTTTCCTTCGGGAACTCGGGCGCGGCGGGCGAGGTCGCGCGGGGCTGCCCGTCGGCGGTCGGCGCGCCGGTGCCGGGCAGCGTTTCCACCTCAGGCTGCTGCTGGGTAGGCACGGCCGTGTCCGCGTCGATTACTTTCGGGGCAGCATCGGTCCGGGGGGCGGCGCTGCCGTTGCGCGCGGCCTTGCCGTTAGGGCTGCCGTTGGTCGCCACGTTGGCGGTTCCGTTCGCTGCTTCGGCTGCGGCCACGTCGATTTTGGGCGCGTCCTTTACTTTCGTTTCCGCCATAGCTCGGGTTATTTAATTTTGCGTTTGGAGGGCGAAATTACGTACTGCCGGCCGTACTCTCCTTCTGCCGCCGCCAATGACGCTCGACCAGCTCCACCTGTTGTTTTTCAAAAACTACGACGAAGCCAGCCTGAGCTTCAGCCCCGGCATCAACTGCTTCATCGGCGATAACGGCTCGGGCAAGACCAACTTGCTCGATGCCATCCACTACCTGGCCCTGGCCAAAAGTGCCTTCGGGGCGGCCGACGCGCAAGCCATTAAGCAGGGTGCCGACTTTTTCGTGGTCAAGGGTCGCTTCTCGGCCGCCGGGACAAATCCGCCCGAGACCATTCAGGTGAGCCTGCGGGCCGGGCTTAAGAAAACCATCACTCACGACAAGCAACCCTACGAGCGCCTCGCCGACCACATCGGGCGCTATCCGGCCGTGCTCATCTCGCCCTACGACACCGACCTGATTCGGCAGGGCAGCGAGGAACGCCGCCGCTATTTCGACAGCTTGCAGTCGCAACTCGACCACGACTTTTTGGAGCTGCTCATTCAGTACAACGCCCTGCTGCGGCAGCGCAACGCCACGCTCAAGCAGGGCGGCGGCTCGCACGGCTTCGACGCGCTTTATCTGCAGGCGCTCGACGACCAGCTCGCCCCGCTCGGCGAGAGTTTGTCCGGGCAGCGGGCTGATTTTCTTACCCGCTATATACCGGTGTTTCAGCGCCATTACCAGCAGCTTGCTGACGGCCGCGAGCAGGTGTCGCTGGCCTACAAAAGCCAGCTGCCTGGCCAGAACTTCCGGCACCTGCTGCTGGCCAACGAGCGCCGCGACCTAGCCCTGCAGCGCAGCACGGTCGGTCCGCACCGCGACGATTTCACGTTTTTGATGGACGAGCTGCCCATCAAAAACTACGGCTCACAGGGCCAGCAGAAGTCGTTTGCCATTGCCCTGAAGCTGGCGCAGTTCGAGCTGCTGGCCGCCGGCCCGGCTCCGGTCGGCGAGCAAACCTTGGTGTCGAGTGATGCCCTGCCCACGCCGGGCGCACCCATCACGACGGAATTGCTGCTCTCTGTGAATGAGCCGCTCCTCTCCGCGACTAAGCCGCCACTACCCTTAACCAAGCCGCCGCAGTCTGCTGCCAAGCCGCTGCTGTTACTCGACGACATCTTCGACCGGCTCGACGACAAGCGCATCGCGCGCCTGCTGGAGCTGGTGGCCGACCACACCTTCGGCCAGGTTTTTCTGACCGACACCAATCTGGCGCGCACCGACCGGGCGCTGGCCGGCGTGGGCGGTGACATCCGCCGCTTCCGCGTGTCGGCCGGCTCGGTGGCCGCTTTCTAGCTTCCTGGCTGCTCGCGGATTCGGGTGGCTGCGGTCGGCCCGTTGGCTTTATGATAGACAGGAGCTTGTGCGCCCGCCGGGCCATTGGCCCGGCTTACTGACGTACTTTTGGGGTAATCGGCCGCGCGCCCGCGCCCTTTGTTTTTGACCTGCGCGCGCAACGCCCCAGTGTATTTTCGTGAAAAAACCCAGCCTTTCCCCCACTGCCCGCCGGGCCGACATTATCCCGCTAAAGGAAGGACTAGAGGCGTTGGTGCGCGCCTATCGCCTCGGCGGTAAGCTCAACGAGGTTACCGCCGTGGCGAGTTGGGAGCGGGTGATGGGCAAGGCAGTCGCCCTGAAAACCCAGGAAGTGTACGTGGCCAAAGGCAAGCTCTTCGTTCGCCTCAGTTCGGCCCCACTCAAGCACGAGCTGGTGATGGCCAAAACGCGGGTGCTCGAATTGCTTAATGCAGCCGTAGGCGCGGAAGTGATTACGGAAGTCGTCTTCCTGTAACCACTCTTTCAGACCGCCCCCGCTCTACTAGCAAAAGCAAGCTGTGTCTGGGCGGTTGTCTTAGCCAGCTGCGGCGCTGTCGCTGCCTGCTGGCAGTGGGCTGAGGCAGCTCATCACGCTGCGGGAAATGGCGTGGGCAAGGCCGCCGTTCGCCCTCGCCTGGTCAGCCTTTTCTTACTTAGCCGCAGCTGTTCAATCTGTGCCGAAGCCGAGTTGACCTGGCTGACCTGGGGCCGCGTTGCCAACGCCCAGGCATTGGCGCAACTCCGGGCTTGACACCCCGGCCCTACTCCGACCCCGGCTGTTATGAAGACTGCTGATTGATTTCCGGCCGCAACGACGCTGTTTCGAGTACAGTCAAAAATGTTCCACGTGAAACATTTTTGTTACCGGGGGCCATAGACTTTCAGAAGCAGCTCGTTGTACGCCTCTAACAGGGCGATATACTTGGTTTGGAGAGCGAAAAGCTGCTTCCCGGGGTCAGAATCAGGCATTTGAACAGGCGTTACACGGGCTGTAACGCCGCTTGTTACAGTCTGACGAACGATGGGTGTTACAAATGGCAACGTCGATTGCTGCACAAGTGTAAAGTCATTGGCAAAGTCATGGTTAATGATTTGTCCGACGCTATTTACAAAATTGGCATCGAGTGTATCTTCCTTGAACTTGCGGTAAATAGTCGGACGCGTAATGCCCAACTCCTCCACGATGCGCGTGATGGAAATACCGCTGTTTTTGATGGCGTTTTGCAGTATTTCGCCTTGATGAGGCATGGAGTGGGGAGGAGGTCAGAGTTACAATGCAAATATGTAACAGGTATATTCGTAAAGCAAATCGCGGCGGAAATACGGCGGGCAAATCGGACAGTGTAACGCAAACAAGGGTGCGGATTAATCGCGGACAGCGTAACGTTACGACCGCGCGACGGATGTAATACCCACCAACCTAGTGCCTGCTCGCGTACAAACCGGACTTAGCGTTACAACCGGCCCAGCAGCGACAGTAGCCGGTCGGGATAATCGGTCGTGATGCCGGCTACGCCCCAGCTCAGCACCCGCCGCAGGTCGGACAGCTCGTTTACAGTCCAGGGCACCAGCCGTAGCGCCGGAAAGCCGCTCGCCAGCTCCGCGACGCGACGCGCGGACAACAATCTGAACGCCGGCCCCAGCGTATCGGGCACGAAGCCCAGCGCCTGAATCTGCCGCGCCAGCGGCACGGTGGTTTCGGCCAGCAGGCACAAGCGCAACGCCGGGCAGACCCGACGCGCCTCGCGCAGGATGCGCGCGTCGAAGCTGAGTAGCGTGGTGCGGTCCAGTACGCCAGTCGCGCGCAGCTCGGCCAGCACCAGCGCCACGAACCGGGCCGGGGCCGGGTGCCAGTGCCCATCGCCAGCCGGGGTACTTTTTACCTCCACCGAGTAGCTTACCGGGGGCCGACCTTGCGCCCGCGCGGCGGTTTCGGTGGCGCGGAATACCTCGGCCAGCAAAGGCCGATAGGTCGGCGCGGGCTGCTGCTCAGGGAAGCCTGCCAACGACCGCTCCCCCACCGGGCATTGCCGAATGGCGGCATAGGGCAGCTCGTAAAGGCGGTGCGCGCGGGCCTGTTCGGGCCGGATGGGCAGCCCATCGGGACCGGGGCCGAGGTGAGCGGCCAGCCAAGGCTCGTGGGCCACGACGACCTGCTCATCGGCCGAAATGACGACATCCAGCTCCAGCACGTTCACGCCCAGCGCCAGGGCGTGCAAAAAGGCGGGCAGCGTGTTTTCGGGCCGCAACCCCCGACAGCCCCGATGGCCGTGGACTTCGGGAGCGGCAGAAACGAGTGATGCGAGAAGGGTCATTGGAGTACCATGTGATGACGGGGCAATGCTTGTAGGCAAGCAAACAACCAAAGCGCCGCCAGTAGCTTTGCGGCGGAGGTTGGCGCAGCGACCGGCACTTCAAAGCCGACCTTTCATTTCGCGCCCTTACTTCATGAAGAAACTGTTGCTTTTTATCTTGCTGCTGGCCTTGGCGGCAGGTGGCTATTACTACTACACGTCCTTGCGCACAGGCCCTGAGTACGCGCTGCTGCGAGCTGCCGCCGCCACCCAAACCCACGACCTAGCCACCTTTGAGCGCTACGTGGACGTGGACGCGCTCACCGGCTCACTCGTGGACGATGCCACCCAAAACAGTGGCGCGCTGGCCGGCCTCGTGCCCGGCGGCGGGCTGGCCCTGCGCGGCGGGCTGGGCCTGCTCAAGCCCACGCTCACGCGGGCGGCCCACAACGAGGTGCGCCGCTTCGTCGAAACCGGCTCGGTGGAAGCGGCGCAGGCCGCCGCGCCCAAGCGCCTCGTAAACCTCTCGTTCATGGGGCTGGCTAGCCGCGTGGTAAGCGCCGACAGCAAGTTCAAGGGTGTCAAGTACAGCACCGACAAAGGCAGCGAGGCGCTAGTGGGCCTGGAGTTTACCCAGCCCCGCTACGACACGACGCTGGTCGTGGAGGTGATGCTTCGCAAGCAGCCCGACGGGCACTGGCAGGCCAAGCGCATCACCAACACCGGGGCGTTGCTGGGACAGGCCGCGCGGCTGGAAAAGCGGCGGCTGCTGAAATGACACGCCCAGGTTTCGGGCAGTGAGAGTGAAGAGCCGACTCACCCCAACAAAAAACCCTCGGCCTGTACGGTCGAGGGTTTTTTATTAAGACGGATACGCTTAGCTGCTCCGTCCGGAAAAGAGCAAGTAGATGATGGAGCCACCAATGGGAAAGAAGAAAATAATGGCCCCCCAGATAAGCTTTTTGCCGATATCCCAATCTTGCTTGAGCAGGCTGACTACGGCGTAGATAGCCAGCGCCAGGTAAACGAAACCGGCTATGCTGAGGCCACCGCTGTTGTTGTAACGGCTGCAGCTGCTAACGAGCAACATCAGAGCTGGCAGGAAGGCCACCGGCGACAACCGGGTGGCAAGCGAGGAAATGAAGCGCATGACGTGAAAAAAGTTAGGTGTGCTGACTTGTACGCAAAACTATCAACTCAGGGTTATCTGTCCACACAAAGATTTGTTAACCAATGAAATGCGTCACATAGGCGGCAACTTTTTGAAAGAAAAGAGGTACCGTCAGCGGCACTAAGGAGGCAGTGAGCAAAATGCCGTAAAGTGCGCCGTAAAAATGCGCGTCATGGTTGATGTTATCAATTTTACGGCGACTCATGTACTGAGAATAAAGCAGGTATAAAAAGCCAAATAGAAAAGGTTGAATAGGTATTGGGATTAGAAAAAGGTAGATTCCCTGGTCTTTGGGAGCAACAGGGTAGAACAGGATGCCCGCGAACAGCACCGACGACACTCCGCCCGACGCGCCGAGGCTGCGGTAGCCGGGGTCCTGGCGATGACGGAAGTAGGTGGGCAGGTCGGAGAGGATGATGCCGCCCAGATACAGGGCCAGAAAAGCCAGCAGGCCGGGTGTGTCGCCGAATGCCTCGCCGAAATAACGCAGCGCGATGCCCCCGAACGAGTACAGGGTTATCATGTTGAAAATTAAATGGCCCCAGTCGGCGTGCAGAAAGCCGGACGTGAGTAGGCGGTACCACTGGCCACCTTCGCGGTTCATGCGGTAGGGGTCGAGTATCCAGCTTTCCATGAGCTGGGGGTTGCTCCAGGCGTAAGCGGAAATAGCGACCGTGAGGCCGAGCAGGAAGTATAGCGGGGTCATAAGGCAGTAGCGCGGACTCTGCGAGTCCGCGCGTGGTATCGTTGTTAAGAGAAACGTTTCAATCGTCTTACGCGCGGACTCGCAGAGTCCGCGCTACTGCTCCCGCTCCAGTAGCTGCAGGGCCAGGGCCCGCAACGGCTCCTTACGGGCGGCGGGCACGGCCAGCCGCTCCAGGTGCAGCAGCGCGTCCTGGAAGTAGTCGCTGATGAGGGCCTCGGTCTGGGCGCGGATGCCGAGCGCATCGTACACGCCGCGAATAGCCCGCACCTTCCCGGCCGGGTCAGACACGGGCTGTACGCCCAGATACTGACTCAGCACGGCCTGCTGAGCGGGACCGGCCTGGGCCTGGGCGGTGAGCAGCAGAAAGGTCTTTTTATCGGCCAGGATGTCGCCCCCCACCTGCTTGCCGAACGTGGCCGGGTCGCCATAGACATCGAGCAGGTCGTCGCGCAGCTGAAAAGCCAGGCCGATGTCCACCCCGAACTGGCGCAGGTGGTCGGCATCAACGGTGGTCGCGCCGGCCAGCACCGCCCCCAGCTCCAGCGCGAACCCGAGCAGCACGGCCGTTTTGAGCCGAATCATGTCCAGGTACTGGGCGATGCTGACGCTGGTTTCGGTCTCGAAATTCATGTCCCACTGCTGGCCCTCGCACACCTCGGCGGCCGTCTGGGAGAAGCGCCGCAGCACCAGCGGCAGCAGCGCCGGAGGCACGTTCTCCGTCAGCAGCTCGTAGGCCCGCACCAGCATCACGTCGCCGCTGAGGATGGCCACGTTGGCGTTCCAGCGCTCGTGCACCGTGGGCTGCCCGCGCCGCAGCGGGGCCTGGTCCATGAGGTCGTCGTGGAGCAGCGTGAAGTTGTGAAACACCTCCGTAGCGAGCGCCGGCCGCACGAGCGGGGCCAATTCATCCGTGAAAAGCTGCCCGCCGAGCAGCGTCAGCAGTGGGCGCAGGCGCTTGCCGCCCAGGCCCATGAGGTAGCGAATGGGGTCGTAGAGCGTGGCCGGCTGCTGGCCGTAGTCGAGCTGCTGCAGCGCTTGGTTGAGCAGAAGGGAGAGGTCGGGTTGCACAGGGGCAAAGGTAGGCGGCCTCACGAGGTGCCTGCGAAGCCGGCTTTTGCGCTCAAGGCGCAATATCCGGCCGGGGAGCGGGCTGAAAAGCGACGGTCGAACTCAGGTAGTCGCACTAGTTTTTGCCCGGTTCCAAGCTGGATACGGCCGGCTAGGACTAGTTTTGGGCATAACCGGGTTGGATAGGCCCGGAAACAAATGTGGCCGCCCGTATCCGAGTTGGATACGGGCGGCCACATTTGTTTCCGGGCCTATCCAACCCGGTTAAAGCCCGAAATAAACGCGGCCGCCCGTATCTGACTTAAATACGGACGGCCACGTTTGTTTCGGGCTTTAACCGGGGCCAAATCGGGTTAGCGCCGCCGCTTGCCGCTGTCGCGCCCGCCGCCGCCTTTATAGCTGCCACCCGGTCGGCCGCCACCACTGCCGCGCCCGGCTTCGCGGCTGGCGCGCTCGCGCTGCCGCACGTCGGCGGGGCGGTCGTCCACGAGGGCCATGTCGATGGTGCGGTCGAGCAGGTTGGCGCTCGTCACGATGACTTGCAGCTCGTCGCCGAACTGGATGATGCGCTTCGAGCCGCGGCCCACGATGCGGTAGTTTTCCTTGTCCAGCTCAAACGTGTCGCCGGGCAAATCGGAGATGCGAATCATGCCCTCGCACTTGTTCTCCTCGATTTCAACGTAGATGCCGCGCTCGGTCAGGCCCGACACGACGCCCTTGAACTGCTCGCCCAGGTGCGCGCCGATGTACTCGACCTGCTTGTACTTGATGCTGGCCCGCTCGGCATCGGCGGCGAGCTTTTCGCGGCGCGACGAGTGCTTGCAGGCTTCCTCGATAGGTTCGACCGTCGCGCTCTTGCCGCCTTGCAGGTAGTGTTCGAGCAGGCGGTGGGCCATCATGTCGGGGTAGCGGCGGATGGGCGAGGTGAAGTGCGAGTAGTGGGCGAAGGCCAGCCCGAAGTGGCCCAGCGGCTCAGTAGTGTAGATGGCCTTCGACATGGAGCGGATGGCCAAGCCCTGAATCACGTTCTGCTCGGGCTTGCCGACGACTTCAGTGCTGAGCTTGTTTAGCTCGGTGCTCACCTTTTTAGGGTTGGAGAGGTTGAGCGTGTGGCCGAATTTCTGGGCAAACAAAGCGAAGTTTTCGAGCCGGTCGGGGTCGGGTGCGTCGTGGGTGCGGTACACCATCGTGAAGCGCGGCTTGGTCTTCTTCAGATTGAAGACGTACTCGGCCACCCGCTTATTGGCCAGCAGCATGAACTCCTCGATGAGCTTGTGCGCGTCCTTGCGCTCCTTCACATAGACCCCCAACGGCTTGCCGTCGTCGCCCAGCCGGAACTTCACTTCCTGGGTTTCGAACGAGATGGCCCCGGTGCGGAAGCGCTCGGCCGAGAGCTGCTTGGCCAGGCGATTGAGCAGGTTCACCTCGGCGGCGTAGTCGCCCGCGCCGGTTTCGATGCGCTCCTGGGCTTCCTCGTAGCTGAAGCGGCGGTCGGAGTGGATGACGGTTTTGCCGAACCAGGAGTCGTAGAGCTTGCCCTGCTCATCCAGCTCGAACACGGCCGAAAACGTGAGCTTGTCCTCGTTGGGCCGCAGCGAGCAGAGGCCGTTGGAAAGATTTTCGGGTAGCATCGGAATCACGCGGTCCACGAGATAAACCGAGGTCGCGCGGGCCTTGCCCTCGCGCTCCAGCTCGGTGCCGAGGCGCACGTAATGCGTCACGTCGGCGATGTGAACGCCCACCTCGTAGTGCCCGTTTTCGAGCGTCCGCAAGCTCAGCGCGTCGTCGAAGTCCTTCGCATCGGCCGGGTCGATGGTGAAGGTGGTAATGTTTCTAAAGTCGCGCCGCCGGGCGATTTCGTCCTGCGTCACTTCGGTTGGGATGGCATCCGCCTCTTCTTCTACCGCGCTCGGAAACTCGAACGGCAAGCCGAACTCGGCCATGATGGCGTTGATTTCGGCCTCGTTCTGGCCCGCCGCGCCGAAGTTGCGCACGATGCTGCCCACCGGACTCCGCCCGGTATCGCCGTGCTCCGGAAATTCAGTGATGCGCACCAGCACCTTGTCGCCGTCGCGCGCGTCGCCCAGCTCCTTGCCCGGCACCATCACGTCGAAGTACGCCTTGCGGTTATCGGGCTTGACGAAGGCGTTCTTGCCGTTGAGCTGCAAGCGGCCCACCACCTCCACCCGTTCGCGCCGGAGCACTTCTACCACGTCGCCCGTCAGGCGGCCGTCGCGCATCCCACGCAGGCGCACCCGCACCAGGTCGCCGTTGAGCGCGTAGCGCAACTGGTCGGTGAAGACGCGGATGTCGTCGCCCTCGCCGTCTTCGCGCACCACGAACGCGAAGCGGGCCGTGGCCAGCGCCACCGTGCCGATGACCGTGTTCGGGTCGCGCTGGGGCCGGCGCTCCGGCCCGTCGCCGGGGTGGTCGAAGCCCGCCGACCGCCGCCGGTGGATGATGGGGTCCTGCCCGAACTCTTCGTCCAGGTCGGGGGCCGGCGCGTGGTGCGGGGCAGCAGCGGGAGCAGTCGGTCTGGTCGCCGTTTTGCGCCCCCTGGCGACGCTCGCCGCCACTTGCAGGTCCGTCGGGTCGGCCAGGCGGTAGTCGTCGTTCTGAAGCAGCTCCAGGTGGCCGGTTTTGCGCAGCTCCTTGAGGTGGGCGAACACGTTCTCGCGCTGCTCTTTGGTTGTTACGCCGAGGCGGCGCGAGAGCTGCCGGTAGCCGAGCACCTTGCCCGGGTTGTCGGCAAACTGCCGGTACACCAGCTCCTGGGTGATGGTCGGGAGCTGGGTTTTGGGTTGAGCTTTGGATTGGGTTCCGGGCTGGGTTTTAGCCGGGGCGGGGGCCGCCTTCGCGCGCGGGGCGCGGGGGGTGGCGGGGTCTTGGGGGTTTTTCATGCGTATTGTATTGGGCGCGGTCTGGTTGCGCGTAGGGGCGGCTCGCAGCCGCCCGTTAGTTAGGGGTAAAGCCCGCTCTGCCTGAACGGCGAAGAGCGGGTGATGTTCAAACAGTACCGTAGCGGACCAGCGGACGGCAGCGAGCTGCCCCTATGCGGCGGCGACTCGCGCCGCGATACGGGCCGGGTCGTCGCTGGGAATGGCGGCCAGCAGCGACTGCGTGTACGGATGCTGGGGATGCAGATACAGCTCGGCGGCAGGACCAGCCTCCACGATTTTACCCTGGCTCATCACCAGCAGCCGGTCGCTCATAAAGCGGGCCACCGACAGGTCGTGGGTGATAAACAGGTAGGTGATGCCCAGCTCGCGCTTGAGCTCGTTGAGCAGGTTCAGCACCTGGGCCTGCACCGACACGTCGAGGGCCGACACCGACTCGTCGCACACAATCAGCTTGGGTCGCAGGGCCAGCGCTCGCGCGATGCAAATGCGCTGCCGCTGCCCCCCGCTGAACTCGTGTGGGTAGCGCTGCTCGGCATCGTCGCTCAGGCCCACCGTGCGCAGCAGCTCGCGCACCCTGGCTTTTTGCTCGGCCCGCGAGCCGCCCACGCCGTGCACCCGCAAGGGTTCGAGAATCGCCTCACCCACCGTCAGCATGGGGTTGAGCGCGGCGTAAGGGTCCTGGAAAACGAGCTGCAACTCGCGCCGCCGGTGGCGCAGCTCGCCGGCCGGCAGCCGCGCCAGGTCGGTGCCCCCGAACAGGATGCGCCCGGCAGTTGGTTCGGTCAGCCGCAGCAAGGCCCGGCCCAGCGTCGTCTTGCCGCAGCCCGACTCGCCCACCAGCCCCACCGTTTCGCCGGGGTAGATGACGAAGCTCACGTCGTCCACAGCCCGCACGAGGTCGGTGGTGCGGGCGAAAAAGCTTTTGCGCAGGGGGAAATAGACGAGCAGGTTTTCGACCTGGAGTAGGGGTTGAGTGCTGTTTGCCGCTCCTTCCCCGAAAACCCCATCCCCTAGCCCCTTCCCCGGTGGGGAAGGGGGACTAGTTCTAGTTTCTAGCTCTAGTCCTACGTCTGTTCTAGCGCTAGAACTAGGGCTAGTCCCCCCTTCCCCATCGGGGAAGGGGGCTAGGGGGATGGGGTTTGCGGGGAGGGGGGCCGAGAGAGCTTGCGAAAGCGGCTCCCCTTGTTCCACGGGAAACCCCTTGGCCGTCTCACTCCCCGTGCGTATCTCGCCCGCCACGAGCATCGCCCCTCCCCCACCGACGGCCCGCGCCACCAGATTCCCAGCCGCGTCGGTGCTCATGAAGTCGGCCACCACCGGCAGGCGGGTTCGGCCAATCGAGAGGCGGGGGCGGCAGGCCAGCAGCCCTTGCGTGTAGGGGTGCTGGGGGCGGGTGAAGATGTCGAACACCGGCCCTTGCTCCACCACCCGGCCGCAGTACATAACCAGGATGCGGTCGGCGATTTCGGCCACCACGCCCAGGTCGTGGGTGATGAAGAGCACCGCCGTGCCGTGCTCGCGGCGTAGGTCGCGGATGAGCTGCAGGATGCGGGCCTGCACGGTAACATCGAGGGCCGTGGTCGGCTCGTCGGCGATGAGCAGGGCCGGGCGGCAGGCCATGGCCATCGCAATCATCACCCGCTGCTTCTGCCCGCCGCTGATTTCGTGGGGATAGGACTTGAATATCTGGGCCGGGCGCGGCAATTGGGCTTCGCCGAACAGCTCGATGGTGCGGGCCTCGGCCTGCTCGGCGCTGAGCGTGGTGTGCAGCCGCAGCGCCTCAACCACCTGGTAGCCGCAGGTCAGCACCGGGTTCAGGGAAGTCATCGGCTCCTGAAAAATCATGCTGATGTCGTTGCCGCGCACCCGTTGCAGCTCGGTTTCGGAGAGTTGGAGTAGGTCCACTTCGCCCAGATTTTCGGTAGCGAAACGGGCCGTGCCGCTGACAATGCGGGCGGCGGGTTTTTGCAGCAGCCCCAGCAAAGCCAGCGCCGTAACCGACTTGCCCGACCCCGACTCGCCCACGATGGCCACCACCTCGCCCCGCTCGACGGTCAGCGACACGCCGGCTACGGCGCGGGTGCTGCCCCGCTGGGAGCGAAAGTCAATGGTGAGGTTTTCGACAGTGAGCAGGGGCATGGAGGAGGATGTAAAACGGAGTGGCACTCCGTTTTGCCGCGAAGCGGCAAGTGCGGTCGGATGGCAATGAGCGGCTTGCGTTGGGTCAGTTCACGTTGGGCTAACGAACTGGGCCAATTAACTCGCCGACCGTGGCTTGCCGCTTCGCGGCAAAACGGAGTGCCACTCCGTTTTACATTTCCTGCTGCCGGAAGAAGCGGCCTTGCAGCAGCAGAATCAGCGCTACACCGATGAAGATGGACGAGTCGGCGAGGTTGAAGATGGGCCAGAGCGAGACGTATTTGCCGCCCACCAGGGGCCAGGCGGCGGGCAGGAAGCCCTCGTAGATGTCCACGTAAATCATGTCGATGACTTGCCCGAAAAACCAGCGGGAGGGCGAGCCGAAGGGCGCGTTGTGGTAGAGCACGCCGTAGCAAATCGAGTCGATGAGGTTGCCCACAGCCCCACCCAGAATGAGCGCCATGCAGGCGATGAAGCCCGGCGCGGCGTGCTGCTGCCACAAGCGCCGGATGTAATACACCAGCCCGCCCACGGCCAGCAGCCGAAACGCGGTCAGCAGCAGCTTGCCGTAGGGCGGGGGCAGCTCCACGCCAAAGGCCATGCCGGGGTTGGTGGTGTAATGCAGCTTGAGCCAATGCCCGAGCAGCGGAACCTCGCCCGGCAAACCCAGCTGCATATGGCTATGCACCAGGTATTTGGAGAGCTGGTCGAGCACTATCACCAGCAGCGCCAGCAGGAAGAACGGGGCCACGCTGCCCCGGCGCGCCGGCAGGCGAATGGACGAGAGCGAAGCAGCGGCGGCGGGGTCAGTGGTCACGGATGAAACTCAGGTTGCTTTATACTGTTTTATACCGAGTTATGAGGTTTCAGAGCCTTCTAAAACGGCCATTGGCAAGCGTTGTGCGCGGGTGTGCCCGGCCGCCACCCAGGGCAGCGACCAGGCCACTCAACATCAGGCGGTTACGACTTTGAGTTGGGCACCGACCCGGAAATCGTCAAACTCCAGCTCGGCCGCGTGGCTCGGGGAGCTGTTCAGGGCAGCGGCCACGTCAGCCGCATCAGCTACGAGAGCCACGGCGGCCACATTCTCGAAATCAGCAAAGTCCAGGCGCAGGGCTTGCACTTCTTCGCGGATGTAGTCGCCGAAAGCGGCTACGGCGGCTTGCAGCGCGGCGGGCGCGGCGGCGCTGAGGCGCACGGCGATGCGGTCCTGCACGTCGAGGCCGGAGTCTTTGCGCAGGTTTTGTAGGCGGTTCACCAGCTCGCGGGCCAAGCCTTCCTGGCGTAGCTCGTCGGTCAGGGTTACGTCGAGGGCTACGGTGAGCGGGCCGTCGGTGGCGACGAGCCAGCCGGGCAAATCCTGGGTGCGGATTTCCACCTCGTCGGGCTGAATGGTCAGGCGCTCGCCTTCGACTTCGACCGCTACCCCACCCTGCTCCACCTGGGCAATTTCGTCGGCCGAAAACGCCTGGATGCGGGCCGCCACGGCTTTCAGGCGCGGGCCATAGACCTGGCTGAGCCGTTTGAAATTCGGCTTCACCGACTTGACCAGCACCCCGCTCGTGTCGTCCAGAAACTCGATGTGCTTGACGTTCACCTCGGCGCAAATCAGGTCCTCGACCAGCCCGACCTGCGCGCGAGTCGTCGCGTCGAGCACCGGCACCAGGATGCGCTGGAGCGGCTGCCGCACCTTGAGCACCGACTTTTTGCGGAGCGAATGGGTGAGCGAGCTGATGCGCTGGGCCAGCTCCATGCGCGCTTCCAGGGCCGGGTCAATCAGCTCGGGTTGCTCCGGGGTCAGGTAGGTCAAATGCACCGACTCGGGGGCCAGCGGGGTTTGCCGGGCCACGGCTTCGGCCCGCAAATGCCGCGTCAGGTTGCCGTAGAGCCACTCGCTGAAGAAGGGCGCGACCGGGGACATGAGCTGCCCGACTACCATCAAACACTGGTGCAGGGTTTCGTAGGCGGCTTGCTTGTCGGCCGTCATCTCGCCTTTCCAGAAGCGGCGGCGCGAGAGGCGCACGTACCAGTTCGAGAGCTGGGCGGTGGTGAAATCCTGGATGGCGCGGGCCGCTTTGGTCGGGTCGTAGGCGTCGTAGTGCCCGCGCACCTCGCGCACCAGCGACTCCAGCTTGCTGATAATCCAGCGGTCCAGCTCGGGGCGCTCGTCCAGCGAGATGAGGCCGAACTCGCGGACCTGGAAATTATCCAGGTTGGCGTAGAGCGCGAAGAAGGAATACGTGTTGAAGAGCGTCCCGAAAAAGCGGCGCTGCACCTCCACGATGCCGGCCGGGTCGAACTTGAGATTGTCCCAGGGCGGGGCGTTGGCAATCAGGTACCAGCGCGTGGCATCGGGGCCGTATTGGGCGATGGTGGCGAACGGGTCCACGGCGTTGCCGAGGCGCTTGCTCATCTTCTCGCCGTTGCGGTCGAGCACCAAGCCGTTGGCAATCACGTTTTTGAAAGCTACCGAGTCTTCGAGCATCACGGCCAGCGCGTGCAGCGTGAAGAACCAGCCGCGGGTCTGGTCCACGCCTTCGGCGATGAAATCGGCCGGGAAATTCTTGCGGAACGTACCCTCGTTTTCGAGCGGATAATGCCACTGGGCGTAGGGCATGGCCCCGGAATCGAACCAGACATCAATCAAATCCGGCTCGCGGTACATGGGCTGGCCGCTGGGCGAGAGCAGAAACACGTCGTCCACGTAGGGCCGGTGCAGGTCGAGCTGGCCGCTGTCGGTCAGCGGGTTGTGGGGCATCAGGCCGGCGGCGATGGCTTTCTCAATCTCGGCTTGCAGCTCGGCGATGCTGCCGATGCAGCGTTCCTCGGTGCCGTCCTGGGTGCGCCAGATGGGCAGCGGGGTGCCCCAGTAGCGCGAGCGGCTCAGGTTCCAGTCCACCAGGTTTTCGAGCCAGTTGCCGAAGCGGCCGCTGCCGGTGCTTTCGGGCTTCCAGTTGATGGTCTTGTTCAGCTCGATGAGCCGGTCCTTGACGGCCGTGGTGCGGATAAACCAGGCATCGAGCGGGTAGTAGAGCACCGGCTTGTCGGTGCGCCAGCAGTGCGGGTAGGTGTGCGCGTACTTCTCGACCTTGAAGGCGGTGCCGTCGCCCTTCATGCGAATGGCGATGCTCTCGTCCAGGGTTTTGTAGTCGGCCCCGCTCTGGTCGTGGCCGTCGTAGTTTTTCACCCAGCGCCCGCCGAACTCGCCCATTTGCGGCACGTAACGCCCGGTGCGGTCCACAATCGGCCCCAGCTTGCCCTCCGCATCCGGCACGAGCAAGGCCGGAATCCCCGCCGCTTGCGCCGCCCGGAAGTCGTCGGCCCCGAACGTGGGCGAGATATGCACGATACCCGTGCCATCCTCCGTGGTTACGAAATCGGCGGCAATGACGCGGAAAGCGTTTTCCTCATCCTCGAAAGCGGGGTAGCCAGCGGCTTGATTGAAGAGGCGCTCGTAGCGGATGCCCACTAATTCTCTGCCTTTTGCTTCGCGCAAGATTTTGACAGAAATCGGGTTTGCTGCCATTGCTTGCGCGTCAGCAGCGAAAGCCACTGCTTTCATGGCATGAGACGACGCTTCTGAGGCTTTTTCAGAAGCAGCAGTCATAGCAGCGTGGTAAGCTGCCATCGCTGAATTGTATTCCGCTGTTGGGAAATAAGCAATGAAGCGCGATTTTGCGAGCCAAACGCGGATGGTTTGCTTCGTGTATTGATTGACTGTTTCGCAAAGAATATAGTCTATGTTTGGCCCTACTGCCAACGCTGTATTTGCTGGCAACGTCCACGGCGTGGTAGTCCACGCCAAGATAAAAGTCTCTGGCTCGGCAGTATTGAGGGTTCGAATCCCATCCCCTCTCGAATCAAACAGCTTCTCCGAAGCCGCGTCTCGCACCACTCGAAACTGAGCCACCACAGTCGTGTCCATCACGTCGCGGTACGTGCCGGGCTGGTTCAGCTCGTGCGAGCTGAGGCCGGTGCCGGCGGCCGGCGAGTAGGGCTGAATGGTGTAGCCTTTGTAGAGCAAACCCTTGTCGTAGAGCCGCTTGAGCAGCGCCCAGCAGCTCTCGATATACGCCGGCTCGAAGGTGATGTAGGGGTCGGTGAGGTCCACCCAGTAGCCCATCTGCCGGGTCAGCTCGTCCCACTCGGCTTTGAAGCGCATCACCGTCTCGCGGCAGCGGCGGTTGTAGTCCTCGACGCTGATTTTCTTGCCGATGTCCTCCTTCGTGATGCCCAGCTCCTTTTCCACTTGCAGCTCGATGGGCAGCCCGTGGGTGTCCCAGCCGCCCTTGCGGGGCACTTGCCGGCCGAGCAGCGTCTGGTAGCGGCAGAAAATATCCTTCACCGTGCGGGCCATCACGTGGTGAATGCCCGGCTGCCCGTTGGCCGAGGGCGGCCCCTCGTAAAACACGAACGGCTCGCGCCCCTCGCGGGAGCTGACGCTCTGCTCAAAAATGCCGTTCGCCTCCCAGTAAGCCCGCACGTCTTGGGCGAGCTGGGCGTAGTCGAGCGGTTGCTTGTATTCGGGGTAGGTCATTGGTTGATTGTGCTATCGGCCTTTTGGTTTACCCCCTGGCACCCCCTCCCCGTGCAACCCCACCCCTAACCCCTCCCCGGTGGGGAGGGGAACTAGTCCTAGTTCTAGCTTTAGAACAGACGTAGGGCTAGAAACTAGAGCTAGAGCTAGTTCCCCTCCCCACCGGGGAGGGGCTAGGGGTGGGGTTTCACGGGGAGGGGGCGCCAGGGGGGTGAACGTTGCTAGGCCGCGCCCGCAAAGTTCTAAACAAATCAGACCCGAACCGCCGCCCGCTCCTTGCTCAGCCGTTGCAGGTTCTGGTCCATGTCGTCGTCTTCCTCGTGGTAGCTCTCGTCGTAGTGCCGAATAAGCGCGTTGCGCGACACCGGCTGGCGGTTGTTGTGCTCGAACGTGCGCAGCAGCGCCGGCAGCAGCACCAGGTTCGAGAAATTGGTAATCAGCAAGGACGCACCCATGAGCAGGCCCAGGGCTTTGGTGCCGCCGAACTCGCTGAAAGCAAAGATGCTGAAGCCGATGAAGAGCACGATGCTGGTGTAAATCATGCTCGTGCCGGCCTCGCTCAAGGTGTTCGTGATGGCCTCGCTCACGGTGCGCCCGGCGATGGCCATTTCCTGCCGAAACTTGGCCAGCAGGTGAATCGAGTTGTCGCCGTCGATGCCCAGGGCGATAACGTAAATGAGCGCCGTGCTCGGCTTGAGGGCGATGCCGAAATAGCCCATCAGCCCGGCCGTGAGCGTGAGCGTGACCAGGTTGGGCGTGAGGGCGTAGAAAATGGTGCGGAACGAGCGGAACAGCAGCAGCACGACCAGCGCCACCAGCCCGAAAGCCCAGGCCAGGCTCTCGCGCAAGGTGCCGATAACATACTCGTTGCCCTTGGTGAAGATGACCGTCGTGCCCGTGCGGCGCACCGTCAGCCCGCTGCCCTTGAAGATGCGCTGCATGGCCGGCTCGATGCGGCGGGCCACGAGCGTATCGAGCCGGTGCGAGCCGATATCGGCGATTTTGAGGCTGATGCGGGCGCGCTGCCCGGTGCTGTCCACGAAGCCGCGCACCAGCCGGCTCGTGCCGCCCGCGCCCTGAGCTTGATTCTGGGAGTTAGCCAGGTAGCTGAAAATAAAGTTCTTGTCGTCGTTGTTGGGCAGCCGGTAAAACTCCGGGCTGCCGTTGTAGAACGACTGGGTGGCCGCCTTCAAAAACGTGACGACGCTCACCGGCGGCGACAGCTCGGGCTGGGCCGTGAGGAAGCGCTCGAACTGGTCGATTTTCTGCAAGGCCGGCAGCTTGAGCACGCCCTTCGGCTTGCCCGTGTCCACGACAAACTCCAGCGGCATGACCCCACTAAAATTCGTCTCGAAGAAGCTCAAATCAGCATTCACCGACGAATTCTTGGGCAAGTCATCGACCATAAACGACACGGCCTCAATGCGGCGGATGCCCAGCCCGGCCAGCAGCAGCAGCCCCAGCCCAACCAGATAAACCGTGCCGCGCCGCCGCAAAACGATAAACTCTAGAAAGTGAATGATGCCCACCAGCGGCTTCGAGTCGAGGTGTTCGAGCTGCTTTTCGGTGGGCGGCGGCAGGTAGGTGAACACCGCCGGAATCATGATGAAGCTGATGATGAAGGCCACGAAAATGTTAATCGTGGCTACCATACCGAATTGATACAGAATGGCGATGTCAGTGAACGTAAACACCACGAAGCCAATAGCAGTGGTCGTGTTGTTCATGAGCGTGATGAGGCCGATTTTGCGAATCACGCGCGTCATGGCCAGCACCTGATTGCCCGATTTGCGGAAGTCATAGTGGTAGCGCGAGAGCAAATACGTGCAGTTCGGCACCCCCACCACGACCAGAATACTCGGCACCAGCCCCGTGAGCAAATTGATTTTGAAGCCCAAAAGCACGATGCTGGCGATGCACCACACCATGACGATGGCCACGACCAGCAGCGGAAACACGACCGCCGACCAGGTGCGGAAAAACAGAAACAGCGTCACGGCCATGACAGCCAGCACCAGTAGGGCGAAGAATTTCATCTCGCCCGCCACCTTGCTCGTCATCGTCGAGCGCACGTAGGGCAGCCCCGCGTAGTGCATCCGAATGTTAGTCGTCTGCTCGAACCGTTCGGCCCGGCCCAGGATGTCATTCATCACCGCCTGCCGCCGGTTCGAGTTCAGGTACTGCGGGTCGAGCGTAACGGCCAGCAGCGTGGCCCCCGTGCGCGGCGCAATCAGCTGGCCCCGATACAGTTGCAGACTGTTCACCACGCCCAGCAGCGAATCCAGCTCGGCCTGGGAGCGCGGTGCCCGCCGAAACACCGGCGTCATCACGAAGCGCCCGTTCACGGTGTCCTTGCTCACCTGCTGCACCCGCGTAATGCCCAGCACCCCGCTCACGCCCGTCACTTTGGCCAAGGAGTCGGCGAGCTGTCCCAGCCGGTTAAAATTCTGGAGCCGGTACACCGAGCTGTCGCGCATCCCGAGCACGAGCACGTTGCCGTCCTCCCCAAACGTGCGCTTGAACTGCTGGAAATACACCATGTCCGGGTCCCGCGGACTCACGACCTGGGCGAAGTCATAAGTCATCTCGACATCCTTCGCCACCCAGGCCATGTACCCCGTCGAGAGGGCAATCAGCCCCAGCAGCCAACGGCGGTATTTGATGATAAAGAGCGCGATATGACCCCACATACAAGTATTCTCTACTAAAAATCAACGACTAAATTATTAAACTCGCCGCCCGTAAACCCCACCCCCTAGCCCCCTCCCCGGTGGGGAGAGGGGACTAGCTCTAGTCTTAGTCGTCTATTCTTTAGATTTTTAGAGCGAGAACTAGTTCCCCCTCCCCACCGGGGAGGGGGCTAGGGGGTGGGGTTTACGGGCGGCGAGCAAGCAGGCACGGACTTGAAAACCGCTTCACGCGACCTCCGCCAAATACACCCGATGGTTCAAGGTTTCCAGCGCGGTTTTCAAAGCGAACTGTTGGCAAGCTTCTACGTCAGCGAGTTCTAGAAACTCGTAATCCGCCATTATTTCTTCAGCCGTGTCGCCGGCCGCTAAAAACCCCAGTACGGTCTGCACCGTCAGGCGCTTGCCGCGAATGGTCGGCTTGCCCCCGCACACGCCGGAGTCCACGGTGATGCGGTCGTGGATGTAGCGGCGCATAAAACCAGAAGTAAAAGTGAACTTGAAAACCCTTGTCCATGAGCAAGGTCTGCTTTCGCCGATAATGGTTAATTGACTGATATGCTGGAGCTACAGTCGCTCCAGTACCCGCCGGAAGCTTACGCGCTCGCCCAGATAGCCGCGCAACTCATTAATAGCCATCCGCACTTGCTGACGCGAGTCGCGGTCGCGCACCGTCACGGTGTCGTCTTCGAGGGTCTGATGGTCCACGGCAATGCAGAAGGGGGTGCCGATGAGGTCCTGCCGGGTGTAGCGGGTGCCGATGGAGTCCTTCTCCTCCACTACCAGGCGAAAGTCGAAGCGCAAGTCGTCGAAAATCTGCTGGGCTTTCTCGGGCAACCCGTCCTTGCGCACGAGCGGGAAAATGGCGGCCTTGATGGGGGCCAGCGCCGGGGGCAGCTTCAGAAACTTGCGGGTTTTGGTGGTTTGCGCCTCGCCCTCGCCTTCGGTTATCGTCTCCTCCTGCAACGCCTGGCAGAACGTGGCCAGAAACAGGCGGTCGGCCCCGACCGAGGTTTCGACCACGTAGGGCACGTAGTTGCCGTAGGGCTTGCCGGTGTCGGGGTTGATGTCGTTGTCGAAGTACTGCTGCTTTTTGCGGCTCAGGTTCTGGTGCTGGGTCAGGTCGAAATCCGAGCGCGAGTGGATGCCCTCGATTTCCTTGAAGCCAAACGGAAACTCGAACTCGATGTCCACGGCCGCCTTGGCGTAGTGGGCCAGCTTGTCGTGGTCGTGAAAGCGGAGCTTGTCGGCGGGCAAGCCAATGGCCTCGTGGAAGCGGCGGCGCGCGGCTTTCCAGGTCTCGTACCACTCCCCTTCCGTACCGGGCCGCACGAAGAACTGCATCTCCATCTGCTCAAACTCGCGCATCCGAAAAATGAATTGCCGGGCCACGATTTCATTGCGGAACGCCTTGCCAATCTGGGCGATACCGAACGGAATTTTCAGCCGCGCCGACTTTTGCACGTTCAAAAAGTTAACGAAAATGCCCTGGGCCGTCTCCGGCCGCAAGTACACCGGCGGCGCATCAGCATCGACCGACGAGCCTTGCGTCGAAAACATCAAATTGAACTGCCGCACCTCCGTCCACTTGCTGGTGCCCGAGACGGGACAGACAATGCCCTCGTCCAGAATCAGCTGGCGCACGCCAGCCAGGTCGCCCACCGTGAGCAGCCGGCCCAGCTCGGCGGTGAGGGCCGCGCCGCGGGCCGGGTCGCCGGCCCGCTCGTATTCCGCCGCCTTGTCCTCGATGAGCACGTCGGCCCGGTAGCGCTTTTGCGAGTCGAGGTTATCGATGAGCGGGTCGTTGAAGCCGGCCACGTGGCCGCTGGCTTCCCAGGTTTGGGGGGCCATGAAGATGGCCGCGTCCAGGCCCACCACGTTGCCGTGGAGCTGGGTCATGGCTTCCCACCACAGCCGCTTGAGGTTGTTTTTCAGCTCCACCCCGTTTGGGCCGTAGTCGTACACGGCGGCCAGGCCGTCGTAGATTTCCGACGACTGGAACACGAAGCCGTATTCCTTGGCGTGGGCCACGATGTCTTTGAGCTGGGCAGTTTCGGGGGTGGCGGCGGATTTACTCATAAAGGGCAAAGGTAGAATATGGCACGAGCTTCAGCTCATCGTAAACTGGTGTAACAAGTTTAGTCACCCGTTCCCAGGTTCTGGCCCTGATTCCGGATTCAGCCAAGTTCTTGCTTCTTTACGCGACGAACCGCGCGCCACAGCTGCTTTAACAATTCGGTAACACTAGGCTTGCACGATACCGGGCTAATTTTGACCGCCCAATTCTCCCACCTCGGCGCTTTCTTATGTTCGGACTCGAACCCCACGTGCTGTTGCTGCTGGGCGCTTGCTTGCTGGCAGCTTGCGCTTTTGAATTCGTAAACGGGTTTCACGACACGGCCAACGCCGTGGCTACCGTTATCTATACCAACACGTTGCGGCCCTGGGTGGCGGTGGTCTGGTCGGCGTTCTGGAATTTTATCGGGGTTTTTGCCGGGGGCACCGCCGTGGCGATGGGCATTGTCTATCTGCTGCCCGTCGAGAGCCTCGTGGACCAGAACGTGTACCACGGCATCGCCATGGTGGGGGCGCTCATCGTGGCGGCCATTATTTGGAACGTGGGCACCTGGTACTACGGCATTCCGTCCTCGTCGTCGCACGCGCTCATCGGGTCGATTCTCGGGGTGGGCATCGCGTTTTCGCTCTTGCCGGGCGGCAAGGACGCGGCCGTGAACTGGACCAAAGCCGGCGAAACCGGCCTGGCCTTACTCTTCGGGCCGCTGCTGGGCTTCACGCTCACCATCCTGCTCATGTTCCTGCTCAAGCGCCTCGTCACGAGCAAAGCTATTTTCCGCGAGCCGCACAAGCGCAAGCCCCCGCCGCTCTGGATTCGGCTCATCCTCATCCTCACCTGTACGCTGGTGAGCTTTTTCCACGGCTCGAACGACGGGCAGAAGGGCGTGGGCCTCATCATGCTCATTCTCATTGGGGTCGTGCCGACGTATTTCGCCCTCGACGTGGCCAAAAACCCGCTCGACGTGCGCGCCTCGCTCGCCCAGGTCGAAACCGTGATGCGGCGCATCGACCCCGCCGGCCTGGGAGCCAAAGACCAGCAACTGCTGGCCGACATGCGGGCCAAAACGACCGACCTCGACCGCATCTTCCAGGGCAAAACCGGAGTCGGGCAACTGCCCCAAACCGCGCGTTTCGAGATTCGGCGCGACTTGCTGCTGCTGGCCAACCGGGGCAAAAAGCTGCTTGGCTCGCCCCAGCTCAGCCTCAGCACCCAGGACCGGCAGCAGTACGAAACGGCCATCGGCACGCTTAAGGGCTTCACCGACTACGCCCCGTGGTGGGTGCTGCTGGCCGTGAGCTTGTCTTTGGCCACGGGCACGATGGTGGGCTGGGAGCGCATCGTCAAAACCATCGGCGAGCGCATCGGCAAAGAGCATCTGACCTACGCCCAGGGAGCCTCTTCGGAGCTGATAACCGCCACCATGATTGGCCTGACCACCGCCTCGGGACTGCCCTCGTCCACGACCCACGTGCTGTCCTCGGCCATCGCCGGCTCGATGGTGGCCAACCGCGGCATCAAAAACCTCAACCCCCAGATGGTGCGCAGCATCGCCCTGGCCTGGGTGCTGACCCTGCCCGTGACGATGGTACTGGCCGGGGCGCTGTTCGTGCTGTTTCGCTCGTTCAGCGGCTGAGCTGGGCCAGACGTTTCGCTTCGCTTCACGAAAAAGCCAACCCCGCCGGGGTTGGCTTTTTTAGTTATTTCTGCTAACGGTAATCTGGGAATAACACCTGGTTCACCGAGTTATCCACTTATCCACACTCAAAAGGGGGCTTTTTGTGGATAACTATCGGTGAGATGGTGAACTGGTGAGCTAGTGAGTTTCCCTCAAAAGTAACGGACGAGCCCACTCACCACCTCACCATCTCACTATTTCACCGCCGGCCACTGCACCTCCAACTCGTCGTTGATGAAGACCCCAAAATTCACGAATTGCAACTGCCCTTCCTCAAAATAAAGGTCAATCATCGACTTCTCGTAGGAGAGGCGCACCTCGCCGCCTTCCATCGTTTCCAGCTCCGGCTCGGCCGCGCCGTGGCGCTGCAGCAGCGCCCGCACCTGGTCGAGGGGCCGGCCGTGAATGGCTTCGCCGAAGAGGCGCAGCGTGGGGTTGTCGGTTTCGATGCAGCTCAGGCGGAAGTCGTCCTCGCGGTCGAAGTAGAGCGAGAGCAGGTGGTCGTCCTCGTAGTAGTTCCAGGCTTGGTGCTCAAACTCGTCCTCGTCTTCCGACTCGTCGATTTCTTCCGGTTCGCCCACCAGGGCGCGCACCTCGTCCTGGCTCATGCCGAAGCGCAACGGCCCCATGCCGGTGCCCAGGATAATCTCGTTTTCTTCGATGCTGGTCGGGGTGGTGCTCATGTCGTGTAGGAAGGTTAGTTTGACAAAGGTAGGGGCGGCTCGCAGCCGCCCGCGCGCCCAATTGGCTCAGGGGCGGCTTACGTAACGGTTCGGCGTAAGGCCAACCTAACTCGCCAACCCCCTTGCGCACGGGCAGCTGCGAGCCGCCCCTACGCCACCGCCCGTTACTTGCCGTAGCGTTCGATGAAGGCGGCTTTTTGGCGCACGTACTCGGGGTGAGCTTTGGCCTCGTCCCACTTGCGGCCGAATATCTCAGCGGCGGCAATTTTGTCCGCGTCGGGTGTGTCGGTGCGGGGCAGCTCGGCGCGGCCATGCGCGCCGCTCTGGCCCTTTTTGTCGTCGGGCACGGGGCCGTCGTATTTCTTGCCGCCGCGGTGGTTGGCGTAGCGCCGGGCGCGGGTGAAGCCCATCTGCAAAAACTTGCGCGCCATGTCGGCCCCCACGAAATCCTCGTCCTGCAAATACTGCTCAAACAGCGCCCAAATGGCGGCCGACGACTCGGTGGCCGCCGCCGCGTCGCGGAAGCGCCAGTGGGGCAGAATCTCGCCCTTGTAGGGCTGCACCAGCAATACGCCCTGCTCGCCCCGCCCCACGCGGTACAGCTCCGGGTGCTGCCGAAAGTCCACGGTGGTGAAATCAAGCGTGTAGTCGAAAGCCACTTTTTTTAGTGATTAGTGGTGAGTGAGTGATTTTTGGGGGCGGCAAACGACGCGCGAGGCAAATGGGATTGACCCGAACGGAGCCAACCGAAGTTTTCCACAAGTTGATAAGGTTGATTAAATTTTTTTTAAAATCTCTCTTTCATTCTCACTCGTCAGGGCAGTGGATAAGTGGATAAGCCAAAATAGTTATCCACGGCGTGGATAACGGGTGGGTAACTCGGGGGTTATGCACCCGTTATCAACCGGCAATGTGCGCATCATTTCGCTATCTGATAACGACTTAACCAGGTTATCCACTATTCACGTTGGTTATCCACTATTCACAATCCACAGTCAAAGCAGAATGTGGAAACGGCGGCTGGGCTGGGGGAGTTATGCACCGTTGTCCACAGGGGCGAGTGCGCGTCGGGTAGCTGTCAGCGGACGCGAATTACCTAAAAAAGTTATGCGCCAATTATCCACCAGCCGGGCGGGCTTATCCCCACGCTTATCCACATTCGGCGGCCGGGGCCAAAACCAGCGTGGAAAACCATGTGGAAAACCGGTGGAAAACCGTCAAAAATGCCGCTCAGTAACTGCGTTGGCACCTGACTTATCCACCTTCTTCAGCTGAGCGGCTGTTCTGAGTACTCTGTCCGCGCTCAGGCGGGCGTGGGCGCGGGCACTTGGGTGGCCTGGGCTGTCCGGGTCGCGCGCAGCAGCTCGTAGTCGCCCATTTCCACCCGCTTGAGGCTGCGCCGGAACTTGACGGTGAGCGTGTGCAGCAGGGTCGTGTTTTTGCCTTCCGCCGTCTGGTACCAGCTCTGGCAGCCCGAGGCCCAAACAGTATCGCGCAGCTGGACCTGTACCTGCTCGTTGTAGGCGCGCTGGGCCGCGGGGCGCACGTCGAGGTAGGCCCCTGGTCCGGCCGCGTCGAGCCGCCGCAGGTAGTCGAGCACGTAGGCCACCTGCGACTCCATGATGTGGATGATGGAATTGTGGGCCAGCCCGGTGTTGGGGCCGACGAGCACCAGCATATTCGGGTAGCCCGAAACGGTGGTGCCCCGGTACGCCTCGGCGCTGCCGGCCTGCCACTCGCCGAACAAGCTGCGCCCGCCGCGCCCGCTGATGTGCAAATCAATCAGAAAGCTCGAAGCCACGAAGCCGGTGCCGAAGATGAGCGCGTCGAGCGGGCGCTCGCGGCCATCGTCGGTGATGATGCCGGTGGGCGTTACTTCGCGGATGCCCTCGGTGACCAGCTCCACGTTGGGCCGGGTCAGGGCGGGGTAGTAGTCGTTGGAGATGAGCACTCGCTTGCAGCCCAGCGCGTAGTTGGGCGTGGCTTTGCGGCGCAGGTTGGGGTCTTTGATGGCGCGGGCCAGGTGGCGGGCAGCGATGGCGCGGGCCTGCTCGGTGAGCTTTTTATTCCCAAAAAAGACCAGCCCGAACAGCTCGTTGCGCCAGTAAATCAGCTCGCGCTGCACCCACTGCAACACCGGCAGCCGCCGAAACCAGGTTTTCTCGGTTTCGGAAAAAGCGCGGTCCAGGCGCGGCAGCACCCACGGGGCGCTACGCTGAAACAAGCTCAGCTGCCCGACCACGGGCGCGATTTGGGGCACGAACTGAATGGCGCTGGCCCCGGTGCCAATCACACCCACCCGCTGGCCCGTCAGGTCGTAGTCGGTGTCCCATTCCGAGGAGTGAAACGTTTTGCCCTGAAACGAGGCCAGGCCCGGCAGGCGTGGCCGGGCCGGGCGGTTGAGCGGGCCAATGGCCACCAGCACCACCCGCGCCGTGCTGACGCGCCCGGTCCGGTCGGTGAGCGTCCAGCGCCCGGTGGCTTCCGAAAACTCGGTGCGGATAATCTCGGTGTTGAACGCGATGTGGGGCCGCAAATCGAACTGGCTGACCGTGCGCTGGATGTAGGCCAGGATTTCGGGCTGGCCCGAGAACATGCGCGACCACGCCGGGTTGGGCGCGAACGAGAACGAGTAGAGCGGCGAGGCCACGTCGCAGCCGCAGCCCGGATACACGTTGTCGCGCCAGGTGCCGCCCACTTCGGCCGCCCGCTCGAAAATCACGAACGAGTCGCGCCCCGTCTGTCGGAGCCGAATGGCGGCCGCGAGGCCCGAAAAACCGGCCCCGATGATGGCTACGTCGAAATGAGAAGGGTTGGGCATGGAATGTCGTGAAGTGGTGACGGTTGGCATGTAAAACGGAGTGGCACTCCATTTTGTCGCGCCAGCGGCAAGCTACGTCTGCATTTTCTGCCTGAGCTTGTCCGCGCCTCGCCGACCGTAGCTTGCCGCTCCGCGGCAGAACGGAGTGCCACTCCGTTCTACATTCGTCCCAAAACTTGCCCATGTCCCGCCTTATTCTGCTGCACGGCTACATCGAAAGCCCGGCCATCTTCGACTCGTTGCGGCCGCTGCTGCCGGCCGACACCGACGTGCGGCCCCTGGAGCTGGAAGCCGAGTTTGCCGACTGGCAGCCCGCCGGTCGGCCCAACGTGCTCGGCTTGGCCCGGCACCTGGCCCGCAAATACGACATTGGTCCCGCCGACGTGCTGCTCGGCCACTCGATGGGCGGCTGGATTGCCATTCACCTCAAGCAGCTGACCGGGGCGCGCGCGATTCTGCTCAACTCGTTTACCGACCAAGCCAAAATCGTGTCCGACGTGCGCCACCCTACGCTGCTGTCGCTCTACGCCTGGTCGGGGCTGATGCAGAGCCGTTTCATGCGCCAGCGATTCCGCCGCGACTACCGCCGCGACGAATCGCGGGCCTTGCACTCGGCGCTGGTCGAGGGCCTGCCCGGCTTCCGGCGGCGCTACCTGCATCAGCAGCTGCAAGTGCTCTTCGCGCCCGCCCCGCCGCTCACCGTGCAGCCCGACCTTCGCGTTCACGCCCGCCGCGACAACGTGATTCGCCCGCCCGACGAGCCGTACGTCGAGATTCCGGGCGACCATTTCGCGCACGTTTTTTACCCTCAGCAAGCAGCGGAGGCTATTTTGCAGGTGCTGGGGTGAGGGTCATTGTCATGCAGAGCGCAGCGAAGCATCTCGCGTGGCGCAGTAAACTCGATTGTCAGCAACGGAGCGAGCGAGATGCTTCGCTACGCTCTGCATGACAATGACCCTAACACTCACCATCTCATCTATTCACTCAAAATGACCCAGCTCCGCGACTCCGTTTTCATCGTTACCGGGGCGGCTTCCGGCATTGGGCAGGCCACGGCCGTGGCGGCGGCGGCGGCCGGGGCGCGGGTGCTGGCCTCGGACGTGAACGCGGCCGGGCTGGCCCGCACGGCCGAATTGATTACGGCGGCCAGCGGGCAGGTCGAAACGGCGCGGCTCGACGTGGCCGACGCCGACCAGGTTGTCGAGTACGCCCGGCTGGTGGAGGCGGCGCATCCGGGGCGGCGCATTATTTTGTTCAACAACGCGGGCGTGGCGCTCGGGGCGGGCACGTTCGAGCACAACACGCTGGAAGAGTTCGAGTGGCTGCTGAGCATTAACCTCTGGGGTGTGGTGCGCATGACGAAGGCGTTTCTGCCGCTGCTGCGGGCCGGCGGGGGCGGGCATATCGTCAACGTATCGAGCGTGTTCGGGCTGATGGGCGCGCCCGAAAGCGCGGCCTACAGCACGGCCAAGTTTGCCGTGCGCGGCTTCACCGACACGCTGCGCAACGAGCTGGGCGGGCGCGGAGTGCAGGTTTCGACGGTGTTTCCGGGCGGGGTGCGCACCAACATCAGCGCGGCGGCCCGCCTCGGCGGCAACCGTACGGCCGCCCAGCAGGCCATCGTGAACGCGACCTTCGCCCGCCACGCCCGCACCTCGCCCGAACAGGCCGCCGCTATCATCCTGCGCGGCATCGCCCGCGACCAGGCCCGCATCCTCGTCGGCCCCGACGCGCGCGTCATCGACTGGCTCACGCGCCTGCTGCCCAGCTCCTACGGCCGCTTTTTGCTGCCGCTCATCCGCCGTACGTTCACGCCCAAAGCCGCGCTGGCCCTGCCCGACGCGCCGGTGCGGGTGGCGGAGTAGCCGCCGCGTGAATACTTTTACGGCTCACCTTATTTTCCCGCTAATCAGGATGAATAGCTCTTCCAAAATCAACGCGCTAGTTGGGGCAATAGCCCTGTTCGGTCCGTTAATCGCCACCGCCCAGCCAGCGCGCGTCGCGCCCTCGCCCGCTTCGCAAGCCCAAACTCAGCCTCAAACCCGGCCCGCCACGGCTCCTGGTCCGGCGGCTGCCAAAGCCGCGCCGGCTGCCGCCGGACCAGGAGCCGCTCCGCCCGAGCAGCGGGCCGACAAGATGAGCCAGGAAATGGCCCGGCAGCTCAGCCTCGATGCCGCCACGACGGCCAAAGTGCGGGCCGCCGCCCTGGCGCGGGCGCAAAAAATCGATGCCATCCAGACCGGCACTACCAGCAACAAGGCCAAAAACACTGCCCTCGAGGCCAACGCCCAGGATTTTAAGCAGACCCTGCAAGGTATTCTGACCCCGGCGCAGTACGCGCAATACGCGGGCGGCAAGGGCGGCAAGGGTGGCAAGGGAAAGGGCGCGGCCGCCCCGGCTACGCCCGCGCCGGCCGTGCCTAAGTCGGCGGGTTATTGAGCGTCCGCCGCCCCTCCTCAAAAGCTCAGCTTCTCCTCTATTTCAAACCCGGCGCGCACGTCAATGAGCTTGGGCAGCAGAAACACCGGCTCGGCGGGCCGCGTCAGCAGCGGGTCGCCTGAGAACCAGCGGCCGTCACCATCGGCATCGACCAGCACCCGCAGGCGGTACTTGCCGGGCGGCAGGCGCTCGAAGCGGTACTTGCCGGCCGGTGAGCGCAGCTCTCGCAACACCTGAAATTTCTCGTCCAGCAGTTGTAAATCGAAGTTTTTGGCGCTGGTCTGGATAAGGCCAAACAGCAAACCCGTCGGCTCCTGCTCGGTCAGGGTGAGGCGCACCGGGCGGCGCAGGCCCAGCGACTGCCCCGTCACGGCCTCGATGGCCGCGCTGTCGAGCCGGACTTCGACGTACTTCAGCGCCCGCGTGTCGAGCGTAATGGTCAGGGCCGAGCGGTCGGCATCGAGCTGTGCGTCCTGGGGTACGCGTAGCGGGCGGGTGCGCAGCGAGTCTTCGCGCAGCGTGCCGGGGGCGCGGCCCGCCACGAGCCGCACCGGCACCGGAAACCGAAACCGCAGCTGTCCCTGCCGATACACGGCGCGCGGGTTGCCTTCTAGCGTGGTGCCGGCGACCGCGAGCGGCTTTTTGCCCGTCGCGTTGGGCACCGGGAAGCGCACCGCGAGCGTGTCCTGGCGCACGTTGCCGGTGCTGTCGGCGGTGCTGAGCAGATAGCGGCCGTCGCCGAGCTGCGGCGTTTTATAAATCAGCAGCGTCCGCCCCTGCTCGGTGAGCTGGGTGGCGCTTTGGATGGCGGCCAGGGTAGCCGCTGAAGTGGTCCCGGCCGCGTCAGAAGTGGTCAGGGGCCGCAGCGTGGCCGTGCGCAGGCCCTCGTTGAAGCGCAGGCGCTCGACGGTGGCCGTGTTTTCGAGGCCGGTGCGGCGCGGGGGCAGGCGGTCGGGCAGCGTCAGGCGCAGGGTGCGCGGCCCGGTCGTGTCGCTCACGGCGAGCGGGGCGGGCAGGTAGGCGATTTTTTCGCCGTCGTCGAAGCGGTTGTTGTTGTTTTTGTCCACCCAGGCGTAAATCCGGTACGGGGCCACGCGCACGAACCCCAGGCTGAACTGCCCCTTGTCGTCGGTGCGGGTGAGGTAGTAGGGCTGGCCCCGGCGCACGTTCACCGTGTCACTGACGCGGTAGAGACCCACGAGCGCGTCGGCCACGGGCCGGGCCGTGAGCAGGTCGGCCACGGTGCCGCGCACCCGGCCCGAGTCGAGCGTGGCTCCGGTGCTGAAACTCAGGGCCTCGTAGCGGGCGGGCAGGCTCTCGTTGGCATCGACGATGGCCTTGCGGAAGTTGAACGAGTAGGTCGTGTTCGGGTCGAGCGGCTTGCGGAAAAGCAGCGTCACGCTGTTGCGGTCGGGCCGCAGGGTGTAGGGGTTGTCGGGCGCGAGCTGGGGCGTGATGAGCAGGTTCTTGGGCAGGTCCTTGAGCTGAATCGGCTCCGAGAAAGTGAGCGTGACGAATTGCTGCTTCACGTTGCGGGCGGCGCTGTCGGGCGAGGTAGCGATGAGCCGCGGCGGGGTTTTGTCGCGCGGGCCGCCCTGGGGCGAGCTGATGGCTGCGCACGCGCCCAGCCCGAGCAGCGTGGCCAGCGCCAGCGCGCGCCTCCCCCACTGGCCCTCACCGGCTTTTTTTCTAACCCCCAAAATCAACCCCAAAGCAGCGCGCGAACTCATCACCAACAAACGGGACGGCCCCGCGAAAACGTGTGCGAAGCTACGCCGCCGCGCCGGGGGCCGCCCGCTCAACCACGTACAGCAGGCTCGAATAAGCCCCGCCGTGCTGAGCCGCGTACTGGTTGGACTTGTAGCCGGCGCGCACGGCGCTCAGCCAGCCGCTGGCGCGCTCGGCCGGCAGCCGCCGCTCCGAAAGCAGGCTCACGTAGTAGGCATCGAGCGGCAGCGGCCGGGTTTCGACCACCCGCAGCCCGTGCCCGGCCAGCAGCCGGCGCATCGTAGCCGGCACGAAATGATACAAGTGGCGCGGCACGTCGTAGGCGGCCCAGGCTTCGCGGTAGTGCTGGGCATCGAGGCTCTCGGCGTTGGGCACGGCAATGAGCAATTTGCCATTAGGCCGGAGCGCGGCCAGCAACAAACTCAGCGTGTCGTGCAGGGCATGAACGTGTTCCAGCACGTGCCAGAGCGTAATCACGTCGAAGCTGGCCGGCGGCAATTTGGCCAGCGCGGCTGGCTCCAGGATGGGCTGGCCCACGCGGGCGACCGCGTCGGCGCGCGCCCCGGCGGCCGGCTCGATGCCTGTCACGCGCCAGCCCGCCGCCCGCGCCCCGGCCAGAAAGTGCCCCGTGCCGCAGCCGTAATCCAGCAATCGCCCGGCCTGCCCGCCGTTCAGCCGCGTAAGGAGGGCCACCTTACGCCGCACCGTGAAGTAGCGCGCCAGCTTGTAGAGCCGGTTGGTCAGCCCGCGCGCCCCGGCATTGTGCGACACGTAAGCCGCCGACTCATAGTAGCGGCCGGCGTGAGCCGCGTCGGGTCGAGGGTTGGTGAAAAGCAGCCCGCAGCCCGCGCAGCGCGCGATGGTAAACACCTCCTGGCTCACCGAGCGGTCGGGTACCCGCAGCTGGTCGGCGAAGTCGGTGCCGCCGCAAACCGGGCAGGCAGCGAGCTGCTCTAGGTCCGGCGGGGTAGCAGTAGCGGTTGAGTGCGCCAGCGGCGCAGGTTGGGTTAGCACAAATGAAAGGCAGTTGGTGGGGGGCAAAGGTCGGGAGACGGTTCCAGTATTATGCTTGCCAAATAAACCCCTTCAGGGTTTATAAATCAATTTGATACCAAAAAAATCATCGCCCCAGATACACCATCAGCACCGATACGTCGGCCGGACTCACGCCGCTGATGCGACTGGCCTGGCCCAGCGTTTCGGGCTGAATCTTGAGCAGCTTCTCGCGGGCCTCGTGCGAGAGCGCGGGCATGGAGCCGTAGCTCAGGCGGCCCTCGATGCGGAAGTTTTCCAGCTCCCGCATCCGCTCGGCCTGCTGCTGCTCCTTGAGCAGATACGTCTCGTACTTGGTCTGGATAACGGCCTGCTCCCGGGCTTCGGGGCTGAAGCCGCTCAGCGCCTCGGCCAGCGCGGGCAGGGCCGCCGCCAGGGCGGGCAGCTCGATGCCGGGCCGGCGCAGCAAGTTCAGGGCGCGGGTTTTCTCGCTGAGTTCGGCCGAGTTGTTTTCCAGCAGAAACGGGTTGATGGCGGCCGGCTCCACGCCGAACCGGCTCAGCACTTCGAGGGCTTCGGCGGTGTCCTGCTCTTTCTGACGCACCCGCGCCAGGCGCTCGTCGGAGGCCAGGCCCAGAGCGTGGCCCAGCGGGGTGAGGCGCGAGTCGGCGTTGTCCTGGCGCAGCAGGATGCGGTGCTCGGCGCGGCTCGTAAACATGCGGTACGGCTCGTCGGTGCCCTTGTTGATGAGGTCGTCGATGAGCACGCCGATGTAGGCCTCGTCGCGGCGCAGCGTAAACGCGGGCCGGCCGCTCACGCGCTGGTGGGCGTTGATGCCGGCCATCAGCCCCTGGCAGGCGGCTTCCTCGTAGCCGGTCGTACCGTTAATCTGGCCGGCCAGCCAGAGGTTGCGCACCAGCTTGGTTTCGAGCGTATTGGTGAGCTGCGTGGGCGGGAAAAAGTCGTACTCAATCGCGTAGCCCGGCCGGAACATCTTGGCCCGCTCAAACCCCGCGATTTCGCGCAGGGCGCGGTACTGCACGTCCTCGGGCAGCGACGAGCTAAACCCGTTCACGTAGCATTCCACGGTGTGCCAGCCTTCCGGCTCCACGAAAATCTGGTGGCGGTCCTTATCGGCGAAGCGGTTGATTTTGTCTTCCACGCTCGGGCAGTAGCGCGGCCCGAGGCCCTTGATGCGCCCCTGAAACATGGGCGACTTCTCGAAGCCCTCGCGCAGGATTTCATGCACCCGCTCGTTGGTGTAGGTGATGTAGCAGGGCCGCTGCCGGGTCAGCGGCGGCGTGTCGAGATAGGAGAACCGGCCGGGGTTCTCGTCGCCGGCCTGCACTTGCATTTTCGCGTAGTCGAGCGTGCGGCCGTCCACGCGCGGCGGGGTGCCGGTTTTCATGCGGCCCGCCTCGAAGCCCAGCCCGACGAGCTGTTCGGTCAGGCCCTGGCTGCCGCGCTCGGCAGCGCGCCCGCCGCCAAAGTTTTTCTCGCCGATGTGCATCAGCCCATTCAGAAACGTGCCGTTGGTGAGCACCACGGTTTTCGCCCGAAACTCCACGCCCAGCGCCGTGCGTACGCCCACGCAAGCAGTGTTTTCAATGAGCAAACCCGTCACGGCTTCCTGCCAGAAGTCCACCAGCGGCAGGCTTTCGAGCGTCAGCCGCCACTCCTCGGCGAAGCGCATCCGGTCCGATTGCGCGCGCGGACTCCACATGGCGGGGCCTTTCGAGCGGTTCAGCATTCGAAACTGGAGCATCGTCGCGTCGGTGATGCGGCCCGACTGCCCGCCGAGCGCATCGATTTCGCGCACGATTTGCCCTTTGGCCACGCCGCCCATCGCCGGGTTGCACGACATCTGGGCGATGGTGTTCAGGTTCATCGTCACGAGCAGCACCCGCGAGCCGAGGCCGGCCGCCGCCGCTGCTGCCTCGCAGCCCGCGTGGCCCGCGCCGACTACGATAAGGTCGTATTCTTCTTGTTGCATGGGGAGGGCGAGTTTTCGCACGGAGTTAGCAAGCGTTAAAAAGGAGTTTCACCGAGAAGGTTCACCCGGCTCCTCAAAACCCCTTTTTAACTCGTTCTACCTCGGTGGGAAGTGAATGCAAAGCTACGAGTGCTCCGGCAGTGACTTCTCAAAACACACGCTATTCGCCACGCCGACGTACTTGCCGTAATTCGGGATGCGGACGTAGCCGGTTTTCTGGTACAGCCGGATAGCTTCGGGCTGATTCTGACCCGTTTCCAGCACGCAGCCGCGGCAGCCGGTTTCGGAGGCCCAGCGCTCCAGCTCGGCCAGCACCGCTTGGGCAATGCCCCGGCCCCGGTGGGCAGGCCGCACGAACATGCGCTTGATTTCGACCAGGCCCGGCGCGTGTTCCCGGAAGGCCCCGCACCCCACCGGCTGCCCCAGCTCGTAGGCCAGCACCGCGCGCGTGGGCTGGTCCAGCGTGTTGAGTTGGGCGTAAAACGCGTGGTCGTCGCCGTCGCGCCGGGCCAGGTCCTGGTCGAGCAGCGCGACCAGGACCTGAAAGTCAGCGTTGGCCGATGTGGTGCGGGTGAGAGTCAGCATTCGGCAAAGCTAATCAGTCAATAATCTGTCACTCCGCCAGCAGCGCGGCCGACTGCCGGGCCACTTCCGCCCCCGAATACGGCACCCACTGCCGGGCCAGGCAGTCGAATACTTCCGTGGCGGCCTCGCACACGGCCACTTTGTAGTCGAATTTGGCGTAGCCGTGGGCCAGGTAGCCCGGATAGTAATACGTCAAACCCTGCTGCTGCGCGTAAGCCGCTTTTTGCAGCAGCAGGTACTTGCCCAGGCTAAAGCGCTGGTAGTCGGGGTCGTAGAAATTGACGATGCCCGCCAGGCTGGCCGCGCCCCGGTCGAAGATGCCCGCCGCGACGAGCCGGCCGCCGTCGCGCACGTCCACGGCGTAGGTGTCGAAGACGGTGGTCGGGCTGCCGGCCAGCAGCAGCGCTTCCAGCGACTCGGCCGCGTCGAAGGCCAGCGTGGCGTAGTAGCGGGCGTAGAGCGCCTCGTACTCGGCACCCAGTTGGAAGGGCCGGACGCGGACCGCGAAACGGGCGTTTTGGCGCAGCAGCTGCCGCTGCCGGCTGCCCCAGCTTAGTTGAGCCACCGTCAGGCGCAGCCAATGCACGGTGTGCCAGCCGCCCTCGACCGGCAAAAACCGGGTCGTAAACAACTCCTGGTTCATGCGGTAGTAGCCCAGGCTCAGGTAGTAGTCGAGCACCTCGCCGGGGATAATGGGGGTCATGGAGCGGCGTAGCGCGGACTCTGCGAGTCCGCGCGTGAGAACGTTGTTAAGCTGGGCAGAGCGACCGTCTCACGGGCGGACTCGCAGAGTCCGCGCTACGTCGCTAAAACTCCCGCAGCGACAGGCAGTAGTCCTCCTTGCGGCGCATGGCGGTCTGGCTCAACAGGTCCTTGTCGTGGTAGCCGAGCAGGTGCAGCACCCCGTGAATCATGACCCGGTGCAGCTCGTCGCGGAAGCTCACGCCCAGGTCCTGCGCGTTGTCGGCCACGCGCTCGACGCTGATGAAGATGTCGCCTTCGAGCACGTCCGCGTCGTCGGCGTTGTCGAAGGTAATGATGTCGGTGAGCGTGTCGTGGCCCAGGTGCTCCACGTTGAGCCGGTGCAGGTACGCGTCCGAGCAAAAGATGTAAGTGAGCTGCGCGATGCGGTACTCGTGCACGGCGGCGATGCGCTCAATCCAGGCCACGAGGTCTTCGGCATCGTGCAAGCCGAATTCGGGGATGTCTTCCACGATAAACTCGATGCCGGGGGCCTCGAAGTAGCGCACGCCGGTAGCCGGGCCGCCCGTCATGCGGCGACGGCCTGAGGAGTGCGCGCCGCGTCGGGGTGCAGGTTGAAGGTCAGCTCCAGGCGACGGCCGTCGCGGCTGAACTCGACCTCGTCGGCGAGGTGGCGGATGAGGAAAATGCCGCGTCCGCCGGGGTTTTCCAGGTTTTCGGGAGCCGTCGGGTCGTCGAGGTTGTCGTAGTCGAAGCCCGCGCCCTCGTCCTCAATCTCGAACTTGAGCCGGTCCGGATTCACGTAGAGCGACAAGTACACGTTCTTGTCCTTGTCGAACTTGTTGCCGTGGCGGATGGCGTTGTTCACGGCCTCGGTGACGGCCACCATGATGTTGCCGTAAATGTCGTCCTCGATGTGAAACGTGTCCTTCGAGTTATCAATGAAGCTCTCCACGACGCGGATATTTTCCACGAGTGAAGGAATCTGAATTTTAACCTGCTTCATATAAATAATTTCGATAGAAAGTCGGGCGGGAGGAAGCGAAAGGAGCGCGTAGGAACCGCCGAAAACGTCGGGAGCGCAAAAGTACGGCGGGCCGTCAGAAGGATAACCCCGGCTGTTAGCCAGATTGCTTGGCCATCTCTACGCAAGCCCGGCCCGCGAGTTGGCGCGGGGCTGTGCGGGCTGCCGGCTTTTTGGCCGACTGACTTACCGGCTCTGCTGAAAGTATTCGCGCACTTTCTGCTGGTAATAAGGCGTGAGCGCCGGTTGCTGACGGCGCAACAGCTCCGTTTGCGGACTCTGGGCGGGGGCGCGGTATTTGTCGAAAGCGGGCGGGAACACCGGCGGGTGGGCTTGCGCCGCCTGGGCTTCGCGCTTGGAATCCTGGTCGCGCTCGCGGGCCGACTTTTCGGCTTCGAGCAAGCGGGTCAGAATCTGGCGCTGGCGGCGAA
>Ga0209511_1000493_pt1 | contig 40448 bp, 33 predicted proteins | sample SSSSmetaG_FD_184141 | JGI IMG/M metagenome (GOLD analysis project Ga0209511, IMG submission 184141) | Glacier valley bacterial and archeal communities from Borup Fiord, Nunavut, Canada, to study Microbial Dark Matter (Phase II) - ​SSSS... | ecosystem: Environmental > Aquatic > Freshwater > Ice >... | reverse complement strand
CGCTCAGTAACGATGAGCGAGATCATCGCGATCGAGCTCGCCACGCCGAGGACCTCGGCCGAGGATGTCGAGCTCGCGATCGCGCTCGTGCTCGTCAAAGCGGCCGTCGTCGAAGCGGCCCGCGCGTTCGAAGTCACGCCGTGACGGGCAAGCCGGCCGCGACCCACGCGTCGTAGCCACCATCGAGCGCGATGGCGCGCTGGAAGCCCATCGTGCGCAGCGTCGCGGTCGCGAGCGTCGACACGCGGCCGACCTGGCAGTACGCGAGGATCCGCGCGTTCGGATCGGGGAGCTCCTTATCGACGCGCAGCTCGAGCTGACCGCGCGGCACGTGCTTGGCGCCCGGGAGATGGCCGCGATCGTAGGCTTCCTTCTCGCGCACGTCGAGGAGGACGAGGTCCGGATCGCCGCGCTCGATGCGCTGTGCGACCTCGTGCATGTCCATGAACACGACCTCGCGCGAGGCCTCCGCGATCAGCTGCGCCACGGTCTTGCCGCCCGAGCAGTTCGTGCGCAGCGCCTCGGTCAGGTGGTCCGGCATCTTCATGTCGAGGCCACGCATCAAGGCGACGAAGTCTTTGCGCTCGGTCTTACCGAGCCGCAGGTTGGTCTGCTTCTCGGCGCCGATCGTCGTCGAGTTGCGCTCCTTGTAGTCGTGCGCGGGATACACGCGCATCGCGTCGTCGAGCTTGAGCAGCTTGCCGAACAGGGAATCGAACAGCTGATCGGGATCGCCGGTCGGTAGATCCGTGCGCCCGGTGCCGCCGATCAACAGCGTGTCGCCGGTGAGCACGCGATCCTCGAAGACGAACGAGCACGAATCCGCGGTATGCCCCGGCGTGTGAAGCACGCGCATGCGGAGCTTGCCGATATGGATCTGATCGCCGTCATCGACACGCACGTTCGCGAACGGTGCGGGCGACGCGCGATGGGTGACGATCTTCGCGTCGAGCGCCTTGCCGAGCTCGCGCGCGGCCGAGAAGTGATCGGCGTGCGTATGAGTTTCGGCGACGTAGTGCACGCGCATACCGCGCTCCGCGACGAGCGCGATGTAGCGATCGAGCTGCTCGAGGTGCGGATCGACGATCAGCGCCGCGCACGAATCGTCGCAGCCGATCAGATAAGACAGGCATCCGCCTGAACGGATCTGTTCGAACAGCACGAGGCATCGTCGGTGTTCAGCGCGCGGGATGCAACACGTGGGTGTGGCCCTGCTCGCGTTCGCGCGAGCAACGCGCCGAGTCAGCCGCGCACTCGATGCGCAATTCGGCCGAATAATCGGGCGAACGGAACCGATCGTACGCGGCGAGCGCGGCGCCGGCCTCGGCGCGATGCAGCGCGGCGAGCGACATCGCCTGGGTTCGCAGCAAGTCCGGATCGCGCGGCGCCAGCTCGAGGCCGGTGACCGAGGCCGCGAGCGCCGCGCTGTCGCTACCGATCGAGCCGAGGCAACGCGCGAGCGCGACCCACGCGGTCGAGTTACCCGGCGCCTTCTTTGCGGCGGCTCGCGCAGGTGCGACCGCTTCGTCCCAGCGCCACACGCGCATCAAGGCATCGGACTCGATCGCGTCGAGCACGGGCGGCCCCGGTGCCGGCAACAGCGCCCTCGCCTGGGCGACGAGCGCGAGCGCATCTTCGACGCGACCCTGCTTGCTCGCGACCCAGCCGAGCTGGACGAGCACCATCGCGTGCGGGCGGCCCGCGGGTGCGATCGCGAGAGCTTGCTCGAGCACGGCCTTCGCCTCTTCGACCCGCTCGCTCACGGTCGAGGTCAGCGCCATGCCATGCTCGTACTCGCGCTCCCACGCGGGGCGCGCGGTGCTGATCGTGGCGCCCGCGCCGATCTGGATCGTGGTCTCGGCGATCAGCGTGATCGGTTGCGGCGCACACGGATCGAGCTCGACGTAACGCGCGTCCTTCGCGCCGGCGATGAAGTCCCTGCCCTCGCGAGTCTTCGAGACCCGGCACACGTCGGCTTGGAGTGCGAGCGTGCGGCTGCGATGGCGCAACCGGGCCGTCACCGTCAGGGGCAGCGCGACCTGCGCCGGCACGTCGAATGCGTAGCGGATGACCTGGGCCTCGCGCGCCGCGAGCGTCTGGGTCGCGATCTGCGTGCGGAACTTCGCCATCTCGTGCTCCTCGAGCACGTCGCCCTTCTCGTCGACGACGAGCGTACGCAGCACGTGGGTATCTTGATCTTTCGCGTCGGTCGAGTGGACAAGCCCTGATTGCGCGAGCGGCGTGCCCGCGTGATCGGCGAGCTCGACTTCGATCCACGTATCTTGAATATCGAGGACGCCACCGGGGAAGCGGTGGCCGACGAGCAGGTTGCGCACGACGACATCGAGATCGATGCGCGAGCCTGGCGTCACGGCCATGCCATCGGCCGGCAACTGCCATTGCTGGCCGCGCGCGCGATCTTCGGTGAAACCGCCGGCGATATCGATGGAGGCCGCGCCTTCGAGCTTTGCCTGCGTGCGCTTGAGTTGATCCGTGTCACCGCGCATCGCGGCCATCCACGTATGGCCGCCGATAAACCGGTGCGATGCGATCTTCATCCCGTCCGGCGTGGCGTGTGCGCCCGCTTCGTTCGGGCCGGCCGGCTCGGGCTCCATGTGGCAATCGATGCAGTTCTTCTTGTCGACCTTGTCGACCCGGCCCATGCCGTTGCCGGCCCACGCGCTGTTGCGCCACATACCTGGTTCGTCGAGGCCAGAGAGATGGACCGGCATCCCTTCGCCCATATCCGGCGACAAGAAGCCACGATGACACGTGACACACAGCTCGGTCCCGAGCGGCTTCACGCTGACCTGCGCCTTGTGCCGTGCGATCGAGGCCGGATCGGTGATCACCGGGGCATCGATCGGCTCGCGCGACAGCACGTACGAACCGTTGCCATCCTTGGTCACACTCTTCACGCCATGACACAGCGCGCACGTCACCCCGGAGTGCGCGCGCAGATCGCGCGAAGGGATCGCGGCTCGTGAGGTCATCAGGCCATCGACCATCAGTGGCATATCGTGACAGCCACCGCAGTGGCGGCTCGCGTCCTTGCCAAGCTCGCCACGAAACATCTCGACGTTCGCGCGATAGATCGGATTACCGAACGAGGCGAACGAGTGCGCGCTCGCCGACCATTGCGCCGCCGCATCGGCGTGACACGTGGCGCACGAGTCGACATCGGAGAGCTGGTTGCCGAGCGTCGAATCCAGACGAACCGCGCGGTCATCGAGTGTGACCAAGCTCGGCGAGAATTCACCTGGCGCGCGTGGCAGCCGTGCCGCGACCGGAGCTTCGGCTCGCTGTGCGTCGATCGTCATGATCTGCGGCTCGGTGCCGCCACACGCAACCAACGCGATCAGGGCGATGGCGAGCTTCACGACTTCTTCTTGGCTACCAGACTGCCAACACCGAGGAGCGCGATCGCTCCGAGCACGCCGAGGCCGAACGACATCGCGCCCTTGGCGCCCTGCGGTGGTTTCGAGAAGCCACCACCGTTGGGAGCGTTCGGGGTTGGAACCGGGGCCGGCGGTGCGGCCTTGGGCTGCTTCTTCAACCCGATCTCCCACAGGTCGCGACCGATCAGCTGGCCGAGCTGCATCCGACCGCGCGGTGCGAACGCCGTCTTCGACGCGGCGATCGTTTGCTGGCCATTGCCATCCGGCGGTCCACCCCACACGCCACGCTGCGGGTTCTTGCACGCGATCGCGCCAGCCCACCAGTAGCGAATCGCGTAGCGCGCCTGGAAGAAATTCTGGTCCGAGGGCACGGCGCCGTATTCGATGCCGGCCTTCGAGTATTGCTCGCGACCACCGGTCATCGGTTTCGCCTCACGGAACCGCAGATCATCTTTCATGTCGGCCTTGCCGTAGCGCGCGTGCAAGCGCGTCAGCACGAAGTCGTTCTCGATGCCGTTATTGAGGATGTCGCCGCCGAGCGTGGCCATATCCTGGTTCGAGACGTCGTACTCGGTGCACGGATCGCAGTGGTAGCCGCGCGTCGCGGTCCACGCGTACTCGGTCACGACCGCACCGGGATTCGCTTCCATCGTCTTGTCGAACAGCGCCGCGTAGAACTCGCCAAATCGCGCCTTCACGCTCGAGCGCACGTCGAAGTTCGTTGGCACGAACACGTTCTTGTAGTTCGCGACCTCGAAGCGCTTGGTCTTCGAGAGGATGTTGACGATCAGGTCCTGCTTGCCATTCGCGTTCGCCATGCCGAGGCGAATCGGCAGGGAAAAATCTTCGCTGTCGTAATGGAACCGGATCGGCGACAGCGCGGCGTGGCCGTCGATCAGCTTGACCTTCTTTGGATCGACCTTCGCGACGAAGAACTTCGAGCCGCTCACGATGTATGGCCGCAACAGCGGCTCGGCGCCGGCGGGAATCTTGTAGTGGTTCTGGTTCAGCCAGGTTTCGAGCCCGGTCGAATCCGTCGCCGACAAGATCAAGATCTGGTACTCGGCGACATCAAACTTCGCTTCGATGTGCACGCTCTCCTTCTTCATAGGCACGGTCGCGGCCCCCAACATCGCCGCACCCACGCCCGAGCCCGGCGCCATCGCCCGGTCTTCAGCCATCGGATACGGCTGCGGACACGGATCCTGCTCCCAGTACTCCACGAGGCGCGGCGAGCCGAGCGACTCGACATGCTCGAACACCTCGTTCGAGAGCGTCTTGACGTCCTTCTCGTGCAGCACGACGGGGACCGGTATCACCATCGCGAAGTCTTCGAGCGGACCTTTGTAGTCGTTCTGCATCGACAGCACGGTTCGAGTGCCATCGCGCATCAGCACGACCTGCGTCGCGTCGTTCGTGAGCTTCTGGCCGGAGCCAGAGACGTAGAAGCCGCAGAACGCGTGGGCGGAGCCCGCGGTGGCTGCGAGGGCAAGGGCTGCTGCGCCGAGCGTCTTGTTCAACATTGAGAGGTACTAACGCTCGGTGACTCGGAGTGGTCTGAAGACTGTGGTGCCCGAACTGCTCGGGATCACGGGCTTCTTCGAGGAGCGTTTTTTCAAGCCCGCCGACGGCTCGCCGCGAAGTCCTGGGTGCCCGCGCTATTGCCGCGACCGATTCAGATCGGCAGCTCGAAACGATCACGGTCCGCGATCACGTGCACGCCGTTCTAGATCGAGCAGCCGGCTTGCTGCGCGGCGGCGGTGAGCTCGACCTTCATCGCCCTGCACTGCTTCTCGACGACCTCGAGTGAGGTCTCGGTCTCGGCACCCGCGACCGCGGAGGCGAGCTGGTTCGCATCGTGCGCGAGCGAAATCGCGAGATCGAAGGGCAGCGTCATGCAGCGCGACAGCTTCGCGGCGGTCTGGCGCAGCGCGAAACAAGCGGGGCCGCGCGTCGACGCGGGACTGGGATCGGGTGCGCAGCCGGCATCCGTGAGCTCGGTCGCGACCTTGACCGCGCGCGCCTTGCATCGGGTCGCGAGCGTGGCGCGTGCCTCCCCACGCGCCTTGCGCCACTCGGAGCGCTGGCGCACGACGCGCGCGAGGCTCTCGAGCCGCGGCTTCGCGAGCTTGCTGCAATGATCTTCGATCCGCGCCCAGGCATCGAGCTCGTCGCACGCGGCGATGCCGACCGAGGGGCGATTGAGCGTCGCGCGCATCGTACAACCGGATTCGAGATCGACCGCGAGCGTCAGCGCGTTGTCGGCATGCGCGAGCTTGACGGTGACGTCGCCCTTCTGACCGAGCCAACCGGCGTTGTCTTGGACGAGCGAGAGCGTGCCGAGAGCGCCGCCAGCGGAAGCGAGATCGACAGCGATCGCGCCGTCGATCGCATCGAGCGAGACCGTCGCGCTCGGCTGACCATCGATCGTGCAGCCGGCCCACTTGAGCGTGCCGGTGTAGTCGCCGACCCAGTCGGCCCATGTCAGGGGCGCGGGCGCTGCGCTCGCAATGCCCGCCGCGAGCGCGAGCGCGAGCAGCATGCCGTGGCGCACCCCGAGCATCCTGAGCATCCCGAACATCGGGCAAGGATGCCACGCGGCGCGAAAAAGCGGAGCGCCTAGCTCGCGCGCGGCGGCTGGCGGAGCTTGACCCAGGTCGCGTAACCGATGCTGACGAGCGCGATGAACACGAGCCACACCAGTGGCGCGGAGACCTTGCCGATCACCGGGAACGTCGTCGAGTTAAGGATCGGGCTGGTGAACGCGAAGTACAGCATCCACGCGGACAGCACGACGAAAATCGTGGCGGCGATCACCGCGACGAGCCCGGGCTTCTCCGCTGCCTTGTCCTTCGGCGCGAACTGGAGCTTGAACACGCCGAGCACGGTGAGCGCGGCCATGAGCGTCAGCACGGTGCCGACCGTGGAGATGGCGTGGATGAAGCTCGTGGTCATCGCCACCGTCACCGCGATCGCGCCTTGCAACAGCACTGACCACACCGGCGGCTTGTCGTCTTTGCCGGCGAAGATCTTCGGCAGGTAGCCGTCGCGCGCCATCGCGGCGTAGACCCGCGGACCGATCATGGTCATCGCGCTCGCGGCGGCGAGCAGCGCGACGATCATGAACGCCGACATCAACTTCGCGCCCAAGCCACCGATCAGATCCTTCATGAGGAAGTGACCGAGCGTGACGCGATCGTGATCGCCCGAGATCCACGCCCCGAAGTGCGCGGGCGTGAGGTTCGCGACGAACACCCAGTTGACCAGGAGGTAGAGCACGGAGACGATCGCACAGCCGATCATCATCGCACGTGGCACGTCGCGACGCGGGTTCGCGAACTCTTCGCTCGCGTAGATCGCCGCGTTCCAGCCGCTGTAGCAGAACGCGATGAATACGAGCGCACCGAAGAACGGCGCGACCGGTAGGCCGTTCTTCGACGCATCCGGCACCCAGGTCGGCCACGCGTTGTGACCAGCGAACAGGCCGACCGCGACGAAACCGATGACGAGCGCGAACTTCACGGCGACGAGCACGTTCTGCCCGCTGCGCGACGCGCGCAGGTTGATCGAATGGAGCAGCGTGACGAGCACGATCACCGCGACGGTCGGAATCCGCCAGTCGAGATCGAGGCCGAGCGTGGTCGTGTAGTAGCCGACGAGCTGCGCATCGAGAGCGACCGGTTGCGAGAACCCGACCAGCAGCGACGTGAAGCCGGCGATGTAGCCGAGCAGCGGGTGCCACAGCGTCGAGAGGTAGCGGTACTCGCCACCCGAGCGCGGGATCGCGTGCGCGATCGCGGCATACGCACGCGCGCCCGAGAGCGCGGCGATTCCACCGACGACCCACGCGAGCAGGATGTACTTCGGCGCGAGATCCATCGCCTGAAACCCGGGCGCCGTGAGCACCCCGGCGCCGATCATGTTCGCGATCACGAGCCCGACGCCGGACCACAGCCCGAGGCGCTTGGCAGTCACGGTTCACCGCATGTGGCGATCGAGAAATGCGAGCGCATCGCGCCAACAGCGACGGGCGGCAGGATCCCAGACCAGAGCGTGAAACGCATGAATGCCGCCCGGGTAATAACGCGCTTCGCAGGGCACGTTGAGCGTGGCGAGCGCCTTTTCGAGACGGCGCGTGTCGTCGAGCAAGGGATCCCGCGTGCCGACCGGCGCGAAGAACGGCGGCACGGGGCGCTCGAACGTGTGCGCGCCACGAGCCGCGTCTTCGATCGCGACGAGCGGATCGGCGAGTGCGGTCGCAGCCGTTCGCACCTGCGGGTGGCCATGCAGGTACGACGCGCCGGCGTCGCGGATCATTCCATCGACCCACCACGGGACGCGGCGACGCTTCGAGAACCGGTCGGTCTCCGAGACCTGCAACATCGCGCAGAACGGCAACACCGCGCGAGGCGCGACGCCGCACTCGAACACCTCACGGGCCCACGGCTCGGATCGGCGCCAGATCGAAGCGAGCGCGAGCGCGGTGATCAGGTTGCCGCCCGCGGACTCGCCAGCGACCGCGACGCGGCTCGGATCCCCACCGAGCTCGACGATGTGCTTTGCGAGCCAGGTGTACGCGGCGCAGGTGTCCTCGATCGCGGCCGGGAAGGGATGCTTCGGCGCGAGCCGGTAGCTGATGTTCACGACCATGTAGCCGAACCGCGCGAACACCAGACCCATCAGCCAGTGGGTGTCCTTCGACAAGAGATGGAACGCACCACCGTGGACGTAGAACACGACCGGCCACGGCATGGGCCGATGCACGGGGCGATAGATATCGAGGCGGTGCGCCTTGTCGGGGCCGTACGCGAGATCGGACTCGAGCTCGACACCGTGGCGCTTCGGCGCCGCCGCCGGATGCATGCGCCCGGTCGCTGCGAATGACTCGAAGAACGCGTTCGCGGCCAACGAACGTACGCGCGTGAACACGGTGTCGCGCCAGGTCCGCGACGGAGGAGCGGCGTGGCCTTCGATCAGTTGCTGTGCGGCAGTACGGGCATTCACTGAACGGCTTGCAAGGTTACCTTGACTGTTCGACGCTTGCCGTGATTCTCAACGGCAACATCGACAACATCTCCCACCTTGTGGGTATCGAGCGCCTTGTAAAGATCGTTCGCGTGGTGCACTTGGGCGGCTTCGATGCCGACGATCACGTCATCGATCTCGACGCCGGATTGCGACGACTTCGCACCGACGAGACCCGCCGAATCCGCGGCTCCTCCAGGCACCACCTGCACGATGACGACTCCATCGATCTTGTTCTGCTGCGCGATCTGATCGGCGAGGATCGAGATGCCGAGGCCCGGGCGCGTGATCTTTCCGAACTTCATCAGCTGCGGCACGATCTGGTTGACCGTATCGACAGGCACCGCGAAGCCGATGCCGGCGTTCGCGCCCGACGGCGAGTAGATCGCGGTATTGATCCCGATCAACCGCCCCGCACTATCGAGCAATGGACCGCCGGAGTTACCGGGGTTGATCGAGGCATCGGTCTGGATCACGTCCTGGATCGGGCGACCCGAGACGCTCTTGATCTCGCGGCCGAGGCCGGAGATCACGCCGGTCGTGAGCGTCTGATCGAGGCCAAACGGGTTACCGATCGCGAGCACCGATTGCCCGACCTTGAGGTTCGAGGATTGGCCGACGGGTAGCGGCAGCAGCTTCTGCGGTGGCGCATCGATCTTGAGCACCGCGATGTCTTTGTCGGGGGCGGTGCCGACGATCGTCGCCGGATACGTCGAGCCGTCTTTGAGCGTGACTGTCGCGCGATCGCCTTCCTGCACGACATGGAAGTTCGTGACGATGTGACCGTCTTGATCCCACACGAAGCCCGAGCCGGTGCCTTGCGGGATCTCGGAGACGTCCATCGTGATCCGATCGCGGCGCGACGCGAGGCTCGTGATGTGGACGACCGAGCCCGAATACTTCTCGAACACGTCGATCGTGGTCTGCTCGGTGGCGCCAAGCTTGTCGGGGCGCTGCGCCACAGCCCGCGGGTCGTACGAGGTGTACGTGCCCTTGGATTTGCGCTGCTGCACCACGGTGAAAACCAGCGCGCCTGCGACCAGCAGGAGCAACACGGCAAGCACCTTGGTCATGTGCGACTCGCGAACGGGCGTGGACTCTCGACTCACAGGATATACCGATTGTGACATGGCACCGTTTGAGCGGTAACCATAAGTGGCCGGGAGTCAATTCCCGGAGAGTCAGGTCTAGGCGTGATGACCGCTGAGAAACTGCTCGGCCTCGAGGGCCGCCATGCAGCCGGTGCCCGCCGCCGTGATGGCCTGGCGGTATCTCTTGTCCTGGCAATCGCCGGCCGCAAAAACCCCCGCAACATTGGTCTGCGTGGTGCCCGGCACGGTCGTGATGTAGCCCGACTCGTCGGTCGTGATCTGGCCACCGAGGAACGTGGTGTTAGGCACGTGGCCGATCGCGAAGAACAGCCCGGCTGCCGCGTAGACCTTCTCGGCATTGGTCTTGAGGTCGAGCACGCGGACCTGCTCCACGCCCTCTCCGCCCTCGACCTTCGTTACCTTGCTCGACAGCAGGAACTCGATCTTTGGATTCTTCTTCGCGCGCTCCGCCATGATCGCCGATGCGCGGAACTCGTCGCGGCGATGGACGATGTAGACCTTCGAGGCGAACTTCGTGAGGAAGCTCGCTTCTTCCATCGCCGAGTCACCGCCACCGACGACAAACAGCGGCTTGTTGCGGAACACTGGCAGCGCGCCGTCGCACACCGCGCACGCCGAGACGCCTTTTTGCCAGAGCTCGTTGTCGCGCGTGCCGACGATGTCGTCGCGCTTCGCGGTGGCGCCGGTCGCGATGATGATCGACTTGGCCTCGCCGCTCTGCTCGTCCGTCCAATATTTGAACGGGCGCACCGACAGATCGACCTTGTTCACGGTCTCCGTGAAGATCCGGGTCCCGAACCGCTCGCTCTGCGCGCGGAACCGCTCGGTGAGCTCCGGGCCTTGAATGCCATCGGGGAACCCGGGGAAGTTCTCGACGTCGGTCGTCGTGGTGAGCTGGCCACCGGCGGCGATGCCGCCCGCCATGAAACCCTCGAAGATGACCGGCGTGAGGTTCGCGCGAGCCGCGTAGATCGCGGCCGTATGGGCCGCGGGTCCGCTTCCAATGATGACGACGTTCTCGGTGACGTTCTCGGCCATGCTGCTGACTCTTTACCAGCGTTTTTTCGCCGAGGACAGTGGTCCGTTGCCGACCAAACATGGATCCTTGGGGGGTACGGATGCCGCACTTCGCAAGTCTCGCTCAGCTCGAGCAATCTCATCGGCGTCACGACGATGTGATGGACAGCTTGGTCGAGGCTGCCCGGAGGCTCGCGGCTGGTCGCCCCGATACGTTCGATATCGATCGCATCAAAGATGCGGTGGTCTACTTCAAGCGGTCGATCACACGGCTGTTTCTCGATGAAGAAGGCTCTCTATTCCCCCGCCTGTCGACGCGGCGTCCGGAGCTGGCCGAGCAGCTAGCGACGCTCTCGGCCGGCCACCCCACGCAGGTCAGGTTGCAGGCCCAGATCGGCGAGCTCGCGGCCGCGCTCGACGGCGAGAGCCGGCAAGGCGCGCACAAGGAGCTGCTCGAAGCAGCGACGCAGCTCGCCGCAGCGCACAACACGCGCGCCGCGCGGTTGGATCACGTGTTCACGATCGCGAAAGGCGCGCTCACCGCGCAGGACGACGCCGACATCGTCGCCGAGATGGAGAAGCGCCGCGATCGTCGTGACGAGAGCGACGACACCGTGCCGGTCGCGACTCGCCAGCGTTCGGAGACCATCGCCGAGCGCCCGATCGCGAAGCGCGCCGCGCCAGCGCGCGCTTTATCCGCTTCATCCACAGCGAGGCGGGTGGCCGCGCGCGTGACCAACGCCGCGCCGAAGAAGTCGAAGAAACCAATAAAGAAGCTGGCGAACAAGCCAGCCGCCAAAAAGGCGCCTCCAAAAAAGCGGGGGCCTGCGGCGAAGAAGAAGCGGCGCTGACTACTTCTTGTCGACGGAGGTCTTGGTCTCGACGTCGTCCTTGAGCGAGAGCTGCTTGAGCTTCTGCTGAACCTCTCCGCTCGTCGTGCCGACCACTCCAGCGGGCGCGCCATTGCGCACCAGCAGCGTGACCATGTACGCGGCCGCGCCGAACACCAAAAAAGACGACCACTGCGCGAACGTCAGGCCGAGGTAACGCGGGTCGGTGTCCTCGGGGCGCAAAAAATCCAGGCCAAAGCGCACGGGCGCATAGAGCAGGCCCGTGACGGCAATCAACACGCCCGCGTTGACCCGCTTCTTGCGAAACGCGAGGTACAGAACGAGCGCGTTGACCGGGATGAGATAGAGGAATTCGACGAGGCCGAGGTTCCACGCGAGGATGTGTTTGTCGACGACAACTTCCGGATGAGCCTTCTGGATATCGACGATCGGCTGTGCGGCACCGATCGGATAGTTCATCGCTAGACCCGCGTACCAGGCGGTGCGATCGACGAACGCACCGATGTGATCGCTCACGACCGTGCAACCAATCCGGCCGATCGAGAATGCGGGGAGCAGCCCGACGATACAGATGTCGGCCATCAAGCGGACCGGGAGGCGCTTCCACCAGACGTAGATCGCGAACCCGATCGCACCGCCGATGAAGCCGCCGTACGACGAGATGCCCTTCCAGATCTCGATGAACAAGATCGGGTTCTCCATCAGGTCGTTCCACTGATAGGCGATGACGTCGAACACGTGCGCGCCGATGAAGCCCGCGACCGTGATCCAGCCCGTGATGCCGCGGATGTGCGCGTCGCTCACACCATGCCACTCGGCATAGCGGCGGAGCAGCGCGGCACCGATCAGCACGCCGGCGGCCACGATCATGCCGAACGACTGGATCGGGATGCCGAGATCCAGGGATCCCATATGGAAATACGGCAGTGACGCGGACAGGGCGGCGACGGACATGCGGATGCAGCCTACAACAAGCGTGACCCCGCGCTATCATCCCGACGTGATCTGGGGCCCTTTCGTGCTCGCGCTGGTGCTCGGCCTGGTTATCTCGGCTGGCCTGTACTTCGCGTACCTGTGGCCCAGCGTCGAGCCCGAAGACCTGGACGACGACGAGGCGGCGCCCGCGGTACCAAAACCCGCACCCGAGCCGAGCAAGGGCTCCGAGGGATGAAGTACTTCCTGCTCGCTGCCCTGCTGCTTTTCCTTCTAGCGGTCCGTGGCGTGGCCGCTCCGGCGACCCCGGCGCCTCGGGCTCCAGGCGACGTGGTGCGGATCGAGCATCGCGCCGTCGATGGGTTGCCGACGCTCGGCCCGGCGACCGCGCCCGTCACGATCGAGCTGTTCTTCCAGCCGGTCCAGAACCAGCGCAAGCGCGAGATCACGCTCGTCGAGACCCTGCAGGCCAAGCATCCGAGCCGGATCCGCGTGATCTACCGGATCGTCAAAGCGACCGGCTCGTCGCGCCTACACTACGCCGCGCTCGAGGCCTATGCCGAGGGTAAATTCAAACCGTTCCTCGATGCGCTCAACGCGGCGTCGCGGATGGGGCTCACCGATGCGGCGCTGCTCGAGCTCGGCAAGAGCGTCGGGATGGATCCCCAGCAGCTCGCGCTCGCGATCGCGAATCCACCACCTGGCTACGATCGCGCGCTCGATGCGAACCAGCGCCGGCAGAAGAAGGTCCGCGGAAGCGGCCTGCCGCTGATCCTGATCAACGGCAAGATGCCGCGCAGCCAGGGCTCGATCACGGACCTCGAGCTCGAATACGCCGCCGCGCTCGAGGCTGCTGAGGACCTCCTCGATCGCGGCGCCGATCCGCGCTCGCTGCCCGAAGCGTTCGAGCAACAGACCGCGCCGAACCCGCTCGAGCTCGCGATCCCCGTCGGCAACACTGACGAGACCGTCGACGATCTGCCTGACGTGCCACCGATCGCCACACCCGCGCTCGAGCTGCGCGGCATGCCTTCGCTCGGCCCGACAAACGCGCAAGTCACGATCGCGATCCTGTGCAGCCCCGCGAGCATCAACTGCAAGCGCGCGTTGGACGCCGCGGCCTCGGCGCAAGATGTGTATTCCGAATCGGTCCGGATCGTGTGGGCGCCGTTCTTCGAGGTTGCGCGCGAAGATGCGGCCGACCTCGGCTTGCTCGCCGATGCGGCGCTGTGTGCCGAGCGCATCGGCACGAGCTCCGACGATCTCGATTCGCCGGGCTCGCAAGGCTGGCGCTGGGTCGAGCGCATGATGGCGGAGAGCAACCTCGGTCGCCGCACCAAGAAGCTTTTGCCCGAGGAGCTGCTCGAAAAAGTCAGCGACAAGCTGAATGTCGACAAGCAAGCGTTCGCCGCCTGTCGCGCGAACCAGGCCGGCGACGCAATTGAGTGGATCGAGAAGGCGCGCCATTCAGGGGTGAGGATTTCACCGAGCACGGTGGTCGGAGGCCGGGTCTACCCCTCGATCACCGATGCCCCGACGCTGCAACAGCTCGTCGGCGCGGAGCTCGAACCCGGCGACTGCCCGGGGTGCCTGCGCCTCGACGATTACGCTCCGAACTGGCGCAAGCGCTGACTCTTTTGCCGTCTCCGTATGGGGTCTCGTGATATGCGAGAGAGGCGATGGAGCTCTCGTTTGCCGCAGCCACCGACGTCGGCAAAACGCGCGACCACAACGAGGATAACTTCCTCATCGACAAGAAGCTCCGGCTGTTCCTGGTGGCTGATGGGATGGGCGGTCACGCCGCAGGTGAAGTTGCCTCTTCGATCGCGGTCCACGAGATTCGCGACGCGATCAACAACAGCCGCGATCTGATCGATCGCTATCGCGTCGATCACCCGGGTGTTCAAGCCTACGAAGTGCTGCAGGTGCTCGAGCACGCGGTTCAAGCCGCGTGCGCCGCGGTGTTCGCACGCGCGCAAGCCGAGCAAGACAAGCGCGGCATGGGCACGACCGCGACCGTGCTGTTGATCGCGGGGGCCGGTGATCACCTGCGCGGCTTCATCGCGCACGTCGGTGATTCGCGAGTCTATCTCGCGCGCCAGAACCAGAGCCATATCCTCACAGAGGATCACTCGCTGCTCAACGAGCTCGTGCGGCGCGGCAAGCTCAACCGCGAGCAGATCGACAGCTCGCCGTACAAGCAGTACAAGAACGCGGTGACGCGCGCGGTTGGCGTCTACGCTTCGGTCGAAGTCGACACGTTCGATTTCGACATCCTGCCGGGCGACCGATTCCTCCTGGCGTCCGACGGGATGTACGCGTACCTCGACGATGCGGGGCTCCCTGCGCAGCTAGCCGGCGCCGACATCAAAGAGGTCCCGAAGAAGCTCGTCGATGCGGCGAACGCCGGCGGTGGTCACGACAACATCACCGCAGTGGTCATTCGGGTCGGCGAGAACACGCAGCCCGATCTGGCGCCGCGCAGCACCGAGGTCTCGCTCAAGCTCGACGTGTTGAAGGGCATGCAGATGTTCCGCTACCTGTCCTACAAGGAGCTGGTCCAGGTCGGCGGCATCGCCGAGCAGGTCGACTTCAAATCGGGCGACACGATCTTCGCGCAAGGTCAACCCGGTGATGCGATGTACGTCGTGCTCGCTGGCAAGGTCGAGCTCCGCACGGAGGACGCGCTCGTCGCCGAGCTCCATCGCGGCCAGCACTTCGGCGAGATGTCGCTCGTCGATCGCTCGGTGCGTTCGCTCACCGCGATCGCGACCGGCGACGAGGGCGCGCGGCTCGTTTCGATCCTGCGCAAAGACTTCTACGACATCATCAAGAAGGAACCCGAGAGCGCCGTGAAGATGCTGTGGGCGTTCGTGCAGGTGCTCGGTCAGCGCCTGCGCAAGACCACGCACGATCTCAGCGACGCGCTCCACGGTGACAAGCACGGCGAAGATACCGAGCACCAGAACCTGTTCCAGGACTGAGAAAAGCCGGGACGTCCCCACCTCGGGATGGAACGTACGTTCGTCTTCCTACCGGACGATCGAACGAATCGCACTGATTTCTCGCGCGGCATCGCCGCAAGCAAATGCGCAGTCAACGCGTCAAACGATGACATGCGGGACGAATCGTGCGGTGTTGTTCGTGATCCGGCTCGCGCTCTCGCGAATGCCGATGCCGGCCGCTGAATCTCCGACGAGCCACGACCCGATCACGGGATGCATGCCGTCGTACTCGCCGAGGTCGACGTACGCTTGGTACACGTAGCCGCGCGCCTCGTATGGACCACTCGTGGCATCACAAATCCCGGGCGCGTGGAGCGTGACGTTCGCGCCTTCGCGACCCAGGAGCGGCTTTTTCACCCACGCCTCGCCGAGCAGCGCGGCCGGTTCGCGTGATGCGGGTAGGAGGTTGGGATGTTCGGGGAACAGCTGCCACAGGATCGGCAGGATCGCCTTGTTCGAGAGCACCATCTTCCACGCGGGCTCGAGCCACAGCGCTGGAACTTGCGCGAGCACGGGCGCGAGCTCGTCGGCGACGAGGCCTTCCCATGGATACAGCTTGAACAGGCTCGTGATCGGCTGGCCTTCGAGATCGACGAGTTGCCGCTGGGTCGGATCCCAGCCGAGCTCCTCCATGGCGATGCTCGCGGTCGCGTAGCCGGCTTGATACGCGGTGTCGCGCAGATACGCGGTCGTCATCTGATCTTCGAGATCGTCGACGGCGGCGAAGTGCACGAGCGGACCGAGACGGGGAGCGAGCTCGCGCCAGCGCTTGATCAATTGCTCGTGCAACGAGTTCGCTTGATCGCCCGCGATCGCGAGATCTTCAAACCATTGCCACTGGATCACCGCGGCTTCGAGCAGACTCGTCGGCGTATCGGCATTGTACTCGAGCAACTTCGGCACGCCGTCGCACAGCACCAGATCGAGGCGACCGTAGAGCGCGGGGTCGCGGCGATTCCAGCTGTCCTCCACGAGTCGCGCCGAGAGCGGGTCGAGACCGAGCTCGGCGAACCTGCGATCGCGCACGACACGCCCGACGGCGGCGACGCACATGTGATGCAGCTCCGCGGTCGCCGACATGATCGCATCGGCCTCGGTGGGCGTGAATTCGTAGCAAGCGCCTTCGCCCCAGTACACGTCGGTCTCTTGGGTCGTGTGAAACACCAGGCCTTGCGCTTCGACGCGCGCCCGCCACTCGGGGCGCGTCGCGACCACGCGCCGCCGCACTAACGCACCTCAGCCACCGGCGGCCCAGAAGTACTGGCCGAAGCCGCCGCGGATGATGCCGCCGCGAATCGTCACCCCCGCGACATCGCATTCGGCTCGCGCTTCCCAGGCTGGGTCATCGCGGCAATCGAGCGGCGGCGTCATGCCCGGAGGCATCAGGATCTCGTCGTCCGCCGAGATCCCAGGCAAGAGCTGCGGCTGCGGCTCCGAGATCGGGGCGGTCTCACCCGGAGGATCGGCGCTCGCCACTGCGGCCGATGCGAGCATCGGGAGTAGCGTCAGCCGAACGACCATGGACCTGCGCACCTGGCCAGCCTAACAAGTACGGGCAGTCGCTCTCATGAAGTTGCGATGAAGTTGCAGAGCGCCGTGATTTGCTGGCCCTCTGCGCGGGGCGCCTGCTACTGGAGCTTCGCGATCACGTCGGCCGGCGCCTGGACGAGCTCGATCAGCACGCCCTCACCAGAGCGCCCGAACTCGTCGTTGCTCTTCGGGTGTACGAAGCACACGTCGTGGCCTGCAGCGCCCTTGCGAATGCCGCCAGGGGTGAACCGAACGCCTTTGTCGGTCAGCCAGCTCACCGCGGTGACGAGGTTATCGACCCACAGGCCGATGTGGTTGAGCTGCGGCTCGTGGACCTTGGGCGCCTTGGCCGCATCGATCGGCTGCATGAGATCGATCTCGATGCCGTTGAGCGAGAGGATGTCCTCGTCGACGTTCTCGCGCTCGTTGCGGTAGCTGCTCTGAACGGGGATGCCGAAGAGGTCGACCCACAGCGCGCGGAGCGCCGATTTGTCGGTACCACCGATCGCGATCTGCTGAACCCCGAGAACGCGAAACGGACGGTCGTGGTCACTCATATTTTTGCCGCTCTTACTTCGGCGATCGTTCTTAGACCCGGGCGTGGCGCATTGACGAGAATCGCCATGTTGCCCGAGGGATGCTTGTTGTCGCGCATCAGCTGATGACACGCACCGGTCTCGGCAAAGGTGAACGTGCGCGACAGGCACGGGTCCACCTTGCCCTCGGCGACGAGGTTGTTGATGCCGATCGCCTGGTCGTCGTTCGCGAAGTGAGAGCCCTGCAGGCGCTTCTGGCGCATCCAGTGATAGCGAAGATCGAGCGTGGCGTTGTAGCCGGTCGTGCCGGCGCAGATCACGACCATGCCGCCGGTCTCGCACATGAACGCCGAGGTCGGCAGCGTGGTCTCGCCGGGATGCTCGAAGACGATCGTGGGGTTCTTCTTCTCGCCGAGCGCTTCCCAAAATGCCGCACCGAACCCGCGCGCACCCTTGAGCCACACGCCGTACTCGAGCTCGTCGGACCAGCGCGGGAGCTTGCCCCAGTGTTCGAACTTGCGGCGATCGATCACGCCGACCGCGCCGAGCTTCTTGCAGAACTCGTTCTTCGAAGCGCCCGAGACCACCGCGACCGGCCGACCGCCCGCCGCGGCTACGATCTGGATCGCCATCGAGCCCAGGCCACCTGCGCCGCCCCACACGAGCACCGGATCACCGGGGGTCACGATGTTCGGCGGCCAGCCGTGCAACATGCGATACGCGGTCGCCCCGACGAGCATGTACGACGCGGCTTCTTCCCAGGTCAGCCGTTCGGGCTTCGGCACGCACTGGTGGTCCTGGACCTTCGTGTACTGCGCGAAGCTGCCCCAGTTCGATTCGTAGCCCCAGATCTTTTGCGTGGGGCCGAGCATCGGATCTTTGCCGGCGAGGATGTTCGGATCGTCGTGATCCCACATGCCGCAGTGGACGACGACGTCGTCACCGACCTGCACGTTCGTGACGTCCGGACCGACCGCCCACACGACACCGCTCGCGTCCGAGCCACCGACGTGAAACGCCTCGGGCTCGCCGCGCTTCATGCGGGTCTTGATCACGTCGATGGGGATGCCCATCGCGGCCCACACGTTGTTGTAGTTGACCCCTGCGGCCATGACGTAGACGAGCACTTCGTGCGCGCCGAGGGTGGGCACGTCGAGGGCTTCCTCCTTGAACGCGTCGAGCGGCTCACCGAAACGCTCGGCGCGAATCACCTGCGCGAGCATCTTGGAAGGAACGCGACCGAGCTCGGGAACATCACCGAGCTCGTAGAGTCCTTGCCTGGCAGAAGGAGCGGTCGAGGACGAGGGCTGGGCCACCGCGTCAGAATCTACGCGATTCCGACGACGGGGTGGGCCTGAACGGCCGTCGGCTTACGCTTCCAGATCGGGCTCGATAAACGACCACCGGACCTCGGGAACTCGGACCTTGAGGTCGCGCTCGAACCGGTTGATCGCCTCGACGAGCTCTTCCGTGAGCATGCCCGACCGCATCTTGAGCTTCATCGCGACGACGATCTCCCCCGGGCCCTGCTGGAGGGTGATCACGTTGAGGACCTTGTCGACGTTCGGGTCGACGTCCGCGAGCTCTTCGCAGATCTTGACCAGCGACGCATCGGCCGCCTCGCCGACGAGCAGGCTCTTGACCTCGCGGCCCAGGAACGTGGCCACGGCGAGCAGGACCGCACCGATCGCGAGCGAGCCCACGCCATCCCAGCGGCCATCCCCAGTCTCCTTGGCCAAGATCAAGGCCGCGATCGCACAGCACAGGCCGACGACCGCCGCGCTGTTCTCGCCGAACACGACGATCAGGTCGGAGTCCTTGGTCTCGCGCAGGTAGCGAAAAAACGGGACCGTGCCTTTGCGGCGCCTGTTGATCTCGCGCACGTTGCCGATCGTCGACCAGCCTTCGAGCGCCATCGAGAACACCAAGATCACGAGCGCGATCGTAATGTCCTCGACCGGCTCGGGATGGATCATCTTCTCGAGGCCCTCGCGAACCGAGAACACGCCGCCGCCGAAGAACAGCAGCAGCGCGACGATGAAAGAGTAAAAGTACATCGCGCGGCCGTAGCCGAGTGGATGCTTGAAATCGGCCGGTTTGCGCGCGGACTTCGAGCCGACGAGCAAGAGGATCTGGTTGCCGCAATCGGCGAACGAGTGGAGCGTCTCGGCGAGCATCGCGCCCGATCCGGAAATGAATGCGGCCACGCCCTTCGCACACGCGATCACCAGGTTCACCACGAGCGACTTGATGATTTCCCTGAGCGACCCGCCCGCAGACATCTAACGGATGGCCTTCGAGAGCAGCTTGAACTCGTCGCTGCCGGCGCGCTCGAGCAAATCAAACACGCAGACCTCTGTCGAAGTCACGATCGCGCCTGCGCGCTCTGCGAGCGCCAAGCCGACCTTCCAGTTCGCCTTGGTCCGGCTCGACACGGCATCGGCGACGACGTGCGCCTGGTAGCCGCGCGCGACGAGGCCGCGCAGCGTCTGATACACGCAGACATGGGTCTCCATCCCGCACACGATCCATTGAACGCGGCCGAGCTTCGGCGCGAGCGCGGCAAAGCCCGGTGCCGCTTCGGCGGAGAACTCGAGCTTGTCGAAGCGATGGAGCTCCTTGGCACCGGCGAGCGCTGCTTCGATCTCCGGGACGGTCGCGCCGAGGCCCTTTGGATATTGCTGCGACACCACGATCGGTAAGCCGAGCGTGCGCGCGGCCTGGACGAGGATCGTCGAATTCTTGATCACCTGAGCGTACGCCGCCTCGGGCATCGCAGGGACGAGCCGCTCCTGGATATCGATCACGAACAGCGCCGCACGCTGCCGCGAGAGATGCTCGATCACGAGGCGCTCGCGATCGTCTTGAGCGCCTCGACGAGCCGTTCCTGGCGCGCGAGCTCCTCGGCGAGGCGCGCCTTCTGCTCGGCGACAACCTCTTCAGGCGCCTTCGCGACAAACGCCTCGTTACCGAGCTTCTTCTCGATGACCGCGACTTCCTTCTTGGACTTCTCGATGTCCTTGTTGATCCGCGCCGTCTCGGCCGCCGGATCGATCAAGCCACCGAGTGGCATCTCGAGCTCGATTTCGGAGCTCACGATCGCCTTCGCGACGCCGTGCCTGCTGCTCTGCAACCCCTGCTCGAGTGCATCGGTCTCTACGTTGGCTCGGCGATGGACGATCTTCGCGTTTGCGCGCGCGATCTTCTCGAGAAAGTCCTTGAACGTGGTCAAGGTCTTCACCGCGGACTCCGAGGTCACGAGCAGCTCGACTTCCACGCGCTGGGTCGGCGGCACGTTGTAGGTCTGGCGCAGCATGCGACACGCGCTCACGACGTCTTGCAAGATCTTGAGCTCGGCCTCGGCAGCATCGTCACGGAACGCTGGGTCCGCACGCGGGAACACCGTGATCATCAGCGACTCGGGCAGCTGCTGCGGCTTCGGGAGCTTCTGCCAGATCTCCTCGGTGACGAACGGCGCAAACGGATGCAAGAGGCGCATCGCGGTCTCGAGGCAGGTCGACAGCACCCCCTGCACGAGGTGGCGGCGCGCCACCTTCGTGGGCTCCTGCTCGAGATCCGGCGATTGATAGAGGTTCGGCTTCGCCAGCTCGATGAACCAGTCGCACAGATCGTCGTAGACGAAGTGCCAGATCGCGTTCGCCGCGTCGGCAAACCGGAAGCCTTCGAGCGACGTGTCGACCTCGTGCGTAACGACCTGGAGGCGCGACAGGATCCAGCGCTCCGGCACGCCGAGCGCGGCGCGACCTGCGGGCGTTGCGAGCTGCGCTTCGAAGCGCTCCGGGTCGTAGCCATCGAGGTTCATCAGCGCGAACCGCGACGCGTTCCACAGCTTGTCGATGAAGTTGCGATACGTCTCGACGCGATCGACCGAGAGCCGGATCCGCGAGCTGCCCGTGTTGAGCGCGGCGAGCGCGAACCGCAGCGCATCGGAGCCCATCGCCGCGATGCCCTTGGCGTGATGCTTCCTGAGCTGCTTCTTCACGCCCTCGATATCGGGTGGCTTCTCGGTATCGACGCGCTCGAGCAACGTCTCGAGCGTCGCGCCATTCACGATGTCGAGCGGGTCGATGACGTTGCCCTTCGTCTTGCTCATCTTGTCGCCGTTCTCATCGGTGACCGTCGACGTGAGGTACACGGTACGGAACGGCACCTTCCCCATGAAGTGGATGCCCATCATCATCATCCGGGCGACCCAGAAGAAGATGATGTCGGGCGCCGTGACGAGCACGTTGTTCGGATAGAACGTCCTGAGCGCGCGCGTCTTCTCCGGCCACCCCAGGGTCGAGAACGGCCACAGGCCCGAGCTGAACCAGGTATCGAGGATGTCCTCGTCCTGTTTGACCGCGGTCGAGCCGCACTCGTTGCACGCCGCCGGCGTCTCGCGCGCGACGGTGATGTGGCCCTGGTCGCAGTAGTACGCGGGAATCTGGTGGCCCCACCACAGCTGGCGCGAGATGCACCAGTCCTGGATGTTCGTCATCCAGTGCGTGAACGTCTTGGCATGGTGCTCGGGGACGAACTTGGTCTTGCCCTGCTCCACCGCGGCGAGCGCCTTGTCGGCGAGCGGCTTGGCCTTGACCCACCACTGCTCCATCAGCATCGGCTCGAGCACTGCGCCGGAGCGCTGGCTGCGGCCACGCGGCACCTTGTACGGCTTGGTCTCGACGAGGAGCTCGGCGGTTTCGAGATCGGCGACGACCTCCTTGCGCGCGGCCTCGACGGTCATCCCGATGTACTTCGCGGGAATCTCGCCACACAGCTTGCCGGTGCGATCGATGATCTCCCGGACGGGAAGCTTCGCGATCAAGCTGACTTCGTAGTCGTTCGGATCGTGCGCGGGCGTGACCTTCACAGCGCCCGAACCGAATGCGGGATCCGGCCAGACCTTGCCTTCGCGCATGATGTCGATCGGCACGATCGGAATCCGCCGACCGGTGAGCGGCAGCTCGACTTCCTTGCCGTGGAACGCCAGGTAGCGCTCGTCCTTCGCGTGCACCGCGACCGCCGTATCGCCGAGCATCGTTTCCGGCCGGGTGGTCGCGACGACGATCTCCCCACCTCCGACGATCGGATACTTGATCGACCAGAGAAAACCTTGTTCCTCGGCGGTATCGACCTCGAGATCCGACACGACGGTCTCGCTCGCCGGGTCCCAGTTGATCATCCGCTTCGCGCGGAAGATCAGGCCCTCTTCGTAGAGCTGAACGAACGCCTCCTTGACGGCCTTGTTCGACCGCTCGTCCATCGTGAAGCGCTCGCGCGGCCAATCGAGCGAGAACCCCATGAGCTTCTCCTGCTCGGAGATGCGATTACCGCTGCGCTCTTTCCACTTCCACGCGCGGTTCATGAACTCTTCGCGACCGAGGTCGAAGCGAGTCTTGTTCTCGCGGCGCTTGAGATCCTTCTCGAGCAACACGTGGACGGCGATCGACGCGTGGTCGATGCCGGGCATCCACATCGCGTTGAACCCCTGCATCCGCTTCCAGCGGATCAGGATGTCCTGCATCGTCGAGCCGAGCGCGTGCCCGATGTGCAGCGAGCCGGTTACGTTCGGCGGCGGCAGCGTGATCGAGAAAGGAACCGTGGGGCTCGCTTCATCGGCATGAAAGAAGCCGTTCTCGATCCAAAAGCGAATCCACCGAGCTTCAACCTCGGTGGATTCATAGTGCTTCGAAAGTGCCGACGTCGACGTCATTTCGTCGACGAAACTATCACGCCAACGCCGTTCTGAAGACGACGCGAGGCGTTCAGCTGCGCTTGGTCAGCGCGTCGAGATTCTCGCGGATGATTTGCTCCGCGAGCCCCGGAACGACTTCCCACACCACGCGCTCGACGATCTCGGTCGAGAGCTTCAGGAGGGCGGCGAGCTCCGGCGAACCCGCTTCGAGACCGGTCGCTTCGGCGAGCCGCGCGGCCATCTTCTGCAGCGTCTTTTCGACCAGAGCCGAACGCTTCGTCGGAGTGCCAGAAACCATCGACGAGCGGTTCATACCTCCGAAATCTCCGTTGCCACTGTGGGTCGTGGCTGCTTGAGCTGCGGCAGGCTGGGTAGCGGCAGGCTGGGCGGCGGCAGGTGACGCTGCGGATGCCGCTGCCTTGGCGGGCGGACGAAGGCCCGGAGCGACAGCGCCACTACCGAGCGACGTCCCAGCCGGTTCGGGTGCGATCGGCGGGACCGCCATCGCGGTGGTCTTCGTCGGCAGCGGTGTGACGGCAGGCGCGACCCCGGCCGGCATCTTGATCGTGGGCATGCCCATGATCGTGGCCGAGCGCGGCGGCTCCTTCATCTGCTGTGAGGCAGCCGCAGCGGCGGGCGCCTTCGCAGCCGATTGCGCTGCAGCGGGTTGTAACGAGGCAGCCGGGGATGCCGCGGCCGGGGAGACTGCAGCCGCGCCAGGTTGACCGGGCTTCGCGGTGCCGCCCTTGGCAACAATCTCGGTCACCTTCTCGAGCATGATCTGGGAGTCCCAGGGCTTCGGGAGGTTCGCGTCGGCGCCGACTTGTGTGCCTCGAGCGGCGTCATAAGGTGCGTTGTTACCGACCAAGATAACGACGGGCACGTCTGCCGTGGCCGCGTCCTGCTTCAAGCTGAGGCAGAGGTCGTAGCCGTTCTTACCCGGCATGGCGGAGTCGGCGAGCACGATCGCGGGCTTCTGCGATTTCGCTTTCGAAATCGCCTCCTCCACGGTGCGTGCCCCGACATAATGAAATTCCGTGCCGCGGAAGGTGATGTCCGCGACCTGTTGCATCGTCTGACTGTCATCGACGCAAAGAACAATCTTGCTCACTTGGGTCCTCCCAAAGGGCTCGACCAAACAGTAACAGCGGGTTCCTTCGCGCGTCAAACCAACTGCCGAGAATCCGTAGGTCTTTTGGCTCGTGCTAAATACGAGCGCCATGGCGCACCTGACCCCCCTCCACGCTGCTGCTGCCGACGCTGTTGCCTCAGCCGCAGGTGTTTCACGCGAGGGTTTGAAGGTCGATTCGACGCCGCGCCCCGAGCTCGGCGATCTCGCTGTCGGGACCTTCACGATCGCGAAGGCGCTCGGCAAGAACCCCGCGGAGGTCGCGCTGGACCTCGCCGCGACATTCCAATCGAGCGCCATGCTGGCGTCCGCGACGGCTGTGGGACCGTTCGTGAACTTTCGCGCGAATCGCCCGGTCGTGTTTCGCTGGTTGATCGGCGCAGCTCTCGAGGGCTCGCTCTTACCCCGCTCGCTCGGCGCCGGCCAGACGATCGTCATCGACTACAGCTCGCCGAACGTCTCGAAGCACCTCGCGTATCACCACATCCGCTCGACGATGCTCGGCCACTCGCTGGTCCAGATCTTTCGCGCGCTCGGGTACACGGTGGTCGGCCTCAATCACCTCGGCGATTGGGGCACCACCCACGGCAAGTTGATCGCCGCCTGGAAGAAGTGGGGCCCGACCGATCAGGGCGCGACCGTCGATATCTCGGTGCTCAACGACCTCTACGTCCGCTTCACCGCGGCCGCGAAGCTCGATCCCACGCTCGACGTCGAGGGTCGCGCCGAGTTCAAGAAGCTCGAGGATGGCGACCCCGAGGCGCACGCGCTGTGGTCGCGGTTCAAGACCATCTCGCTCGCGGAGTATCAGACCGCGTACGACGCGCTCGGCGTCCAGTTCGATCTCGTCAAGGGCGAGAGCGAGTACCTGCCAGACGTGCCGCGCGTCCTCGCCGACCTCGCGGCGAAGGGCCTTTCGAGCGAGAGCGAAGGTGCTCTCGTGGTGATGCTTCCCGACGAGAAGACCCCGCTACTCCTCAAGAAGAGCGACGACGCGACGCTGTACTCGACCCGCGATATCCCTTCGGCAGAGTTCCGCTGGAACACGTGGCACTTCGCGCGGTCGCTCTACGTCGTCGATCGCGGCCAAGCGCTGCACTTTCGCCAGCTGTTCAAGACGCTCTCGCTCATGGGGTACGAGTGGGCAAGCAAGTGCGAGCACGTACCCTTCGGGCTGGTCCAGATCGGCGGCAAGAAGGGTTCGACAAAGACTGGCAACGTCGTCCTCTTGAAGGACGTGATCAGCGAGGCCGACACCAAGGTCCGCACGCTGCTCGCAGAGATCAACCCCGAGCTCTCTCCCGAGGCACTCTCGACGATCGCGACGCAGGTCGGCACCGGCGCCGTCGTCTTCGCGAATCTCGTCGCGCAGCGCGATAAGGATGTCGCATTCGAGTGGGATCGAGTGATCGCCTTGCAGGGCGACTCCGGCCCCTACTTGCAGTACAGCCACGCGCGCTGCGCGTCGATTCTGCGCAAGGCCGGCGGCGACTGGACCGCGGCGAACGCCGCGCTCGTCTCGCAGCGGCTGAGCGGTCAGGGCAACGCGCAACCGCTCGATCTCAGCAAGCTCGGTACGGGCGCCGAGTGGGCGGTCGCACGCAGCCTGATCGAGTTCCCGGCGACTGTCGTCGCGGCGACCCCGAAGTGCGAGCCGCACATCATCTGCCATTACTTGCTCGCGCTCGCAGGCGAGTTCTCGCGCTGGTACACTGCGGGCAACGGCGATCCGAGCCTGCGCGTCCTGTGCGACGACCTGCCGACGCGTGACGCGCGTCTCGCCCTCGTCGCCGCGGTCAAAGCGGTGATGGCCGAGGGCCTCGCGCTGCTTGGCCTCGCCGCGCCCGAACAAATGTAGAGCTACCGCTTCTTCTGCGTCTGCAGCAGCTAGAGCTTGCCGAGTGCCTCGGGTGGTTTCCGGGTACGACCGCTATACGCGACCAGCACCACGAGTGTCAGCACGTACGGAAGCAGAGGCGCGAGCTCCCAGGGAATTCGATGCCCGAGGACGGTCGCGTGCGAGATCGCGTTCAGCATGATCGACGTGATCACCTCGTGCGCGTTCCAGCGCACTCGCATCACGCGAGCTTCGCGCGCTCGAGCACGCGACATCCCGGATCACGAGGTCGACGTGCTTGGCTGCGAGTGAGCGCAACGCGGTCTCGCGGTCGTTGCCCTCGGTCGGCTCGATGAACTCGATCGCGACGCCGAGCTCGTCGCGGACGCGCAACAAGCCGCGATACGCCGCCGTGTTGAACGACTTGTCGTTCTTGCCGCCGATGTCGAACACCAGGCCGATGTGAACGCCGGTACCTGGCTTCTGCGTAGGCGGGGGTACCGCGAGCGCACCCGCGGCGATCAACACAAAATTGAGCGCGACGAGGCCGAGGATCAGGCGGCCAGACGTCAAACCGGTGCAACTCCCGCTCCCATTCCCGGAATCGCCAACCTCGCGAACGTGGCCATAGGATTGAAGTTACGACAAAAATGCATCCGGTTGGCTTCGGTTCGGGTCGATCATGGTTATCGTACCGTCCAGGTCTACAGGAGGCCTTTCAATGGGAATCATGAGCTTCATCAAGGGTGGTGTGGCTGAGCTGGCGATCGCTCGCCCAGACTCTGTCAAGGACTACTGGGTCTACAAGCATCCCGATCAAACCATCCCCATGAAGGCGCAGCTGACCGTCGATTCCGACGAGGTCGCTCTGTTCTTCAAGGACGGAAAGTTTGTCGGCAGCTTCTCGGCGGGGCGCCACACGCTCGACGCGTCGAATATCCCGTTCCTCGGTCAGCTCATCGACAAGTTCACGGGCGGGAATGTCTTCATCTGCGAAGTCTTCTTCGTCACGACGCGCGAAATGCCGTCGATCAAGTTTGGCACGTCGATCGGCGACATCCAGGATCCGCAGACCCAGCTTCGCGTGCGGCTGATGGTCTACGGCGAGTTCTCGGCGAAGGTCATCGACCCGACCAAGTTCGTGATCGGGCTCGTCGGCCAGCGCGCCACCGACAATGACTCGTTCCTCGGTTGGTTCAAGAGCCAGGTCCAAAAGACGATGAAGGACGGCGTCGCCGAGCTCATCGTCAAACAGAATTGGCCGCTCATGAAGGTCACCTCCGGTGCGTACACCGAGGAGATCGAAGCGTCGACGCTCACGAACGTGCGCAAGAACATCGAGCCGTACGGCGTCGAGATCATGCGCTTCGGCGACTTCTCGATCACGATGGATCAGAACGACAAGGAGCGCCTCGACAAGCTCGTCGATCGCATCGCCTATGTCAGCGGCATGGGCAACGCGCCCGGCGGCATGGCGGCCTACCAGCAGCTCGCCCAAGCCGAGATGATGATGGGCGCGGCCGAAGGCATGAAGAACGGTGGCGGCGGGGGCGCACTCGATGGCGCGGGCCTCGGCATGGGCTTCGCGATGGCGGGTCAGATGGCGAACACGATGGGCCAGGCGCGCGCGCCCGGTCCGGCCGTGGCGACCCCGACCGAGAGCCGGGACCAGATCCTGGCCACTCTGAAGCAGCTCGGCGAGCTCAAGACCGCGGGCGTGCTGACCGACGCCGAGTTCGAAGCGAAGAAAAAAGATCTTCTAGCGAAGATCTAGGCGACGTGAAGGCGTGATCTGCGCTCGTCGCAGATCCACGCGTGCCCGATGCGCGCACTCATACTAGGACGCCAAAGGATGCGATTATCATTCCGCGATGACTGCCCTGCTTGTCGACCGGCTCGGACGCGCAGATGCGGCGCTCGCCGCGGGCGATCGCGAGACCGCGATCAGCGAGCTGGTCGCGGGCTGGCGAAGCTCCCGGTCTCCCGAGTTCGCGCGGCTCGTGGAGGACCTCTCCGCGATCGAGCCCCGCGGGCTCGCCGAACAACTCGCGAGGAAGTGTCCCGAGGAGCTCGAAAATGCGATCGGGTGGTGGCGGTCCCTCGTTGCCGAGAACGATCCGCGGGTGACGACGTACCTCCACGGTCTGTTGAACGCACCGCCCTTCAGCGGCTCGCTGTTCTGGAACCAGATCTTCGCGCTCGTGACCCTCGCGGACGATCCACGCTCGATCGAGGCGCTCGCGGCGGTGGCCGAGCGGCTCCCGGCGATCGCCCCGCCGGGGCAACTCGCCGCGATCGTCCATGTGCGCTCGCAGACCTCCAACCGGCTTCGCCGCCGCTACGTCCGGATCCCCGCGCTCGAGCCCGATGCTGCCGCGATCGCGAGCTCGATCCGCCTCCGGATCGACGAGTTGCGTACTGCAACTGCGGCAGCCGATCGCCCTGGCGCCGAGCTGCTCGCGGCGATCCGCGCCGCCCCTGGTGATGACCGGCCCCGGCTGGTCTATGCGGACTGGCTCCAGGAGCGCGGCGATCCGCGCGGCGAATTCATCGCGCTCCAGCTCGCGAGCGCCGGGGCCCGTTCGAGTGAGCGTGACGCGCGGGCGCAGCGACGCGAACTGGTGTTGCTTCGCGATCATGTCCGCTCCTGGCTCGGCCCCATCGGCGACGTCGCGGTGCTCAAGCGGTGCCGCTTCGTACGTGGGTTCCCGGTCGAGATCGCGGTCGGCCCGCGGATCGGCATGCGGCTCGCGGTCGTCGTCGATGCCGACGAGTGGTGGAGCGTCGAGGAGATCTATTTCGGGGCGCCTCATTCGTTCGCCTTGGTCTGCGCCCAGCTCGTACGCTCGCCCGCCATGACCTCGCTCCGCATCGTACGCGGCCTCGGTTCCAATCTCGCCGACCAGCTCGCGGGCGCGCAGCCGCCGCTCCCGTTGACCACGCTCGGGTTCCTTGTCGGTGCGCCCCTCGTGCTCCGCGACGCGCGACCCGGTCTTCCGGACCTCCAGCATCTCGTGCTCGAACATTCGCCGTGGACCTCGTGTGTCACGACGTTCTTCGAGTTACTGGGCGCACCGATCGCGACCGGCTTGCGATCGCTCGCGTTGCAGACCGCGAATCTTCGCTACGTGCTCACCGCCGATCTTCGCGGCCGGCTCACGCACCTCGTGATCGACGCTGCGAGCGCAACCGATCGCACGCTCGGCGTCTCCGCGCTTGAAGACCTCGCCGCGCTGTTGCGCGACGGACCGATCGCGACGGTGGAGCTCGTCGTCACCGGCAAGCAGCGCGAGTGGATAGAAGCGCGATTCACCCCCGTGATCGAAGGCTCACCGAGGCGGCCACCGCTCGCTGTCACCGTCCGCTAATTCGTATATGGTCGCGTCCCCGCCGTGTCCGCCCTCGACAACCGCACCTACTACGACGACTTTGCTGGCTGGTACGAGCGCGAGCGCCACCTGCCCTATCACCGGATGCTCGATGACCTCGAGGTCGAGATCGTCGAACGCTATGCGGCCGGCAAGTCGGCGGTCGAGATCGGCTGTGGCACCGGGTTGATCCTGGATCGCGTCGCGAAGTTCGCGACCCACGCGCATGGCATCGATCTGTCGGCTGGCATGCTCGAGCACGCCGCGAAGCGCGGCCTCGCGGTCTCGCAAGCCTCCGCGACCGCGCTGCCGCTGCCCGATGCCTCGGTCGATGTCGCGTACTCGTTCAAGGTGCTCGCGCACATCCCCGACATCGCGGGCGCGATGTGCGAGATGGCGCGCGTGGTCAAGCCCGGTGGCTACGTGATCGCGGAGTTCTACAACGCGCGTTCGATCCGCCGGCTCGTCAAGGCGCTCAAGCCGCCGACCGCGGTCTCGGCCAGGACCCACGACGAGCACGTCTACACCCGCTACGACGACGCGACCGCGATTCGCAGCTACCTGCCCGCAGGTCTCGAGTGGGTCGCGACGCGCGGCATCCGCGTGATCACGCCGGTCGCCGCGGTGCTGCGCGTGCCGCTCGTCGGCGCCGCGGTCCGCTGGGTCGAGCACAAGCTCGCCGATGCGCCGGTCGCGCGCGATCACGGCGGCTTTCTCGTCGCGATCTGCCGCAAGTCGTGACCGGCAAGCGCGGTGTCTTGATCGCGGGTGCGATCGCGATGGTCGCGCTCGTGATCGCTTGGTTGCTGCGGTTCGGCACCGACGACTCGTACATCACGTACGTCTACGCGCGCGAGCTGGTGCGCGGGAACGGCCTGACCTGGTTCGGCACGCATATCGAGGGCTACACGAACTTTCTATGGGCGCTGTGGTCGGCGCTCGGCCTCGCGCTCGGTCGCGATCCGCTGGTCTGGGCCTGGGGCGCGAGCCTCGCCGCGCTGGTCGCGACGATCATCACCACATCTCGGATCGCGGCACTTCGCACGAGCACGGCGGCCGGCCTCATCGCCGCCGCGATCCTCGCGACCAACTTCACGTTCCTCGCGTTCGGGACGAGCGGGCTCGAGACGATGCTACAGACCGCGCTGCTCGCAGTGGCGTGGTTCGAGGTCGAACGGCTGCGTCGCGCGCCGCCGACCGCCGCGACGTTGCTGCGGTTGTCCATGATCGCGGCGTTCGCGCTATGGACCCGACTCGATAGCGCGCCCGTGATCGTGGTGCTCGGCGCGGTCACCGCGCATCGCCTGGTCCACGAGCGCGTCTCGATCCGGCTTTGGGCTGCCGCGATCGTGCCCGCGCTCGTACTCGTGGCCGGGTGGTTCGTGTGGAAGCTCTCGTTCTACGGCGAGCTCTTGCCGAACACCTTCTACGTCAAGGCCGGCACCGGCAGCGCCCTGCACGGTGCGTGGTTCACGCTCGAATTCTTGCGCGCCTATCTTTTGTGGCCGGTGCTGCTCGGCATCGCCGTGCTCGCGATCCTGCGCCGTCGCATGGTCTCCGCGCTCCCTGTCGCGATCTGCGCGGCCCACGTCGCGTACGTGATCCTCGTCGGCGGCGACTTCATGGAGTTCCGGTTCTTCGTCCCGATCATGCCGGCGCTCGCGATCGCGTTCGGCGAATTCGTGACGACCGAGGCGCGCTCCGGTGCAGGGGATGCTCGGCTACCGCGCGTGTCGGTGCGCGCCGCTGCACTCGTCGCTGCACTTGCCGTGTTCTCGCTCCGTCACGCGCTCACGTTCGAGGGCGTCCAAGACCACTCGTACGATTCGATCGCGACGCTCGGCAACTTCTATCACAAGGTCTCCGACAACGATTGGACGAAGCTCGGCGCGTCGATCCACGACCGCTTCACGAGCACCCACGTCACACTCGCGTGTAACGGCGCCGGCGCGATTCCGTACAACGCCGACCTCATGACCGTCGATCAGCTCGGCCTCAACGATGCGTGGGTCGCGCGCAACGGGACGCACGCACCGCCGGACTATCCGCGGCCCGGACATCAGCGCTACGCGACGTACGCGTACCTCGTCGAGCAACACGTCACGTTCGTCATCGGCTCGCCGATGCTCGTCGAGCGCGGCGCCTTGGCGCGCCAGAGCGAGATGCCGAATGTCTCGCACTGGCTCGATGCCGTGCTCGGCGGCTGGACGTCAGCGCCGGCGGGCGTTGTCGACGTGGTCGCCGCACCGGTCGATGACGAGCGCGAGCTGTTGATGTGGTACCTCACCCCGGATCCCGCGGTCACCGCGAAGCTCGCAGGCTGGGACCAGCTCCGCCTGCACCTTCACTGAGGCATCAGGGCGCGGCCCATCTCGAGCGCGAAGGCCGCGTCGTCGGCATCGCCACTCGCGATCAGCGCGTCGTGGATGATCTGCCACGGGTGAGCGAGGCGCTCGTGTACGTGCGCGGGCCAGCCAAGCCCGGGTGGAGGTAGCGGATAGCCGAGGTCGAAGTGCGCGTAGAGATCGCGGTTGATCGCGAACACCTCTTGGATGTCGGGCAGCGGGCTGCCCTTCGGCAGGACTCTGAACAAGATCCCGAAAGGATACGTCGGGAATGCCTCGAGCACGTGCTTCTCAAAGCCGTCGACGAACAGCGGCCGCTTCGTCGCGAGCACGACCTCGGCGAAGTGGGCAACGAAGATGTCCGTACCGACGACCGGGATCTTGATGCCGAGCCGCTGCTCGATTCGCTCGCGGGTTGCGGGGCGCGCGATCGCGTACCACATCACGACGGTGACATCCGATCGCTCGCCTCGAGCGAGCTCGAGGTACGAGGTCGCGAAATCGAGGTCGTCTTCGGCGACGACCACGACCGCGTCGTGGGGCAGCGAGCGCAGCATGTTGCGCGCGTTGAGCTCGACGGCCGGCGAGTGCACCGCCTGGACGAACGCGAGCGAGCTCGCGAACAGCGCGACGAATCCCGCGAGAGCGAGCACCTCGCCGAGCTGCGGACGCGCCGTGAAGCGTCGCGCAAAACCAGGAAACGTGACGGTCAACCAGTGCCCGATGTCATCGAGGCCTGCCGCGATCGGTACCGCCAGGATCACCGCCGGCAAGAGGTAAAAGCGATGGACCACGAACAGCCCCGGCCCCTCGAGCTCGACGTTGAACTTGAGGACGAGCAACGGCCCTGCGAGCAGGAACGATCCCGCGAGGGCTAGCCACGACCACCTCGTCTCCCGGCGCGCACTGCGCCTCACGAGCGTGACCAACCCGAGCAGCGCGGGAGCCCACAACCACCAGCGGCCGAGCGAGCGAGCGAGCTCGCCGAGATTGGCGGGCATCGGGAGCGGCGGATGATTCGGGGCGAACGCACCGGGCCCACCGTAGTCGTAGCGCAGGATGTGAAACATCAGCGCATGGAGGCCGTCGAGGTGGCGGCCCCACGAGCGCGCGTTCTCGGCGGTGACGAGCAGATACGTGTAGGGCAGCAGGCCAAGCACGAAGCCCGCCAGCGCCAGCGCGAGCGCGGGCACCATGCGCCGTGCTTCGCGCCCGCCGCGGATCACCCCGACGAGGCCGACCGGAGCGAGCAACACACACGTCACGTGATCGCAGAGCCCCAGCCCGGCGACCAAGCCGAGCACGGCCGCGCGACGCGTCCCCTGCAGCGGACCCTGCGCGGCGCTGAGCCAGAGGATCAGTGCGGCCATCAAGTTGTTGAGCGCGAACACCTCCGCCTCGGTATTCATCTCCACGATCACCGGCGAGGCCGCGAGGATCGCACACGCGATCGTGGCCGCGAGAGGGCGCGCTCCCCACGCGCGGCACGCGGCATGGAGCGCGACGATCGAAGCTGCACCGAGGATCGCGGTCGCGAGTGCGCCGGTGTGCGCCGGGCTCGATCCCGGCAACCATTGCATCAGCCGCAACCAGATCATATAGAGCGGATAGCCGGTCGGATGCGGCACACCGCCGAGCGCACCGAGCGTGGAGAGCTCCGCATTATCGCCATCCACGACGTGCGCGGGTGCGAGCCATATATAAGCCGCGAGAACGAGCGCCCCCAGCGCTACCCCACGGTCGTACGCAATTCGCCTTACAGTTCCGGTGCCGTGAATTGTCACTCGATCGCCAAAGAATGGCACATCCAAAACCAGTGCGAGAACATGTGCTCAGAATTGATTGTAGTTAGCTCGTGGCACGGGCGCTGCAGCAGGCGTTTCCCACGAATGCCCACCAAGTCCAAGGGCTTCACGCTAATCGAGCTGATGATCGTGGTGGCGATCATCGGAATCCTCGCCGCCGTCGCGATCCCCGCCTTCCTCGAATACATGAAGCGAAGCCGAACCACAGAAGCATCGCTGAACCTCAACAAGATCGGAAAAGCGGCGAAACACGTCAAGGGTGAGATCGGGTCCTATCCGTCCGAGCAAGGCGCGATGATGCCGTCGAGTACTGGCTCGTGCTGTGGCCAATCGGGAGGAACCAGCGCGGTCAACAACAAGTGCACACCGACTCCCGGTGCGTTCAGCGATGGCGCTGCGTGGTCGCACCTGGAATTTTCCGTCGACGAGCCGAGCTCGTACAATTATCAGTTCATCGGTGTCACGGGCGGCACGCAGTTCACGGCGTACGCTGTTGGCGACACCGATTGCGACACCGCGATGGCCACGTTCACCTTGATCGGAAGCACGACGTCGATGGGCAATGCGGCCGTCTCGATCGTGCCTCCGCCCGCCAGAATCTACTGAGCCCATTGATTTCGAGCGGCATTGGCCGATTCGAATTTTTGCAAACTGCGTAACGCCCACGAGGAACAAGACAAGATGAAGAAGAAGACCTTTCGCGGATTCACCCTGATCGAGCTCATGATTGTCGTCGCGATTATCGGCATCCTTGCCGCTGTCGCCATCCCTGCCTTCCTCGAGTACATGAAGCGCGGCAAGACGACCGAGGCATCCTTGAACCTCAACAAGATCGGCAAGGCAGCGAAACGGGTGAAGGGCGAAATCGGAACGTACCCGGTCGAGGTCGGCGCACTCCTGCCGGCGACCACCGGTACGTGTTGCGGCCAGTCGGGCGGTACGGCCCAGGTCAACAACAAGTGCACGCCGACCCCGAACGTGTTCAGCGATGGCGCTGGCTGGTCGCACCTCGAGTTCTCGGTCGACGAGCCGAACATCTACAACTACCAGTACATCCCTCTGGCCGGTGGCACCGTGTTCACCTCGTACGCGGTCGGCGATGCTGACTGCGATACGGTCAAGGCGACCTTCACGCTTGCTGGCACCACGACCACCGCGGGTAACCCGGCGGTCACCATCGTGCCGCCCGCGTCGGGTGTCTACTAGTCCACTACACTCCATCCGCGTTACGCGACAGTGAAGCGCCCACCCGGGCGCTTTTTTGTTTTCGGCTGGAGTAGCATCATAAGCCTGGATCGTCGTCGCACGCTCATCTTCGCAGTCGTTGCCGGACTGATCGGCGTCGTGGCGTTCGTTCCGGCGATCTCTGGTGGCTGGATCTATGACGACCGGCCACTGATCGCGGACAACCCATATGTCCACTCGTGGCACGAGTGGCCACGCTGGTTCGTCACTGACTTCTGGAATGTCGGCGAGGAGGTCGTGCGCTACGGCTCGCGCATCCTCTACTGGCGACCAGCGGTCAGCGCGAGCTACGCGCTCGACTGGCAGCTCGGTGGTGGCGCGCCGCTGGTCTTCCACATCACGAACCTGGTGCTTCAGGCCGCGACGAGCGTGCTCGCGTTCCTCGCACTGCGTCGCTGGTCGGGCACGCTCCTGCCGGCCTTCGCGGCCGCCGCGCTGTTCGTCATTCATCCCACGAAGGCCGAGAGCGTCGCGTGGATCGCCGGTCGCACCGACATCGTGTGCTTGCTCGCAGTCCTCGTCGCGACGACGGGCATCGCGCGCCGGCTCTCGGGCCGCCACGGCGGCATCCTGCTCGAGGCGCTCGGGACGGTGCTCGCGTATCTCAGCAAGGAGCAGGCAATCGTCTTGCCGTGCTTCGCGGCCGTCGAGGCGTGGGTCGCGCTCGGCCGCCCCGCGCTCGATCGATCGGTGCTGGTCTCGGCGACCAAGACGGCGCTCCCGCAAGCCGTGATCGCGATCGCGTACCTCGTGATCCGCACGCTCGTGATGCCTATCGGGGCCTCCGATGGTGGAGGCCATGTCCCACTCGGCGAGCACGCGCTCGCGGTACTCGAGACATTTGGCCGCTACATCACGCTCGCATTCGTGCCGCACGACCTCTCGATCCAGGAAGGCTTGGTGCACGCCGTCCACAAGCACATCCTACACTCGGCGCCGTACATCGCGATCGGCGCGGGCTCGACGCTGGCGCTCGTCTCGCTTGCGTGGTGGGCACGCCAGCGCAAGCCGATCCTCGCGGTCGGCGTGCTGCTGTACTTCGTCACGGTGTTGCCGACCTCGAACGTCGTCTACACCGGTATGCGCACGCTGATCTCCGAGCGCTTCCTTTACCTACCGCTGATCGGGCTCGCGCTCGTGCTCGCAAGTATCCTCGCGGAGCTCGCGGCGCGGTTCGGCCGCCGGATTTACATCGCCGCGGCCGTCGCGGTACTCGCGCTCGGGCTTGTCTCGGCACGGCGCTCGGCGAACTACCGCGACGAGGACGGGTTCTGGGCGCGCGAGCTGGCGCTCCATCCCGACAGCATCGAGGCGCGCAACGCGACGTTCGCGCACTACACCGCAGAGCATCGGTTCTATGCGGCGCTCGCGATCCTCCAGCGCGCGCAAGACTACGACGTCGAGGTCAAAGAGCACCTGCTGCTCGCTCGCCAGGTCGGCAACACGGTCTCGCACCTCACGCCGGACCACGATGTGAAGAACCTCACCGCGATCGATCGGTTCTTCGCCGACCTCGTCGCGGAGAAACCCGCGAAGCTCGACGTGCCCGGCGTCGAGCTCGGGCTCGATCTATCGCGCCTGAACGACGATCGCGCGATGGCGAAGTCACGACCAGACTTTCTCGCGATTCGCTCGGACCTGCAGAGCCGGCTCGGTCATGACGACCAGGCGGTCGAGCTCGCCGCAGCGGCACTCGAGGGATGCCCCACGTGTGGCTCGCTCGTCGCGAATTACGCGATCGTGCTCGCGTGTGCGGGTCACTACAGCGACGCCTTGACGGTCCTGGATGCGACACATCCAAGCGATGTGGTGACCGCCGCGCGCTCGACGATCGAGCAGGCCCAGCAGCTGTTCGACCAAGCGCAGCAGCTGCAGGGCCCCGCCGCCTTGCAAGCTCACGCCTCCGAGCTCGCAAAGCTGGAGCTGTGGGGTCGCGCATTCGATCTTCTCGCGCCGTACGAGGCCGAGATCACGAATGCGCCGAAGTTCGCGACCGGCTTTGCCGAGCTCGCGTTCCGCGCTGGCGAGCCTGCGATCGCGCGCCGGGTGCTCGCCGCCTCGAAGCCGCCGGCCGAGATCGATATGTTGATCGCCGACTGGGCCGCGAAGATGGGCTGGAAGCGCTAGCGTCCAACCGGCACGAGCGTGAACCGGCGCGTCCGCGTCTGCGCGAAGTACTCGGCATCGAACTCGAGCTGGTAGACCGGCTTTCGGCCGAGGTACACGATCGCCTCGTCGAGCTCGGCCTGGTCGTGCGGCGAGATCAGCTGCACGGTCTCGCCCCGCGCGCTCGTGAGCGTGAACGGGTAGCCGAACGCCCAGCCCGGCGCTTTGCGCTGCGGCCCAGGCGGGACGATCACGATCGCGGCGCCGATGTCGGCCCGCTCGATCATCTCCCACGGTGCCTGGATCTCGGTGGCGAGTGCGCTGATCTCGCTCAGGTGCATCGGCGCGATCGCGGTCACGCACACGACCATGCCGCCGAGCACGCCCCAGCTGACGGCGCGGCGCGCGACGAGTGTGGTGTCGTGCTTCGCGAACCAATCGCGTAGCGCGGAGATCCCACGTGTCGCGAGTGGGACGAGCAGCGGGAACAGCGCGTAGTAGTAGCTCGGCCCGACATCCCACGTCCCGGGATACGGCACGAGCACGTAGAACAAGATGAAGCTGACGAGCGACGATCGCAGGATGACATCGCCGCGCGATGGGTTGCGACGCAGTGCACCCACGACCACGAGGACGAGGCTACCCGGCCAGGCGAGCGCCCACAGGTCGAGCCGCTGGATCACACCGACGAGCACGCCAATCGCCTGCATCGGCGAATGCACGAGCTCGGCATTCGGCATGCTCTGCGTGAAACCGAGGAAGAACCGCGGCATGCCGGGCAGCGTGTATGGCATCGTGAGGGGATCACCGGTGACGAGCTTGTCATGCGCGAGCAGCAACCAGGCGAATGCCAGAAAGCCGACGCAGCACGTGACGAGGCGGGCGGGTTGGCTCCGGGCCTGCCAGACCAACCGGATCGCGACCGGCAACGAGAACGCGACGGCTTCGTAGGGGCGCGTGATGAAGGCGAGCCCGATCGCGGCGCCCGCGAGCAGCATCCAGCGCGCGCGACCTGATTTCTCGGCGCGCGCGGTCGCCGCGAGGAATACCGCCAGACATGGAACCGAGGTCCCGAACGAAAGCACCGTGCCGTGGATCGCCCACACGAAGGGCGAGAGCGCGACCAGCACCGCGGCGAGCGCGCCGTGGCGCGGTCCGAACTGGTCGCGCGCAAACGACCACACGGAGACGACGAGCACGCCGGCGAACAGGGGCGGCACGAAGTGCTCGGCATGGATCAGCGTCGCCGGCGCGAGCACCAAGCTCTGGCCGGGTGGATAACCACTGGTCCACATCGGCACGCGCAGGATCAGCGCGTTATCGAGTGCGAGCGGTGGCGTAGGCAAGCCGACGTGACCGTGGGCGAACAAGTTCGCCTGGAACAGATACGCGCGTTCGTCGTCGAGGATCGCCGCGCCGTGCACGAGCGCGAACGTGACGAAACACGAGGCCGCGACCACGATCGCGACCGCGACCACGACGACCGCGCGCTCGGCATCCGGCCGCAGGAAGAACCGATCGAGCGGATCGCTCTCGTCTCGGCGTGCGAAGTAGACCGCCGCGGCGAGGATCGCCGGCAGCAAGAACACGAGCGCCGCGGCGGTCAACAGCGACTCGCTCGGCGGCAGCCAGCGCGTCGCGCTCAGCGCGAGGTCGGTCACCCACAGTGGCCGCGGCAGATAGTTGAAGGGCTTGTCTTGAAACCATTCCGCCGCGATCGCGGTCGCCCAGAAGCAGCCGTAGAGCGCGAGCGCTACGACGAGGAGCCGCTTCGAAGGACGGGAGGTGCTCACTCGAGCGGCTCGAGCTTCTCGGGCGCTGGCACCGTGGCCAGGTCGCGGCCACCGGTCGCGAGCTCCGTCATATCGAAGCCCGGCACGATCCGCGGACCGAGGAGGATGTACATCGAGGGCGTGATCGCAGGACGATCGTGGTGCCACTTCGAATCGAAGAGCTTGCGCTGCTCGAACACCTCCGCGGCGAGCTCACTCGAATCACTATCTTGGAGGCTCGAGAGCTTCTCGATCATGTCCTTGCGCGCGCGTTCATCGCGTGTAATGAGGAGCAGCTCGCGCAGATCTTTGATCGCGCGATCGCGTTGACCGAGCTTGGTGCGCATGAATGCGACCCACGTTGCTGCTTGCTGAGGAGCGCCGGGCTTGCGGATCGCCGATTCGGTGAGCAGCGTGCCGCGCTCGTCCCACTCACGCCGCTGGTTCGGATCGTCGGTGACGAGATCCTGGGTGTAGATCTGGCCCGCGAGGTACGGCAGCTTCCAGTCATCCGGGAACTCCGCGATGCCACGCTCGAGCACCTTCAGCGCGCGCAGGTAGCTGCGCTGATCGACGCCGGAGAGCGCGATCGTGATCGCGCGTGCGCCGTATTCGTACGGGCGGTGATACCGGGGATCGAGCGCGACGATCGCCTCGACAAGGGCGGCGACCCCCTTCGAGGTCGAATCGGGACCGCCGAAATAGCCGGTCAACCGGATCCACAACAGGTCGGCGGCCGCTTCGCGAAACCCGAGCGTGACGAGGGGTGCGCTCGTCGGCGATGGTGCGTAGGGCTCGGCCGTACTATCGGTGCGAGCACCCGCGGCTTCGCGCGCGAACCGCGCCCCACCGAGTGCGGCGACCGCGACAAGGATCGGGAGACCGCCCTTCACGCGTCGCCTTCTTCATCGGCGTCGTCGCGCTTTTCGATCCCGAGCTTCTGGAGCCGGTAGCGCAGCGAGCGAAACGAGATGCCGAGTACGATCGCCGCGCGCTTGCGCACGCCGCCGGTGAGCTCGAGCGCGCGCAGAACCCACGACCGTTCGAACTCACCGAGTAGCTGATCGAGATCGATACCATCGGGCGGGAACTCGGTCGCGAGCGCCGCGGAGACCTTGGTCGGCCGCGGATCCGGTAGGTCGGCCGCATCGATCTTCGGCCCCGAGGTCAACGCGACCGCGCGCTCGATCACGTTCTCGAGCTCGCGCACGTTGCCGGGAAAATCGAACGTCTCGAGCTTGCGCATCGCCTCGGGCGTGAGCGTGGCGACGCGGCGCTGCTCGGTGGTGAACCGGCGCAAGAAGTTCTCTGCGAGTAGCGGGATGTCCTCGCGGCGATGGCGCAGCGGCGGGATACGGACCTCGATCACGTTGAGCCGATAGTAGAGATCCGAACGGAACGCGCCGCTCGCGATGTCCGCTTCGAGATCGCGATTGGTCGCCGCGATCACGCGGACGTCGACCTCGAGCTCTTCGGTCTCGCCGACCGGTTTGACCTTGCGCTCCTGCAACGCGCGCAACAACTTTACCTGCAGGCCCAGCGAGAGCTCGCCTATCTCATCGAGGAACAGGGTGCCGCCGTCGGCCTCCTGGAACAGGCCGCGCTTGTCGGTGACCGCGCCGGTGAACGAGCCGCGCTTGTGTCCGAACAGCTCGGACTCCATCAGCTGCTCGGGAATCGCACCGCAGTTGACCGCGACGAACGGGTGCGTGCCGCGCGTGCCCTCGGTGTGCAGC
>Ga0209511_1000490_pt1 | contig 40480 bp, 42 predicted proteins | sample SSSSmetaG_FD_184141 | JGI IMG/M metagenome (GOLD analysis project Ga0209511, IMG submission 184141) | Glacier valley bacterial and archeal communities from Borup Fiord, Nunavut, Canada, to study Microbial Dark Matter (Phase II) - ​SSSS... | ecosystem: Environmental > Aquatic > Freshwater > Ice >... | reverse complement strand
ATGCCACCTTTTATTGAGCCAAGAGCAGCTTCCTTTTATGTGAAGCCCGATAAGAAGCAAGTATTTAAGGAACGCTTTCTAAAATATTTTGAAGAGGACTATATTCTACTTACCAAAGAAGAAGTATTTGCTCAGGGGTTATTAGGACTAGGCACTACGCACCCAAAAGTAAAAGATTTTATTGGAGATTATCTAGCCTGTGCCACGGGTGATAAAATGTTAGGATATCGAACGATGAATTTGGCAGAGGATAAGAAATTCAAAGCACATCACGCAGGACTTACAGAGAATGAGATGAGAGTACCGTTAATTGTTGTGAGATAATATTCAACTTTGCACTGATAAAATAATCAAGTTAGAAAATACGAAATGCACAATTATCTGAAATAAGCATAAAATAAATAAAAATTATCTATTGCATTACGTAAAATAGTGTGATATACTCACCATTAAATTAATAAAGAATAATTTGAGGCAAAGAAGTCAAAGCTAATCATAGTTTTGACTTTTATTTTTTTTTAATACAAAATGCCTTAAAGACAAAGAAGTCAAACCTTATTTAAAGTGTTGACTTCTTTTTTATTAATAATAAATGCCCTGCAGACGATGGAGTTTAAGCTAATATAGCTTTGACTCCATTTTTTTAAGTTAGGAGGTGAAAGTATGAATAAACAAGATAAGGTATTAAATACGGATAAGCGAAAGGCGGTGACAATTACAGCTCTTTTTGTAGCAACTATTATTATTATGTTTTTGGGTTTATCATTTAGTATTTTCAGTATAGTGAACAACGTTACTTTTAAAGTATTAAGTTCTGATATGCCAGGTGCTGTTTTTGGATTACTGGTATTGTACCTTGGAGCCAGATACTTTTTATCTGTTAAAAAACTAAAAGCAGAAGTATATAAGAATACATCACAATTTTCTTGGAGCAATTTTAAGAAGGAGAAATCCAACAAAGCAATGTCATAAAGCAGTGAACCAATTATTAAAAATATAAGGAGGTAATATTTATGAAGAAATCGGTAAAATTTATTTTGGGACTTTTATTGGTGGGAGTGATAGCAGCAATAATTGCATTGAATGTTTCAGCATCAGGTGGTGCGGATCCTTCAGGTACTTCCTATATTGCTACGACTGGAACTGAAACACTAAATGATGTTGCAACAACAGCAAACAAAGCGTATTTTGGATCAAATTTTATATGGATTATGATTACAGGATTTATGGTATTCTTCTTCCAATGTGGATTTGCAATGGTAGAAACAGGATTTTGCCGTGGCAAAAATGCAGCTCACACGATGACAATGAACTTTATGGTTTTCTTAGTTGGAGCAATTGGATATTTTCTTACAGGATTTGCAATTCAATTTGGTGGCTCTGGGGGAGCAGCTGGATTAGGTTCCGGAGGCTCAGCACTCAATGGAATGCTTTCTATACCTGGTCTTGGTGGTATTATGGGTACGAAAGGATTTATGCTATCAAGTGGCGGTACCTATGATGCAGGAATTTATGCACTTTTCTTTTTCCAAATGGTATTTATGGATACAACAGTAACAATCCCAACAGGAGCAGTAGCAGAAAGAATTAAATACTCCGCAATGGTTATTACAGGTTTCTTTATATCAATGTTCTTATATCCTTTCTTTGGTAACTGGGTATGGGGTGGCGGATGGATGGCAACTCTTGGTAAGAATTTTGGTTTAGGACACGGCGTTGTTGATTTTGCTGGTTCGGCTGTAGTTCATTCTATGGGTGGTATGCTTGCATTAGCAGGCGCGATTGTAATTGGACCTAGAATTGGTAAATTTAAAAAAGATGGAACAGCAAGAGCTTTTGCAGGTCATGATATTCCAATGGCAATCATCGGAACGATTATATTATTCTTTTGTTGGTTCTCATTTAATGCTGGTTCAACATTAAATGCTTCAGATTTTAGACTTGCAGTCGTTGCTACTAATACAATGATAGCGGGTGCAGTGGGTGGTTTGGTTGCTATGTTCTATATGTGGGCGAAATACGGTAAACCAGATCCTTCTATGACAGCAAATGGTGCACTTGCAGGACTTGTTGCAGTTACCGCTCCTTGTGCTTTTATAAATGCAGTATCAGCCTTCTTGATTGGCTTGATTGGTAGTTTTCTAGTATGTGTGGCTGTACCTTTTGTTGAAAATAAATTAAAGCTAGATGATCCCGTTGGAGCTATCTCTGTTCACTGCGTTAACGGTTTATGGGGTACAATCGCATTAGGATTATTTGCAGATGGTACTTATGGTGATGGCATTAATGGTGTAGCTGGTGGAGTTAAAGGTTTATTCTATGGTGACGCTTCACAACTTTTTGCACAATTAATTGCAGTCGCAGTATTATTTATCTGGGGCTTCGGAGTTTCCTTTCTATTCTTTAAGGTTCTTGATAAGGTATGGGGCTTGAGAGTTTCACCTGAAGCAGAACTTGAAGGACTTGATATACCTGAAATGGGCGTATTAGCATATCCAGATATGCAACTCATAAAAACTGAATTAGATTATGAATCAGCTGATAATGCACCAATAAAGCAATTAGCTAGATTTAAGAAGAATAATTATAAATAATAATAAAACTAAAATTCATGATATATAAGATAACATAAAGAGACCTAGGTGTCGAATATGTAGCAAAATGGGAGGTAATTATATGAAAAAGTTAGAAATTATTATTAGACCTGAGAAATTAGAAGATTTAAAAAGAATCTTAGATGAAAGTAATGCAAATGGTCTTATGATTACTAATATAATGGGTTACGGCAAACAAAAGGGACATAAACAAATCTACAGAGGAACTGAATTTACTGTAAATTTGCTTCCTAAGATTAAGGTTGAATCTATTGTCTCAACTGAGGTTGCTCAAGTTGTTGTTGATAAAGTTTTAAGCCGAATCAATACAGGTAATTATGGTGATGGCAAGATTTTTATTTACGATGTTGATGATGTTGTAAGAATTCGTACTGGTGAACGTGGTCATGACGCATTATAAAATAGTTTGATTTTCTATTTCGTACTATAAAGGACACTCCTTCCAAACATTCATTTTGAAGGAGTGTCTTTTTGTCGCCAGCAAGTGGTTTGTGTTATTTGAAGTTTCTTGTTATTTAAAGTTATTATTATTAAAATCTTGTTTGGGTTATATGACAATTATTAACCTAAAGAAAAAGTAGTCTAGTGGCTTGACGTTACTACATTTTGAGTATAGTATGACAAGTATACAAGCGTGGAAATTTATACATATTTTATGTTGTACAAAAGTTAGATTTTAGTTGGAATGGCATTATGTTGATTGAAAGCGAGGAAATTATATGAAAAAATTAGAAATTATTATTAATCCAGAGAAATTAGAGGATCTAAAGAAAATTTTAGATGAGTGTAATGCAAATGGACTTATGATAACAAATATTATGGGTTATGGCAAACAAAAAGGACACAAACAAATCTATAGAGGAACTGAAATTACGGTCAATTTACTTCCTAAACTTAAAGTTGAGTCGGTTGTGACAACTGAGGTTGCAGCAATCATTGTTGAGAAAGTTTTAGACAGAATTAAAACTGGTAATTATGGTGATGGTAAGATTTTTATTTATGATGTAGATGATGTTGTTAGAATTCGTACCGGTGAACGCGGTGAGGATGCATTATAAAAATGAAAAGTTGTTAGAAGAACTCTGAATCTACATCCTCAGGTTTTTCTCCCTATGACAATTTATTGGATTAATAATATAATACGAGAAAAGATACCATTCTTGATTAGTAAGAGTGGTATCTTTTCTCGTATTAAACTTTATATTGTTTAATTTATTATTTATTCATTTTTGCCAAGATACTTCTGGCCACGCTAATTCCATTCGCGGAGGCTTGCTGCAACCCTCTGGTTACCGCAGCTCCGTCACCGATAGCACGAAGACCTTCCACACTGGTTTCAAAGTCTTTATTTACAACTACCTTATTGGAGTAGAATTTTACCTCTACACCATAGAGTAGGGTTTCATCACTGGCAATACCGGGAGTTACCTTATCAAGAGCAAGAAGCATTTCCTTGATATCTACCATAATTCGATGAGGGAATACCAAGGATAAATCACCCGGAACCGCATCCTTTAAGGTAGGGATCAGGTTGTTTCTACAAAGTCTTTCCTCAGTTGTTCTTCTTCCTCTCTGGAAATCACCAAAAGTTTGTACAAGGATTCTTCCATCACAGAGCATGTTGCTTAACTGTGAGATATGCTTTCCATATTCGATTGGCGTCTTGAATGGCTTTGTGAAATTCTTTGATACGAGGATAGCGAAGTTTGTATTATTCGTTTTAAATTCCTTTGACTTATAGGCATGTCCGTTTACAACAGCAAGGCCGTTTTCGTAATATTCTGTTGCCACCTCACCAGAAGGGTTTGTACAGAAGGTACGAACCTTATCATCAAAAGTTGGGGTGTAATATACGAGCTTTGCTTCATAAAGATTTTTATTTAAAAATTCCATAACCTCATCACGAACCTCTACACGTACGCCGATATCAACGGTACCGACCTTGGTTTCAATCCCATGATTGCCACAGATATGGCTGAACCAATCAGAGCCTTCTCGACCAATTGCAGATACAATCTCATCCGCGTAAATCGTAGTACCATCCGCGGTGATAATTCCCTTTGCTTTTTGATCCTCAATGATAATATCCTGTACCATCGTGTTAAATAGGATTTCAACACCGGATGCAAGTAAATGCTCTTGTAATCTGGTATATATTTTGTAGCCTTCTTCAGTACCTAGGTGCCTGATAGGACATTCAATCAATTTAAGATTTGCATTAATAGCACGTCTTCTGATTTCACGAATTTCAGCTTCTTTATCTAAACCATATACATTGGTATCTGCACCGAATTTTAGGTAAATATCATCGGATTCCTTTAGTAATTCTACTGTTTTATCATAACCTAAAATCTCAGGAAGATTACCCCCTACGTCAGGTGATAAAGAAAGCTTCCCATCAGAAAATGCACCTGCACCTGCAAAACCTGTTGTAATAGAGCATGGCTTACAACCGACACATTGCTTTGTTGTCCTCTTTGGACACATTCTTTTCTCAATACGTCTACCCTTTTCTACCATTAAGACTTTAAGATCCTTATTTTGTTTAATTAATTCATAAGCACAAAAAATACCGGAAGGACCGGCTCCCATAATAATTACATCGTACTTTTGCATTGACAACACTCCTTTTGTATAAAGTGATCATGGAACATGACCATCGTTTATTTTATCATATATTCTATTTACTTGCAAGGAAATGTGCCATAATGCAGTACCAAATAAAGCAATTATTGAAACAATTCGAAATAATATACTTATAACTCCTTGACAATCATGAAATACTACTTTAATATATTAGAATATGATAATAACTATGAAGGTGAATGTAGTAGTCCTTATTTTCCCGACAGAGAGAGTGTGCCATCGGCTGAAAGTACATTTGGGGTTCAAGTATAGGACGAAGTTCGGCACTGGAGTTGCCTTTAAAATACCTAGTTGGTAAAAGAGAGGCCGGTTAAGTCCCGTTATGACTTTTAAGGAGCTTATTCCATAATAAGCTTAAACTTGGGTGGTACCACGATGCTTTCGTCCCTTTGGGATGGAGGCTTTTTTATTGCATTTTTTATTGCATTCTATTAGATTAGGAGGAAAGAATATGTTAGAAAATTTAGAGAAAATTAAGGTAAAGTTCCAGGAAGAACTAAATGCTATTAATACGAGGGATGAGTTAGAAAAAATTAGAGTATCCTTCCTTGGCAAGAAAGGTTTCGTTACGGAGGAATTAAAAAATCTTCGTGATCTTACTGCGGAGGTAAAAAAAGCAGCAGGGATGCAGCTCAATTTACTTAAGAATGAGATTGAGCAGGCAGTTGTTGAATATCAGAAGAACTTAGAAGAGAAGGAATATTTAAGGGAAATCGAGAAAGCAGAGCATTATGATTTTTCCATTCCAACAACGGTAGAAGTTGGAACACTTCATCCAATAACAAGAGTACAAAAACAAATTGAAGATATCTTCAAAACCATGGGATTTATTGTAGAGGATGGTATAGAAATTCAGACAGAGTACAACAATTTTGAAGCTGTAAATATTCCCAAGAATCATCCAGCAAGAGATATGCAAGATTCTTATTATTTAGATAATGGGCAGCTTTTAAAGACGCATACTTCTGCAGCGCAGAATACAATTATGAGAAAATATGGCGCACCAAAGCTAGGTGAACCACTTAAGGTATTATTTCCTGGAAGGTGCTTTCGAAATGAGAATATTGATGCAAGCCATGATAACACCTTCTTTCAGCTCGAGGGTATGATGATTGGTGATGATATCTCAATCTCCAACTTGATTTATTTTATGAAGGTATTATTATCCGAGGTATTTCAAAAGGATGTTAAGGTTCGATTAAGACCTGGATTTTTCCCGTTTGTTGAGCCTGGATTTGAACTTGATATTAACTGCTTAATTTGTGGTGGTGACGGTTGCCCTACCTGTAAGCAATCCGGTTGGTTAGAGCTATTGCCATGTGGCATGATACATCCAAATGTACTTCGTATGGGTGGCATTGATCCTGACAAATATACCGGTTTTGCATTTGGACTAGGACTTACAAGACTTGCCATGATGAAGTATGAGATTAAGGATATTCGCTTTTTCAATGGCGGTAACTTAAAGCAGTTAAAGCAAATTTCAAAATAGGAGGAATAAATTATGTTAATTTCAATGAATTGGATTTCTGAATTTACGGATCTTAGCGGTGTTAATTTGAAAGAGTTAATCGAGAGATTTACCTTATCCACTGCTGAGGTTGAGGAAATATATGAATTAGGAAAAGATATTAGAGATGTTGTTGTTGCTAAGATTATTGAGATAGAGAATCATCCAAACTCCAAGAAGCTTCATTTACTTAAGGTAGATACAGGGACAGAGATAGTAAACTGTGTTTGTGGTGCACCGAATGTATTTGTTGGAGCGATTGTTCCGTTTGCAAAGTTGGGCGGACAGGTTGGTGATCTTCTAATTAAGGAAGCACAAATTGCCGGCGAGACAAGTTGTGGTATGTGTTGCTCTGAGAAGGAACTCGGTATTAGTGATGACCACGCGGGACTTATGATATTAGACGATTCCTACCCACTTGGAACGGATATCAAAGAATTTATGCAGATTGAGGATACTATTTTCGAGGTAGATAATAAGTCGTTAACCAATCGACCTGACCTTTGGGGTCATTATGGTATTGCAAGAGAAATCTCCGTATTAACGAAGAGACCTTTAAAGCCATTGGAAGTACTAGATACTACTGTTTATAAAGATTTGACACCGATTGATGTGAAGGTAGAAGATACTGATAAGACCTTCCGTTATAGCTGTATGACCATTTCAAACATCGTTAAGAAAAAAGCGCCGATCAACATGAGAATACGCTTAACTTATTGTGGTATGAGATCAATCAATCTGCTTGCCGATTTAACAAACTATTTGATGATGGAGCTTGGCCAGCCAATGCATGCATTTGATAATGAAAAGGTCTCAAAGATTAGAGTGAAGACCTTTGCAGAGCCGATTAACTTCCTTACCCTAGATGGTGTGAAGAGAAAGATTGATACCGATACCTTAATGATTTGTGATGAGAACGAACCAGCTGCAATTGCAGGAATTATGGGTGGTGAGCTTTCTGAAATTACGGATGTTACTAGTTCAGTGCTTTTAGAATCAGCAAATTTTGATGGTGTATCAGTTCGTAAATCTGCAGTAAGATTAGGACTTCGAACGGATGCAAGTGCCAGATATGAGAAGACAATTGATCCTGAGCTTACAACTTTAGCAATTGAGCGTTTCTTAAAGCTCCTTACAGATATTGATGCACAGGTGCAGGTAACGTCTTCCTTGACAGACTGCTATGTAAAGCATTATGAGACAATTACTATTCATTTTGATAAGGCTTATGTAGACAAATATACAGGAATTGATATCTCCTCTGACCAGATTGAAGAGACTTTAACAGCGCTCGGTTTTATCGTATCACGAATGGAAAATACCTTTGAAGTTATCGTTCCCTCCTACCGTGCAACGAAGGACGTAACAATGAATGCCGACATTATCGAAGAGATTACCCGTATTTACGGATATGATAATTTTGATATTAAGTCCACGAAAAGTTTACTCACTCCAATCCGTCACAGCCAGGAGAGAGACAACGAGTATCAAATGAAGCTACTTTTATCAGAGCGTTACGCAATGAATGAGGTTCATAGCTACATTTGGTATGAGTCTAAACTGAATAAAGAGCTTGGAATTGTTACCGAGCCTAATGTTCGTGTTATCAACTCTGTTACAGCAGAAAATGATACCCTAAGAGCAACGATAATCCCTAGCTTGCTTGGTTTTGTTTCTAAGAACGTAGATACTTTCCCAGAGATGGGAATGTTTGAAATCGGACGTGTAGCAGAAGGACTTAGAGAAGATGGATTATGTAATGAGAGAAAAAGACTTGGAATAGTACTCGCAAGTAAAAAGTTAAATGAGAAAGAGGTTTACTTTAAGGTAAAAGAAATTGTAGACCAACTTTGTAGGGCAATTAAAAATGATACTCCTACCTATCAAGTGACTGAAAAATCACAGAAATACAATTATGTACATCCTGTAAATTCAGCAAGCATTCACTTAAAAGGAGAAGAGATTGGATATTTTTCTATCTTAAACTTGAAGATCAAGAATCGTATTGATAAGAAGTTAAATGTAGCATTTGCAGAAATTGATCTTCTAGACTTAGAGAAGATAGCTACAGAGACACTAATGTACGAAGAAATATCAAAGTATCCAGGTGTTACCATAGATTTAAGCCTTCTTGTGGATAAAACACTTCGCTACGAGCATATTGTGGACTATGTGAAAGAATATCAGTGTGAATTCTTGCAGAAGTTCAGCCTTGTTGATGTTTTTGAAGATGAGAAGCTTCTAGATAAGAAGAGTGTAACCATGCGTTTTGAATTTGGATCCATGGAAAGAACTTTAGAGGGACAAGAAATATCTACCATGGTCGATAGCTTGTTAAATATCTTAAAGGGAAAAGGGATTGAATTAAGGTAAAAATTATTGATTATAGATTATAGGTTATAGATTTTAGGTTATAGACCGCAATGGTTTGTAGGTTTGATAGGGCAGTTGCATATGTAAGTACACGCACATACCGGAATGAGTTTAGGTTGCCTCTACATCCGATCACAAAGCTTCGTATCGGTTAAGACATTTTAAATAACAAAATGTCTTTCCGATTCGAAGCTTTGCAATTGGATGTAACGGCATACGAAACACATTTTCCGGTACATGCATGTACTTGCAACTTACAACTGCCCGCTTTAGTTATGAACCATTGCGGATGAAAGTTAGTCTATATACTTTGAAATATTCATGAGGCAAAATTTGCGACGACCTTATTTCGATTAGAGGATAGGGGAATGAAGCAACAGTAAGTTGCAAAAAACATTGAATACAATGTTTTTTGTAAGGGGGAAGAATAATTTACGATAAGGCAACTACTAATATGGAATAATATGGGGAATTTCATAACTAAATATAGCTTGTTTGGTGTGGTAAAAAATGATAAAATGATAGGAAAGTATATATGAGGGAGAATTTATTATGCAACATAAGGGGACCAAAACAATTGAAACGAAACGATTAATACTTCGTAAGTTTAATAAGTTAGACGGAGTTTATATGTTTAAGAATTGGGCAGGTGATTCTAATGTCTGTAAATTCTTATCCTGGCCACCATATGAGAATGTGGGTGCAGTGCAAAATAAGGTGCATGAATGGGTTGAATCGTACGAAGATGCGAGCTTTTATAACTGGGCTATTGTACTAAAGGAAATGAATGAGGTAATTGGGTCTATTGGGGTTGTAGAATCGACAGATAATAATATGCACTGCGAAGTTGGTTATTGTATCGGGAAAGCCTTCTGGGGACAGGGTATTATGACAGAGGCACATTGTGCAGTAATGGAATTTTTATTTTATGAGGTTGGTTATCACCGAATCCAAGCAAGACATGATGTACAAAATAGAGCATCCGGTATCGTGATGCAAAAGTCCGGAATGCAGTTTGAAGGAATCATGCGTGACGCAAATATTCGAAGAGATGGGAGCTTTTGTGATTATGCGGTGTATGCAAGGTTAAGCACAGATGCTGTGATGAATAACGAGCGTACACTTTATGACTAGATTTAAAAGTATCAAATTGGAAGCATATACGAAAGGAGATTAAAATGTTAAAAGAATTTAAACAGTTTGCACTTAAAGGAAACATGATGGATTTGGCAATTGGTATTATTATAGGAGGAGCATTTAGTGCGCTTGTGAAATCGTTTGTGGATGATATTATAATGCCATTACTTAGCGTGTTTACAGGTAGGATTGATTTTACTAATAAATTTCTAGCGCTCAATGGTGAAGAATATGCTACGTTAGCAGAAGCAAAGGCTAAAACTGCTACAATTAGCTACGGATTATTTATTTCGGGAATTATAAACTTCGTAATTATGGCATTTGTTGTATTCTTTATTGTAAAAGGGATTAATAAATTAAGAAAACCAGAACCAGCAGTAGCATCTATGATAAAGAAATGCCCACATTGCATGTCTGACATTAATATCAATGCATCAAAATGTCCATTCTGTACATCGGATATAACGGAGTAATCTGAAAAAGTACGCTTAATAGTAAACAACAAACTCCCATATACCATGCGTTATCAGTGTATATGGGAGTTTGTTGTTTACTAATTTAATCTTGTACTATATTCTGTTCCTTGTTATAATGAAACATGAATTATAAGCAATATTATTTGCATACTATTCTTATGTTCGCATTACTAATTTGAATATTACAGGTAGGAGAGTTGAGATGCTTCGAAAATTTTACCCAAAAAGATGTGCAGATTCTACGTATACCATAGATTTTTATAAATTATATGAAGAAGGATATCGGGGACTATTATTTGATATCGATAATACCTTAGTGGAGCATGGAGCAGATGCGAGCCAGAGGGCAAAGGACTTATTTGTAACCTTAAAACAAATTGGTTTTAAGGTGTGCTTGATTTCAAATAATCAAGAAGCTAGAGTGAACCGGTTTAATCATGTGATACAAGCAAATTATATCTATGATGCACACAAACCATCAAGAAAGAACTATATAGAAGCTACGAAGATTATGAATACTCGAATTGATAATACTGCCTTTATTGGTGATCAATTGTTTACGGATGTGTACGGTGCTAATCGTGTTGGGATGATGACATATCTAGTCAAACCGATTGGATCAAAGGAAGAGATTCAAATCGTTCTAAAGCGCTATTTGGAACGGATTGTATTATATTTCTATCGTAGAAGTTTACGAAAGAATAGAATAAGCAGAGGGTAAGTACAGAGGTTTTGTAGGATGATAAAGAATATGAGGGATACAAAATGAATTATAATTTAAAACATAATGTAATCTTAATTGGATTTATGGGTTGTGGAAAAACGAGTGTAGGAGAGCGATTGGCGAAACGATTATCCTATCATTTTCAAGATACCGACCACATCATAGAGCAAAAGGTAGGAGATACGATCCGTAATCTATTTAGTCAACAAGGAGAAGAATATTTTCGAACCTTGGAAACAAATACTTTATTGGCACTGAAATCTACATTAACCCATACCGTTTTATCCACTGGGGGAGGCTTGCCACTGAAGGCACAAAATGCAAAGATACTGAAAGAATTAGGTTATGTGGTATTTCTGAAAGCATCAAAGGAAACAACAATAAAAAGACTGAAAGATGATACAACAAGGCCACTTCTTGCAGGGGATGATTTAGAAGATAAGGTAGATCGATTACTAAGCTTGCGAACACCTTTTTATGAGAAAGCGGCACATAAAATTGTTGCGACGGATGGGAAAACATTTGAAGAGATTATGGATTACATCATGGAAGCATATTTAAAACAAATAAGTTGACGAATAAAGAGGGTATGCTTTTATCAAACTGTGAAATATTGAATTAGAATGATTATCCTTATAACATCTAAATGTATAGATATATAGAAAGAAAAGAATAGGAGTGATATAAGATGAAGATATTAGTGATGAATGGACCTAACTTAAATTTTCTTGGCATTAGGGAAAAAGGAATTTATGGTAATGAGGATTACAACTATTTACTTGGACTCTTAGAGGAAAAAGCAAAACAGTTGGATGTCACGATTGAAACCTTTCAAAGTAACTGTGAAGGAGAAATAATCGATCGCATTCAGAAAGCATATTTTGATCAGGTAGATGGCATCATCATTAACCCGGGTGCATTCACCCATTATAGCTATGCAATCAGAGATGCTCTTGCCTCCATCACTGTACCAAAGATAGAAGTACATATCTCGAATGTTCATCAAAGAGAAGAGTTCCGCCATGTATCCGTAACGGCTGCGGTTTGCAATGGACAGATTGCAGGACTTGGATTAGATGGATATCTGATGGCAGTGGATTCAATTGTTAAAAATGTACAAGCATAACAAACGAGAAGGGCAGTGAAGAGTGAAAGATTTTTCAAATCTTTCACTCACAAAGTTTGTGCTTGCAAGATCTTCAGCACAAACTTAAAACGCGCAGAAAATACGCGCAGGAATGAGGTTAAATATGGACAATTATAATAGAGTAGAGGAAATACGAAAGAAACTATCCATTGATGCGGTGTTAATCTCTAATGGTAACAATATGCGTTATGTCAGTGGTTTCGCTGGAGCAACGGGATATCTTTATATTTCGGAGAAAAGACATGCCGTCATTACGGATTTTAGATACACTATTCAGGCAGAGCTTGAAGCAAAGGGATATGAAATCATTACCATAGGAAATGGTGGATATGAGGAAGCAATCAATGATATTCTAAGTACAGAGCAAATTGAAAAACTAGGCTTTGAAGCAGAGGACATGCTTTTTGCTAACTATCAGAAATTAAAGGAAAAATTAAAGGTTAAGGAACTTGTTCCTGTTTTTGATGATGTTTCTCATTTGAGAAAGATTAAAACACCACAGGAACTTGAATTTATAAAACGCGCTGAGGCAATTGGAGATGAGGCTTTTACAGAGATTTTATCTTTTATTAAGCCTGGTATGACAGAACTTGAAATTGCAGCAAAGTTAGAATATTTAATGAAAGTAAAAGGCGCCCAGGGCCTTAGCTTCCCAGCTATTGTTGCATCAGGAATAAACTCTTCCATGCCTCATGCAGTACCATCACATAAAAAGATTGCAATGGGTGATTTTCTTACAATGGATTTTGGATGCGTCTATGAGGGTTACTGTTCTGATATGACGAGAACCATTGTCATTGGAAAAGCCTCGGATAAACAAAAAGAAATTTATCAGACTGTATTAAAAGCCCAAATGGCAGCACTGGAGTTCATAAAAGCAGGTTATAAGGGAAAAGAAATTGATAAAGTTGCTAGAGATATTATATATGGTGCAGGATATGAAGGTTGCTTTGGGCATGGACTTGGACATAGCGTTGGGTTATTGATCCATGAGAATCCAAGATTATCTCCAATGGAAGAAGAAATCATTCTTGCCGGAATGATAGAAACCGTTGAACCTGGTATTTATATCAAAGGATTTGGTGGTGTTCGCATTGAAGATCTGGTTGTCGTAACAGAGACCGGTTGTGTGAATTTTACACATTCAGAGAAGCAATTGATTGAACTATAACTATTTGTTTGACTTTTATTCGATTTTCAGGAATGTTAGAAAAAAAACGTTGCAAAAAATGTCAGTTTATTATAGACTAAAATGTAGTTAATTTTAAGGAGGAATTTTGAGTATGGTTTCAGCAGGCGATTTTAGAAACGGCATAACAATTGAAATGGATAATAATATATACCAGGTAATAGAATTCCAACATGTAAAACCAGGTAAAGGTGCAGCATTCGTAAGAACAAAATTAAAGAACATCACGAGTGGTGGCGTTACTGAAAAAACATTCAGACCAAACGAGAAATATCCACTAGCACATATCGACCGTAGTGATATGCAGTATTTATATTCAGATGGTGAGCTTTTCCACTTCATGAACGTAGAAAATTTTGAACAGTTTGCCTTGAATGAAGAAACCATTGGTGATTCTTTAAAGTTTGTAAAAGAAAATGAAATGGTAAAGATGGTTTCCCATAATGGCAATGTATTTGCGATTGAGCCACCATTATTTGTTGAACTTATTATTACTGATACAGAGCCTGGTTTTAAGGGTGATACTGCACAGGGAGCTACAAAGCCAGCAACTGTTGAGACAGGAGCAATTGTATATGTTCCATTATTCGTAGAACAGGGTGTAAAGATTAGTATTGATACTAGATCTGGCGAATACATGAAGAGAGTTTAAAGAATAAAGAATAAAGCTGTCGAGGGCTGTTTCATGATCGTGAGTGCACGCACGCATCGGAATGTGTTTCGGTTACCTCTACAGTCAAACAAATGGTTCGTATCAGATAGACATAGAAAACATTATGTCTATCTGATACGGACCATTTTTGTTTGGCTGTAACGGTAAACGAAACACATTTTCCGACACCTGCATGCACTCACGATCATGTAACAGCCCGTTATAGGTTTTGATTATTTTGTTCTCAACAACTCTTGATAGATCTCATCAATCACTGTTTCCTCTAATTTCGTATCTAAGAAGTACTCAATTGCTTGTTTCGCTTGGGCTACGAGCATCTCGAGTCCTGTTACGGCTTTTATTCCAAGTGCTTGTGCTTGGAGTGTAAGCTTTGTTTTGATTGGATTGTAAATGATATCGAGTACGGCCTCGCACTGAATGAAGGAAGTTAAATCTAGAGGTGAGGCATCAATATTTGGATACATTCCAAGCGGAGTTGTATTGACAATGATTTGTGCATCGGTATGGTTCTTATAACATTCTTCGTATGAAATCGTTTGTTCTGTAGTTTTTCTACTTACAATTAAGATTTCGGAGGCTCCCAGCATGCGAAGGACAGCATGAACCGCCTTGGTTCCTCCACCATTTCCGAGAACGAACGCTTTCTTGCCTGCAACCTGAATGTGATTGTGCGTAATCAAGTATTCAAAGCCATAAAAGTCTGTATTATATCCGTATAATCTACCCTCTTTGTTTACAATGGTATTTACTGCGCCAATATCCATAGCATGTGGATGCAGTTCATCTAAATAAGGAATGACATCTTGCTTATAAGGGATGGTCACATTAATCGCTTTAAAATCTCGTGCTTGCATAAAGGCAGTAAACGCTTCCTTCGTAAGGGGAATTAAATCATACTGATAATCTGCCAGTTTTTCATGTATTATTTTTGAATAACTATGTCCTAATTTTTCACCAATCAAACCGTATTTCATAACGATACCTCGTTTCTTATGCTTTAATCTATAAATTCATGGAAATTGATTCCATAATAATCCGGGCTTAACAATCAGAATAATATAGATTTCAATCATTTGCAAGTTTTTTTCTTTCGATATTCTCGGAATATTTTTATATACAGGGAATATATTGTTCTAGAAAGGAATTGGATAAGCCATGCAAATTGAAGGTAGGAGCAATATGAATAAATTTGACGAGCTACTAAAGATCTTTTCCATTAAATTAAGAACGGTTCTTTCAAAGTTAAACATTGATTTTTATCATCTTCAGGAAATCAGGCTACGTATAAATGCACCACTCATCATTATATATGATAATAGGGAGCTATTTGTAACCGGAGACGCTGAGCTTGTAAAGTCACATTTGCAAGCAATTATTATAACGAAGAATGAAATCCGCGAAACGATGGAATACATCAGTAATTACTCTCTATATGCTTTTGAGGATGAGATTAAACAAGGTTTTATTACAATTAGTGGTGGACATCGTATCGGAATAGCAGGAAAGACTATTTTGGAAAATGACATGATTAAAGGCATGAAGCACATTTCCTTTATTAATATCAGATTAGCACATCAGGTGAAGGGATGTGCAGACACGGTTCTTCCCTATCTTATCAACGATAAAGCAAATGGAATTTATCATACATTAATTATCTCACCACCTAGATGTGGTAAGACGACACTCCTTCGAGATGTGATAAGACAGTTTTCAGATGGTAGTTCCTATCTACCAGGTATGTCTATTGGTGTTGTGGACGAGCGTTCAGAAATTGGTGCTTGTTATATGGGAATACCACAGAATGAACTTGGAATTCGCACAGATATTTTGGACTGCTGTCCCAAGGCAAAAGGTATGATGATGTTAATTCGTTCAATGTCACCACAAATAATTGCAGTAGATGAGGTTGGATCGAAGGAAGATCTTGAGGCAATTGATTATGTCATTAGTTGTGGCTGCAAATTAATTGCTACCGTGCATGGAAGCTCTATTGAAGATATTAAAAGTAAGCCAATCCTTAGTGAGCTAATGAAGAAAAAGTTATTTGAACGATATGTCATCTTAAGTAATTTGTCTAGTATTGGACACTTGGAGGAAATATATGATGCAATGGGTAATCGACTCTATGTTGCAAAATAATGAGACGTTTTAAATAAGGGAGGACAAACTATTATGATTGTGACGAAACTAATTGGTTGTGTACTTGTAATTGCGTCAACAGCCGGAATGGGATTGTTTTTTAGTAGTGAGATGAAATGTAGGGTAGAGGACCTAAAAGAATTAAAGAAGTTAATTCTTTTAATGAGAGGGGATATACGATTTTCCAATACACCACTTCCAGAAGCAATCAGTGCCATAGCGAGAAGACATAATGGGAAATATTTTGGTTTCTTTACGAAGATTTCTACGAAATTGACAGAACTATCAGGAATAACATTTTGTGAGATATGGAAAGAGGCAGTAATACAGGAACTAATTGATACCTCTTTATCAAAGAAGGACAAGATACACTTATCACAATTTGGTGAAAACCTAGGATATTTGGACAAAGAAATGCAGATGAATACATTGGATTTATACATTACACAATTAGAAGATGAAATCGAAGAATTTTCAAAAACATTAAAAGAAAAGACATACCTTTATAATAGCTTGGGGGTTATGGCAGGTATTTTTGTATCTATCATTATGTTCTAATGAAAAAGGCAAAGAAAGAGGCATGGGGGTAATTATGACAATCAATTTGATTTTTAGAATAGCATTAGTAGGGATATTGGTTTCCATATTAAATCATATTCTGAAACAGTCGGGAAGAGAGGATCAAGCATTTTTCGCAAGCTTGGCGGGAATGGTTTTGGTACTATTTTGGTTGTTGCCCTACATAGCAGAATTGTTTGAAGTAATCAAAAAACTATTTGCTATATAAGGGGCAAGTTGCAGGTGGATAGGAGTTAAGATGATAAGAATAGCTTTAATCGGTATTGCAGTAGTTTTTCTTGGCATCCTTTTTAAAAAAGGAAAAGAGGAATATTCTCTTTATATCAGCTTGACAGGTTGCATCCTAATTTTTTATCTTGGGCTTGGTAAACTTGAGGTAATCCTAAATGCAATTGATAAGCTACAAGGATATATCGTTGTAAACAAGGCTTATATGAGTGTACTCATCAAAATTATTGGAATTACTTATATTTCAGAATTTTCATCTTCTATTTGTAAGGATTCAGGCTATCAGGCAGTCGGTAATCAAATAGAACTTGTTGGAAAACTTACAATACTTGCCATTAGTATGCCAGTTTTGTTGGCGTTACTGGAAACCATTAATAGCTTTCTGGCAGTATAATTGGTTTCTGAGGAAAATAAAAGGTAGGTGATACAGATTGAAAAATGGACAAGGTGAGTATCAAAGGTTTTCTTACAAAAAATTATTGTTTGGAATTGGGATTGTAGTAATAATCTTCTTAATAAACGGGGAAAAAGTCTATGCAAGTCAACAAACAAACTATAGTGAAAAGATTGACTATTCTGATATTCAAGAAGTCATTGATGAGGTTTTAGATCAAGGTGATAACATAAGTTTTCAGGATTATGTGGAAAAATTAATTGCTGGAAAAGAACCTTTTTCTTTTTCAGGCATTGCAAGTAATATAAAAAAAGGAATTAAGCAAGAAATAGGGGGGAACACCAATGCTCTGGGTCGCCTCATTTTCATTGGATTAATTGCTGCAATCTTTACTAATTTATCAATGGCATTTAAGAATAATCAAGTTTCGGAAACGGGTTTCTACATTACATATCTTTTGTTGTTTGGAATTCTCATTGGTTCGTTTATATCCGCATCCACACTTGCAGCAGCAGCTTTAAGTGCTGTGCTTGATTTTATGAAGGCGCTTGTCCCAGCATACTTTTTGTCGGTTGGTTTTACCACAGGGACCGGAACATCCATGGTTTTTTATGAAGCTGCTTTAATGCTTATAACACTAGTTGATTTATTATTGATCAAATTTGTAATTCCCCTTATTAACATATATTTATTGATTATGTTGGTTAATAATCTTTCTAAGGAAGACATGCTCTCAAAACTTGCTAGCCTTTTGCTAACGATAATAAACTGGCTCTTAAAAAGTCTTCTGGCAGCAGTAATAGGGTTTCATACCATTCAGGGCCTTATTATACCAGTTGTTGATCGACTGAAGCGATCGGTATTTCTAAAAGCATCTGAGGCAATACCAGGGATAGGTAATGCACTTGGAAGTGTTACGGAAACTGTACTAGGTGCAGGCGTTTTACTTAAGAATGCCATAGGCGTAGCTGGATTAGTTATCATTATTGTAATTTGTTCCGTTCCTCTTATAAAGTTACTCATTATTACTCTTATTTATAAATGTGGGGGTGCAGCGTTGCAACCAATTTCTGACAAGCGAATCTTGGATTGTATCGGAGCTTCAGCAAAATCGGCAGGAATGCTATTACAAACTGTATTTGTGGGTGCAGTATTATTTCTGTTAACGATTACCATAGTTGCCGCTACTACAGGGAACTAGGTAAAAAAGAATTCGATGAAAGCGAATTCTTGGAATATGAGTAAGTTCCAGTGGAAATTCATTTTCATATTCTCGGGTTGTTCATAAGGCATTATAGACAAAAGAGAAAGAAAACTTTGATTTTATCACAATTTGCGCTGGAGTGTGCGACAGAATGTTTGTAAGTGTGAAAATAGAAAGCTTTTTGCATCACAATTTGTACTAGAGCGAAGGGACAGAATGTTGGTTGGTTTGATACGTACAAGAGTTATGTTTTGGAGGCGGGATTGAGGAATATATGGATGAGATATATGAATGGATTAAAAATATAGTAATTTATATGATACTAAACACAGTTATCATGAACTTGCTTGGGAATAGTAGTTACAAGAAATATGTAAGTATTGTTTCGGGAATGATATTGGTGTTAATTGTAATTTCACCGCTGATTAAATTTCTAAATATTGAGGAACAGCTTGATTATTTCTTTGACTCTAATCGATTTGTAATTGAGGCTAGTGATTTTGAAAATTCATTAGTTCAAATGGAGGAACAGCAAAGGGACGAAATATTTACAGAGTATAAGGGTAAAATCAGAGAGACTGTGGAAAAAATCATTCAGAAGGAAGGTCTTTATTTATTGGATTTTGATGTTACCATTGAAGCAGATACAGAAAGTGAGAAGTTTGGAGAGATACTTCAGTTTAATATCAAAGCTAGCTACAATAAATCAGAGGAGATTACGGAGGATTCACTTCGTATTGATCCGGTTATTATCTCAAAAATAGAGGTGGCCAAACAGGAGGAGAAGCAGAGTATTGATACCTTACCATCTCCTGACGAAATTAATATAAAAAATAAACTATCTGACTTCTATAATATAGAAGCAGATAATATAAATATTAGTATACAGGGAGGAAATTATGGATAAAAAGAAAATTTCCCTGAAGGAAATAGGCTTACCGAAGTTAATATTATTATTTGGAGTAGGTGTATTTCTCATTATATTATCATTTCCAAATCTCTTTGCCTCAAAGGATAGTGATACAGACAAGAAAAATTCGTCTACCAATGGCGATGCGGTGCAGCAGATAGCCACGAACGCGACAACTTATGACACGGATACTTATACAAAAACGATGGAAGAAAAGCTTACAAATATTTTAAAGAAAGTATCAGGTATTGGTGATGTAGAAGTTATGATTACTTTAAAATCATCAAAGGAACAGATTACATTAAAGGATACTCCGTATACACAGGAAAGCTCGAATGAAGATGACGGGGAGGGCGGAAGTAGAGTAAATAGCAACAATACACGCGAAGAAAGTACCGTTTTAGTAACAACGGATGATGGGAATATAATGCCATACATAGTACAAGAGCTTGAACCGGAAGTGGAGGGTGTCTTTGTAATCGCTGAAGGTGGAGACAATGTTAAGATTATTATGGACATTGTGGAAACGGCAGGGGTTTTATTTGATGTACCAGCACATAAGGTGAAAGTATTGAAAATGAGTGATGGAAGATAAAATCATCAGGAGGATAATATGAAGAATATATTCAAGAAAAATCAGGTAATTATCACAGCACTTGCGGTTATGATAGTAATTGCGGGATATCTTACCTTTACAAGAGACAAAGCACCAGTGAAAGATGCATCAGATATAGTTGCTGAAACTACCAATCCAGATACTGAGGAGCTTACAGCGTCTGAAGATGGGCTGATAACGGTAGAAGGAACCGATGTTGCACAGGGAACAACAGATACAGATATTACAACTACAGACGATACAACTACAGACGATACTACGACTACAGATATAACAGATGATACTACAGTAGACGATACGAATACTACAACGGATACCAACGCAAGTGAGGATGATACAACAGCGATTAGTGCAGAAGATGAAATAGGAGAATTGGGCGATGTTTCCGATCAGGATATTAAAGATCTAGAAACATCACAGATTGATGTAGCGGATAATGGTGAGCTTAATATTGAAAGTGAGGACGGCGATGTAGTTGGTGAAGCTGTTCTAGCAAGCACCACGATTGACGCTAGTTATTTCAATACAGCAAAATTAAATAGAGAACAAGCGAGAGCAAAAATCAAAGAAAACTATTTGGATCTTATTGAAAACGTGAATATTTCTGAAAGTCAGAAGAAAGACGCAATCGATAATATGTTAAAAATGACTACAAATGTAGAAAAAGAAAGTGCAACTGAAATATTATTAGAGGCAAAAGGCTTTGATGGAGTAGTAGTCAGTATCCTTGACGGCAGCGCAGATGTAATAATCAATGCTGCAAATATTACAGATCAACAAATTGCAATCATTGAAGATGTAGTAACAAGAAAGACAGATATAAAGGTAGATAAGATAGCAATTACTCCAGTTGTAGTTGTAGAATAGTAGAAATTATTATTTATGAATTGCAAAAGTTGATAAGTTTGGTATAATACTATATAATGAAATAATTATATTGGGCTGACCAGATGATTATAGGAACTTAGGAGGTAATTGTTGTGAGCAAAGAACCGGAGATCAGAAACACATATAAGATACATGAAAATGGCATGGTTGGAGAAGTTCAGATCGCAGATGAAGTAGTTGCAATTATCGCAGGACTCGCAGCAACCGAAGTAAAGGGTGTGTCTGCAATGTCAGGTAATATGACCAATGAACTTGTTGGAAAATTGGGAATGAAAAACTTGTCGAAGGGGGTTAAGGTTTTAGTTAGCCCGGAAGCAGTATCGGTGGATATGGCTCTTACCTTAGATTATGGATATGGTATTCCTGAAACAGCGAAACAAGTGCAAGAGAAGGTGAAATTGGCGATCGAAAATATGACTGGATTGCAGGTTAGTGAAGTTAATATCAGAATAGCAGGTGTTAATATCGTAAGAGAGTAAATAATACTCAAACAAGGGGTTGATGCAAAGCAGAAGTTTTGCATCATCTCCTTGTTTATTCGTATGTTATATATTCGTTCCAGATGCTTTTGGAATATAGGAGGAAATAAATCTTGAGAAGAAGAGAAGTTAGGGAACATGTTTTTCGTATGCTATTTTTTAAAGACTTTCATGAAGGAAGTGAATTGAATGAGCAGATCGAATTATATTTTGATTCCTTTGTGGAACCAATAGCAGATGATTCTGCAAACTTAAGTGAGCGTTTTGAAATGGTATTGACAAAGCTAGATGAAATTGATCAAATTTTGACGGATGCGGCAAGCGGTTGGAAGCTTAATCGTATGAACAAGGTGGATTTAACAATCTTACGACTTGCTGTTTTTGAGATGCGCTTTGATGAAGATATTCCGGTAAAGGTTGCAATCAATGAAGCGATAGAACTTGCTAAAATATTTGGCGGTGAAGAATCACCGGGCTTTATAAATGGAGTATTAGCGAAACTGGCTTAGAGGTTGTATAAATCATTTTTGAAGATTGGTAGTTAAGAAAGTTTCTTGAGATATTATATTGAGAGTGGGTGGAGAGTATGAATCAGGTTTATTCCGTTACAGAGGTAAATCTGTATATTAAAAACTTGTTTATTAGAGACAACGCTTTGAGCCGTATTTATATTAAAGGTGAAGTTTCGAACTGTAAATATCATACCTCTGGTCATATTTATTTCACTTTGAAGGATACGTTGGGACAGATTACTTGCGTGATGTTTGCTGGGCAGAGAAAAGGGCTTACTTTTCGGCTGGAAGAGGGACAAAGTGTTATTGTTCTTGGTAGTATCAGTGTATATGAGCGGGACGGGAAATATCAGCTCTATGCGGGTGAAATCCTCTTAGATGGTCTTGGCGTTTTGTATGAACGATATGAGAAGTTGAAGAAGGATTTGGATGAGGAAGGACTGTTTGAACAGGTCCATAAGAAGGCTATTCCACTGTATCCAAAGCGTATTGGTATTGTTACAGCGAAGACAGGAGCGGCTATCCAAGATATCATTAATATCGCAAAACGTAGGAATCCATACGTACAGTTGGTCTTATATCCGGCATTGGTACAAGGTGTCGGCTCTGCTGAAAGTGTTGTCAGAGGAATTAAAGCATTGGACGCGGCTAAAGTTGATACGATTATTATTGGTAGAGGTGGAGGCTCCATAGAAGATTTGTGGGCGTTTAATGAAGAAATTGTGGCCAGAGCTATTTATGAGTGCCAGACTCCGATTATCTCAGCAGTTGGTCACGAAACAGATGTCACAATAGCTGATTTTGTTTCCGATCTACGTGCACCTACGCCTTCTGCCGCAGCAGAGCTAGCAGTTAATGATTATATGGCATATCTTAGTACAATGAGAGATTATCAGCGCCATTTGACAAAGGCACTGATGCAAAGAATTACATATTACCAAGCAAAAATGCGAGAATTTAAATTACGTTTGGAATATGCGAGTCCAGCCTATCAGATTAGACAAAAGAGGCAACGGTTAATGGATATCGAGCAAAAGCTTCGTCTTAAAATACAGCAATGTATTAAGGAAAAAAGGCATCTACTTGAGATATATATTACGAAATTAGATGGTTTATCACCACTGAATAAATTAAATCAAGGGTATGCTGTGGTTGTAGATAGGGATAATAAACCAATTAGAAGTATTGCAAAGGTAGCAAAAGATGATATTGTTACGATCTCTTTTCTAGACGGGGATATACGTGCAAGTGTTTTGAATTTATCTAAGATAAAAAGAGGCTTCTAATCGGTAAAGTGCACTCACAAAGTTTGTGCCTGCGAAATCCTCGGCACAAACTTATTATGCGTAGAAAACACGCGCAGGAATGAGGTTAAATATGGCAAAAAAAGATTTTAAATTAGAAGAGTCATTTGAAGAATTAAATCATATTATTGGAGAACTTGAGAAGTCAGATGTAAGTTTGGATGATTCCTTTCGCTTATATCAAGAGGGAATGAAGTTACTAAAAACTTGCAATGAGTCCATTGATAAAGTAGAAAAAGAACTTGTGATTTTAAGCGAAAATGGAGAAGAAAATGCAATTTGAAGAGGAACGAGAGAAGCGAGTTAATAAAATTGAACAAATTCTGACTGCCTATCTACCAAAAGAAGAAGGCTATCAGAAGACGATTTTTAAAGCAATGAATTACAGTGTCTTAGCTGGTGGGAAACGTCTTAGACCTATGTTGATGGCTGAGACTTTTAAGCTTTTTGGAGGACAGGAAGCTGCTTTATTGGAGCCATTTATGGCTGCGATCGAGATGATACACACGTATTCTCTTGTTCATGACGATCTTCCAGCAATGGATAATGATGAATATCGTAGAGGAAGAAAGACGACGCATATTGTATTTGGGGAAGCTATGGCTATCTTAGCAGGAGATGGTCTCCTTAATTATGCTTTTGAGACTGCCTCGAAAGCATTTCAGACAATTAATAAATTAAATCAGAATGATGAATTAGAAGCTTATAAAAGAGTAGCCAAGGCACACGAGATTCTTGCTATAAAGGCTGGTATCTATGGGATGATTGGTGGACAGGTAGTAGATGTAGAAGACTATGACGGCATAGTAGATCTACCACGTTTGGATTTTATATATTGTTTAAAGACGAGTGCGTTAATTGAAGCGTCTATGATGATTGGTGCAGTACTTGCAGGTGCCAATGAGAATGAGACAAGAAATATGGAAAAAATTGCTAGAGACATTGGTCTGGCATTTCAAATAAAAGATGATATTCTAGATGTGACTAGCTCACCCGATGTACTTGGAAAGCCAATCCACAGCGATGAAAAGAATAATAAGACAACTTATGTAACCCTTATGGATGTAAGTAAAGCTTCGGAAGTGGTTGCTATGATTTCACAGAGAGCACTGAATGTTTATAAAGAATTGCCTTATGAAAATGAATTTTTAGAAACATTAATGCTTCACTTAATTAACCGAGAAAACTAAGCAGTAGCCGTTTCATATTAATAATATCGTGGATATCATGAACCATTTTGAAAAGAGGTTGAATGAACATGCCAAAGATTTTGGACAATATAAATAATGCAAATGATATTAAGAAGGTTAGTACTAGGGATTATGCCGTGTTAGCAGAAGAGATACGATACTTCTTAATCAATCGAGTGAGTAAATCAGGGGGACATCTAGCTTCAAATCTAGGAGTTGTCGAACTCACGATGGCACTTCATTTGTGCCTTGATTTTCCGAAGGATAAATTAGTATGGGATGTGGGACATCAAGCATATACCCATAAGCTTTTAACCGGTAGAAAAAATATGTTTTCTACACTTAGGCAAATGGATGGGTTGAGTGGTTTCCCTAAGCATCAAGAAAACATCTGTGATTCCTTTGATACAGGACATAGCTCTACCGCAGTCTCAGCAGCACTAGGGCTTGTAAAAGCAAGGGACCTAAGTGGGGAAAACCATAAGGTTGTCGCTGTACTTGGAGATGGTGCGTTAACCGGAGGTATGGCATTTGAAGCAATTAATAATGCAGGAAGATTAAAAACAAATTTTATTATTGTACTTAATGATAATAATATGTCAATCTCAGAGAATGTAGGTGGCATGGCAAATTATCTTGCAAAGCTAAGAACAAATACCAAATATACCGGCCTTAAAGAGAATATTGAAAGTACGTTGAATAAAGTGCCAGGTGTGGGAAAATCGATTGTTGATAAACTTAAACGCTCGAAGGATTCAATCAAGCATTTAATGCTTTCTGATATGTATTTTGAAGATATGGGACTAACTTATATTGGACCGATTGATGGACATGATATTGACCAGATGATTACAGCTTTTCGCACTGCTGCAAAAGCGAAGAAAGCAGTAGTTGTGCACGTGATTACTAAGAAGGGAAAGGGTTATTCTTTAGCCGAGAAAAATCCAAGTAAATTTCATGGGGTTGAACCGTTTGACATCAAAAGTGGACAGCCAATTAGTGTGCAAGTGGGTAGTTCCTATACGAAGGTGTTTTCTGATGCAATGGTTCGATATGCGTCAACGAATGATAAAGTGGTAGCTGTTACGGCTGCGATGCCACAAGGAACAGGTCTTAGTGAATTTAAGAAGAGTTATTCGAACCGATTCTTTGATGTAGGCATTGCAGAGGAACATGCGGTAACCTTTGCGGCAGGACTCGCTTTGGGAGGTTATAAACCAGTTGTAGCAATTTATTCCACCTTTTTGCAACGAGCATATGATCAGATATTACACGATGTATGTATTAGTAATCTACCCGTTATTTTTGCGATCGATCGTGCTGGAATAGTCGGGCGAGATGGCATGACGCATCAAGGTATTTTTGATTTATCCTTTTTATCACATATTCCTAATTTGGCTGTATTAGCACCGAAGAATAAATTTGAATTAGATGAAATGCTTGGCTTTGCAATTTCCTATCAAGGTCCAATAGCGATTCGCTATCCTAGAGGAGAGGCGTATCTTGGGTTACAGGAATTTCAAACACCAATTATATATGGTAAGAGTGAAATGATTTATGAGGCAGAAGATATTGCAATTTTAGCCGTCGGCAGCATGGTTAAGACGGCAAATGCAGTGGTAAAAGGTTTGGAAAAAGAGGGTAGGAAGGCATCTCTCATTAATGTTAGATTTGTCTCACCAATTGATATCGAAATGCTAGAACAGCTTACAATGAAACACACTACTTTTGTTACGATAGAAGAAAACATTAAAAGTGGGGGCTACGGACAGATGGTTTCTGGCTTTTTATGTGAGACAAAGAAACAACATATCAACCATATCAATATCTCCATTCCTGATATATTTGTGGAACAAGGAGAGGTAAATGAATTACAGGAAAAGCTTGGACTGGATGCGAAAAGTATTATACAAAGGATCCTGTTAGAGGTTTAGTGGAGGCGAGCTTGAAAGAACGATTGGATGTACTATTGGTAAAAAGAAATTTAACCGAGTCAAGAGAAAAGGCGAAAGCAATCATTATGTCCGGGAATGTATTCGTAGAGGGACAGCGTGAAGATAAAGCAGGAAGTACCTTTGCGGATGAGGCGAATATTGAGATAAAAGGGAATCCACTTAAATATGTCAGTCGAGGGGGTCTTAAATTAGAGAAAGCGATGGCTCAATATGGAATCATGTTAGAGGGTAAAATCTGCATGGATGTAGGATCATCTACAGGAGGTTTTACCGATTGCATGTTACAAAATGGTGCAATCAAAGTTTATGCAGTTGATGTTGGAACAAATCAATTGGCTTGGAAGCTACGACAGGATGAGCGTGTTGTTTCTATGGAAAAGACGAATGTTCGTTATTTACTACCGGAGCAAATAGACGATAAAATTGCTTTTGCATCGATTGATGTTTCTTTTATTTCTTTGACGAAAGTATTGCAGACAGTACGAAATTTATTAATTAATGAGGGAGAGATTGTATGCTTAATCAAGCCACAGTTTGAAGCCGGAAGAGAAAAAGTCGGCAAAAAAGGTGTGGTACGAGATAAAAAAGTACATCTTGAAGTGATAGACGCGGTTGCTAGTTTTGCAGCAAACATTGGATTTGATTGCTTGGATTTAGACTTCTCACCAATCAAAGGTCCGGAAGGTAATATTGAATACCTATTGTATTTAAAAAAGAACATAAATGAAGATGTAAATATTTTACAAGATGAAAAAGAGAAGATACTACTTGGACGGAATATTTTACCCGAAATAATCAAGGAAACCGTTGAAAAGGCGCATGGTCAGCTGTCTGAGTAGGGGTATGCGGGATATAGATTGGTAGGAAATATAATGTAATAATTCTTTGTTATTCTGGAAGAACGATAAACATCTTCCTTTTATTCCTTATTTTGATTGGTGCGAATCAGGTCGAATCATGTTAAGCTTGTAACTAGCTTGTGAGAGCTTGGTGTAACCTGAAAACAGTTGAATTAAGAAAGGAAGAAGAAAATGATGAAGAAACTATTATTAATCATAACTCTTTGTACTATTACCAGCTTATCTATGGTAACCCCCGCTGCAGCAGCCAGTGTAACATCATATGTTAAGAGTACAAACGAAATTAAGGTATGCAGCAATACGGAGAAACAATTATCTCAAATCACTCAATGCTTAATTGGGAAACAGTTATTATCTCAATATGCGTTGAAAAATAGCGATTGTTTGAAAGTGTTGAATACAATCAATTTAGCTACGTTGAATCAGTGCAATAATATTGTAAAACCAAGCAATAGTGTAAAAACGAAAGATATAACAATTAAAAAAGTAAAGAAAGTAAAAAAGGCTAAGAAATGTAGTCCTAAAGTAAGCAAAAGCACTACAATAAATCCAAGCCCTACAACCAAGCCAAGCACTACAACAAAACCAAGCGCAACACCAACACCTACAACCAAGCCAAGCCCTACAACAAAACCAACCACAAGCACAGATAACACCACTACGAAACCAGTTGACAATACGACAACAAATATCAGTGGTAATTATAGAGAATTTCAAAAAAGTGTAATTGCTCTTGTTAATAAAGAAAGAGCAGCAGTAGGCTTAAGTGCATTAAAAGAAAATACGGAGTTGGACAATGTGGCAACTCTAAAATCTGAAGATATGGCTAAGTTAGGTTATTTCAGTCACACTTCACCTACGTATGGCTCACCTTTTGAAATGCTAAAACAGTTTGGCATTAGTTACACAGCAGCAGGAGAGAATATCGCTTACGGGCAGTCTACACCAGCAGAAGTAATGACTGGATGGATGAACTCGGAAGGTCATAGGGCAAATATATTAAATTCAAACTTTACTCAAATTGGAGTTGGTATTGCTAAAAAAGCAAATGGTCAGTATGTATGGACACAAACATTTACCAGACCGTAGATTAGTATTATCAATCGAATGAATTATTTACGATAGATAAGAGAATAAAAAAATACAAAAGTTCAAATCTAGATTAATTATATCTGGATTTGGACTTTTTTGTATAAATAAAATATAAGAAATTCAAAGAAAACCCGGATGTTTTTTCTTTTGGTAATTATTTTATGCGTTTTCTATGAGGGCTTTAGAAAGATTACTTGTAAATTCCGGTAGTATATGATAATATTTTTAGATAAATAGAGTAAACGAATTTGACAAAACGAATTGGCGAATTATGATAGGTCAGTTTAGGTCGGCAAGCAATTCGATAGCACGAGGATTAGGATCACATAATATAGAGTGATATCTTAGGGAGTAAGCATGGAGCAATTTTTAATCATAACGAATAAGGAAAAAGATGAAGACTTTATCATTACAAAGAGAATTGCGGCATATATCAAAAGAGCAGGAAAACAAGCAACAATATCCTATGTATCTTCATTTGAAAAAAATAGCTTTACTGATGTGACTACTATTCCAAAAGGGATTGAATGTGCTATTGTATTAGGTGGTGATGGCACAATCATACATGCGGCAAACGATTTAATGGTGTATAATATCCCGATTCTAGGAGTTAATCTTGGTACCTTGGGATTTTTAGCTGAGATTGAAGAACAACATGTAAATGATGCACTAGATTGCCTTTTTAAAGATGAGTTTCGATTGGAAACTAGAATGATGATTCAAGGCAACGTGCTTAATGGTACTAGAGATTCTGCAGAGAATGACAGCATGGCAACAGGATATGCATTAAATGATATAGTAGTAACAAGAAAAGGATTTTCAAGAATTATCAGCATAAGAATCTATGTAAATGATGAATTAGTGGATGATTACAGAGGAGATGGAGTAATAATCTCAACGCCTACGGGATCTACCGGTTATAACCTATCTGCAGGTGGCCCAGTTGTGATTCCGAAAGCAAGCGCTTTGGTTATTACACCGATTTGCCCACATTCCTTAAACGCTAGAAGTATCGTTGTATCCGCGGAGGATATCATAAAGGTTATCGTTGGAAAAAGTAAAAAGACGCAAGAAGCAGAAGCAATTGCTACATTTGATGGTGGTAAGGTGGTTGATTTAGAAACAGAAGATGCAATAATAATTAATAGAGCAAAGTATGATACTAAGTTAATAAAGCTGAATCATACAAATATATTTGAGATTCTACGTTCAAAGCTTGGTAGAAATGAAGATTAATGATGAATGATCGCTTGCGAAAGCAGGCAGATGGGAGTTAAATGAAAATAAGCAGACAAAGTAAAATTATTGAGTTAATTAATAAATTTAATATTGAGACACAGGAGGATTTGGCAGAACGTTTAATGCTTGATGGTTATAATGTAACACAGGCTACTGTATCAAGAGATATTAGGGAACTTAAGCTAACAAAGGTTGCACTTGATGGAGGAAAACAGAAATATATAGTACTCCAAAATTCAGAACCGGGTATGGGAGAAAAATATGCTCGTGTTTTGCGTGATGGTTTTGTTTCCATGGATATGGCACAGAATATTATGGTAGTAAAGACGGTTCCTGGTATGGCTATGGCGGTAGCAGCGGCACTTGATGCACTTCACTTAAGTAGCATTGTTGGATGCATTGCCGGTGATGATACTGTAATGTGTGCCATTCGAACAGTGGAAGAAACGATAAAGGTAATGGAAAAGCTTAGTAAATTAATTAATGCTGAGTAGGAGCTCCTAAGTTTAGCAAGAACAATTGATTAAAAAGGCATGCTTCGAATAAAGATTAACTTGCCAGTGAAATAAAACAGTGATAAAATATTTTAGGCTATTTGACCGAATTAAGAAGGATAAGGAGAATTATTATGTCAGGACATTCAAAATTTGCGAATATTAAACATAGAAAAGAAAAAAATGATTCTGTAAAAGGGAAAGTATTTACGAAACTAGGACGTGAAATTGCAGTACTTATTAAAGAGGGCGGAGCAGATCCGAACACCAACAGCCGATTAAAAGATATCATTGCTAAGGCAAAAGCAAATAATATGCCAAATGATACCATTGATAGAAGCATCAAAAAGGCAGCTGGCGATGCAAATGCGGTTAATTATGAAGCGGTTACCTATGAGGGCTATGGTCCAAGTGGAATTGCAATCATTGTTGATGCACTGACTGATAATAAAAATAGAACAGCCGCGAATGTACGTAATGCATTTTCTAAGGGCAATGGAAATATTGGAACACAGGGATGTGTATCCTTTATGTTTGATAAGAAAGGCCAGATTATTATTGATAAAGAAGAGTGCGATATGGCAGCGGATGATCTTATGATGATTGCCCTTGATGCTGGAGCAGAAGATTTCTCGGAAGAAGAAGATAGCTTTGAGATTGTTACAGATCCAGATTCATTTAGTCAAGTAAGAGAAGCAATTGAAAAAGCTGGTATACCTATGGCACAGGCTGAAGTGACAATGATTCCTCAGACCTTTGTAGAACTTACAGAAGACAAGGATATCAAAAGCATGCAAAAAACACTTGATTTGCTCGATGAAGAGGATGATGTACAAGTGGTTTATCATAACTGGGAAGAGTAAGGTACAACAGTAAGAACCCAGTAAAATCATTACTTTCAGTGATTTAAACAGATATATGATCAGCGATTTAAGCAGAGATTTCTAACCAGTGGTGATATACAGGCAATTTTTTGTAATAAAAGCAACCATACATCTATCCCCCTAGTATTCCGTAATTAACGGTAATACTGGAGGGGTATTTTTTACGTATTTACAGGAAGTTTTAAAAGAGTTTCTATTCGATTGATTTATCACATGTAGGAGGAGTTTTTTGTGTTAAATGCAGATGCTTTAAAAGAGCTTATATTTGATTGTAAGGTGCGTAAGCTAAGTGAGCGGCTTCCCGCCCTTATCTGTATCCTGTTCTAAGCTAATTCATTAGGCATTATTTCTATTTTCTTAATTTTAATTCTATATTATCTTTGCTAGCATGTTCTTCAAATAATGAAATAATTTGTTTGATTTTATCCTTTCTATTGGAATCGTGTTTACTTATATGCTCATTTATCTCGGTCATAATAGCTTTCAAGTCGCTCGGTTTCAAAAGATTTACTGCGATACAATAAAAATTTTTTCTTCTGCCATCATCATAGTTGTTAATAAGGAATTCAAGAATATCTACCTTTTCATTTAATTCACTTTTATATTGTTCCAAACCATCTCTCTTGATTTTTTTAAAATCGGTAATGACATTGCAGTAAGAAATAAAGGAATCTCTATTACTTGGAATACTATATTTCTCGCATGGATAGGAGGAACATTGAAAACAATATTCGACTTGGTCATGTTTTGTGTTACATGTAATAACTGCACAGGTAGGATGTTTCAGGTGAAAATCCTTCCCACCACACCCTGGGCATTTTGATTCTCCTTTTGTATGATAACGTGGACAAAGGCCACAATTAAGACCGCACAATGAGAATAGTGGATAGTCTCTCTTATATTCTACCAAATTCCTTCCTCCTCACAAAACAATTATTGTATACCTTCTTAATTCGTTAAATGTTACAATGCCGACCAATTTCACTTATATTATAAGGCAAATATATTTAAATTTCTACAACACTTTACCAATATTTATTAAGCAATCTAGATAGAGTAATCTGAAACAAAATCATAACCTTCCTCGGGTACGTTTTCGTTAGAGATAGGGGAGATTACGCCTTTGTTATTAGACCATTCACACTCCAGATAACTTAGCATAAATTATTATAAGAACATTAAAAAGGAGAATATATATTGAAAAATGATGATTTCAATGAATATATCGATTTTGATGATAATATAGAAATATCACAAAGAGAGCGACAAAGGCCAGATAGGCAACCTGATAATTCACCACAAGGCCCTCCGGGTAGACCGCCACAAGGACCTCCGGGGAGACCACCACAAGGCCCTCCGGGCAGACCGCCACAAGAACCTCCGGGCAGACCACCACAAGGCCCTCCGGGCAGACCACCACAAGGCCCTCCGGGAAGACCACCACAAGGCCCTCCGGGCAGACCACCACAGGGACCTCCGGGGAGACCACCACAGGGACCTCCGGGCAGACCACCACAGGGACCTCCGGGCAGACCACCACAGGGACCTCCGGGCAGACCACCGGGGAGACCTGGGCAACCTGGTTTTCCTGGGGTTCTTCCTCCTAATTTCTTACAAATTTTTCCTAGTCCGTTAAGGATATGTTTATATCAATACACCTATATATGGTTAAATAATGGAAGGGATTTCTGGTTCTACCCTATATCCTTCACAGGAAATTTCCTTGTAGGATTTCGGTGGAGAGAATATGGATGGGAATATGAAATATTAGATATAAGATTAATAAATTATTACTATTGTTTCTAGAGCTGACTGAAGAGTGCTTAATATTCTGTTTTGTTTATCCAATCCTTCTATTTATCGTATCTGAATACGGTAAATAGGAGGATTTTTTATTATAGGACTTTAGTCACGGTAATAAGGTAATATTTTATTGACATTTAATACTACAACTACTATATTTAAATTAGAATTAATTCAATCCAAACAGGTAATGTAAATAAATGTATAATTAAAGGAATTAAGCGAATGAACTCATTTGTTAGTTATCTAAAGAAAAATAATATAGGCGGATTATGAAATACATAATGGAAGGGTTGATGCGAAAATGATGAAGACTAACCAACCAACAGATGCATCATTAGATAAAATAGTACCAAATGTGAAAAATCACATAATGAATATTCTTTACGTCACTTCTACTTTATTTGCAGGAATACCATTGATTTTCATAGAAAACAAAACAATTTACTCTTGTACTTTAGCAATATTTTTTATAGGGCTACTATGGACTGCAAAGTTTAGAAATAATTCATTACCAGTGAAATATTTAATATCCTTGATAGCATTTATTGTTTATCTCTTTACAATATATTATTTTGGTATGAACTATCTCCAATTTAGTCGCTATAGTTTTAACTTAATCATTATATATGCATATATACTACCGGATATTTTCTCGCCATTAATAGCGGCGGCTGGATTAATGGTTTTATATTATCGCTATGATTTGATGGGTTATGAAGTTATGGGTGGATTTATTATGGCAGCTACAATGTCTATATTATCTTCTCTATTTGCATCTTTCATGAGACGTGTAGTAATTCAAAGAGATGAATATTATAGTATAAGTATAAAAGATTCTCTAACAGGCCTATTAACACTCAATTATATAATAGAGGAAGGTCAAAAGTTACTCGAACAAAAACATAATGTGGACATCCTTATCATAGATTTAAATGATTTCAAACGTATCAATGATACCTACGGACATATCATCGGAAATAGTATTATCATTCAGTTCGCAGAGTTTCTTGAGAAGGAGCCGTATGGTGTTGAATATTTAATTGGTAGATTAGGAGGAGATGAGTTTATTATTCTATTAAAGGATTGTGATGAGGCACATTTGGATTATGTATATAATATGTTATATAACCATATTGAGAATACACAATTTTTTGCTGATAGCGATCTTCCCCCAATTAGCATTAGCTGTTCAATAGGAAAAGCACAGTCACTAGAAAAATATGGTGCCAATATTCAAGAAATATTAAATAGTGCTGATAAAGATATGTATTATAACAAAATTCAAGATAAACATCATATGTTTCATATTGATCTAGATAAATCATTAGTTCCAAGTGTATGCTTTAATTTTCTAAAGGCAATGGAAGAAAAGGATATATATACTTTTATCCATTCACAATATGCCGCTTATTATGCCGCAATTTTATCTGAAGCACTAAAGCTTCCAGATGAAGTAGTGGAAGATATCTACATAGCAGGCTGGCTCCATGACTTGGGAAAAATGTTGATACCAAATGAAATCCTACGAAAACCAATTCGACTTACTGATCTTGAATATGATACAGTAAAAGGGCATGTTAATACGGGGATAAAATTATTACAAGGTATTCAATTATCCGAGACAGTGATCAATGCAATTAGTCAGCATCATGAGAGATGGGATGGATCAGGATATCCTATGAGGCTGCCAGGAAACAGTATTTCGATGGAAGGTCGTATTATGCAGATTGCAGATTCGTTTTCAGCGATTACAATTAAACGATTATATAAACCGCAGTTATCAACGGAAGAAGCTTTGAAAGAAATCAAGAGAAATTGTGGAACACAATTTGATCCTCAACTTGTAGATGTATTTATCGAAACAATTTTACAAATGGAGAAAAAGTTATAAAAAAATTGAATTTACAATCATATAGGCTTCCTCATGCGCTTAACATACGCAGGAGGAAGCCTTTTTTGCTATGGTAATTACAATTTTCGACACTAGAATTTCCAACAGTTTCAGCAGAAAGTTAGCTTATGAGTTTTTAGATTGACATATCATACAATTTGTAATAACATAATCATATAGAAATACTAGGATATATTAAGTTGTAGAGAGGTAGATATCAATGAACTTACACGAAAAATATGAGTTGTTAAAAATTAATTTACAGACGCTAGAAAGTGTTGTCGTAGCATTTTCGGGAGGAGTGGATTCAACTTTTCTCCTGAAAACGGCATATGATGTTCTCGGTAAAAATGTACTAGCTGTAACAGCTCGTTCATCGACCTATCCGGAAAGGGAATTAAGAGAAGCAAAAGAATTTACCAGTAAATATGGAATAGTACATGAAATAATTGTTTCGGAAGAGCTAGATGTGGATGGCTTTTCCGAAAATCCTGTAAACAGGTGTTATCTCTGTAAAAACGAATTATTTGTAAAAATAGATGAGGTTGCTTCGAAATATGGAATTCAACATATAGCCGAAGGGTCAAATTATGATGATCTAAGCGATTACCGTCCAGGGCTGAAGGCCATCTCTGAGCATGGCGTATTAAGCCCACTGAGAATGGTTGAACTTACGAAGGAGGAAATTAGGAACCTATCACAAGAATTAGATATTCCAACCTGGAATAAGCCTGCTTTTGCATGCTTATCTTCTAGATTTCCGTATGGGCAGAAAATCACAAGGGAAAAGCTTGCAATGGTTGACAAAGCAGAGCAACTACTATTAGATTATGGCTTTAGGCAAGTCAGGGTGAGGCATCATGGAGATGTTGCCAGGATTGAGGTTTCACAAAGTGAGTTACAAAAGTTCTTTGACATAGAATTAATGCAGCTTATCGACGACAATTTCAAGAAAATCGGATTTGCATATACAGCGCTAGACTTAAAAGGATATAGGATGGGTAGTATGAATGAAACTCTAAAAAAGGAATAGCTAAAACGACTAAACTATATTTTCACACATCATTTCCTCCTGCCTATCGAAACAAAATTTGATAGACAAGAGGATTGATCCCTAGCGGATCGCTTTCTCTAGTTGTGTCAGGGCTTGCTCTAGAACTATCCTTGGACAAGCAATATTAATACGCTCGAAGTTTTCGCCTTCTTTACCGAATATAATTCCTGGATCAACCCATAAGTTTGCTTGATGCACAAATAAATGTTCCATTTCTTTTTTTGTAAGGTTCAAAGCACTACAATCTAACCAAATCAAATACGTGCCTTGAGGTTCAATTAGCTTAATTTCAGGTAGCTTCTCAGCTAAAAATTCGCGGACAAATATAAGATTATCAACTAGATAGGATTTTAATTCATTGAGCCAAGGCTCGCCGTACTCATAGGCCGCTTTGCAGGCAACAAGTCCTAAAGTATTTAACTGGCTATAGCCACTCTTAACTATTTCTGTCTTGATTTTCTGTCGTATGGTTTCATTCTTTATAAATATATTTGATATTTGCAGGCCGGCTAAATTAAATGTTTTGCTCGGAGCAGTACATAGGATGGAATTTTGTGCAAATTCTTCGTTAATAGAGGCAAATACAATGTGTTTATATCCTGGATAAGTAAAATCACAATGGATTTCATCAGAGACGACGACAACACCATGTTTGATACAAATATTCCCGAGCTCTAATAATTCCTCTTTACTCCACACTCTACCAACGGGGTTATGCGGGTTACATAATAGAAAAAGCTTTACATTTTCTGAGATAATCTTCTGTTCGAAATCTTCAAAATCAATACGGTAACAGCCATCTTTATAAACGAGGGAGTTAACAACTAATTTACGATTATTGGAATGAATTGTCTCGGCGAAAGGGTAGTAAACAGGTTGTTGGATTAATATACCTTCACCTTCCTTTGTAAGCGCTTTGATAGCTAAGGCAATCGCAAATACGACACCAGGTGTCTTGATCAACCAGTTTTCTTCGGTTTCCCAATCAAAATGGGTAGAAAACCAATGGTAAATGACATCAAAATAATCCGACTTCACTTCTGTGTATCCGAATATTCCGTGTGAGATAGATTTGTGCATAGCATCTAATACTTCACTCGGCGCTTGAAAATCCATATCAGCCACCCAAAGAGGAAGTATATCAACAGGTTTTCCTCGTTCCACTGCGAAATCATATTTTAAAGAATTGGTATTTTTCCTATCAATAACTTGATTAAAATTATATTTCATAGCTCGCTCCTTTCTGCACATTTAATCATGAAGTGCCTGCGCTAAATCATCTAGTAAGTCGTCAATATGCTCAATTCCTACGGAAAGTCGTAATAATCGTTCATTAATTCCTTTTGCTTCTCGTATTTTTTTTGGAACGTCAGCATGGGTTTGCAACATAGGATAAGTCATAAGGCTCTCAACACCACCTAAACTTTCCGCATATTGTATGATTTGAACCTTTTCTAATATGCGAGTAGCAGTTTGTTCACTGTCCACATGAAAGGAAATCATACTGCCAGCCCCGGATGCCTGACTTTTATTGACCTGATAACCGATATGCGAGGGAAGGCCAACGTAATAAACAGATTTGACTTTATCTTGTTGTTCCAGCCATTTTGCAAGGACAAGTGCATTTTCTTGTTGCTTCTCCATTCGAATAGGAAGGGTCTTAATTCCCCGAAGTAAAAGCCAACTATCAAAAGGTGAGAGTCCAGCTCCTGTAGTTTTTACGATAAAACGAATCTGTTCGGTTAAGGTTTCATTTGCAAGGACTAAGAAACCTGCTAAGGTGTCGTTGTGTCCTCCTAAAAACTTAGTTCCACTATGGAGTACGATATCTGCACCTAGGACGATTGGATTTTGAAAATAGGGAGATAAGAAAGTATTATCTACAATAAGTAATATGTTGTTTGACTTTGCTATTTTTGACACAGCCCGTAAATCAGTAACATTCATCATTGGGTTTGTTGGAGTTTCTATATAAATAGCCTTTGTGTTTTCGGTTATATTATCTATGATGGCATCAAGGTTTGAAGTGTCCACAAAATCTACTTGTATACCATTTTTCCTATTAATATGGTTAAAGATGCGAATGGTACCTCCGTATAAATCATCAGAGGCTATGACATGGTCACCTGGACGGAATAGTTCCATAAGTGCATTGGTAGCGGCCATACCAGAGCTAAAGGCAACTGCCTCATGACCATTTTCTAAAGTTGCAACAACCTTTTCTAACTGCTCTCTTGTTGGATTTTGCAACCTAGAATAGTCATAGCCAGTACTTTCTCCTACCCCAGGATGGGCAAAGGTAGCGGTTTGATAAATCGGATAACTGATGGCACCGGTTGGTTCTGTTTTTCTGCTTTCCATATTTCCATATAAACATTTGGTATTAATGTGATAGCTCATGTGAATAACCCTCTTTCTATATTATTATCAAATCCTATATAATTGGTATGATATATGAATATATGAAAATAGTCAACTAAAAATAGTTAATATATATAATTCCTATTGACAAAGTATGAATGATGAGCTATGATTGAAATAGATAAATCATATATGATATGGGGGAAATAGATATAACCTGTATTGATATTTGCTTTTAGGGAAATAGAATGGAAGATTCGGCAAAATAATTTATCACAATTAAAATAATATGATTAACAAATAAAAGGAGGATAATACTATGGCAAACATTAAAACAAACACAACACAATTAATCGGAAGGACACCTTTACTCGAATTAGTTAATTTCGAAAAGGAAAATGGTTTACAAGCGAAAATAATCGCTAAGCTCGAATACTACAATCCAGCAGGGAGTGTAAAAGACAGAATTGCATTAGCGATGATAGAAGATGCAGAAGCAAAAGGTTTATTAAAACCAGGGGCTACAATTATCGAACCAACTTCGGGAAATACAGGAATTGGTATTGCTTCCGTAGCTGCAGCAAAAGGTTATAAGGCAATTATTGCAATGCCGGAAACAATGAGCGTTGAAAGAAGAAGTCTTTTAAAGGCCTATGGTGCAGAACTTGTGTTGACCGATGGTACAAAAGGAATGAAAGGCGCAATCGCAAAAGCTGAAGAATTGTCATTAGAAATACCGAATTCATTATTATTAGGCCAGTTTGTAAACCCTGCAAATCCTGAAGTGCATAAAAGAACAACCGGTCCTGAAATCTGGGAAGATACCGATGGTCTAGTAGATATTTTTGTAGCAGGTGTTGGTACGGGTGGAACGATTAGCGGTGTTGGAGAATATCTAAAATCAAAAAATCCAAAAGTGAAAATTGTAGCCGTAGAACCAGCAGGTTCACCAGTTCTTTCTACTGGAAAACCAGGACCACATAAGATACAGGGTATTGGAGCTGGATTTATTCCGGATACTTTAAACACAAGTATTTATGATGAAGTTATTACAGTAGAAAATGAAGATGCTTTTGCAACAGGTAGAGCAATTGCTCATAAGGAAGGAATTTTAGTGGGAATTTCCTCAGGAGCAGCAGTTTGGGCAGCAGCAGAATTAGCAAAGCGACCTGAAAATGTTGGAAAGAATATAGTGGTATTGCTTCCTGATACAGGAGAACGCTATTTATCAACTCCTCTATTTGCAGATGTAAAGCCAGAATCATAAGACTTTTATGGAAATATTATGCAAGGATTACTAGAAAAAGATTACTAGAATAAATATAAAGAGGTGATTAGAATCAAAATATCAACAAAGGGCCGATATGCATTGAAACTTATGTTAGATCTGGCATTAAATAATACTGGTGAGTATATTAAGATAAAATCAATAGCAGAAAGACAAGAAATATCAGAAAAATATTTAGAACAAATTGTTTCCAGTTTAAAGCATGCTGGATTTCTGAAAAGTGTCAGGGGTTCTAGGGGTGGATATAAACTTTCTAAATCACTTGATCAATATACTGTTGGTATGATACTGCGTTTAACAGAAGGAAGTTTAGCACCGGTAGCAAGTTTGGATGAGGAGGAACAAACCTTTTCAAAGGGTGAGGATTACATCACATTAGAGATATGGAAGCAACTTGACGAAGCCATCAAAGGCGTAGTCGATCGAATTACGTTAGCAGATTTGGTCGATTGGCATATGGAAAAAGCAACCAATGAATATTATATTTAAGCGTATTGCGAATAAGACAAACAGGTAATTCGTATCAGGAATTCGAATGTAACAGAATTCCTGATACGATTTTTTGTCGATTTTTGTTGCACTTGACTTGATTTTGGACCATGATTATGATAAACTTAAACATA
>Ga0209511_1000488_pt1 | contig 40502 bp, 39 predicted proteins | sample SSSSmetaG_FD_184141 | JGI IMG/M metagenome (GOLD analysis project Ga0209511, IMG submission 184141) | Glacier valley bacterial and archeal communities from Borup Fiord, Nunavut, Canada, to study Microbial Dark Matter (Phase II) - ​SSSS... | ecosystem: Environmental > Aquatic > Freshwater > Ice >... | reverse complement strand
TGAAGAACGTCGACGCCGGCACCGAGCGCAAGGGCGAGCGCCATCAACGGTACTGCCAAGAGTGCCGGCAAGATTCGCGCGATCATCAGCCCGGCGAAGACGAGAAAAATCACGACGAGAATCACGGGCGCGGGCCGATCGCCGTCTCGAACGGCGGCAGCGTATGCCCGCGCAAGTAGTCCTCGCGCTGGACCCGATTGAGCCGATCGGCATCACGAACCGCTGCGCCCTCGGCGGCGTGAAAGCGCACGAGCACGCGATCCAAGCCGGAGGGTGTGCTCTCGTAATTCCAGGCGTTGATATACAGCGATTCGATCGCGGTCAGTTCATCGCGCAATTCCCAGCACAGGTATTTCGAAACGTTGAGTCCGCGGTACACGATACTCTCGTGCTTGCCATCGGCATTGGCTCGCGCGTCATCGTAATACGTTTGGGCCTCGGCGCCGATTTGGAAGCGGCGCGCGAGCGCATCGTAGCGGAGTGCGGCGAGCGCCATGACGCGGGCAGCATTGGCATGGAGCGGTGGCGTGGGCTGCAGACCGTGCGCCAAGATCGCCTCAGCATCGCGTCGCACGGCGGCAAGATCGATCGCTGCCCGCACTCGCGTTCCGATCGCCGAATCGAATGGATCGCTCCAGAAGAGATAGTTGCTCGGATCGCCGGGCTCCGTCTTCAAGCGCGTTCGGATGGTTCGCAGACGCTCGAGATCTTGCGCGTAGCGGGCGGCATCCGCCCCGAAAAACGCGCGCGAGAACGAGAGCGCGAAGGTCGCCGGATCGACCGCCGTTTGTTGCCACGCATCCGCGGCCGCGTAAAGTACCGGCTCCCAACTCGCTTCGAAGAGCGACTCGCCGTCGTCGTGCCAAACGGTTTCAAACATGCCGAGCACGTGGGCGGCTTTGCCGTCGGCGATGAAGCGGCTCTCGTTGGCAAAGGCGACATCGAGATCGGGATAGATCTCGTTCCAGTTGTTGGCTCCGGGCGAGATCATCTGCTCGAATCCGGCATCCGCAATTTTTTTGATGTACCCGGCAAACGAGCGCTCCGCGCCGTAGTGGAAGGTGACGACGACGGTCGAGCGCGGCAATAGCGCGAGAATTTGCGGATCGCGCTGGAGGGCATCATCCCAGATCATCGGGCGCGCACCGCTGAGGGCAAGAATCGACGCGAGCCGATTGACGTGCGCGGCGAAGACCGCTGCGGTCCCATCGCGCGCGACCGCCGCCTGCGAGCGCCCGCGGCCGAGATCCACCGGTTCGTCCGCGCCGATGTGAAAAAACGGCGTCCGTTCGACGGCGCGCAACTCGCTCCGCACGAGAGGTTCGAGATAGGCGTACGTCCGCGAGTCGCTCGCATCGAGCAAATAGCCGTGCGGCAATTCGGCAAGGGGTGCGAACGTCTCCCATTTGAGCGTCTCGTGCATGTGGGCGAAGGTTTGCTGCTCGGGGATGAGCGTCACGTGAAAGCGTCGCGCGTATCGTGCCAGATAGCGCAGCGCGTCGGGCGTGAGGCCGAGCGGAAAGGCGACGAATGGTGCGCGAGCATCGAGCAGCACCTGTTCCATATACGGCGAATAGCCGTTGATCTTGAACGCCGCAAGCGTGCGAATGCGCTCTTCGAAATAATGAAGCGACGGAAACGGGCCGCGCGAAATATCGTCGGAGACCACGCGCCAACGTAAAGCCGGTGCATCGTCGATCTCCACGCACGGCAGAACGCCGTCTGATCCCGGCAACTGCGCGAGCGTTGTCAGCGCATCGAACTGCGCTTCCGGATCGCTCGCCGCGATGCTCACCCCGCGTTGGTCGATGCGCAGCCGATAGTGTTCGCGTCCGCCGAGCCCACCGCGCAGCTTCACGTTCGAATCGGCGCGCGCGCGCCCGTCGCCGATACCGAGCGCGGTCCAGCGTTCGCCAACGATCGCAAGACCCGCGAGGTCGACGTTCATTGGAAAGACGAGGTCGTTCGCGCGAGGCGCGTGCGCGCAAGCAAGCGGCCTCATCGTCTGCGGCGCGGGCAAAACGGTCGGAAGCACGGCCGCTGAAACGGCGGCGGGAACGGCCATCACGACGAGCGCAAGCACGGCGACAGAAACCAGACGCATTGCGGCGCGCTTCGCCACGCAGGGTTCGCCACCCGCACCCGGCAACCGCGAGTCTGATGAAGCGTCTCCTGCTGTCGATTGCTCTCCTCGTTGCACTCGCCTCACAAGCGACGGCGGCAACGCCCAGGCCGGATCAACTCCCGATCGAAGCGCAAAAACAGATCGATGCGCTCGTGAACGAGGCTATCGCACAAGGCAATTTGCCCGGCGCTCAACTCGTCATCGCCCGTGCGACCGGCGCGGGTGCGCGCGCGGTCATCATGCGCAAAGCGTATGGTATCCGAACACTCGAGCCTCAGGCCCGTTCGAATGATATGGCCACGATCTACGAATTTGCCTCCGTGAGCAAAGCCGCAGCAACAGCGGACGCCGTGATGTTGCTCGTTCAGCGCGGCAAACTTCGCCTGATCGACCGCGTGTCGCTCTACGTGCCCGAGTTCGCTCAGAACGGCAAACACGACGTGACGATCGCGCAGTTGCTCACGCACACGGGTGGTATGCAGATCGACTATGCGCCGGCCGACTACTTCGCCGACCGCGCGACGATCCTCACCCACGCGTACGAATCACCGCTGCGCTTTGCACCCGGCTCGAAATTCGAATATAGCGATCTTGCCTTTATCGTGCTCGGCGAACTGGTCGCACGCGTCTCGGGAAAATCATACGAACGATTCGTGCAAGACGAGCTGTTCCGACCGCTGGGGATGAACGATACGGCATTCGACGTGACGATCGACGACGCGCACAAGGCCCGATTGGCACCGCAGATCCTCAATCAAAACGAACAAACGCTGCGCAAGGACTTCGGCACGGTTCCCGGCGTCAACGGTCACGCGGGCGTTCTTGCAACGGCCGACGATATGATGAAACTCTGCATCGCTTTGCTCGCCGCGGCGAACGGCGTGACGAATCCGCACTTCGCCTTGAACCCGCAAACCGTGCGCACGATGATCGAGCCGCGCTACGTTGGGTCCGGCGCCGCTCGGGGTCTCGGCTGGGATTTGGACTCGCCGTACTCCGGCAACCGCGGCGACGAACTTCCGCGCGGCGGCTTCGGTCATACGGGTTCGTCAGGAACGAGCGTCTGGATGGATCCCGCGCTCGGGATCGCCATCGTCTTTGCCTCAAACGCTCATTACCCCGCCGACAAAGGCACGACGCTGCCACTCGAAGCGAAGATCGCTAATATCGTCGCGGGCTCGCTGCTCGGAATCGATCCCGCGCTCGTGCGCGCCCAAGAGACGGCCTTCGATGCTGCCGTGGCGCGCAGCGCGCTCCGTTTTCCCGCAACGCCGGGGCCGGCGCCGACACCGCGCCCATCGCCGAGCCCCGCTGGATAACGGGGGGACGTAGCGCGCGCAAACGCACGTTCGCGTATCGTATGAAAATTATTTCTTTCGATGCCACCACGAGTGTCATCGACGTCGGAGTGACACCGGACGATCGCCTTCCCGAGTCGAATTTTTTCGAGGCGCTCTATCCGTATCCACACAACGTGACAGCAACGAGCATCGAGGACGCATCGAATCTCGAGCGCGCTTTTCCTGGCGTCCGATTCGTGCGCACGAGCGACATCGCACTGCCTTTCCCCGATCGATCGTTGGATGTTGCCGTATCGTTTGCGGTTCTAGAACACCTCGGCGACCGCGAGCGCCAGGGGCAATTCCTCGGCGAACTGGTTCGGGTGGCACGGACCGTTTTTATCACGACCCCGACCGACGATTCCCCGTGGAACTCCACACATTTCTAGCGCTCCTTCACTGGTTGCCGCAGCCGATTCATCAGCGCATCCGGCGCACGCTCGGGATGGAGTTCTGGGCGAAAACCGAAAATCTCAATCTTCTCAACGCATCCGAACTCACCGACCCAACCCGGTCGGTCGGCGTCGCGACGAGCCTCGAACGTCACCGCTTGCTAGGCCTCTCGTCCAATTTCTTACTGCATCTACGCCGCTGAGCCGCCATGCCGCCCACTGAATCTGATACCGTTGCGATCGGCGTTGCGCTCATGATCATCCTCGCCATCATCGATGCGCTGTCATTTTCGGGTTTCAACGACGAGTATTTTGGCCCGTTGTACTCGATCGTCTTCTATGCCCTCGCCGTGCTTTTTACGCGGGAAGCGTTCGCCTTCGGTCTCCGCGCAGGCTGAGAGCACGACGAGCGACAAAGGTCGGCCATGCAGCTCACGGTGATCGACATCGTCGTAATCGTCGCGTTCTTCGCGATCAACCTTGGAATCGGGTTGTATTTCTCGCGCCGCGGCGGTACGAGTCTCTCGGAATACTTTCTCTCCGGCCGAAACGTGCCGTGGTGGCTCGCAGGCACCTCGATGGTCGCGACGACCTTCGCCGTCGATACGCCGCTGGCCGTAACGGGCTTCGTTGCCAAGAACGGAATCGCAGGCAACTGGCTGTGGTGGAACATGGTGATGAGCGGCATTCTCACCGTCTTCTTCTTCGCTGCACTCTGGCGGCGCAGCGGCGTGCTCACCGATGTCGAGTTCATCGAACTGCGCTACGGCGGCAAACCGGCGACGGCCCTGCGTGGCGTGCGTGCCGTCTACCAAGGCGTCATCATCAATACGATCATCATGGGCTGGGTGAATCTTGCGATGGCCAAGATCCTCAATCTCACCTTGCACGTACCACAGATCGAAGCGGTCGGCATCTGCATGGCGCTGACGGCGCTCTACGTCATGATCGGCGGCTTCTGGTCGGTGCTCGTGACCGATCTCTTGCAGTTCGTCGTCAAGATGTCGATGACGATCGTGCTTGCCGTCGCGGCGGTCGCTGCCGTCGGCGGCATCGCGGCGCTCAAAGAGAAACTCGGGCCGATCGACCTCGCGCATCGCGCGACCGGCAGCGGATCCATTCTCTCGTTCCTGCCGGGCGGCGATCAAAGCTGGATGCCGCTCACGACGTTCCTCGTCTTCATCGGGGTCTCGTGGTGGGCATCGTCGTATCCGGGCGCCGAGCCCGGCGGTGGAAGTTACATCGCGCAGCGCATCTTATCGTCGAAGGACGAAAAGAATTCGATTCTCGCAACGCTCTTTTTCAACGTCGCGCATTACGCACTCCGACCGTGGCCGTGGATTCTCGTCGCGCTCTGCGCGCTCGTCCTCTACCCGCATGGCGTTGCCGGAGCCGACGGGAAGATCGACCCGGAACTCGGCTACATTCAAACCATGATCGACTATCTGCCGGTGTGGCTACGCGGCTTGATGATGGCCGGTTTCCTCGCCGCCTACATGTCGACCATCGGTACGCATCTCAATCTCGGCGCGTCGTATCTTACGAACGATCTCTACAAACGCTTCATGGTCAAAGGTCGCAGTGAGGCGCACTATGTGAGCACGTCGCGCGTGATGACGATCGTCGTCCTGATCTTCGGTGCGGTCGTTTCGCTCTACATGACCTCGGTCGGCGGCGCGTGGAAATACATGCTCACGCTCACCGCAGGCGTGGGTCTGGTCATGATTCTGCGTTGGTACTGGTGGCGGATCAATGCGTGGAGCGAAATTACGGCCCTCGCCGTCTCCGGTGTGACGGCGACCACCCTTTACTTGACGAAAATCATCCCGGAAGACGATCCGAACCTTGTCGCGAAGCAGCTTCTCATCACCGTGATCGTTACGACGATCGCGTGGGTCGTCGTGACCTTTGCCACCAAGCCCGAATCGGAGGAGACCCTTGTTCGCTTTTTCGAACGCGTTCGTCCCAATGCCGCCGGCTGGGGCCCGATCGCCAAAAACGTCGTCTCGGTCGAAGCCAACGACTCGCTCGGCCTCGGGCTGCTCGATTGGCTTGCGGGCTGCGGCCTGGTCTACGGCACGCTCTTCGGGATCGGGAAGCTCGTCCTCCAAGAGCCGATCCTCGGTTTTGCGTGGCTCGCCTTCGCGCTCGTCTGCGGCGCGTTTATTTGGTGGGATATGAATCGCCGCAATTGGGAAACGTTGCGCGTACGACCGGTCATCGCCGCGGCGCTCGTAACGCTCATCGTCGCACTCGCTCCGCTTGCAGCGGGCGCCGATGGTGAAAAACAACTCACCAACGTCAAAGGTAAAGTCAGTTACGAAAAGAGCGGAAACAGTGCGCGAACGCTCGTTCCCGCTGCAAGTATCAACCTTGCCGACGGCGACGTAACGGTCACCGGCGACCAATCGACGGCCCGCATCACGCTGCCCGATTCATCGCGCGTGACGATCGCGTCCGCGTCGCGCGTTGAAATGTCGTTTTTCAATCAATCCGATATCGCGAACGCGAAGTTCGTCGTGTACCAAGGCAAGGCGCGCTTCAACGTCGAGCATCCCGCCGGGCAGAAAGCCAACTACACGTTCTCGACGCCGACCGCCCAAGTCGCCGTTCGCGGAACGGAAGGCGACATCGGGATCGACGGCAACGAGCTCTCCATCAACGTCTACCACCTCGGCGATTCGAACGCGCCTGTCGAGGTCACGTTCACCGCGGGCGATCAAAACGGGAAGACGATCAAATTGGTCGGCGGACAGTCGCTCGTCGCGACCCTCGTCAACGGTATCATTCAACAGAAGATCGACAAGATCAATCAGGCCGCGATCGATAAGTTCAACGATTTGGGCGTACCGACGAGCATCGACCAGCTCAAGAATCAAGCGCTCAACGAACTCCGCAAGCGCCTTCCGTTCTAGCTTCGTGCTAGGCGCTGGAGGTCAGCGCATCGATGGCATGGCGGCGCGCGGCGAACGCCGCGGCGATCGCATCGAGATACCCGGGCAAGGCCGCAGCCGTGATGGTCGCGGCTTGCCCGGCCAGGGCCACGATCGCTCGATCCGCCGCATGGATGCTGGTCGGAATACCGGTCGGGTAGGCGATGTGGTCGATCGCGCGGATGCCCTCCTGATCGCCGAACTCACAGGCGAAAATGCGATCGTCGAGGCGTTCGGCCAGCACCCGATCGAGCGTCGCGAGGCGTACCCGCAGGACGCTCAGCGCCTCGCCCATCGTGGCACGCACTTGCTTGTCGACGAGGTGCCGCGCATCCTGATCCGCGTAGTCGGCGTAGGCCGGGAGGTGCTCCCGCAAATAGTTCAGATCGTCCATCGTGGCGAAGCTTTCGTCCACCGGTTGCCGAAAACCATCGTATGTTGATCGCGCTGATCGGCCTCGCACTCCTGAGCGCCGTGGTTGGGCTCGTCATCGTCATCCGCCGCCTCACGGCGCAGCGGGTCGAGACGAATCGCATTCGCGCGATCTTTTCTCGCTACGTCGCGCGCGGCATCGTCGATGAGATCCTCGAACGTAAGGACCCCCGGATCTTCGAGGGCCGCTCGACGTATGCCACGATCATCGTCTGCCGGATTTGGAATTTCGCGCAATTGAGCGAGAATCTCACGCCCGAAGAGACGTTACGCTATCTCAACGAGTTTTATACCCTCGCGGGCAAGTCGATTCAAAAGCACCGCGGCATGATCGAATCGTTTCTCACCGACGGTATCGTCGGCGTGTTCGGCGTGCCGATCGACGAACCGCGCAAGGAAGAGCATGCAATTCGCGCGTCGATCGACATCGTGCGCCTCATGTCGGCGATGGAACCGCGCTGGGCCGCACAAGGCCGTCGTGCCATCCGTGTGGGCATCGGAATCAACAGCGGTAACGTCATCGCGGGCGATGTCGGTTACGCCGAGCGGCGCGAATACACGGTGATCGGGAACGAGGTACTCGTCGCCGCGCGCATGCAAGAAGCAACGAACGACATCAACGCCTACATTCTCGCATCTGCCGCAACGTGCGAGCCGGTCGCAGATCTCTTCACGCTCTTGGCCGCACAACGTATTCCGCTTCGCGGCATGCGCAAGTTGCCGGAGGCGTTCATCGTGCGCGGACTCGCGCGCGGCGACGACCCACTGCTGCTGCCCAATCCCAATGCGTTCAAGCGGACGACGATCGCGCCCGATGAGCCGATCGTTCCAATCCCGGCGGAACGAGCCGTTGCCGACGAACCCGTGCCGACGATGGAGCAGCTCGCAGAAAAGGCCGCGCGCGAGACGTCACGCACGCCATTCGCCGCGCCCGTGAACGCACGACCGGCGCGAGCATCGCAAGCGCCGACGACGCCGAACGAGCCGGAGCAGCGCGACTATTTCGTCGCGACGCCGCTGCGGCCGCGGCGTCGGCCGGCTGCTCCCGTCGGGAACGACCCCGGCGCGCCGATCGACCTTCCCGAATTGCGCGTTCCGCGTTTTCGGGCGTTCGACAGCGAATCACCGATGATGCCCGAACCGCCGCCGCCGCGCGCGGTTTACGAAGACGACGACGGTCCGCCACTGCAACTCCCGCCGTAGCGATTACCTCAGGAGAGCCGGCACGATATCGCTTGCGCGGGCGCGGATCGATCGCGCGACGCGTGAGGAAATCGCCGTTTCTTCGGGGTTGATCTCGACGACGTAAGCGCGCTCCGCGTAGTGCGTTGCAAGCTGCGCGGCGGGATTGACCATCGCCGATGTGCCGATGACGAGCATGAACTCCGCGCGCCTTGCCGCGGCGACCGCGGCCGACCAGACGTCAGCCGGTAGTTTTTCACCGAACCACACGATGTCGGGCCGCCACGAGCCGCCGCAATCGTGCACGATCTCATCGAGCGGAAGCGGTGTATCGAGTGTCCGTCGCGCGGCACATCCCGTGCAACGCGCCTCGCGCAGTTGACCGTGCAACTCGAGCAGATTGTGCGACCCCGCCCGCCGATGCAACGAATCGACGTTTTGGGTTGCGAGCGTGAAGTCGGGCAGGCGCCGCTCGAGTTCGGCGAGCGCCACGTGGGCCGCTCCGGGTGCGCTCTGCATGTGAACCGCGCGCCGCTCGTTGTACCACGTCCAAACCAGGCGCGGATCGCGAGCGAAGCCTTGCGGCGAGGCGAGTTCTTCGACCTTGTGCGTTCGCCAAAGCCCGCCGGCGCCGCGAAACGTCGGCAGCCCGCTCTCGTTACTGATGCCGCTGCCGGTGAGCACTACGACCGACGACGATGCCAGCAGCCGCTTACGTAGCTCGCTTATGCTGCCCGGCGTTTCGATTCTTCCGCCTCGGCTTTCTTGCGCGTTCCTTCGATGACGGTAAACGCGCGGACCGGCACGCCACCCGTAGGCGGCTTCTCCGGCGGGTCGCCGGAGATGAAATAGGTGTGGATGCACCCGGCACACCCCAGCAACGCCGCGAATCCCCAGATTCCAAAGAAAAAGAAGGCGGGCGTCGGGTGACCGCCCGTCATGGCTTGGTGGACCGGCAAGCCGATCGACACGCCGATCGCGAGCAGACCGCCAAAACCGGCGAACGCCGCGATCGTGAGGAAGCTCGTATCTCTCCGTTTGGGTTTCTTCACAGAACACGCACCTAGCCGGACTCTTCGACGACATCCGACCCGCTCCGTGCTCCGTTGCTGAGGCGAGGGCATAGGTATGTTGAGTCGAAGTGCGTCCGCGTGGACGACGGTGAAAAGCTTATGGAGCGATTGCGAGCGCGCGATGCATCCGCGTTCGAAGCGCTCTACGACCGCTATCATCGCCTCGTCTTCGGTATCGCGCTACGCATGCTCGCCGAACCGACCATGGCCGAAGATTTGACACAAGCCATCTTCATAAAACTCTGGACGAAACCCGAGTCGTTTGCGAGCGGGAATTTCGGCGCATGGCTCTCCCGCGTGACACGCAATCGCGCGCTCGATGTTTTGCGCTCGCGCGCGTCCCACGCCGAAGATGAATTCCCGAACGATCTGCCGGCCGATGGTTCGCTCGACGACGTCGTGTTCGCAAAACTCGACTCGCAGCGCGTCCGGGCGGCGCTCGCCGCGCTTCCCGAAGACCAGCGCGCGCCGATCGAACTGGGCTTTTTCGGCGGCATCACGCACGAAGAGATCGCTCGCACGATGGCGATTCCGCTCGGTACGATCAAGACGCGCATTCGCTCCGGCTTACGCCGCCTGCGTGACGAACTGGCAACCTCGGTGTCACGATGAACGGCTCGATGGATCACGACGCACTGCTGGATCTCGTCGCCGTCTACGCGCTCGGGGCGCTTGGTGCATCGGAACATCGCCTCGTGACCGCGCATCTTCTTACGTGTGCGGAATGCCGCTCGGAATTCGACGCGCTGCGCCCGGCGGCTGACGCCGTCGGCATGGTCGCCGAAGAGCCGGTCGACTCGGCGCGCAGTGCGCGGATGAAAGAACGCCTGATGGCGAACGTAACGCGCGATCTCGAACGCGATACGGTGGTGCCGCTCGACCGTCGCCGGTCGCGCTCGTTCTTGACGTGGACGTCGACCGCCGTCGCCGGCGTCGCCGCCGTGATCGCCCTCTTTCTTGCCGGTTCGAATCAGAATCTGCGCTCGGACCTTGCGGCGCGGACGAACGATAACGCAACGCTGCGGAAGCAATTGGCAAGTGACGTGCGTGCGCGACAAACGGAGCGCACCATGATCGCGGATCTCGTGGCCGCCGATGCGAAGCATTTTCCGGTCAGTGGTGGTGAAGTCATCGAACGCGCAACGCGCTTGTATCTTTCGATGAAGACGTTGCCGGCGCTTCCCAGAGGGAAAGTGTATCAAGCGTGGACGCTCGCCAGAGGCGCGAAAGCCGTCGACCCGAGCAAAACGTTTATCACCACGCGCGACGGTGCCGTCGTCGTCGCACTGCCCGAGAGCGCTGCGAACCTTGCGGCGGTCGCCGTCAGCGTCGAGCCCGAAGGCGGCAGCAAGGTGCCGACGAGCACACCGACCTTCGTTCGCCCGCTTCGTTAAGCCGACGCTCGAACCGTTGGGGCGGGCGACGCGCCGTGAAGCGATCGCGTATTTGGAGCGACGACCGTACGAAAACGTCTTCCTCCAATCGGTCATCGAAGCGCCGCGAACGGCCGACGCTCTCTTCGTTTGGCGCGACTACAATCAAGCCGTGAGCGGGGTCGTGTACTTCGGCGCGCATGCCGTGGTGGCCGCCGATGATGATACGGCGGTCGATGCCTTCGCCGTCGAAGCACGCCGGCATCCGGGCTTACGCAGCTTCGTCGGTCCCGCCGATCGGCTCGCCCATTTTTGGGCGCGCGTGCAGGTGTGGCACCCCCCTCCGAGCATCATCCGCGGACGACAGCCGCTCTACGCGCTCCTTCCCGCCGCGCTCAACGCCCCCGAACGCGTGGCGATCCGACGCGCCGTTCCGAATGAAGCCGAAGCCATCGCAGGCAATAGCGCCGAGATGATGATCGGCGAGCTCGGTTATGACCCACGCGAGCGCAGCGGATTTACGGCCAACGTACGGCGCGCGATCGAAGCGGGACTCTGGTGGGTGTGGATGTCCGAGGGCGAACTTCGATTTCAATGCAATATCGGCGCGCGTACGAGTCGGACGGCCCAAATTCAAGGTGTGTGGACGCCCCCGGCACGACGCGGACACGGCTTCGCTCGCGCGGCACTCGGATCGATCTCCGCTGCGCTGCTCGATGAGTGTGCGACGCTTTCGCTTTACGTCAACGATTTCAATCGGCCGGCAATCGCGCTCTACGAGCAACTCGGGTACGTCCAAGTCGCTACCTTCGCAACGTATTTGTTCGCGTGAGGGGAGCGATCGTCGACGCGGCCGCACTCGCGCTCGCGCTGGTCCTTGCGATTGTAAAGCCAAATGCCGAATGGGTGGAACGACATTTCGCAAACGGTTGGTATCCGCCGGTCCAAACGACCGTCACCGGACTGACCAATCGCGTTCCCTTTGCCGTGACCGACCTCGAGGCGCTGCTCGTTTTCGGCGGGCTCATCGCCTGGTGGATCGTGCGCTTGCGCCGTTCGCGAGCGCGCCTTCGCACGGCAGCGATGATGGCCGCACACACGATCGGGGTCGCCTCGATCTTGACGGTGATCTTCTTTTGCGCCTGGGGTTTCAACTATCAGCGCCCCCCGATGGCAAGTCGCGTTGCCTTCGACCCCGCGCGCGTCAATCCGCAGTCCGTGGATGCCTATGCGAAGACCATCGTCGCTGCGCTGAATACGACGGCGCCCGAGGCGCACGCCCACGCACTCGACGAGCTAACGATGGAAACCCGTCTACAAGCAGATTTCGAACCGGTCGTTCGCGCGCTCGGCGATCGGGCCAACGTCACGCTCACGCGACCGAAATCGACCCTGATCAATCGCTATCTCTCCTTCGCCGGAATCGGCGGACTCTTCGATCCCTTCGCGTACGAAACGATCGTCAATGCCGATTTCCTCGACTTCGAACGACCGTTCGCAATCGCGCACGAGTGGGGTCACGCCGCAGCCTTTGCCGATGAAACCGACGCCAACTACATCGCGGCGCTAACGACGCAGCGTTCGCCGAGTCCGTATATTCGGTATTCCGGGTTGGTCTGGATTTACGGCTATTTACCCCGTGAGGTCACGAACAAATACCCGCTCTCGCCGCTCGTAACCGCCGATTTGACGGAGTCGTATCGCCGCTACATGCGCTATCTCAATCGCATCGTCTTCAACGTACAGTGGTCGGCCTATGACAAGTATCTGAAGGCCAATCGAGTACAGAGCGGCGTCGTGAGCTATACGCTCTTCGTCAATTTCCTCGTTGGAACAGCGCGCGACGAGCACGGACTACCGATCGTGCGCGGGGAGGGGGGCGGCCGATAGCGAAAACGCCCGGTCCCTAGCGGGGACTATGCCGGAAAGCCAACCGCAGCAATCGCTGATCGACCAGACCGTCGAACTCGTCGCCTCCGGCCGCCCGCTCAGCGTGCTGTTCGAGCAGTTGTGCGACCTACTCTCGACGCGCTTCTCAATTTCCGTCGTGTTCGTTGCGCTCGCGCGATCGGACGGAACGACGCGGATCGAATATGCACTCGATCATGGCATCCACCGCTATCCGGGTTTGACCGTTGCCGATAGTTCGACGACGATGGCGACCATGCGCACCGGGCTTACAACTTCACGCGCGACGAGCGCCGATTGGCTCGGTCATGCGCGTTTCCCGCTACGCGGCGAAGATCCCTCAGCAGACGATTCGGTCTCCGCGATCTTCGTGCCGATTCTCACCGGTAAGCGACCGATCGGCGTCCTTTCGGTTCAATCCAATCGCGAACACGCATACGATGCGGCCGACATCGCCCTCATCGAGCGCATCGCCGAATTGCTGGCGGAAGCCATCCGAACGCAACGCCCGACACTCCATGGCGAACGACGCTCCTTGGGCGGATACACGGGAACGATCGTTGCGGCGCTGATCGGACTGACGATTGCGATCGTCGCTTCGCTCGTCGTCGCAACGAACAGCTTGCGCAGGGAGGCCCTCGACGAGCAGCACGCTCGTTCGACCATGATCGCGCATTCGCTCGGTGAAGTGCTCGATGAAGCACGTGAGATTGCGGCCAACCTCGGCGCGATCGTACCGCTGGTAACGAAAACGAAGCCGGCGATCTCACGTCTCACACAGCAACTGCTCGACGCTTCTCCCGGCAGGTCGATCGATGGGGTGGGAACCTGGTGGGAGCCGTATGCGTTCGATCCGCGCGTGCGCCTCTTCGCACCATACGCCGCGCGGATCGCAATCGGCAAACGACCGACGCGCGTCCGCTACGAGTACAGTTCTCCGCGCTACGACTATCTTCATCGAGCGTTCTATCGACAAGGGCTGTACGCGCGCGACGTCACGCTTACCGCACCGTACGCGGAAGGCTCCTATGTTTTCATCGGCGCGGTGACCGCGATCGTCGATCGCGTGCACAAACCTATCGGCGTTGCTTCTGCGGACATCTTCGCCGGCGATTTCCCGCGAACGCTCGGGCTCGATATGCTTCCAAGCGGTATCTTTGCCTACGTCACGACAAATGATGGGCATCTCATCGCGACCTCCGACGATCGAGACCTGCGCGTCTTTAGCGGAGTAAAAGCGAGCGAGTCGCTTCTTTCGATCGCTCCGAGCGCGATCGGCCCGTTCGTCAAACGACGGCTCGGAGCGCAGAACAGCGCGCTCCTCTTTCACGCGGATTCCGATATCGTGCTCCACTTCGTGCAAAGCGACGCTGGGCTCTTCGCGCAAGCCAACGGACTGCGCGGCGCAGCCATCGTCGTGATCGCGATCATTTGGGGACTCGGTGGTGTCATGATCCTACTCGACCTGCGGCGTCATCGCGGCGGCCGACGAACGCAGTACCTAGAACGTGAGAAACGCGAACTCGAAAACGAGATCGCCGAACGTCAACACGCCGAAGAGCGGCTGCGGCGGTTCGCCTTTTACGACACGCTTACGAATCTCCCGAATCGTGCGTTTCTCATCGAGCACCTCACGCGTTCGCTGGAACGGGCCCGCTCGACGGATTCACCATTCGCCGTTCTCTACATCGACTTGGATCGCTTCAAGATCGTCAACGATAGCTTGGGGCATGCCGTCGGAGACGAACTGCTGGTCGCCGTCGCGCGTCGGCTCGAGAGTACGCTCCACGCAAACGACATCGTCGCGCGCATCGGCGGGGATGAATTCATCGTCGTCCTGCATCAGGTCGTCTTGAGCGATCACGCACGGAGCGTCGCGCAGCGCATCGTCGAGCGCATGAACGAGCCGTTCGACGTGCGCGGCAACGAACTCTATACCGGTGCGAGCATCGGCATCATCGCCAACGCCACCGACTATGCATCGCCAAGCGACTTGTTGCGCGATTCGGACATCGCGATGTATGAGGCCAAGAGCCAGGGCAAGGACCGCTTCGTGCTCTTCGATCGCGCGTTACACACGCGTACGGTCGCGCAATTGCGCTTAGAAACCGACTTGCGCGGTGCCGTCGAGCGCGGCGAATTCGTCTTGCGCTACCAACCGATCGTCGAACTTGCGAACGGCCGACTCTCCGGGTTTGAAGCGCTGATCCGCTGGCAACATCCGGAGCGCGGTTTGCTCGGGCCGAGCCACTTCATCGCCATGAGCGAGCAAAATCGCTCGATCGTCCGACTCGGTGCGTGGGTCGCGCGCGAAGCCGTCCGCGAGTTCTGCACCTGGGGAAGAAACGATCTCACGATTGCGGTGAACGTCTCGGTTTGGCAGCTCATGCAGAATAACTACGCGTCGGACATCGCCGCGATCCTCATTGCGGCGGGCATGGATGCGCGCGCCTTCAAAGTCGAGATCACCGAGAGCGCGCTGATGGAAGACGTCGCGATCTCCGAGCGCGCGCTGCGCGAATTGCGCGAACTCGGCGTACAAGCGCATATCGACGACTTCGGGACGGGCTATTCATCGCTGAGCTATCTGCGACGCTTTCCGATCGAATCGATCAAGATCGACCGCAGCTTCGTTGCCGAGATGACGTTCCGGCCCGAGGCATTCGAGATCGTGCGCACGATCGTGACGCTCGCAACGACGCTCGGCATGACGGTCACCGCCGAAGGCATCGAGACGGCCGACCAACTCGCCGCGTGCCGCTCGCTTGGAATCGCGTACGGACAGGGATTTTATATCGCCTATCCGCTCGAACCGGCCGAAGCTGCGGAAAACGCGAAGCGGTCTTTACCCGCTTCTTTTGCGCGGTAGAGCGCGGCATCGGCTGCGCTGAAGAGCGCAGCTTCATCCGAGCCGTCACGCGGGTAGATGGCAACGCCCGTCGAGCACGAGAGCGCGTCGGCGCGAAAGTCTTCATAGAGACGATCGAGCACCGCCGTCGCCTCGGCGCGATCGGCTCCAACGAGAATCATCGCGAATTCATCACCCGCAAACCGTGCCGGGATATCGCCGGCTCGCGTCGCTTGACGCATGGCGTGCGCGATACGCTTGAGATGGGTGTCCCCACCCGCGTGGCCGAGCGTGTCGTTGACGCGTTTGAAATTGTCGACGTCGATGAGCGCGTAGGCGAACGGTTCTCCACTGCGCTTCGCACTTGCGATCTGGGTACGAACGCGCGCCAGCAGCGCGCGCCGGTTGATCAGTCCGGTGAGCGGATCGTTCATCGCAAGACGTTCCATCGCACCCGCGAGGCGAATCGCTTCGAGCGCGAGCGCGGCATGCGCGGCAAGATTTCCGAGCGCGGCAACCGACCACGTTGCGATCGTACGTTCCGGCGCGCCATCAGCATACAGGATCGCCACGGGACGACCGGCACGCTCGCGTAAAACGGCGAGCGCGTACCATCCGCGCACGTCGTAGAGCGGAGCATCGAGATCGCCCTCGTATCCGGCGGCGGCATCGCGTTCGCCACGCGCGAGTGGAATCATGACGCTAGCGGGTGGAAACGCGTCACCGTAGTCGGAAGCCGCGACGGTGGGATCGCCATCGCAGGTAAATGCGGCATTCGGAGAGCCTTCGCGATCGAGTGCAAACCAAAGCGCGCGGGAGAAACCGAGCGCGAGAAACGCACCGCGAAGCGCGTGGCCCGCAATCCGCTCTTCGTCGGTTTCCGCAACGATCGCGGTAAAGGCAGCTTGGAGTGCGCTCAGACGTCGCGCGCGCTCTTCGTGGGTATCGCGCTCGCGACGAAGGGACTCGATCTCCGCAAAGAGTCCCGCAATCTCCACGCGTTATTCCGCTGGGAACGACCGCGTGCGTACGGCGTCGGCATAGGCACGAAAGCCGGCTTCGGCGGTTTTCGCAACATCGGCGAACACGCGCGCGAACGGTGGTGGGTCGGGATAGAGTCCGAGTGCATCGTGCATCACGAGCACTTGTCCGTCGCAGTGCGGTCCCGAGCCGATCCCGATCGTCGGAATGGTGAGCGTCTCGGTGAGGTCGCGTGCGATCGGCGCATCGACCATCTCGAAGACGACCGCGTACGCGCCCACCGCTTCAACGGCGCGCGCGTCGGCGAGCAGAGCCTCACGTCGAACGTCGCGCCGAAAGCCTTCGCCGATCCCGGCGGTTTGCGGCAGCACGCCGATATGCGCCATGACCGGAATGCCGGCACGCACGATCGCAGCGATCCGCTCGGCGACGCGTACGCCGCCTTCGAGTTTGACGCTCGATGCGCCGCCGTATTTGATGAGGCGCACTGCAGCGGATACCGCCGCTTCATCGCTTGCTTCGTACGAACCGAACGGCAAGTCGACCACGACATGCGCGCGGCTCGTCCCGCGCATGACCGCACTCCCGTGGCGCTCCATGTCCGCAAGTTCCACGCGAGTCGTCGAAGCATAACCGAGCATGACCATACCGAGCGAATCGCCAACGAGGATCACGTCGATCCCCGCGGTCTCGGCGATTCGTCCGAAGGCCGCATCGTACGCCGTCATCACGGGAAACGGCGTTCCCTTGCGCTTGCGGATCGCGGCCGCCGTGATGCGACGTTCAGCCACGCGGGCCGCCTAGCTTGTGGATCGCCGCGACGATTTCGGCATTTCGTGGTGTCGGAACGCCGAGCTTTGCGCCATGTGCGACGATCGCTCCGTTGATCGAGTCGATTTCGGTTGGGCCGCCGCGTGTGAGATCGATGAGCATCGAGGACCGATTCGCGGCCGTCGTGCGCGCGACCGCCTCGAACGCGGCGACCGGATCGTCGAAGGGTAAGTCGATACCGTGAGCGAGGGCCACGGCCATCGCCTCACGCGCGAGTTCGACGGCTTGCTCGTGCGCCGCATGATCGCGCAGGACGATCTCATTCGTCGCACCAGCGAGCGCCGCGACCGGGTTGATCGCCGCATTGATGATGAGTTTCGCCCACACGTATGCATCGATGTCCTCGACGATGCGCGCGGCAAGTCCGCCGCTGCGAAAGCAATCCAACACATCGGCAACCGCGCCAGCGCGTGAGTTCTCGGCAAAGCCGAGCATCGTCGAACCGACGCCGACTCGCGTGACGACGCCGGGCGCCGTACGAAACGCCGCCTCGCTCGTTGGTGCGAGCACGACCGATTCGTTGGCTATGCCCGCCGTACGGATGCGAACGTCGTTGTCGATCCCATTCTGTAGCGTTACCACGATCGATTCGTCATCGAGCAACGCGCCGAGCGACGCGAGCGCGCTCACGGTGTCGAACGTTTTGACCGCAACGAACAAGACCGCGACGTTAGCGAGCTCTTGGATGTTGGCGGTCACATCGATGGCATAGGGTCGACTCGCGTCGATCGAGACGCCCCCGCGGGCACGGATCGCTTGCGCATCGGCCTCCGCGCGGACCACGAGCCGGACGCGATAATGCGGTGCAAGCACAGCGGCAAAGAGCGTACCGAGCGCCCCGCCTCCCACGATTCCAATGGATTCGCTCATCCTGCAGACCTTCGCTCGTTACGTAAACGCCCTTGCTAAACGAGATACTCTGTGGCGGGAGAGTGTAGGAATCGAACCTACCAGTCCCCTTGCGAAGACCTCAGCGGTTTTGAAGACCGTGCGGGCCACCAGACCCGTACTCTCCCACGTTCGGATCAGATTGGGCGCGTAGGCTCGCGCGTCCTCGGCGCTTAGCGGTGGTGAAAGAACGCTGCGATTTGGCTCGTGAAGTGTTCGAGCACGCTCTCGGGGAGAGCGGCGCTGCCGTTGGGCAGCACGAGTCGCGCGTGTTCGCGAGTGGCAAGGACGCGACCGAATTCATCGGCGATCTCCGGTCGCGATTCCAAAAGCGCGCTTACGTCGTCCTTATCGAGCTCGTAGACCGACGATGGCGTGATGGCGGTGATCGTTGCGTTACGCGGTGCGCCGGTCAGCAGTGAATTCTCGCCGACGTAGTCGCCCGGATAAAGACGTGCGACGCTCTTGTCGCCATCTTCGGTGCGGACGCTGACGTCGAGCAATCCCTCGCGCACGATGAAAAGCGAACGGCCCTCATCGAATTGCGAGAGCAACCGTTCGTGCGCGCTGATGTGGCGCGGTTTGAGCGCGGCGGCCAGTTGCCGACGTTCCTCATCTTCGAGCGGAGCGAACACGGGCACGCGGCCGAGCAGCCCGGCGATGCGTTCGACTTCGCTCGTTTCGGCGGCGACCGGCATATGCTCCACGATTTGGCGCGGATGCGGACGCGCGAGTCCCGCCCACGAGAGATGTAGCCAGATCTGCTTGTACACATCGCTCATCACACCGTTGCGATCTTCGAAGGCGGGTACGTGAAATTTCACTTTGTAGACCAGCGCCGTATCGGTCATCTCGCGCACGTCGACCGAGGGCGGTGGAAACTCGGCAATCCCCTCGGCGCTCATTACGGCGGCGGTGAGAACCTCGGTAACGCGAACCGGCGACTCTCGATTCGACACGCTGATCATGATCGCGATGCGATGTAACGGTGTCGGCAGATAGTGATTGATCAAGCGCGAACGCGCGATGAAGGCGTTCGGAAAGACGATCGTATCTTTGGTTTTTGAACTCAAGCGCGTGGTGCGCCAAGTGATCTCCACGACGCGACCCGTGAATTTCTCATCGATCGTGATCCAGTCGCCGATTTGAAACGGACGTTCGATCGCAAGCGCGATGCCGCCGAAAACGTCGCCGAGCGTGCTCTGAAGCGCGAAGCCCAGCACGACGGCGATGATGCTCGAGGTGGCAAAGACGGTGGAGACCGGGAGTTCGAAAACGTACGACGCGATTGCGATCGTCGCGACAAAAAAGACCACGATCGAGAGCGTGTCGGCAAAAAACGTAAACGCGGCGCGGCGCCCGCTGGAATTCGAACGCATCGCGAGCAGCGCGGCAATTTTGGTGAGCGACCCGCCGAGCAACGCTGCGATGTACCACCACAGGGTCGAGAGAAAGAGGACGAGCCCGCGCGGAGCGTCATGCGGAATGAATCCGTAACCGAGCGGGAGCGACGCGATATGCAGCAGCTCGACCGTGATCGCGGTAAAAAAAACCGAGGTGACCACAAAACGCGCGATCAACCGTGAGAGCCGTTGTCCGGTACCCATCGTCGTTAAATTCCCCGACCACGACGTAAGGTCTTCTTACGTGAGGAGCGCGCGAAGAACGTTTTCCGAAGCATACCCGCAGTATCTCCAGGCGCATCGGGACCCGCGCACGCGATTCATCCATGCGTGCGCCCTGCTCGGCGGCATCACGATCGGGCTCAGCGGCATCGCTCAGCGCAAATCAAAGCGCATCCTCGCCGGACTTGCCTTCGGCTATCTGCCCGCGTTCGTCTCACACGGGTTCGTCGAAAAGAACCCGCCAACGACGTTCGAGCAGCCCGTACTTTCGTTTGCCTCGGACTCGGTTCTGGTCTATCACGTCCTCACCGGCACGCCGATCGTACCGGAGGACGTGCCGACCCAGACTTAGTTCGAGAGCGTTTTGCTGAGCACGTCGGCGACCGACGTGCGCGCAAGACTCTTTTCGATCGCCGAATCCACGTTGTCGGAAACATCACCGAGCACGCCGGTCATATTTTTGCCGACCGGGCAACGCTGATTGGTGCGATTTCGATGAAGCGCGATCGCCGGCGTCTCCGAGACGGCCGAATACACGCTTCCAAGCGAAATCTTCTTCGCCGAACGTGTGAGCGTCGCACCGCCGCCGACGCCGGGTTGCGTTGCGATCAGTCCAGCACTATTGAGCTGAGCGAAAAGGCGACGTACCACGACGGGATTGGTGTTGATACTCTTTGCGACCGCCTCCGACGTCGTCGGTTTGGGATCGTGATGTGCAAGATATGCGAGCGCATGAACCGCTAGCGCGAAACGACTGTTAGCCACGAATAGAAACGTTAAGGGGTACGTTAAGGTTCGTCAAGCCTAACGCAAGCCATCGTAGACATTATTTACAAGCCAACGCTGCGCCGTCTTCGCGCGCGCGGACAATCCGTCGATCGTCGCCGTCGCGATCGGACCACCAAAACGCGTGTTCAACGTCGCATGCACCTTCTTATAGTCGACGTTGAATTTGTCGCTGACGCGCGAAACGAGCACCGCGACGGTCTTGCGCAGTGATTCCTTGGCATCGCCAATCGTTTCATGATGCGAATGATTTTCTGCAATCGCGGCCGACTCGGTACGACGTTTGTCGGTGACGACCGGTTCGGCGCGTAGCCACCGCTCGCGATCGAAGAGCGGACCGAAGTCAAGCGTGCGTGACTCGGTCGCCGAAGCGGAGATCGAAGCGTATTCACCGAGCGCATCGCTTGCCTCGGTCTGGGTACGCTGCGCGGCGGCAAGCTCGTCGAACTCGCGTTTGAAGCGCAACGCCGTGCGAACGTCGACGGCGATGCGGCTCGCAAGCGCACCGAGTGCCGGATCGTCCGGCAGATACACGTACGCCGAATCGCCGGGGTTCGACTTTTGCGTCCGCACGAAGCGGCCGCAAAACTGGCGGAAGTACATTTCGGTGTTGACGTTGCTCGCATAGACGCCGACGCGCAGGCGCGGGATGTCGACGCCCTCGGAAACCATGTGCACCGCAACGATCCAGGGATCGCGACTGCGCCCAAACGTTTTGATCTTGAGCGAGGCACGTTCGTCTTCCGAGACGACGAGTGTCGGCTCGATGCCGAGGCGCCGCTTCATCAAGCTCGCGATGAAGCGCGCGTGGTCTTGATTCATCGCGACCACCAGGCCGGCACAATCGCGATCGCCCTCTGCCCGCAATTCCAGCAATCGTGTATGCGCTTTCATCAGCACATCGCCGATCCACGATTCTTGCGTGAGGGCGGTGCGCAGCCGTTCGCCCTCCATCGCGTGCGACTCGAGTGCGGTCTCGAACGAGGCAAGCATCGTGCGCCCGTCGCGGCTGATCCACTCGGCAACACCACCGTGTAACGGGAAGACGAGCGGACGACAGACGCCATCCTGCAACGCTTGCGCGTAATCGTAACCATAGTCGGCAAGCGACACGCCGGCCTCGTACTGGACGAAGGGAATCGGCAGACCATCGGAACGAAACGGCGTGCCCGAGAGTGCGATCCGATGCTGCGCGCCTCCAAAGGCCGTGCGCAGTGCGCTCCCCCACGTTGCGGCGTCCGCCGCATGATGGATCTCATCGAGCACGACGAGCGATGGAACGCGCGTCAGTGCGCGATACACGTGCGGGGCAAACGCGACTTGCTGGTAGCTCACGACCGCGCCGTGCACGTCGGCGGCAAGCGTGCCGCTCGCATTCGCGAACTTATGATCGACGCGCACGCCGCATTCCGCGAGCGCTAGCGCTACTTGGGATTTCAAGTGTTCGCGCGGGACGACGACGATCGCACGGCCGATCGAACGATCGCGCAGCAACGCGTGCACGATGCGCGCGGCGAATTTCGTTTTCCCTGCGCCGGGGGTGGCAACGATCAAGGCATCGTCCGGTCGTCGGTCGAGCCAGTCCGTACTCGCTGCGCGCTGCCATGCGCGCAAAGGGAACGACCACTCGGGAAGGCGCTCGAACACGACGCCGATGTTCGAACCCGGCGAGAGTCGCGCCTCGGAGGAAAATGACGATGTGTTCTTGCGCCCGGCTTAACTCTGTGCTACAAAGCATAGAAGCATGATCGAAGTCAATCGCGCGATCGCCGACCTCGCCGAGGTCCGCACGCGTCTCGCCGCCGCTCAGCGATTTCGCGGCATCTCGGGCATCGCGGCGATCGTAAGTGGCATCGTCGCCGTCGGCGCGGGCGCGTATCAAGCGATCATGCTCCCCGTACCGCATACGGCGCTCGAACAACAGCGGTATCTTGCAATTTGGATCGCGTGCCTGGTCTTCGCGCTTGCGATCAACTATGGCGCGATCGGCGTATGGCTTGCGCGCAATTGGAACACGCGCAGCCGCAGCGAGATTCGCAGCGTCGGAATGACGATCTTACCGGCGATCATCCTTGGCGGCGTCGCGACGATCGCACTCGTCCGGCATGGCGAATTCGGTTTGTTGCCGGGCCTTTGGTGCAGCGCGTACGCCATCGGATTGTTTGCCTCGCGTACGATGTTGCCGCGCGGTGCGCCGTGGGTTGCGGCAGCGTTCGGCTGCGCGGGCGCATTGCTCTTGCTCTGGGACGGAATCGATCCGCTCGCCTGGTACGTCATGCCGCTGGTTTTCGGGACGGGACAAATCGCAATCGGCGCGCTCGTCCTGCGCCGTGAGGATATCCACACGTGAATAAGAACGATGATGCGCCTTTCGCCTACGCCGGCCTCGAACGCATTTTCCACGAACGTGGGCGTTTGGCCGTGTGCACGTGTTTGATCGCGAATGCCGAGGGGATGCGCTTTACCGATCTCCAAGACGCGTGCGCGCTGACCGACGGTAATTTGAATCGGCACTTGCACGCGCTTACGGAAGTCGGGATCGTGACGCTCGAACGCGTGCGCGGAAACGGTCGTCCGACGACGATCGTACGCATCACCGCCGTCGGCCGGACGCGGTTTCTTGCCTACATCGACGAACTCGAATCGGTCGTGCGCGCGGTGCAAACGCAAGCGACGCTGCCGAGCGGCGCGCGATTGGCGACGCAATCATGATCGCCCGTTCGCCGCGTTCCGTCGCCCCGCTCGTTACGATTCCAAAGCACGTCGCCATCATCATGGACGGCAACCGGCGCTGGGCTCATGCCCAGGGTCTGGGTCCGCTCGCGGGCCATCGGCGCGGCGTGCGCGCGCTCCAGCAGACGATCGCCGCCGCCCTCGCCCACGGCATCTCGGTCCTGACGATCTTTGCCTTTTCCGAGGAGAATTGGTGCCGCGGGCAATCGGAAGTCGGCCCGCTTTTGGCGCTCGTCGCCCGCATCGCAAAGCGCGAATGCAAGTCGCTCGCCCGCGCCGGGATTCGCGTTCGGATCATCGGCCGCACCGACCGCTTGCCGACCGCGACGCGAACGGCCCTGGCCGATCTCGAGGCGGCGACCCTCGCCGCGACGGACTTGATCCTCAATATCGCCATCGACTACAGCGCGCGGCGCGAGATGGCCGAAGCGGTCCGGTCGCTTGCGCGGGACGTTGCCTCCGGGTCGCTCGAGCCCTCGGCGATCGACGAGCCCGCCATCGCCGCGCGCCTTACCACCGGCGGCCTACCCGACCCCGATCTCATCATCCGAACCGGCGGAGAACTGCGGCTTTCCAACTTTCTTCTCTATCAGTCGGCCTACGCCGAACTCTGGGCCACCCCCACCCCGTGGCCGGATTTCACCCGGCCGGTCTTCGAGGAAGCCCTGCTCGCCTTCTCGCAGCGGCAGCGCCGCTTCGGCCGCTAAATCCCCAAAGCGCGACTCGCTAGGCGGTTCGTGATATACTGAAGCCTTGTGAGAACTCGAAGCGATATCCGTAACGTTGCCATCATCGCGCACGTTGACCACGGCAAGACAACCCTCGTCGACGCGATGCTCAAGCAGTCCGGTGTTTTCCGTGAAGGCGCAGCCACCGAAACCCGCATGATGGACAGTAACCCGCTCGAAAAAGAACGCGGGATTACGATTTTGGCAAAAAATACCGCGGTGAAGCATGGCGACGTGAAATTTAATATCGTCGACACGCCGGGCCACGCCGATTTCGGCGGCGAGGTCGAACGCGTATTGCAAATGGTGCAGGGCGTGGTTTTGCTCGTCGATGCCGCTGAAGGCGTCATGCCGCAAACGCGCTTCGTGCTCCGTAAGGCGCTCGAACTCGATCTGCACTCGATTGTGGTCGTCAATAAGATCGATCGCAAGGACGCACGCGCCGAAGAAGTCGTGAACGAAGTCTTCGACCTCTTCATCGAACTCGGTGCCTCGGACGAACAAGCCGATTTCCCGGTCGTCTACACAAACGGCCGCGCGGGGATCGCGCAGTACAAGCTCGAGGACGAAGGCGAAAATCTCGAGCCGCTCTTCGAGACGATCGTCAAACACATTCCCGAAGCTCCCGCCGAAGACGGCGGTTTCCAAATGCTCGTCTCCGCGATCGACCATAATAAATATGTGGGTCGCATCGGCATCGGCCGCGTGTTCCGCGGATCGATGAAAGTGAACTCCGCGATTGCGAAGATCGCGCACGACGGCGGCGCCGTCGAAAACGGCTTGCGCCTCACGAAGATTCTGGCGTTCGCCGGTCTCGAACGCATCGAGATCGAGGAAGCTACGGCCGGCGACATTATCTGCGTGAGCGGCATCGACGGTCTGAACATCGGCGATACGATTGCCTCAGCCGATGTGCCCGAAGGCATCACGGCCGTTGCGGTCGACGAACCGACCGTCGCCATGTTCTTCATGGTCAACAACTCGCCGTTCGCCGGTAAGGAAGGCAAATTCCTCACCTCGCGTCAGATTCGCGATCGCCTCATGCGCGAACTCGAATCGAACGTCGCACTGCGCGTTGCCGATACGGAATCGGCCGACACGTTCGAAGTGCGCGGACGCGGCGAACTCCATCTCTCGATCCTGATCGAGACGATGCGTCGCGAAGGATTTGAGGTCGGCGTTTCCAAGCCGCAGGTCATCATCACCGAACGCGATGGCGTGAAGATGGAACCGGTTGAGTACGTCGTGATCGACGTGCAAGACGAATATTCGGGCGCCGTCATCGAGTCGCTCGGCCGTCGTCGCGCGATGATGTCCAACATGTTCCAAGTCGGTGAAACGCGCCGCTTGGAATACACGATGCCCACCCGCGCCATCTTCGGTCTGCGCGGCGAGTTGCTCACGCTCTCGCGCGGTACGGCCGTCATGTCGCACACCTATCACGATCATCAGCCGCTCGCCGGCGACATTCCCGGCCGTTCGGTCGGGGCACTCGTCGCAAGCGAAACCGGCGTCACGACCGAATATGCGATGGTCGGCCTCGAATCGCGCGGCCGCTTCTTCGTCGGGCCGCAGATCGAAGTCTATGAAGGCATGGTCGTCGGACGCACCAACGACGACAAAGACATCGCGATCAACGTCGTCAAAGCAAAGAAGCTGACCAACATGCGCGCGTCGGGTTCGGATGACTCCACCAAGGTCTCGCCGCCCGAAGAGATGTCGCTCGAACGCGCGATCGAATTCATCGAAGACGACGAACTCGTCGAGATCACACCGAAATCGATTCGCATTCGCAAACGTCAGCTCAACGAAACCGATCGTCTGCGTTCGCGCAAACGCGGTGACAAAGTCCTTGCCTAAAGCGCGCATCGTCGCGGCGATCGTCGCCGCGGCCGCGTCGCTTTCCGCACTCGAGGCGACGGCCGCAACGCCGTCACCCTCGCCTTCGCCATCGTCATCTCCGAGGCATCACGTTCACGGCGGCGCGGCAGTCGTCGGTGCGGCGATTGCAGGTCAGACCGCCGCACGTCAACGCGCAAAGAACGCAAAGCTCGCAGCCGAGAAAGCGGCAACCGCAAGAGCCGCGGCGGCGAAAGCCTCGGCGAACGCGGACACGACCTCGACGCGTGGTGGCCTCGGTTCCAGCGGTGAATCCAGCGGACACGGTTCTAGCGGCTAAACGCCGCTCTTTTTTTTCCGGCATTCCGGGCTTTGCCGCCGACCTCGATGGCGAGCCGTACGCGCTCTTTTCCGTCCACTCGCTCGATGCGACGACGATCGATGCGATGCGCGCGGCGGCGACCGACGCCTATCGCGTGCTCGCACGAACGACGCAGTTGGTGCGCACGCTCGACGACGCGGTTCTGTGCGAGCTTGGGTATCCACCCAGCACCCTCGGCCTCGTACGCATGGCGCACGACCCACCCGCACTCATCGCGCGCGTCGATCTCATTTTCGATGGAACGCGCTTTCGCGCGATCGAAATCAACGCGGACACTCCGGGCTTCATTATCGAAGCGCACGCGATCAACGGCCGCGTGTGCGCGGCGTTTGGCTCACGAGATCCCAACGTCGGTACCGAGGCGCTCCTCGCGGATGCACTCGCGCGCGCATGTGCGGGCGCGAGCAATCCCGTGTTCACGGCACTCGGTGCGCATATCGAAGATCGCAATGCGACGGAATATTTGGTTCGTCTCGCACGCGAGCGCGCGATCGATGCCCGGTTCATTGCCTTAGCCGATCTCCGCATCACCGCGAATGCTCTTCTCGACGATCGGGGAAAGCCGATCGACTGTCTCTATCGCAACTATCCAATCGAACTCTTCGCCGCCGATCGTGACGAAGCGGGCGAACCGATCGGTCCGACCCTCTTCGATCTCGTCGAACGCGGCCAGGTGCGCCTGCTCAATTCGCCTGCCGCCTTTGCGATGCAGAACAAAGCCGTCTACGCGATTGCCTGGGAGCTGTACGAACGAAACGCGTTCTTTTCAAACGAAGAGCGTGCGGCAATCGAACGCACCTTCGTGCCAACGTGGTTCGAACCGCCGTCGGGCGGGGCGTACGTCCGCAAACCCGTTTTTGGCCGCGAGGGCGACAGCGTGACCATCGTCGAGGCGAATGGCAATGAAACGAGCCCGTACGGTTCGTATCTCACACAGCCGACGATCGCGCAGCGCTACGTGCCGATGCCACAGCTCGCGATGCCCGAGACGAATGGCACGACATCCACCTATGCACTACACGGCTGTTTTCTCGTCGACGGCGTTGCGGGTGCGCTTGCCTTACGTCTTGGCGGGCGTATCACCAGCAACGCGTCCTACTTTCAACCCATTGGCGAAATCGACGAAGCACGGCGAAACCCATTTACGACCAAATGAGCTCGACCCACGTTTGCAAGCCGACGACACCGTCGACGTTCAGTCGCCGCGTTCGCTGAAAACCGCGCACCGCAGCCTCCGTCTTCGGTCCAAACGCTCCGTCGATCGCGCCGGGATCGATCGCTTCGGCGAGCAATCCCTTGAGCCGCTTCTGCACATCGCGCACGAGTGCACCGTGCGACCCCGTCGCTAAGACCTGATCCACGTCGGTATCGACGCGACCGCTGACACCGGGCGCAGCAACATCGAATGCGTCTTGCCGAATCAACCAATCGTTGCGACCGAACGGAATCGGCACGTCGGGTTCGCCTTCGCCCGGGCTTGCAATCCAAAGCGGATACGTTGCGAACGCCTCGGGGTTGCCGAGTCGCATCCACGTATCGGCATTCGTATAGATCATCGGCCGCAGTGGTTTCCCGCTCGGCGTGCGCAAGCGGCGCTCGACGCGATCGAGCCACATGCTCATCTCCTTGATGACGATCGTCGCATCGATCCCTTGCAGCGAGGCTTCCTCGACGTCGAGCACCGGCGGAAGATCGCGCTCTTGCAGCGTCCCGATCGTCGTGAGATAGGCCTCGGCTTGCTCGACCGGCGTCGACGATCCCGCGTAGAAAAAGTGGTACGCCCCACGAATGAGTCCCGCCGCGCGCATCGCCGGCCAATTCGCTTTGAACCGCGCATCGCGAACCGTCGGGCCTTCAGTTGCTTTTACGATTGCAAACCCGACGCCCGACGCCGCAACCGCTGGCCAATCGACGCTTCCCGCGCCTTCGTAGAGATCGATGCCGCGCATAGTCTTCTTCTTCCAAGATGTCTGAACGCACGAACGGCGCCGTCGAGGACGGCGCCGTTCGTGCGTTTCCTAGGGGCAGAGTTTAGCGGCAGTAGCCTTTGACCATCGTACCGTCTTTTTTCTTGTACCCTTTGACGTACGATTTGCCTTTGGGGCACTTCATCTTCATGGACATGGACGATTTCATCGAATCGCCCTTCATCGAGTCCGTAGCAAAGGCACTGGTACCGAGCGATGCAGCAAACGCCGCAGCCATGACGAGCGAAAGAAGACGCTTCATGAGATCCTCCGGAAGGGAGTAAGATGGCGACCACTTCGCGCTAGGCGGGCGTTGCCCTCGAATCGTCAGGGGGAGGCATTGACGAGAATCTTCTGATCGTGGCCGCGCGCACCAAGTCGGTTCTGGAGAAGCGCCCAAAACACATCGGGAGCCGCGAGTTCGCGCTTGGGAAGAACGAGCGGTGCGTTCGTTCCCGACAGATGAAGCACGAACACGTCACCCGCATCACGAGCCCGACGGATTCGAAACCACGGCATTTCCGTTTTTCGACCATCCAGCGTTCCGTGCAGTCCGGCCGCATCGATCGAGACGACGACGGAGCGAGCAATTTGGCGGCCAGACCAGATCAAATACACCGTCGATCCAAGTTGGAGCACCGCTCCTACGATGAACATGCCGCCCACGAGATCCAGATGATGTCGCACAAGAACACCCATCCAGGCGGATGCGAGCGCAAGCCCGCCAGCCACGAAATAGATCGCAAGCAGCCACGGCTGTGCGACGCTGTAGCGCTGGGCGAAACTACGTTGCGCACTCGTCAATACGTACGTTACCGGTTTCACAGAACCGACGATTTCGTCTATCCTACTCGAATTCACGGTGTTCTCCCTCGAGTCGCTGCGCTCGAACGTTCAGCGTTCGCTGGAGATTCCTGATCAGGTACTTTCGGTCCCGTAGACGATCGTCAACGAGCGTCCGAAAGACGCTGATATCGGGTATGGCGCGTTTTGGAATGACAAGTGGGGCATCGCGTTTCTGTATCCGCATGACGATCGCCGCTCCAAAATCGGTAACCGATCGTATCTGTGCCCATGGTGCGGAAAACGGACGTCCGTCGAACAAAGCTCCGATACCGATCCAATCGATGTCGATATCGACAACACGCGCGGGCCGCGACTGTATCCACTTGGAGATCAACCATGCAAAAAGCATGGTGAAAAGTGCCGCGATCAAAATTCCTCGGCTTAAATCGGGATGCTTGTGGTAAATCCCACCTCCCGCCGCAATATAAACGCCGATCACAGCGGCATTGCTCAAAAATGCCGTCCGGCGAAATGCTTGCTCACGCCCGAGCGCATATTCCGCGTCCGAGAGCGTATAAACGAGCGAAGGAACGCCGACTGATTTCGGGTCTTCTGCGGAGGCGTTTGCTCGTTGGACTCGGCCCGCATCGACGGTAAGCCAGAGTTCGTTTAGATCGGGAATCGATCGCTTCGGAATAGCAATCGGAATCATTCGCCTCGGCCGAACGATGAGAAAATCACCAGCCTCAGCGATTGCATCGATCGCCGCCCACGCGATTACCGACGAGCGCGCTCCAATCATTTGATGCACGCCAATTCCGTCGATGAGGAGTTCGGCGCGGGCAGCAATCCTCGTTGTTCGCCAGACCGAGACGATTGCAACGGCGGCAGCGAAACCGAACAACAGCACTGCAGGAAGGAGAAACCAAACCGCGACATCTTCGAGCCTCCGCGTGACAAAGAAGACGAAGCTAACGCCGTAGAAAAGGCTGCCGAAAATCATCAGCCAAAAACGAGAGCGCATTCCGAAGACCGTGAGTTGCTCGCGCAAGAATGAACGTTCGGCCGCGGTCAGTTCGTACTGAATTGAAATCATGACGGTCGATCTAACGCTTCATGTTGGCGAGAAACGTACGTCCGGTAGCGCGGATCAAACCGCGCCTTTCGGTAAAATGGTCGTCGAAGAACAGCCAAAATGCGGCGACATTTTGGATGCAACGTTTGGGGATGACGATCGGAGCCTTTCTCATTCCGTAACGAACGATCAAAAATCCGTTGCTGTATCCGATCGTCTTGAGGCGCGACCACGGCACGGAAAGGCCGACTCCATCAAGCGTGCCACGCATCCCAACCTGATCGAAGAGAAGTTCACCGCGGTGCGCCGGCAATGCGACCTTTCGGCGCGGAACGAGCGAGTTTAACCAGATCGCGACATAACCTATTCCGAACCCACCGAACAGGAGTATCGGCAGGGTGTGGTCGCCATGAGAGACGTGCAACCAAAAATAGACAAGAAAGACCGGACCAACCGTCGCTTTAAAAACGCTCACGACGAACGACGTCCTCGGTGGCGCGACCGTAAACGTCTCCCGGACGAGATCGTACTCGGCATCGGTCAGTGTATACGCCACCGACTGCGTGAAGAGCGACGCCCCGGCATCAACGCTTTCCATATGGATCGGTTCGCGCCGCGGGTTTGACATCCCGTGGCGCCTGCGTGAAATGCCAGCTACTGGAGTACCGGGACCGCAAAGCCCGTGGTCGAGAACGTCAGCGCGCCCCGCAGATCGTCGAAGCCGACGTAGATCGTGTCACCGTCGCGGATTTCGCCCGCGAGGATCTTGCGTCCCAGCGGCGTCTCCACTTCGCGTTGGATCGCTCGCTTGAGTGGTCGCGCGCCGTAGGCCGGGTCGTAGCCCGCCTTGACGAGATGGGTCTTCGCCGCGTCGCTCAGTTCCAGCAGAATACGCCGATCGGCGAGGCGTTCGCGCAGGCGTGATGACTGGATCTCGACGATCGATTTCAGTTGTTCTTCACTCAGCGCGTGGAACACGACGATCTCATCGACGCGGTTGAGGAATTCCGGCCGGAAGTGCTGCCGGAGTTCGTCGAGCACCGTCGCGCGCATGACCGCGAACTCCGCACCGCTCTCGCCCGGTTGGTAATCGAGAATGCGATGGCTGCCGATGTTCGAGGTCATGATCACGATCGTGTTTTTGAAATCGATCGTGCGCCCCTGACCGTCCGTCAAGCGGCCGTCATCGAGAATTTGCAAAAACACGTTGAAGACGTCCGGATGCGCCTTCTCGATCTCATCGAAGAGGATGACCGAGAACGGGCGTCGCCGCACGGCTTCGGTGAGTTGGCCGCCTTCATCGAAGCCGACGTATCCCGGAGGTGCACCGAGCAAACGCGCGACGGTGTGCTTCTCCTGATACTCCGACATGTCGATGCGAATCATCGCGCGCTCGTCATCGAACAGATAGTTTGCGAGCGCACGCGCGAGTTCGGTTTTGCCGACACCGGTCGGGCCGAGGAAAATGAACGAACCCAGCGGCCGATTGGGATCGGAGAGTCCCGAGCGTGCGCGCACGATCGCCTCGGCGACCGCAGTCACCGCTTCGTCTTGCCCGATCACGCGTTTGTGCAGCTCTTCATCGAGATGCAAGAGCTTTTGAATTTCGCCTTCGAGCAACTTGGAAACGGGAACGCCCGTCCAGCGGCTGACGATTCCGGCGATGTCTTCTTCGTCGACTTCTTCTTTGAGCAGCCGACCCTGCTTGCTGCCGATCGCCGCTTCTTCCGAGGCCAGGCGCCGCTCGAGTTCGGTCAATCGACCGTATTTGAGTTCGCTTGCGTGCGCGTAATCGGCCGCCTGCGAGGCGCGTTCGATCTCGACTTTGGTTGCCTCGATCTGTTCGCGAATTTCGCGCAGGCGTTGAACGGCGTCTTTTTCCGTTTGCCAGCGCGCTTTGAGTCCATCGGATGCTTCGCGCAGTTCGGCGAGTTCCGCTTCGAGTTTTTCCAGGCGCGCACGCGACTGCGCGTCGCTTTCTTTGCGCAGCGCTTCGCGTTCGATTTCCAGCTGCATGATGCGGCGCGTCGCCTCATCGAGCTCCGTCGGCATCGAGTCGATTTCCGTGCGCAGCTTTGCGGCGGCCTCATCGACGAGATCGATGGCTTTATCGGGCAAGAAGCGATCGGAAATATATCGATTCGAAAGCACGGCTGCCGCGACGAGCGCCGCATCTTTGATGCGAACGCCGTGATGGGCTTCGTACCGCTCGCGCAAGCCGCGCAGGATCGAGATTGCATCTTCGACCGACGGTTGATCGACGAGCACCGGTTGGAACCGGCGTTCGAGCGCAGCATCCTTTTCGATGTACTTGCGGTATTCATCGAGCGTCGTCGCACCGATCATGTGCAATTCGCCGCGGGCGAGTAGCGGTTTGAGCAAATTGCCCGCATCCATCGACCCCTCGGATTTGCCGGCGCCGACGACGGTGTGCAGTTCGTCGACGAAGAGCAGAACCGTGCCGTTGGAACCTTGCACTTCTTTGAGCACCGACTTCAAGCGCTCTTCGAATTCGCCGCGGTATTTCGCACCCGCGATCAGCGCGCCCATGTCGAGCGAGATGATTACTTTGTTCTTCAAGCCCTCCGGAACGTCGCCGCGAATGATCCGCTGCGCGAGACCCTCGACGATCGCCGTTTTACCGACGCCGGGTTCACCGATGAGCACCGGATTATTTTTCGTGCGGCGCGAGAGCACTTGAACCACACGCCGAATTTCATCATCGCGCCCGATGACCGGATCGAGCTTGCCTTGCGCGGCGGCCTTCGTGAGATCGCGACCGTAGCGCTCGAGCGACTGGTAGGTGCCTTCGGGATTTTGCGTCGTCACGCGTTGGTTCCCGCGCACGTCTTTGAGTGCGGCCAAGAGCACGTCGTGCGTGAGTCCGGTGGCGCGGAAAATACCGCCGACCGCGGTGCTGGAATCCGCCGACATCGCGAGCAGCAGATGTTCGACCGAAACGTATTCGTCTTGCAGCTTTTTCGCTTCGACCTCGGCGGCCGCAAGCAGACGCGTGAGCGCGGGCGAAACCGTAACCTGGGCGCTCTCTGCGCTGCCCGAATACCGCGGCAGCCGACCGATCGCTTCGTCCGTCGCCTTGGCGATTGCGACCGGGTCTTTCCCCGCCTTCTGGATGACCGGCACCGCGACGCCTTCGGCCTGTTCGAGAATCGCCGCCAGAACGTGCTCCGGAGTCGTTTGCGTATTGCGTTCCGTTAGCGCCCGTGTGTAAGCCGCGTTCAACGCTTCTTGCACGCGCTGGGTCATGCGTTCGACGTTCATATTCGCACTCTCTAACCGAGGGTGTAAGCGGCGCGGTTGCGTCGCTGCCTCTCGTCGTGAGGGAAATTCGCGGACGGCGGTCAAGGCCCCGGCGATGAAGGCGCGTACCCTGCTTCCAACGCTCGGCGTAGCCGCCGCCGGCTCGCTCGTCGTGAGCAACATGATCGGCCAAGGCGTCTTCCTCAAAGGCCGCGCGATGCTGTGCGAGGTCGGCTCATCCTCGGGAGAACTGCTCGCGTGGACGGTCGCCGGCATCCTGACCCTGTGCGGCGCTTTGGCGCTTGCGGAGCTTGCTGCGATGATCCCCGAGTCGGGCGGCATCTATGCGTTTCTCCGGCGCGCCTACGGGCGCTGGGCCGCGTTTTCATTCGGATGGATGATTCTCTTGGTACTCGCGCCGGCAGCGATCGGCGCGCTCGGTGCCGGAGCGGCGATCTTTTTCAATCGCCTCAGCGGCGGCTGGCTCGATACGTGGACCACGCACGTCGATCTCGCGGGCATTCATCTCACGCTCGGCGGCGTGCAAATCGGTGCCTTTCTCTTCATCGCGATCGTCACGCTGATCAACACGCTGCCGACCGCGATCAACGGCGGCATCGCGACGATCTTCGCCGCGATGAAAATAGCGATGCTCGCCGGTATCACGATCGCCGGATTCATCATCGGCGCGCACCACGGTACCCCATCGGCATCGGCCGCGCTTTGCGCGGGCGTTGCCGCAAACGTGCGCGGCGGCGCGGCCGGTTTTACCGCGGCGGTGCTCGCTTCGCTCTATGCGTTCAACGGCTGGCAATCCGTGATCTACGTCGCGGGTGAAGTCAAGCGGCCGCAATCGGTCTTACCGCGCGCGCTCATCGGCGGCGTCGGAATCGTCTTGATCCTCTACGTGTTTGCCAATGCTGCGTTCTTGCGCGTCTTGGGCGAATCCGCCATCCTCGCACTTCCCGCATCGGCTTCACTTGGGGTAAGCGTTGCTCAAGCGTTGTTCGGCCCCGCAATCGGCAGCATTTCGGCTGCAATCTTTTTCATCTCGGCGGCAGCGACGTTGCACATCGTCGTCTTTTCCGAATCTCGCGTGACCTACGCACTCGCACGCGACGGCGTTCTGTTCGCGCCACTCGCACGCGTGTCGCGTCACGCCGTTCCGGTTCGTGCGGTGCTCGCGACCAGCGGCATTGCGATGACGCTCTTGTTGTTTGCCGGATTCGATGCGCTCAGCGACTACCTGATCTTCAATACGTTCTTGTTCTTCTTGGCGTCGGTGATCGGCCTGTTCGTTCTGCGCCGAAAAGAGCCGGAAACGCCGCGCCCGTATCGGGTCGTCGGTTTTCCAATCGTTCCCGCCGTCTTCATCATCGTCGCGATTTGGGTGCTCGTGCAAACGCTGGTAACGAATCCGACCGGCTCGCTGATCGGAATCGCCATCTTGCTCGCCTCGATTCCAATCTATCTCATGCGTCGCAGCCGCGGCGTGGGGCGTTCGGCCGACTTACCGCCCGCGTAGCGCAAGATACGGTTGCGCCGCCGCGCCGAGCAGCGAGGTCACATGCGTGTAGTAATAGCGCACGCCCTGTTCGAGCCGGCGCTTCGCCGCTTCCGGTTTGCCGGAGCTTCCCGCCGCGCGACCACTTGCCACGATACGCGCGAGTGCATCGTCGACGGTCCGTTTGACCGAATCCGAATCCGTTTGACCGGGCAACCCCATCGACTGCGAGAGGTCCATCGCCCCGACGAAGACCACGTCCACTCCATCGACCGCAGCGATCGATTCGATATGCGCAAGTGCATCCACATGTTCGATTTGCACGCAGACGAGCGTGTCGCGGTTGGCCGTTTCCGTAGCGGTAGCGACGCTCGGCAGCGTGCCATAGCGGGAGGAACGGGTGCCGACGGCAAGACCGCGATCGCCTAGCGGATGATACTTCGCCGCACGAACGATGGCGCGTGCTTCAGCGGCGTTCATGACGTGCGGGCACTGCAAGCCGGCAGCACCGCGATCGAGTGCCCGCAAAATCGACTCCGGCGAATTGTCCGGCGGGCGCACGATCGGCGCGATGCCGAACGCGTCGGCTGCGGCGATCAACGGTTCGAGTCGATCGACGGAGAGCGCCCCGTGTTCGCAATCCAGCAGCACCCAGTCGAATCCCATGGCCCCCGCCATCTCGACGAGCGCGGGCGCGTCGAACATGATCGAGAGGCCGAGCACCGGCTGACCGGCAACGATTTTTTCTTTTAGCGTCACGCATAGCACTTCGGCTGCCGATGTCGAAGTCGCCTGCGATGGATGCTCTGCACGTGCTCCCGGCAATCGCCAAAGGTTCGTTCCGAGCGTTTTTCGTTTTCGACGTCGCCGATACGATCGATCTTGCACGCTTGCGCTCGGTGCGCGGCGAGGGCGTCACGCGCGCGCCCTTGCAGCTGCGGCGTGAAGCCTCATCGGAATTCATTCAGTATCCGGTTCCACCGCTGATCGTTCGTTTGACCGACCTCGAAGAACCCTCGGCGACCGTGCGCGCGAAGATCTTCGATTTCGGCGTAGTCGCCATTCGTATCAGCGTACCGTTTGCCGGCTCGTGGAACGAATTCGGCGTGCTCTCCCGTCGGCTTCGGCGCGACCCGTTGCTCGAAGCGCAGGCGCGAGCCGCACTCGCCGACGTTCTGGCCGAAATCAAACCGGCACTCGACGAACCGCATACGCCGCTGCTCGAAGATTATTTCGTGCTCGAGGTTGAGTCATTTACCACGCCGATCTCCGCGACGAATTTAGCCGATTCGTGTCGTGAGGCGCTCGCCGGATTATTGCTTTTCGAAGAACGTCCGATCGTCGCAGCCGAAGTGTCGGAGGCGCTGCGGGTGAGCTTCTCCTATTTCGATGACGACTTTATCGCGGTGCAGTGGGATGCGGCATTCATCTACGAACGCAGTGAGGGCGCCGAGGCCGTCATGGATATTTTGGAATTTGCAAATTCGCAGTTGGTCGAATTTCGCACCTACGACGCGCGACTCGATGAGGAACTCGATGCGATCTATCGACTCGAACCGGGGAAGCCGATTAGCCGCTTTCGCGGTCGCCAATCCAATCAATCGGCGGCGCAGCTGAGATATCTGCTGGTCGACGTTCACGAACTCACCGACCGTACTGCAAACGCTCTCAAGATCATCGGCGATGCATATTATGCGCGGTTGTATCGCGGCGCCGCCGGTCGCCTGGGTCTTGCCGACTGGCAACGCCAGATCGATGCGAAGCTCCGCAGCGTCGCAGAAATGTATCGCGTCTTTCAGGATCAGGCTCAGCACGCGCGCAGCGAAGTGCTGGAAATCGTCGTCATCGCACTGATCGCTTTCGAAGCCGTCTTGGGTCTGCTCGCGCTCCGACATTGAGTCGTCCGCGAAACGGCGGACGTACGTCGGACGCGCGACTACACGATCGCCATCGTTTTCAAGAAATCGGCGGCAAAAATCGACTTAGGAATTATCGCATGGATGCCGTTGTTCACATCGACCATCTGTGAGACGCGGAAATCCACTCCGATGCTCGCAAGCGAATAGGCCTCATCGCGCGTGAGCGCGGCTTTGGCGACCAGGAAATCGATCGTGTTGCGCAGCGCGATGCGCAGCGCATCGTTGAGCGATGGATCCATCCCGAGCATCAGCCAGTGCGTCTTGGTTTCGATCATCGGCCACGCATAGCCCGCGCGGGGATGCAAGATGACCTGACACAACACTTCCTCCATCGCCGTCTCGATCGCCGTGATATTGACCTCGCCATCACCCTGCAGGGCGTGCGAATCGCCGGTGAAGATGAGCGCACCGTCATGAAAGACGGGAACGAAGAGCGTCGTTCCGGCAATCATTTCCTTGACGTCGATATTGCCGGCATGCTGATGCGGCGCAACCGAGCTGATCGCCGCGTCACCGGGCGCCGCAACGCCGAACGTCCCTTGGAACGGACGCATCTCGAGCTTGATGTGCGGTGCGAATTGCACGTATCCATCACCCCCGTGCAGATCGAAATAGTGAACGTGTCCGGTATCGAATTCATCGGGCAGCGAGCCCGTTTGCAGCGCTCCGCCGTTGTGAAAGTTCGCGCCGAAGTCGATCGTTCGCAAATCGAGAAAACGAACTTCGAGCAGATCGCCGGGTTTCGCGCCGCGCACGGCCACCGGGCCGATGATACTGTGCACGCCGCGGCCTGGATTATTCGCGCGCATCTCCGCAAGCGCTTCGATCGATACACCGGGCTGCAGCGCGCCAAGGAAATGCGTCCAGGTATCGACGTAACGCAAAACGTCGCCGGATTCGATCGTCACGATCGGTGCGCGCGCGGGATCGAAGAGGCCGAGTTCGACGGTTTCTGCGGTGGAGGGAATCGTCCACGTGCGCCCGAGCGGCACGCGCGTCGTCGTGGTGTTCCATGGATACGGATCGTCGTTGCGCGGCGGTCCGCCATCCGAACCACCTGAGGCGCCGCCGGGCGAAGGCGTGCGCGAACCGCCACCGCCGCCCGCCGGGGTCGTCGCGTCGGCTAACGCGTACGGATCGGCTCCGGCGCGCTCGGCGAGCTCCCGCTCTCCGCGCCACCGCTCGTAGCCGAAGCGAAGCGCGGATGCATCGACGGCGTCGCGTGCGGCGAGGTTCACCCGCATCGTCGATCCCAGCAGCACGTCGGTCTTCGCGTGCGAGAAGCGTTTATCGAGCCAATGCTCGCTGCATCCAAACATCGGTCAAGAATTCGTTCTAGAGCAAGCGTGCCCTAGTCCCAAAGACGAGTTTGCGCTTCGTGATATCGAACGTGGCGAAAAACGCCGATGGAAAGAATATGACCGTTTTCCGCGCTTGTTTCATCCTCGGCACCAGCGTGTTTTTCGCCGGCTGCGGCGGCGGCGGTGGCGGCAGTGCAGGCGGCGGGGCCAGCGCGCCGACGCCGATTGCAAGCCCATCACCGGCGCCTACGGCGAACGTTGCGCTGCCCGCAACGCAGCGAACCGCCGCGCAGTCGGCGACATCCGTGTTGGCCGTCGCGGTCATCGATCATACCTTTGCATCGGGAACCGGCCCGTCGCTCCTCTCACTCGATCGACACGTTGAATCGGTTTTGCAAGGGAATCGACGCAGCGTTGCAACGGCATGTACGAATTTTCAAACGCTCGACGTGCTGGCCGCCTCCGCGAGCGGCGAGACGACCGAGTCGAAAATCTATTACGATGCGGCCTGCACGAAGATCGCAAGCGACGTTATCGACCGAGTGACATTTCAATCGCAGCCGCTCGGCGTTTTGCTCGATGCAACCGGGACCGTCTTTACGACGAGCGGTGCGATCGAATTCAGCACGCGCATCAGCGGCGAAATTCAATCGACGGCATCCTCGGGCGTTCTCGAGCGCATCAACCTCAGCGTTGCGACCACGCCGACGAGCGCCCCCTACGTAACCGTTGCGTATGCGTGCGCGCTGAAAGCCGCAGCCGGCACACTTGCAGGTCCCTGTTCGCAGACCGCAACGATCGCATCGTCGCCGAGCGCAACGGAATTCGGCGAGGCGCTCGCCTATACGCAGACGCTTACGCCCGGATCGACCACGAGCACGGTTGCAGCGACGGGAACATACCAACTCTTCACCGGCCCACCGGGCTCGATCCAGTCGGTGACGCCGCTCGCGCCGACGCTTACCGGTGGCACGCTCATCGCCTCAGGAACGCTCAGCGAAACGCTCACGCTCTCCGGCTCCCTGGTCCAGGGATCGATTGCAACGACCGATTCGGCGACACGCTTGCTCACGACCGTGACCCCGACGACGAACGGATATCGTGGCACGCTTGCGCGCGACGGGAAGACGCTTGCGAGCTTTACGATCGATGCGTTCGGAAACGGCACCATCACCTATGGAGACGGAACGAACGGAACGATAACCGGATTCACCATTCAGTAGCGGAACTTCGCTGACTCCACCGGCTTCTAAATCTGCACGCACCTTCGCTCCCGGAGAAGAACACACATGAATTCCGCAGAGAAAAAAGAAACCACGACGTGGCCCGAGCTTGCCGAAGGCCTCTACGGCTTCCTGACCGGTCGCGGTGCGACCATCGAATATCATTTCGAAAATATGGAAATCGGCGTCCCGAGCGCTGCGCGTAACGAAGCGCCGCAAGCAACGTGGCGCCTGAATGGCTCTCTCAAAGTCCGCACCTCCGAATAAGATGGCGATCGACCTCGAGGGGCTACTCGAAATTCGCGGTTCCGACGGCACGACCGTTCGGATCGCGGGCACCGGTCCGTCCCTCGAGATTGCGATAACCGGCCGTGCCAGCGGCGTGATCGACAACCTCAGTCGTGCGCGTCGGGCACTTCCGATCGTTCGTCTCGTCGCCGTCGCGCTCGAGCGCGCCGGCCTTTCCGCGACGGTTCGCCTCGGCGAACGTCGGGTTCTTGCGATCGGCCGCAACGTCGTTGCCGACGGCGCGGCACGCGTTCTGCGCATTCCACACGCACGGCTGCGCTCGTAGGATCGATCGAATGCGCGTTCTCGTAACGGGCGCGACCGGTTACATCGGCGGTCGACTCGTGCCCGAACTCTTGGCTGCCGGTCATTCGGTGGCCGCGCTCGCACGCGAGCCGGATCGCTTGGCCGGTCGTTTTCCCGGCCTTACGATCGTGCGCGGCGACGTGTTCGATGCCGATTCGGTGCGCGCTGCGCTCGAAGGCGTCGATGTCGCGTACTATTTGATCCACTCGATGAGCGGAAATAAACACGATTTCGCGGCGAGCGATCGGGTTGCCGCAGAAATTTTCGGGAAGGCCGCCGCCGCTGCGGGCATCGGACGCATCGTGTATCTCGGTGGCCTCGGCGATGAGAACGCGTCGCTCTCACACCACTTGCGCAGTCGCCACGAAGTCGGAGAGATACTCCGTCGCAGCGGCGTACCCGTCACCGAATTTCGCGCCGCAATGATCGTTGGCTCGGGGAGCGTGTCTTTTGAGATGATGCGCTATCTCACC
>Ga0209511_1000487_pt1 | contig 40555 bp, 26 predicted proteins | sample SSSSmetaG_FD_184141 | JGI IMG/M metagenome (GOLD analysis project Ga0209511, IMG submission 184141) | Glacier valley bacterial and archeal communities from Borup Fiord, Nunavut, Canada, to study Microbial Dark Matter (Phase II) - ​SSSS... | ecosystem: Environmental > Aquatic > Freshwater > Ice >... | reverse complement strand
TGCCGGCCAGTACGGTGGCTGCCCCGTTTTTGCCCGGCTGGGCCAGGGCGGTGGGCAGCGTAGCTACCCAGGCCAGCAAGCTCAGCAAGGCCAGGCCCAGGGTCAGGTGCCCGCGCCGGCTTCGTGCGCGGCGGGAGCCTGGTCCGTGATTAGTCACGTTGTTCATAGGAAAATAGGAAAAAAGCGGTTGAAAAAACGGCAAGACCGGACCGACCGCGTTGTCCAGGCACTTGCCCTAGTCAGCGGCAAGTTAGCGCAACAGTTCTTAGTAAAGGACTTTTATTTCTTCTAGTCAGTCTATTCACGGGTTCATGGTGGCGTATGGGCGAGATAGTTCCTGCCTGCCTGCCCGCCCCACCGGCCCCCAACACCGACCTCCCGGCCGCGCCAGCGCCTTTTCGCGGAGCGGGCCAGCCTGCTCGGCGGCGGGTGTATTACGGTTCCGTTTTATTTTGGAGACGCGGAGCCGAAGCCTGCTCGCGGGCTGGCTGGTTCGCTTCCCTGGCTCGCCTCTCTGGTTCGCTTCCCTGTCTCGCCGAGTCGTCCGGGGTTCAGTGCCTGCCCGTCTTGTTTTGGGTTTTGAGTGGTTCACCAGCTGGTGTAACGGGCAGGCTGTCGGCTTTTCGCGGCAGCCCGCCTCTTACACCAGCTGGCGACTGCACCCCGACTTGAAAACCGGGTCGGAAACCAAAACAGGACACCCAGCCGCGCTGCCCGGACCTCCTGCTCTATCAGCGCCCATAAAAAAACCCTCTCCGACATGGAGAGGGTTTTTCGGGGGTGGTTGGAATAACCGGGTGGTTTATTCTTTGGTCAGGCGCTGGGTCAGGTTCACGGGCTGGCCGCTGGTGGCCGTGCCGTTGAGCCGAATCAGGTACGTGCCCTGGGCCAACTCGTGAATGTCAAGCGCCTGGGGCAGGGCCTGGCCCCGCACCGTGAGCGAGCGCACGGCGCGGCCGGCCGCGTCGTAGAGCATCACTTGGTACGTGCCGTCGGGCAGGCCGCTCAGGTCGAGCGAGGTAGTGGTCAGGGCCGGGTTCGGATAGACGAGCAGGCGGGGCTGGCTGGCGGCGGCCGGGGCCGTCGTCGTGAGGAAGCTTACCGTCCGCACGGGCGAGAAAGTCGCCGTGCCGTCCGCGTCCACCTGCCGCAGGCGGTAGTACACCGGGCCGGTAGCCAACGCGGCCACTTTCGCGTCGGTCAGGGTGTAATTCGTGGCGGTCGTCTTATTACCCTGGCCGGCCACCTGGCCGATTTTGGCGAAGCTCACCCCGTCGAGCGAGCGCTCGACCTCGAAGCGGTCGTTGTTCACCTCGCTGGCCGTCGTCCACTTCAGCAAGCCGTCCAGGTTCTGGGCCGTGGCCGTGAAGATGGTCAGCTGCACCGGCAGCGGGTTGGCCCCGATGGTGAACGTAACCGGCTGCGTCGTAACGCCGCCGAACACGTCGGTCGTCGTGGCCGAGAAGGTGTACGTGCCGTTGCGGCCCAGGAGCTTGGTCGCGTCGCCCACCGTGAGCTGGCCGGTCGTCGGGTTGAAGACCAGGCCCAGGTCGGTGAGGTTGTTCACCACGCCGGGGAAAGGTGTCGTGCTGAACACGCCCGTCGTGCTGGCCGCGCGCACCCCGTTGTCGGGCACTTTGGTCGGGTTGCCGTTGCCGGTGCCGTTGGCGGTCGTCGTCGGGTCGGGGTTGGTGTAGGTCGGGTCGGTGACGATGCCGCCGTTGGGGTCAAACACGCGGGCAATCTCGTTGCCGTTGGCGTAAGGGATAGCCCCGCCCTTCGATGCGTTCGTGTAGTACACCGAGGCCAGGTCGCCATTGACCGGAATCAGGTACGTGGCCGTATTCGACCCCTTGCCGGTGCCGTTGTTGTCGGTCGCCGTGTAGAGGAAGGTCGCGTTGCCCACGAAGCCGGCGGCCGGCTTGAAGGTGAGCGTGGCTTCGGCCCCGACCGGCAGCAGGGTGCCGGCCGTGACGGCCGTCACGCCATCAGCCAGATAGAGTACGCCCTGCGCGATGGGCGGCAGGCTCGTTACGGTGTAGCGCAGCGTACCGGTGCCGCCCGTCGCGCTCAGCGGCGTGATGGGCCGGGCCGTAGCCACGTTGTTGGCCATCGGCGAAGCACCGTTCCGGGAGTTCACCTCGTCGCTGGCCACGGGGCCGGCCGCAGCGGCGCTCGTCGTCTGGCTGCTCGTGTTGTTGCCCGCCGTGCCCGCGTCGCCGGTCGCCGTGGCGTTGCCCGTCACGGTGTAGGGCAAGCCGGCCGGGGCCGTGAACGTGACCGTGTTGGTCACGCCGTTGGCCGCGCCGGGGAAGAAGGTGCTTGCGACGGGAATCGTAATCGTGGCCGGGCCGCTCACGGTGATGGCCGGGCCGCCGTTGAGCGAGTAGCTCGTCACGCCGGCCGGGATGGTCAGCGTCTGGGTCACGTTCTGGGCGGGCGTAGTGCCCACGTTGCTCGTCGTCACGGCGTAGCTCACCACCTGGCCGGGGCTGGCCGAGGCCGGGCCGCTGACGGTGGTGGCAATGTCCGGGGCGGCCGTAACCGGCACGGGCAGCACGAACGTGTTGTTGGCCGGGGTCGGGTCGGTCTGGTCGCCGGTTACGGCGGCCACAGCCAGTAGCGGGTCCACGCCGGGGGCCTGGCTCACGACAATCGTGTTCGTGGCCGAAGTATTGGGCGCAAGGCTCACGGCCGGGAAGGTTACCAGGCCGGTCGCGTTGTCATACACGCCGCTGTTGCTCACCGTCACGGTACCGCCGTTGGTGGTCAGGCCGGCGGGCAGCTGCACGGTCTGCACCACGCCCGTGGCCGGGCCGGTGCTCGTGTTGGCATTGGTCGTCGTCACGGTAAACGTTACCGGCGAGCCAGCCGCCACGGGCGATACATTGCTCACGATGGTCGTGCTCAGGTCAGCCAGGATGGTCGTCGCGGGCTGTACGCTGGTAACGACGCTGGCCGTGTTGTTGCCGGCCGTCGGGTCGGCGGTGGTCGAGGCCACCGTCGCTACGGGCACGAGCGGGCCGTTGCTGGCCGCCGGGGCAGGCAGCGTAATCGTGCCCGACACCGCGCCCGTCGTGCCCGGAGTCTGGTTCAGCACGGTCGGGAAGCGCACGAGGCCGTCGGTCGCGTTGTAGCCCGTCGTGGCCGAGTTGGTCAGCACGTTGCCCGCCGCGTCGCGCACCACCACGCCGCTCAGGCCGGTGGGCAGCTGCACGGTGGTGGCCACGCTGGCCGCCGGGCTGGGGCCGTTGTTGGTCGTCGTGATGCCGTAGGTAACCGGGTTGCCGGCCGTAGCCGTGGCCGGCCCGCTGATGGACACCTGCACGTCGGCGCTCGGCGTGAGGGCCGTGAGCACCGTGGCCGCGTTGTTGGCCAGGTTCGCGTCCGTGCCGCTGAGAAGACCGCCGCTGCTGCCGGTTACGGCGGCCGTGTTGGTCAAGGTTATGCCGCCGTTGGCCGGGGCCACGTAGGCTATCGTGCTGCTCTGGCTGCTGCCATTGACGTAGCTCCTGGACGGGTACGTTACCACGCCGGTCGCGGCGTTGTACGTGATGGCCCTCGACCCGCTGCCGTAGAAGGCCGTCGTGCCCGATACGCTGGTGGGCGGGTTGCCGCCGATGGTTACCGCGTTCGGTCCCGTGATGGGCAGGCCGGCCGGAATGCTCACCGTCTGCACCACGGTGTAGGCGACTTGCGGCCCGTTGTTGGTCGTCGTCACGACGTAGGCCACGGCCTGACCCGGCGTGGCCGAGGTCGGCCCGGTCAGGGTCGTGGCCAGGTCGATGGTGTTGGTCGAGGTTACCGTGGTTTGGGCCGACGACACGTTGTTGCCGGGTTCGGCATCGGACGTGGTGCCGCGCACGGCGCCGGTGGCCGTCAGCGTGCCCGTGGCCGGCGTCGTGACGGTTACCAGGTACGTGTTGGTCGTGCCCGCCCCCGGAGCCTGCGTGGTCACGGTGGGGAAAGTCAGCACCCCAGTCGTCGTGTTATAAGTCGCCCCGTTGTAGAGCGTCCCGCCCCCCGAGTAGGTGATGATGCCGTTGCTGAGCGTACCCGTCGAGGCAGGCAGCGTGAGCGTGCTCGTCGTCAGGCCCGAAGGCAGGTTCAAGGTGCTCACCACGCCCGTGCCCGTGCCCACGCCGTCGTTGGCTTGCTTGAGGGTGAAGGTAACCGGCGTGTTGGGCGCGGCCGAGGCCGCCGAACTCGTCAGCGTCACGTTCAGGTCGGCGTTGGGGCCGGTCGGGGTCGTGAGGCTCGTCGGGGCGCTGCTCACGTTGTTGCCCGTCGTGGCCGGGTCCTGGGTAGCCGTCACGTTGGCCACGGCGGAGTAGCTGGTGCCGCTCGTGCCGGGGGCCGTGAAGCTCACCGTGTTGTTCACCGTCTGCCCGTTGGTCAGGGTGAGGGCCGGGAAGGTAATGGTGTTGCCGCTCAGCACGCCACCGCCGGTGATGAACACGTTGGTCGCGCCCGCCGGGATGGTCACCGTCTGCACCACGCCCGTGGCCGTGCTGGGGCCGTTGTTGGTCGTCAGCACGTTGTACGTGGCCTGCCCGCCTACCGGGAGGCTGCTCGGCCCGAGGATGCTCGTCGCCACGTCGGCCACCGTGGTGGTCGCGTTGGTGGCGGTCTGCGCGTTGTTGGCCGTCTGGCCGGCCTCGTTGCTGGTCGTCGCCACGCTGGCCGTGCCCGTCACGCCCGGCCCGGTGCCGGGCTGCGCGTAGTTGATGGTCGTCGTGACGGGGCTGCCCATGGCCAGGCTCGTGAGGGGCGCACCGCTGAAGCTCACCACGCCGGTGGCGTTGTTGTAGGTCGGCGTAACGCCGGCCGTCGTGCCCGTGAAGGTCACCGTGCCGAGGCCGGCGGGCAGCTGCACCGTGGCGCTCGTGCCGGTGGCCGGCCCGTTGGGGCCGTTGTTGGTGAAGGTCGCCGTGAAGCTGCCCGCGCCGCCCGCCGCCACCGGCCCGTTGCCGCTGATGGTGGCCGCCACGTCGCTCACCGGCGTAACGGTCAGATTCAGGGTACTCGTGTTGTTAGTCGCATTCGGGTCGGTCGTGCCGCTGCCCGTGCCTACGGTGCTCACCACCGTGGCCGCGCCCGTCGTGGTCGGGGCCGTGAAGGCGAAGGTGAAGCTCGTCGTAGCATTAGCCGCTAGGCTGCCCGTGGTGCCGAAGGTGATGGTCGTGCCGCTCACCGAGCCGCCCTGCGCCGTGATGGCGGCGAGCTGGGCCGCGGTGAAAGTCGCGCCGGCCGGCACCGTTACCGAGCGCGTCGCGCCGGTCGTGCTGTTCGGCCCCAGGTTGCTAAAGGTCGCCGTGTAGGTGCCCGAAGGCTGCCCCGCCGCCAGCGTCGCCGGGCCGGTGATAGTGGTGGCCAGGTCGGCGGTCAGCGCCGGGCCGGCGCAGAGCACCGACTGAGGTATAATAACGGTATTATTGCCGGTGTCGGCCCCCGAATAGCTCAGACTTATGCTGTACTGGTTGGGCGGCCCCTGCCCGTAGAACAGCAGCACGTTGTGCTGGCCGGCCGTGAGCGTTACGGTGCCGCTGGCGGGGGTGGCACCGTGCAAGCCGCCGCTGTTGATGAGTGCGTTGCTGGCCGTGGGGGCCAGCGCTGCCCCGTCAATCCACATGTACGAAGCGTCGTCCGAGTTCAGCGTGAACGTGTAGGAGCCGGCCGTGGTGATGGTGATGCTGCCCCGGTAGCGGGCCGAGAAGAAGGTGTAGTTGCCCGGCGAGCCGGAGGACACCGCGCTCAGGTTCGGCCAGTTGTCGGGGGTGTTGGTGTAGTTCAGGTTGGGGTCGATGCGCCGGAGGCCGGGCGCGGTGCTTTGCATAAACGCCAGGGCCGCGTTGGTGGCGGCCACGCCGGGGCCGGCCGTGTTGCCTTCCAGGTAGCCGCTGTAGTATTCGCCGGTCAGCCCGCTGTACGTGTTGCCGTCCAGATACGAAGGCTGGCAGCCAGTCGGCGGCAGCGCCACCGGCAGCGTGTAGGTAGCCGGCCCGTTGGCATTGGTGCCGTTGTTGTTATTCTGCGTGCTGGTCAAGCCGTTCACGTCGGTGGTCGTGTACTGAAAGCTGACCGACGTGCCGTTGGCGCTGCTTACGGCCGCGTACTGGAGCAGGGCCGGGTTGGTTATCTGGGTAGTAGCGACGTTGGCGCTGGTCAGCGTCGTGCCGTTGTAGGTCAGCGTCCCCGAGGCGGGCAGGGTGGTAACGGTGTAGTACGCGACGGCGGCCGAACCGACCGTGGCGCTCACGCTGGGGCTCAGGGTGATGGGCGCGGTCGTGCTGGGCGTGGCGTTGGTGAGCGAGTTGGGCACCGGGGGTACCGTGGCCGGGCCGGCGCAAAGCACACTCTGCGGCACCTGCACGATGCTGCCGCCCGTGTCGGCTCCTGAATACTGAAACGAGAGGTAATTACCGCCGGTGTTCTCGCCGAAATACACCAGCACGTTGTGCCGGCCGGCCGAGAGCGTTACCGTACCCGTCACCGTTACCACACCGTGCAACCCGCCGTTGTTGATGAACACGTTGGCCGCGGTGGGGGCCAGTGCCGCCCCGTCAATCCACATGTACGAGGCATCATCCGAAGCCAGCGTGAACGTGTAGGAGCCGCCCGTGGTGATGGTGATGTTGCCCCGGTAGCGCGCCGAGTAGGTGTTCCAATCGCCGGTGTTGCCCGTGGCTACGCCCGTCAGGTCGGGCCAGGGCGGAGTGCCGTTGCCGGCCGTAAAATTCAGGTTCGGGTCAATGCGCCGTAGGCCCGCCGTGTTGGCCGCGAAGAAAGCGATGGCGGCATTGGTGTTGGCCGTGCTTGGCGCGCCGCCGCCGCCGTTGGCTTCCAGGTAGCCGCTGTAGTAGTCGGCCGACAGGCCCGCCTGCACCGTGCCGTTGAAGTACGACGGGTTGCAGGCCGTTTGCACGGCAATGGTGTACGTGGCGGGTCCGCTCGTGAGGGTGCCGCCGTTGTTGTTCTGCGTGCTGGTCAGCCCGTTCGTGTCGGTGGCCGTGTAGCCAAACGTGAACGTGCCCGTCGCGCCGGCCTGCGACGTGTAGGTCAGCAGGGCCGGGTTGGTGATTTGGGTGGCGGCGATGTTGCCCGTCGTCAGGGCGGTGCCGTTGTAGGTGAGCGTGCCGCTCGTGGGCAGGCTCGTCACGGTGTAGTAGGCCACGGCACCCGAGCCGGCCGTGGCGCTTACGCTCGGGCTGAGCACGGTCGCGCCCGCCGTGTTCGTGATGGGGCTGGTGTTACCCAGCGTATTCGGCACCGGGGCCACGCAGGCTGCCAGCGCGAAGCTAACGGTGGTGGCCCGCCCGGCTCCGCCCACCGTGGCACCGTTGGGCGGGAAGGGGGTGCCCGTGGCATTCACACCCAGCGAGTTGGTCGTGCCGTTGTTACCGCCGTTCGTCACCAGGGTCGTGCCGCTGATGTTGGTGTAGGCCACGTAGCCGCCGCCGCCGCCGCCGCCCGCCCCTTCTGCCTCGTCGGTGCCGATGTTCTGGCTGCCGCCCGTCCCACCCGGCACGTTCACTACGCCGCTGCTGACCGTGCCGGCCACGTTGAGCACCACCGCGCCGCCGCCGCCGCCGCCGGCCGCGCCGTCATTGATGCTGGCCGTCGTCACGCTGGCTCCCGCCGCGCTGAAGCCCGCACTGGTCGCGTTGGCGGCGGTCACGTTGCCGCCCACGGTCAGGTACACAATGCCACCGCCGTTGCCGCCCGCCGTGCCACTGCCGTCGTTAGTGTCGCTCGCGCCGCCGCCGCCGCCCAAAAACAACCGGCCGCCGCTCACGTCAAGCGGCCGGCCGCCTAGGCCGCCCACGTTGCGGCGGAGGTTACCGCCCCAGGCATTATTGCCGGGCGCTACGGTGGCCGGGTCTTGCCGGGCAGCCGAATACGAGTAGCCGCCGCGCCCGCCGCCCGAGGACGTGGAAGAGGCGAAGCCAGGGCTTTCCAGGTTCCAGGCGGCGGCGTAGCCGGCGGCCGGGTTGCCGGTGCCAGTGTAAGCTACGCCGTTATTGCCGTTGGCCCCGCCGCCGCCGCTGGCATTGTGGCTGCTGCCGCCGCCGCCGCCGTTGGCTGGCGCGCCCCGGCCGTAGAGGTAGCCGGCGGCTTGGTAGTCGGCCTGCGAGCCGGCGATGCTCTCGCCCTTCTGCCCGGCAGAGCCACTGGCATTGGAGGCGATAGTAACCGTGCTGAGCCCTTGGCCGAAGGAAGCGTTGTTCACCGCCCCGCCCCGGAAGCCCAGGCCGTCCACGTTGAAGCCGGAATTGGCGACGAGGCTCACGTTGTTCTGCACTTCCACGGGCAGCACCCCGCCGGTCTGCCCGTTCCAGGCCGGGGCCGTAAGCGAGGTGTTGGTGTTGAAGCTAAGAGACGAGAAGCGCGGGACGCGCACTACCTGCGTCTTGCCCGCCACGGTGTAAGCCCTGGTCAGCCCGCAGCCGAAGGTGATGGTGTTGCCGCTCACGCTGGCCACTTCCTTCATCTCGTTGTTGCCCGCCCCGTTGTAGGCCGTGATGGTTCCAAAGGTCGCGTCGGCCGTGGTGCTGATGCTGGCCCCCTGCATCTGGATAATCATTACTAGGTCGCCGGCCGCCAGGTTGGTCGAGAAATTGGTGTTGAGGGCGTTGACCACCGTGATGCTCTTGGCCCCGGCCGCCGCGTCGGCCGCCAGGGGGCTGTAGGCGTTCACCTGCTGGTTGAGGCTCGTGACGGTGAAGGCCCCGTTCTTGCCCTGCTGGGCCAGGACCGGGCCGAAGCTCAGCAGCAGCGCCAGCACGGGTAGCAGCGCACACGTCAGCCACGAGGGCCGGGTGCCGCCACTGGCCGGGCGGGGTGTGTAGTCCGCGCCGGGTCCGGCGGGGCCCGTCAGAAAACGTGGGAATTTGTTGGCAAAAGGTAGCAAAGGTGGCATAAGAAAAAAGGAAGCGTCTGAGCAACTTAGAGAGAAAGTCGTGGTCGTGGGTTGGTTGATTAAATTGAAAGCTGCGCGTTTAAGAAAATAAAAGTATGGCTTTTACAATCATTAGCTCCGCTGTTCTGGCCTGAATGCGGCGTTTTGCCGTTGAACGGAGCCGTTTTGCCGCCGAACCGTCGGTGCCTGCCACGCGCACAAGTCCCTGCCTAAAGGCAGAGCCTAGCGCTTTTCCCGCTGCGGCGCACCGGCCCGTGGCAGAAAGAGCGCCGGGGGCAGAGCCTGGCGAAATCAGTTGAAAATAGTGATTTTAGCAGTTGAGGCTTGACAACGCTGACTCTGGTCGAGTTCGCTCAGGGGGCGAGGCGGCCTTTCCGCTTCGGCCCCGCCAACGGTCAGCCAGGGGCAGGGAGCGCGCGCAACACTTTATCAAATGATAACAGCACGCCCGTAATCGGTGCGCTACCGCCCGTGCGGGATGGGCGGTGGGCAGGGCGCGGATGGAGGCATCGGGCAGGGCGGGTTGCGCGGGTCCTTAAGCTTACTTCTTCGCCCCCATCTCCAGCCCGCGCAGCTTGTCGGCCCGCCAGGCGGTGAAGCCCACCACGGCCAGCGTCATCAGCCCGCCGAACACGACGCTCGGCACCGTGCCGAGCAGCTTGGCCGCCGCCCCGCTCTCGAAAGCCCCGATTTCGTTGCTGCTGCCGATGAAGATGTTGTTCACCGCCGACACCCGGCCCTTCATGTGCTCGGGGGTGTAGGTGTGAATCAGCGTCGAGCGCACGATGACCGACACCGAGTCGAACACGCCGGTGAGAAACAGCAAAAACAGCGACAGATACAGGTTGCGCGAGAGGGCGAAGGCGATGGTGGCCAGCCCGAAGCCGGCCACGGCCCAGAGCAGCTTGCGGCCGGCCCCGCGCCGCAGCGGCACGAAGGTGAGCAGCACGGCCATCGCTACCGACCCCACCGAGGGCGCGGCCCGCAGGTAGCCCAGCGCGTCGGGGCCAGCGCGCAGAATGTCGGCCGCGAAGATGGGCAGCAGCGCCACCGCCCCGCCGAAGAGCACGGCGAACATGTCCAGCGACAAGGCCGCGAGCACGATTTGGTTGGAAAAGATGAAGCGGAAGCCGCTGGTCAGGCTCTCGGCCAGGGGCAGGCGCTCGCCCACGGGCGGGGGCAGCGGCCGGCTGGCGATGCTGATAAAGAGCAGCAGCGCGAGGCCCTCCATCACCACATCGACCCCGTAGGCCACGCCGATGCCCAGCCGGGCAAAGAGCAGCCCGCCCGCCGCCGGCCCCAGCACCGAGGCCGCCTGCCAGGTGCTCGAGTTCCAGGTGATGGCGTTGGGCAGCAGGGCGCGGCCGGCGGGCAAGAGCTGCGGCATGAATGAGAACAGCGCCGGCCCGAGAAACCCGCGCGCGATGCCGCTCACGAAAATGACCAGGTACAGGGGCCAGACCAGCGTGGCGTGCAGCCAGCCCACGTAAAGCCGCCCGCCGCTGAGCACGCCCGCCTGCGCCGGCCGCGCCAGCCAGAACAGGGTGAGGGCGCACAAAAACAGCACCGCCACGGCCGGCACGATGATGCGCTTGCGGCGCACCGCGTCGGCCACGTGCCCGGCGTAGAGCGAGACGCCGATGCTGGGAATAGCCTCGGCCAGCCCGATGAGGCCCAGGGCGAGCGGGTCGCCGGTGAGCCGGAAAATCTGCCAGCTCACGACAACCCCCTGAATCTGGGTGGCGGTGGTGAAGAGCACCCTGGCCGAAAGTAACCGCCGGAAGTCGGGCACCCGCAGAGCGGCGTAGGGGTCGGCGGGGAGGGCGGGAGCGAGCGGGGTAGTCGGGTCGGGCATTGGGCTAACTGATGGGGCGCGGCTCAATAATGGCACCTTATCCCCCTAGCCCCCTCTCCCGTGGACCCCACCCCTAGCCCCTCCCCACCGGGGCGGGGCTAGGGGTGGGGTCCACGGGAGAGGGGGCTAGGAGGGTGAGGTGAACGGCCGGCGAGCCGCGTAGATGGTCGGCGTGATGTCACTGGTCAAATCGGGCCGGTAAAGGTAGCAGGGCCTGCCAGGGGCGGGCCGCTACTTTTGCCCGCCCATCTTGCTACTTTTCTCCGATTATGCCCATGTTCGTTTTCCTGACCCCGCCCGCTCGCCACGCCCTGTTGCTGCTGCTGGTGGTTGGCAGCTCGTCCACCGCTCACGCCCAGAACGGGGAGAAGCGGCCGGCCGCTCCGGCTGCTTCTGCCCCGCCCGCCGCCCCGCCCACCGCCCCGCCCGCGTCCATCGCCCTGCGCCTCGACGGCCTCGTGGCCACGCCGCGCACGCTCAGCGCCGCCGACCTGGCCGCGCTGCCCGCCCGCGAGCAGGCCACCACCGACAAGCAAGGCCAAAAACACGTGTATCAGGGCGTGGCCCTGTCCGACGTGCTGGCCCTGGCGGGCGCGCCGGCCGGTAAGGCCATCCACGGGCCGGTGCTGGCCCAGGCCCTGCTGGCCACGGCCGCCGACGGCTACCGCGTGGTGCTGGCCCTGCCCGAAACCGACCCCAGCTTCGCCGCCCAGCCCGTTCTGCTGGCCCTGCGCCGCGACGGCCAGCCGCTCTCGGCCCAGGACGGCCCGCTCCAACTCATCCTGCCCCTCGAAAAGCGGCCCGCCCGCTGGGTGCGTCAGCTCACGGGGCTGCGGGTGGTGGAGGTGAAGTAGAACGGAGGAGCGCTCCGTTCTGCTCCTCACCCAACCGTTGTCATAGCTTGCCGCCGCGCGTCCAAACGGAGTGTCCCGCCGTTTTGCTTCGTCCGCTTCACGCCCGCAGGCCAACAGTTCAGGTAGCCGCTTTGGCGGTTGGCGCGGCCCCGCGCTACCACACCGGGGGCGAGGGCGTTGGGGAAGTGTTCGTTTCACTTCAAACCCCATCTGCCCCATGACGACCACCCTTCACATCCGCCGCCTGCTGCTCGGCGCCGCCACGGCCCTGACGCTGCTGGCCACCGGCTGCGGCAAAGACGACCCCGCTACGCCCGCCCCGGCCCCGAAAACCATCGTGGATGTCGCCGTCGGTAACCCCGACTTCAGCGCCCTGGTCGCGGCCGTCACCAAAACCGGGCTGGCTTCGACGCTCGCCGGGCCGGGGGCGTTCACGGTGTTCGCGCCCACCAACGCCGCGTTTGCCCAACTGGGGTTACCCTACAACACGGCCGCTAACATCAACGGCATCACGGCCACGGCCGACATCGACTTTCTGCGCGGCGTCCTCCTCTACCACGCCCTGCCCGGTGCCGGCCGCAAGGCGGCCGACTTCCCCAACGGGCCGAGCATCCAGATGACAGCCCGCCCCTCCACGGGCATCATCGACAACTTGCTGTACCTGAGCAAGGGCAGCGCCGGGGTTTTCATCAACGGTAACTCGAAGGTCGTCACGGCCGACGTGCCCGCTGCCAACGGCGTTATTCACGCCATCGACCGGGTGCTGCTGCCGCCCACGCGCACCGTCGCCGGGCTGGTAACGGCCAGCGCCCAGGCGGCTACCGGCAAAGAGTTCACCATTCTGCTGCAAGCGCTGAGCCTGAACCCAGGGTTGGTGGCAGCCGCGAGCAACTCCGGCGCTAACCTGACGGTGTTCGCCCCGACCGATGCCGCCTTCCGGGCCGCCGGCATCACCGACGCGAGCACGGTGGCACCCGCCTTTCTGCTCCGCGTTTTGCAGCTGCACATCATCACCAGCGGCCGCGTGTTCTCCCCTGACCTGGCCGCCACGCAAACCGTAGCGACCGCCAACGCCGAGCAGATTACGATTGCGGCCAGCGCGACGGGCGTAACGGTGCGCGGCGCGGGCAACGGCACCAACGCGGCCAACGTGACGGCCGCTAACGTGCTCGCCACCAATGGTGTGGTGCACGTCATCGACCGGGTGCTGCTGCCCTAGCGGCCGCGCGGCCCCGGCCCGGCAGCCGGCTCTCGCCCAGCGGCGGGGGCCGGTTGTTCGTTTGGGCGTTTCTTGCTGACTGTTTCGCCGCGCGTTCGCCGCGCGAGTGGGTGTTCGCCGCCCGTAAGCCCCACCTCCCCATGTTTGCCACCCGCTACCGCCTACTCTACGCGCTGCTGCTGGGCGGGTACTCGGGCGCGAACGTGCTGTTCATGGAGGCGCTCGGCTCCTACGGGCTGCCGGTGGCGCCGGCGTATCTGCTGGGCTTGTTCGTGGTGGTGGTGGGGCTGATTTGGGAAGGTAACCTGCTCATCGAAAAAAGCTTGCCCACGCTCACGCGCTGGCTGCCGACGGGGCTGCACCCGCTGGTGCCCGCGTTTGGGCTGAGCCTGCCCGTTACGGCCCTGGCCACGGCCGGGCCGGCCTGGCTGCTGCAAGCCACGCGCCTGCACCTGCCGCCCGCTCAGTTCGCGCTCGGCCTGAAGCTGCTGCTGGTCGTCGCGTTTCGCATCAACCTGTTTCTCAACACGCTCAACGCGCTGGCTTATGCCAACCGGCAGCTGCGCCGCTCGCAGGTCGAGGCCGAGTCGCTCAAAAAAGCCGGGGCGCTGGCCCGGCTCCAATCCTTGCGCGAGCAGGTTAATCCGCACTTTCTCTTCAACAACCTCAACGTGTTGGCCGCGCTGCTCTACCGCTCGCCCGACGAGGCGGCCGAGTTCATCCAGCAGCTGGCCCGCGTCTATCGCTACGTGCTCCAGCAGCAGGAGAAAGACCTGGTGGAGCTGGGCACCGAGCTGGATTTTCTGGCTTCTTACGTGTTCGTGCTGCGCACCCGCTTCCGCGACGCGCTCGACGTGCGCCTCGACGTGCCCGCCCACCTGCGCCCGCGCTTCGCCGTGCCGGTGGCCCTGCAAATGCTGTTCGAGAACGCGCTCAAGCACAACGTGGCCTCGCACCGCCACCCGCTGCGCATCGAGCTGTTCGTCGAAGACGACCACTGGCTCGTGGTGCGCAACTCGCGCCAGGCCCGCCCCGCCCCGCCCGCCTCGTCTCTGCAGCTCGGCCTGCGCAACATCGTGGCCCGCTACGGTTTCGTGTCGGACCAGGCCGTACGGGTCGAAGCCACCGAAACCAGCTTCACCGTCAAGCTGCCGCTCTTGTTTATGAGTGAATGAATTACGCCTGTCATGCAGAGCATTCTGCGCATCGAGCAGAGACGAAGCATCTCGCGTGGTGCGGTAAACCAAACTGCTCACTTCATCACCATCGTGTGAGATTACTGCCCCACGCGAGATGCTTCGTCTCTGCTCGATGCGCAGAATGCTCTGCATGACAGACGAAAAAACTCACCATCTCACCAGTTCACCGCCATGACCGTGCTGCTCATCGAAGACGAGGCCCCGGCCGCCGATGGGCTGGTGGCGCTGCTCAGGCGCTGCGACCCGACCATCGACGTGGTGGGCCGGCTCGACGCGGTGGCCGAAGCCGTACGCTGGTTCCAAACCCAGCCCGCGCCCGATTTGGTGCTGCTCGACGTGCAGCTCGCCGACGGGCTGTGCTTCGAGATTTTCGAGCAGGTAACGGTGCGCTGCCCGGTCATTTTCACGACGGCCTACGATGCGTATGCCCTGCAGGCGTTTCAGGTGCTGAGCGTGGACTACCTGCTCAAGCCGCTGGCCCTGAGCGACGTGCGTCGGGCGCTCGACAAGCTGCGGCTGCTCAGCGGCCCGGCCGCGCCGCTGGTGGCCGCCGCCGCCGCCCCGCTGGCCGTGGGGCCGTCGGCGCCGCCCGCGCTCCTCGCCGCGCCGCCCGCCCCATTGCCCGACCTGAGCCAGCTCGCGGGCTTGTTCGAGCGTTTGCGGCGGCCCTATAAAACGCGGTTTCTGGTGCGCTGGAACGGGCGGATGCAGTACCGCGCCACCGACGAGGTAGCGTATTTCTACGCCGAGGGCCACGCCGTGCGCCTCGTCGGCCCGGACGGCCGCGCCTGCCTCGTGGACTATTCGCTCGACGAGCTGGAGCCGCTGCTCGACCCGCACGAGTTTTTCCGGCTCAGCCGCCGCTTCACCGTGCGCCTGAGTGCCGTGCGCGAAGTGCGCCCCTACCCCGGCTCGCGCCTACGCCTGCAGCTCGCCCCGCCGCCCGACACCGAGGTCCTCGTGAGCCGCGAGCGCGTGGCCGCCTTCAAAGCCTGGCTCGACGGCAGCTGAATGTGCGGTAGGCTTTAGCCTGCCGGATGTAGGGTAAGCTTCAGCTGCCACCGGAGGGCCTTTTCGTCGCTCAAAGTTGCTCATTAACGGCCCTCTGGTGGCAGCTAAAGCTTATTTCACGTCCATCTGACGGCCCTCCGGTGGCGGCTGAAGCTCGCCGCACGCTGGGGCACCAAAACCCCTGTTGCTCAGGTTTCGGGCCGCGTCGCGTTATCTTACAGCCGTGCTTGGCGTACCTTTCCTCATGCGTTTCTCACGGACACTCGCTGCTTTGACTCTGTTGGCCGTGGTCATCGCCCCGCGCCCGGCGCGGGCGCAAACTTCCCCGGCAACCTCAACGCTGGAAGACGTGCTCTACCTGCGCGATGGCAGCGTGCTGCACGGCCAGCGCCTGCCGCTGAACGCCGACGCGCCCGACGTGGTGCGGCTGCAACTGCCGAGCCGCGACATCCTGGTTTTTTCGCTCGCCGACGTGGATTCGGTGGGGCGGCAGCTGCGGCCGCCGGGGCCGGGCGCGGCGCGGCCGCGCGGCTTCGGCCACTACACCGAGCTGGGCGCGCTCGCCGCCCGCAACACCAACAGCTCGGTCAATACGTCGGCCTTCTCGTTCCAGACCGTGAACGGCTACCGCTTCGGGCCGCAGCTCTTCGTGGGTGGCGGCGTGGGTATCGACCTCTACGCCACCCAGAGCCTCGTGCCCGTGTTTGCTTCGCTGCGCGGCGAGCTGCCCGTGCGGCGCGGCCCGCTACGCCCGTTCTGGTTCGTGGATGGCGGCTACGGCTTCAACCTGACCGGCCGCGACGAGGCCCTGCCCGGCCCCGTCACCTACGCCGGCGGCCGGCTCTGGGCCGCCGGGCTGGGCCTGAAAGTGCTCTTCAACGAGCAAACCGGCTTCCTGGTCAGCGTCGCCTACCGCGCCCAGAACACGGCCATCACCCGCGACCCCGCCCCCCGCCAGGAACAGGAGTTTCAGCGCCTGGCCGTGCGCGCGGGCTTCGCGTTTTGATTTCGGGTGATTAGGTGAGGAGGTGAGGAGGTAGGAGGTGAGCAGGTCGTTGTCATGCAGAGCGCAGCGAAGCATCTCGCTCGCTCCGTTGCTTACATTAGATTTCACTGCACCACGCGAGATGCTTCGCTGCGCTCTGCATGACAACGACCTGCTCACCTCCTCACCTCCTCACTAATTTTATAATGCACGGCCGGCAGCGCCCGCAGGCGTTCGGCGGCTTGCTCGGCGGTGATGTCGCGTTGGGCATTGGCCAGCAGCTCGTAGCCGACCATGAATTTCTTGACCGTAGCCGAGCGCAGCAGCGGCGGCAAAAAGTGCAGGTGTAAAGTCCACTCCGGGTAGTCGGCCCCGTCGGTGGGGCGCTGGTGCAGACCGGCCGAGTACGGAAAGCTGATTTCGAACAGGTTGTCGTAGCGGATGGTGAGCTGGCTGATAATGTCGGCCAGCCCGTCGCGCTCGGCTTCGCTGAGCTGGGTGAGGTCTTGCACCGCCCGGCGCGGCAGCACCAGCGTCTCGAAGGGCCAGACCGCCCAGAAGGGCACCAGCGCTACCCAGGTGGCGTTTTCGACCACGAAGCGGACTTTGATTTTTTCCTCCAGAGCCAGGTAGTCGGCCAGCAGCGGGCGGCCGTGCTGCTCCAAGTACGCGCGCTGGGCGCGGGTTTCGCGGGCCGGCAAATCGGGCACGGTCCGCTCGCTCCAAATCTGGCCGTGCGGGTGCGGGTTCGAGCAGCCCATCACAAAACCTTTGTTCTCAAATATCTGCACATAGTTGATGGCCGGGTCCGCGCCCAGCGTCCGGTACTCGTCGGTCCAGACATCCACTACGCGCCGGATTTCCGAAACCGGCATTTCGGGCAGCGTCAGGTCGTGGCGCGGCGAGAAGCAGATGACCCGGCAGCGCCCCGTTTCGGCTTCGGCCCGGAGTAAGTTAAAAGTTAAGAGTGAAGAGTTAAGGGTTAGGTCTTCGGTAGATTGCTCACTCTCAACTCTTCGCTCTTCGCTCTTAACTTCCTCCGGCAGCAGGGCCGCGAAGTCGTTGTCGAAGACGAACTGGTGCTCATATTTGTCGTTCACCGTGCCGCTCGTACGCACGTTGCCGGGGCAGAGGTAGCAGGTTGGGTCGTAGGCGGGGCGGACTTCGGCCTCGGCTTTTTCCTGCTGGCCCTGCCAGGGCCGCTTGGCCCGGTGCGGCGACACGAGCACCCACTCCTCAAGCAAAGGGTTGTAGCGGCGGTGCGGTTGAGATGCAAGGTCCATGTAGTAGTGGTGGTGGCGAAGTTAAAATGATGGTACAGCGCTCCGCGTTCCGTTGCGGCCAGGCCTCGGCGCCCGTTGCGCGAACTTCCTGATGAGCCGGAACCGAACGGCTTAATCAGCCAGCGCACCCACGCCATCGGCCAGCGTCGTCACGTACGTCTCCAGCCCCAGGCCCAGCTGCTGCTGATACCCGCGCGTCATGTGCGCCACGAACGCCTCCACCTGCTCCGTGGCCACCAGATTCAGCGTGCAGCCGCCGAAGCCGCCGCCCATCATGCGCGCGCCGAACGTGCCGGGCGCGGCGCGGGCCAGCTCCACGAGCACGTCCAGCTCGCGGCAGCTCACCTCGTATAAATCGCGCAGGCCGGCGTGAGAAGCGTAGAGCAACGCGCCGACTTCGGCCAGCGGATGCCCGGCCGCCAAATGGGCCGTCAGGGTTTGCACCCGTGCGTTTTCTTCCACCACGTAGCGGCAGCGCCGGGCCACGACCTCGCCCAGCTCGGCGGCGGCGGCCGCGATGTCGGGCAGCGTCGCGTCGCGCAAGGACTGAATGGCCGGGTCGTGGCGGCGTAAAATCTCCACGCCGCGCGCGCATTCCTGCCGCCGCTGGTTGTAGGCCGAGTCGGCGAGCGCGTGCTTGACACCCGAGTTGCAGAGCACGAGCCGGCAGGCCGTCGTGTCGAGCGGAAAATACTCGTAGGCCAGCGAGCGGCAGTCGAGCCGCACCACGTGCCCGGCCCGCCCGAAAAGGCTGGCGAACTGGTCCATCAGCCCGCACATCACATGGGCGTATTCGTGCTCAGCGTGTTGGGCCAGCTGGGCCAGCGTCAGCCGGTCGAGGCCCAGGCCCAGCAGCTCGTTCAGGCCCCAAGCCAGGCCGCACTCCACGGCCGCCGACGACGACAGCCCCGCCCCGTTCGGAATGTCGCCCCCGAAGGCGCAGTCGAAGCCCGGCACCACGGCCCCGCGCGCCCGCAGCCCCGCCACTACGCCGAGCTGATAGTTGGCCCAGTGCCGGTCCGGCAGCGGCGCGATGTCGGCCAGCGCCACCTCGTAGGTAGCGTCGAAATCGAGCGCGGCCAGCCGCAGACGGTCAGTGCCGTTCAGGCGCAGCGCGAACCGGATTTCCTTGTCAATCGCCGCCGGCAGCACCAGCCCGTCGTTGTAGTCGGTGTGCTCGCCGATGAGGTTGATGCGGCCGGGCGCGCGCAGCAGCAGCGCGGGCGCGGCCCCGAAATGGCGCTCAAACGCGGCCGAGAGGGTAGGGTAGGTCATAGTCAGGGGTGCAAATGTGCGCCACGCGCGGCGCACTCCGCCCGCTCCCGCTTACGCGCCCGCGCCCCGCGGGGTGGCCCGGCGGCCAACCTTTTTCGAGCGCTCGCAGTACACCCCGGTAAGCCGCTGCCTGGTAGCACGGCCTTCCATCTCGCTAATCAACAGCACATTGTTATGACAGCTTCCCGTTTTTTGCTACTAGCTCTGCTGGCATTTTTCGCAACCACTCTCACGGGCTGCGCGGCCATCGGCGGCATTTTCAAGGGCGGCATCTGGGTTGGCGCCATCGGCTTGTTTCTGATTGTGTTCCTTATCTGGTGGCTCGTATCCAAGATGGGTGGCGGAAATAATAGTCAGTGATTGATAAATGAGACAGAGCTGTCATGCAGAGCGCAGCGAAGCATCTCGCATGGCGCAGTAAAATCAACTGCTCTTCCCGTTGTTAACGACAGACTTTACTGCGCCACGCGAGATGCTTCGCTGCGCTCTGCATGACAGTTATGGTCTTTACCAACCACTAAAACGCGGCTCCGTGGGTTTGGCGCATGAGCGCGCTCACGGCGGCGGGCCAGTGGCGCAGGCCGCCGATAACGACTTCGCTCAGCACCGGCCCGCCGAACAAGCGCTGCACGGCGCGGCCCACCCGCAGGCGGGTGCCGAACTGCGCGCGCCACGCCGCCGCGTAGGCGCTTTCCAGCGCCGGGCGGGTAGAGGTGCCGCGCAAAAAAGCATCAGCCAGCGGGGCCACGAGCGCGGCCCCGTGCAGAGCCATCGCCATGCCGTTGCCGCAGAGCGGTGTGATGAGGCCGGCCGCGTCGCCCACCATCAGCAGGTGCTGCTCGACGGGCTGCTTGCGGGCGAAGGACACTTCGTTGATGACTTCGGGCTGCGCGTAGAGGCGCTCGGCATTAGTCAAAATATCAGCAATGAGTGGGTTGCGGCTCAGCACCTCGGTTTCGAGCGCGGCGATGCTGCCCCCGGCCGCCTTGAGGTTGGCGCGGGTGGTGAGGTAACAAAAGCAGAGCCGGTCGCCCTCGATGGCCGACACGCCGGTGTAGCCGTCGCGGAAATTGTGCAGCGCGATAACGTCGCGCGGAAAGCCCGGCAGGCGCAGGTGCCACTTGACGCCCAGGTAGGGCGAGCGCTGCCCGAAAAACGCGCGCCCAAGCTGCCGGTCCAGCGTGGCGCGCTTGCCGTAGGTGCCCAGCACGAGCCGGGCCGTCAGCGCGCGCCCGTCGGTGAGCGTGACCGTGTGGGCATTGGCGGCCGCGTCGAAGCTGACATCGGCCACGGTGGCGAACTCGAACTCGACCCCGCGCGCCAGGGCGATTTTGTACAAGAAGTCGTCCAGCTCGTAGCGGCTCACGCCGAAGCCGCCCAGGTCGAGCGGGCTGCGCAGCACGCGCCCGGCCGGCGACGACAGCTCGAAGCGCCCGATGGCGGCCGGGTCGAGCGCGGCCGGGTCGGCCCCGAGCCGCCGCAGATAGGGCAGCACCTCGCGGCTCACGTACTCGCCGCACACGCGGTGAAACGGGTAGCGCCGCCGCTCCACCACCGTGACGCGGTGGCCGCGCCCGGCCAGGTCGAGGGCGGCAGCCAGGCCCGCCAGCCCGCCCCCCAGAATAAGCACGGCCGGAGCTAGGGAAGTGGAAAGCGAAGAATCAGGGGAAGAAAGCACGGGTCAAGCAATAAAAAATCGAATTACGAAAAAGTAACTAGGTTGGTATGAAGCAGAAACCCTAATTTTGCGAAACTAAAATCGGACCCACTCGTAACTTTTCCTCCGTCCGGGCTGGGTCACTTGCTGACCAATCTGCTAAAGCTATGAAACAACTATTACGCGTATTTTTTGGGGGCTTGCTGGGGCTGAGCCTCGTTTCGGGCCTGCCGCTGTGGGCGGCGGCTCAGCCAGCGGCGGCCACCGGGGCCGGCGGCCCGCTCACCGACCGCACCCTCGTGCTCTACCCCAACCCGACGAGTACCGGTGTCGTTCACCTCACGATAAATGGTCTCGAAGGCCGCCGCGTCGAGCTGAGCGTACTCAACGTCATCGGCACGGTGCTCTACCGCGAAACCCTGACCGAGCTGAACGAGCGCTACACCAAGACGCTGGACCTGAGCCGCTTCGTAAGTGGCCTGTACTACGTGAAGCTCGAAGCCGATAATACCAGCCAGCTCTCTAAGCTCGTTATCCGCTGAGCGGTTGGGTCAAGCTTCCAGTCCTCGCTGCCGGCAACGTGGTCAGCAACAGTCCTGTCACCGCATCTCACAAAAAAAGCAGCCCGCGAGGCTGCTTTTTTTATGGTCGAAAGGGCTGACCTAGCGCGCCGCGACGGGAGCGGGAGTCAGCAGGTTGCGCACCCGGCGGGCGGTATCCACGGCCAGGAGAGCGGTAATCAGGGCAAGCGCCAAAAACAAATACAGCATGACGAAGAAAGGCTAAAGTAGAAAAAAAGCCGTCCTCGCTATCGGGCGCGGCCAGCCTCTAAACCCCGGCCGGCCGGGAAGGGTTACACTAAAATTCGGGCATTTTTTACGGTGAATAAGTGAAGTGTGTGATGTTACTCACTCATTCACTCAATTCCAGCCAGGCGGGGCAGTGGTCGGAGTGCAGCGCGTCGGGCCAGAGGCCGGCGGCGCGCAGGCGGGGGCGCAGGGCGGCATCGAGCAGCAGGTGGTCGAGGCGCCAGCCCACGTTGCGGGCGCGCGAGCCGGCGCGGTAGCTCCACCACGAGTAGTGGCCGGCGGCTTCGGGATGTAAAGCCCGAAACGAGTCCACGAACCCATCGGCGAGCAGGTCCGCGAACCACTGCCGTTCCTCAGGCGTGTAGCCGGGCGAGCGCTGATTGGCCTGGGGATTGTGCAGGTCCAGCGCCGCCTGGCAGCAGTTGAAATCGCCGCCCACCACGAGCGGCCCCACCGTCGGGTCGGCCCGCAGCCTGGCCAGGTACGCCCGAAACCAGTGCAGCCACGCCACCTTGAACGTCTGCCGCGCTGGCCCGCTCGTGCCCGAGGGCATGTAAACGTTCAGCACCGACAGCCCCTCAAAATCGAGCCGCAACACCCGGCCCTCGTCGTCGTAGCGGCTTTCGCCGCAGCCCGCCACCACGCGCCGCAGCTCGCGGCGGCTGAAGCTGGCCACTCCGCTGTAGCCCGGCCGGCGCGCCGGGTGCAGGTAGGCGCGGTAGCCGAGCGCGGTCAGCGCGCTCACGTCGAGCGGCTCGCTGCCAGCTTTGATTTCCTGCACCAACAGTACGTCGGGCGCGGCCGTGGCTAGCCAGTCGGGCAAGCCCTTGCGCAAGGCCGCGCGCCAGCCATTGAGGTTGTAGGAAACGATTTTCAAGGAGAAAGCTGCCCGGAGAGGAATTGGGCAAAGCTAGGCGACGCGTCCTGCAATTGGTCCGGTAGTTGAGGGCGTGGTGGCCGCGCTTGGCGCCCCAAAAAAGCCCACATACTGCACTGCTATATTTTCCCCTTGCGCCATGCTAACGAACAGGAAGAAAGCGCTCGGCTGGTTGCTGGGCGGCGGGCTGCTGCTGGGGGCCGCGCCCGCCTTGGCTCAGGCTCCGGCCGCCGGGAGCTGGTGCGGCACTCCACCGACCTCGCCGGCTGAGCGGGCGCGGGTGCTGCGCGATATTATTCCGCTGGAGCAGCGGCTGGCGGCGGGCCAGCGGCTGACGGGCAACCCCGCGCGGGTGCCGCTGCGCGTGTTTGCCGTGCGCCGAACCGATGGCAGCGGCGGCCCCGACGAGGCCGCCATTCTCGCGGCGATTACCGGGCTGAACCAGCGGTACGCGGCCGGCAACCTGGAGTTTTATCTCTGCGGCCCCGTGCGGCGCCTCGATAATTCGGCGTGGCTGGAGGTAAGCCCCGGCGCGGTGGAGCAGGCGCTCTGCGTGCCCCACGACGACCCGGCCGCCATTAACGTGTACTACACCCAGGCGCTGAAAGTCAGTGGTATGCCGGTGTGCGGCTATGCCTACCGGCCCGGTAACCGGGTGGTCATCAGCTGCAACGACGTGCACGTGCTGGCCCATGAGCTGGGCCACGCCCTGGGCCTGGCGCATCCGCAGCAGGACTGCGACAACCCCGTGGTGGCCGAACGCGAGCTGGTGCGGCGCACCAACTGCACGGCCACGGGCGACCAAATCTGCGACACGCCGGCCGACCCTTACGGCCGGGCGGGCGCGACGGCCCCGCGCTGCGCCTACACCGGCACCGTTACCGACGCCAACGGCGACCGGTTCTCGCCGCTGCTCAACAACGTGATGGGCTACTGGCGCTGCACGGGCCAGGACGAGTTCACCCCCGGCCAGTTTTTGCGGATGCAGGCCACGTTCCAGGTCAGGTTCGCGAGCTTGAATTGCGCGGCTCCGCCCCCGCCGGCCCCCACGCAGCTCACGGCCACGCTGCTGCCCTACGGGGGCGGGGTGAGCTTGCGCTGGACCAACCCAGCCCCCGGCGCGGCGGGCTACGCGGTGGAGCGGGCGGCCGGGACCAGCCCCGACTTCGAAACCGTCGCCACCGTGCCGGCCAGCAGCACGGCTTACACCGACCCGGCCCCGCCGGCGCGTTCGCTGGTGCGCTACCGGGTGCGGCCCGTCGGCGCGGCGGACGCGCCGGCCAGCAACGAGGCCAGCGCCCAAACTGAATTGACGTACTGCGCGGCCGGCTTTTACGGGGATAATTGCCCGCCCACCGGCCTGGCCATCTACCTGAACGAAGTGCAGGTGCTGCACGGCACCGACAAGATAATCAGCAACCTGAATTCGGGATGCGGCACCTATTCCTCGTTCGTGGCGCAGCCCGGCCAGGTGCAGCTCGGCGAGCCGTACACGCTGCGGGTGGGGCTGCCCAAAGCCCCGAACGGCGGGGTTTATCCGCAGCTCGTGAGTGCCTGGGCCGACTACAACCACAACGGCCGCTTCGACGACCCCGGCGAGCGGCTCTTTCAGGGGCCGGTGCCCAACGACCAACTCACGACCAGCTTCGTAGTGCCCGCCGCGGCCAGCCTGGGCTGGACCCGTTTGCGCGTCCGCGCGCACTACGATTTCGAAGACTATTACGCGCCCCTGACCGATGCCTGCGAACCCGGCGTGTACGGCGAAACGGAGGACTACACCCTGCTCGTGGTGCCGCACGAGCCGGTAGCGGGCGCGCTGCCCAGCTTCGAGCTGTTTCCGAACCCGGCCAGCCCGCAGGCTCCGCCCAGCGTGCTGCTTTCGGCGATAGCGCCGGGGCCGGTGCAGCTGCTGGTGTACAACGTACTGGGTCAGCGCGTGTTGCCCCCGCAGCAGGTGCTGCCCGGTCTGCTCGCTCCGCTGCCCGTGCAGGGCCTGCGGCCGGGCTTCTACCTGGTGCAAACGCAAAGCCCGGCGGGCCGGAGCCAACGGCGCCTGGTGCTGCGGTAGCCCGGCCGGCTATTCCTCCAGGCTATCGAAATACTCCAGCATGTGCCATTTCAGCATCCGCTCCTGCTCGCGCAGGTTGGCGAAGGGCACGGGGCGCAGCAGCCGGTAGTGGGGCCAGCCCTCGTCGTCGAGGTGGGCCAGCTCGTAGTAGCCGCTCAGGCTGAAGAGCTTGCAGGTAGCGATGTGCATCAGGTCCTGCTTCTGCTCTTTGGTGAAGGCGGCCACGCCCTGGCCCAGCTCCTGCACGCCGATGAGCAGCAGCAGCGCGTTGAGGTCGGGCCGGCGGCCGAAGCGCTCGCTCAGCTCGGCCAGCAGCGCTTCCCAGCGGGCGTTGAAATCGGCCTCGCTCTCGTCGCGGGCCGGGTCGGGGGCGGTGTCAGTGGGCATGGGGCGGGGTGAGACCCGGCAGGGCGGCGGGTAGGGCGGGAGCGGGGGCCAAAGCTGGGTCGGCGGCTTCAGCGCGCAGCACTTCCCAGTATTCGACGGCCCGCCGGAAGTGCGGAATGACGATGCTGCCGCCGATGAGGTTGGCGATGCCGAACAGCTCGAACACCTCCTCGTCGCTCACGCCCGCCGCGCAGCATTTGCCCAGGTGGTAGCGCACGCAGTCGTCGCAGCGCAGCACCAGCGAGCAGGCCAGGCCCAGCAATTCCTTGGTCTTCACATCGAGCGCGCCGGCCTGGTAAGCGTTGGTGTCGAGGTTGAAAAAGCGCTTGATAACCTTGTTGTCGTAGCCCAGGATGCGCTCGTTCATCCGCTGGCGGTAGTCGTTGAATTCAGTCGTGAGGGACATTTCGTTTGATGTGCGAATGAGTTAATGTGCGGATGTACTGATTTTCGGCCGACTGAGAGCCATCTTTGAGAGCGGGATTGACGCCTCTACCAGTTACTAAAAGGTGGCGACAACAAGTTCGTTGGTAGCTGCGACATTCATAGCGAGCTTATGGCGAACAGCTCTTGTCAATGTAAATAGCCTCGCAAAGTACGGGCACACAAGGCTCGGTGAATAGAGCAGCGAGCCATTCGCACATCAGCACATCTACGCATCCGCACATTAAAAATATGCTGGCCGACTGCTTCTCGCTGTTCTTCCCGCGGCCGTGTCTGGCCTGCGCCGAGCCGCTGCTGGCCGGCGAGCACTACCTGTGTACGGCCTGCCGGGCCGAGCTGCCCTACACCGACTACCACCAGCTGCCAGCCGAGCAAAACCCGCTGGCCCGCCGCTTCTGGGGCCGGCTGCCGGTGCGCCACGCGCTGAGCTACCTGCGCTTCGTGCGCCACGGCCGCACCCAGCAGCTGCTGCACCAGCTCAAATACGGGGGCCAGCGCGAAGTGGGCCAGGCCCTGGGCCGGCTCTACGGGGCCGAGCTGACGAGCGCGAACGTGCCAGGCGCTGATTTCGAGTTGATTGTGCCCGTGCCGCTGCACCGCCGCAAGCTGGCCCGGCGCGGCTACAACCAGGCCGAGGCGTTCGGGGCGGGCCTGGCCGCCGGCCTGGGCTGCCCACAAACGGCCCAAGCCCTGCGCCGCATCGAGCATACGACTTCCCAAACCCGCAAAAACCGCCTCGAACGCTGGCAAAACGTGGCTACCGTCTTCGAAGTGGCCGAGCCGGGGGCCGTAGCCGGCCGCCACGTGCTGCTCGTGGACGACGTGCTCACGACCGGGGCCACGCTCGAAGCCTGCGGCACGGCTCTGCTCGGGGCCGGAGCCAGCGCGCTGAGCATCGCCACGATAGCCTGTGTGGGGTAGACTGAGCGGGCGCGCTCGCCGCTCGTTCACCTCACCCCCCTAGCCCCCCTCTCCCGTGGAGAGGGGGGAACTAGTCACTAGTTCTAACTCCTAGTCTAACGTCTGCTCCAGAACTAGAACTAGTGACTAGTTCCCCCCTCTCCACGGGAGAGGGGGGCTAGGGGGGTGAGGTCTGCGAGCGGCGAGCCGCGTCAAAGTCCGCATACCCTCAGAACCTACTCGTCAGCCCAAAGTGAATTTTGGAGCGACTAAGCGAAAAACCTGGCTGATTGAGAAAGCCCGAGCGGCCGAGCGAATAAGCGAACTGAAACAGCCCGGCCGGGGTGCGAAAGCTCAGGCCCGCGCCGAGGCCGCCCGGCGCGTCGCGGGTGCCGGTCAGGGGCTGGCCCCGGTCCTGGAGCAGCGGGGCGAAGGCTTGCAGCAGGGCCTGGTCGGCGAAGACGAACACGTAGCCCTCCGGCCCGGTGAACTGGCGCAGCTCGAGAGTGCCCACGCCGTAGGCATTGGTATAAAACTCGTTTTCGTTGAAGCCGCGCAGCGAGTTCAGCCCGCCCAGCCGAAACAGGTCGTTGAGGTAGAAGCGCGGATTAAGCAGCCCCTCGCCGTGCAAACGCAGCAGCAGCACGGTCTGCCGGCTCAGGGGCCGGTAGTATTCGACGCGCCCGCCGAAGCTGTACTGCGTCGAGCGCAGGGCCACGCGCCGGTAGAGCGAGTCGTTGAGGCCCGCGTTTTTGCGAATCACCTTGCTGCCCACCGCGCCCTGCACGCTCAGCAGCAGGCCCCGGTGCGGGAAATACGGGTCGTCGAGGCTGGCGCGGGCGTAGCCCAGGCCGTAGGCGCTGAACTCGGTGTCGAGATTGGCGGGCAGCGTCGTGCGTTGGCGCAAGAGGGTATCAAGCAGCCGCGAGCTGCGCTGCTCGATAAAAAAAGCGAGCCGCCCGGCCCGCGCCGTGGGGTAGCTCACTTCGAGGCGGGGGCGCAGGGTCAGAAATGCCTCGTTCTGACGGTACAGGTTGAACGTGGCCCCCACTTGCAGCGGCGTGCCGAAGAAGCTCGGGTGGAGGTAGCTCGCGTCGAGCAGCTGCGAAATCGCGTCCGTCTTGCGCCATTGCAGGCCGAGCTGCTTGCCGCCGCCGCGCAGGTTGCGCAGGGCCAGCGTCACGTCGCCGGTGAGCTGCACCCCGCCCGCGCCCGCCGCGTTGGGCAGCAGCCCGATGATGCCGTCGAACTGATTGGCCGGCCGCTCGTCGAGCAGCAAGTACACCCGCGCCCGGTGGCGGGCGAAGCGCACTTCCGGCTCGGCCCGCAGCCGCACGTAGGGCAGCTGCCGCAGCAAAGCCCCCGCCGCCGCCACCCGCTGCTGGCTGTACGGCTCGCCCGGCACGAGCTGCAGGTAGCGGGCCAGGAACTCCTTGCGGGTGCGCGAGCTGCCCACGATTTCGAGCGAGTCGAAGTAGATGGCCGGCCCGCGCCGCAGCACGACCCGCCCGGCGATGTCGCGCCCCCGCAGCCGCACCGAGTCCAGCCCGACCGTAGCGAACGGGTAGCCCTGGTTTTCGGCCTCGGTCAGGATGCGCTCCTGCAAGGCCGCCCACTCGGCGGGTCGCCACGGGGCCTGCCGGAAAAACTTCTCGCGGTAGCCGGCCCGCGTCAGCAGCCCGTCGCCGAGGTTGCCGTTGTGCAGATACGCCCAGCGAAACGCCTCGCCCACGTAGAGCCGCGCCCGCACCGTGTCGCGCCCCCAGCGCAGCGTGTCGGCCGAGGCCAGCAAGTACGCCTCGGCCTGCAGGGCCAGCACCAGCTCGCGCACTGCCCGCCGGGCGGCCAGCGAGTCGGGCACCGTCGTGGGCCGCCGCACCCGCCGCAGCCGCATTTCGTCGGCCGCCGACATATCAAATTTGAGGGTGCGGGCGCGGGCCGGCAGGCGCGTCGCCGGGCGGGCCGGCGCGGCGGTGGGAGCCGCTGGCGACGGCTGGAGTTTGCCCGCCGTGGTGGTGTCGGCCTTATTCCCAATGGGTACCTGCGCTTGCGCCCACGCGGTTTGCCCGCTGCTCAGCATCAGGCCCCAAAGCCAGGCAAAAATCAGGGCGCGGCAAGCTCTCATGAGTCGGGTGGGCAAACGCGCCGGCCGGGTTTTAATTTCAACCCGCCCGCTTTCGGGCGGTGCTGGTTTACCCAAACAATGCTGTTCGCTCAAATTTAACGTCCGCTTGGGCTTGAGCCGAAATGCCGGACCCCGGCGGGCGTGAGGAGCGCGTGGAGCCGCACGTCGGTCGGCTCCACGTCGCTGATTTCCAGCTCCGGCTCGTGCTGCTCCAGCAAGCTCAGCCCGATGAAGCGCGTGGCGGGCGGGCACTGGGCCAGGAAGCGGTCGTAGTAGCCGCCGCCGTAGCCCACGCGGTGGCCGCGGTGGTCGGCGGCCAGCAGCGGCACAAGCACCGCGTCGAGCTGCGCGGGCCTGACTTCGGCGGTCAGCGCGGCGCGCGGCTCCGCGATGCCCCAGTGGTTGATTAGCAGCTCGGTGGCTGGGGTCAGCTCGTAGTGCCGGAGCGCGCGGGTGCCGGGCTGCATCGCGGGGGCGGCCAGGCGCGGCAGGCGCTCGTCGGCCCACACGCGGTGGATGACGCGCCACGTATCCGGCTCGTGGCGGGCGGCGATGGGCAAAAACACGTGCAGCCAGTGCCAGGCGGCCACGTCGAAGTGCTCGAACAGGTGGGCGGTTAGAAGGCCGCTGCGGGCGGCGACTTCGGCCGCGCCCAGGGCCTGGCGCTCGGCGAGCGCGGCACGGCGCGAGGTGGCTTTGGTCGGCATAGCCAGCTAAACATCAACTGGGCACCAGAGTTGAAAATCCACGCTTAAATCTCAGCTCCTCATCGCTCATTCCCCCCACTCCCACTCCCTTAAAACATGCGAGAAAAACCCTTTTACGCCGAAACCGAGCAGCTCTTCGCCCACGTGCGCGACCACGCCTTCGAGCCGCTGGCCGCGCTCTGCGACGATGACTTCGGCATCGTGGACATCAACGCCGAGGGCGGCACACTCGTCGTGCGCGACCGCGCCGAGTGGGAAGCCTGGTTCCGTGGCCTCTTCGCCCAGCTCACCCAATTGCAGGCCCAAACCTGGTCGGAAATCACGCGCTACGAAGCCGTGCAGACCGCCGAGATGGGCTACTCCGTCGTCGATTTCGACCAGCTGCTGGTCACGCCCGACGGCAAGCGCTTGCGCTTCTCGGCCCTGAGCACCATCATCTGGAAGCGCGTCGGCGAGAGCTGGAAGGAAGCCCGCTACCACAGCTCGCTGCTGGGCGTGCGCGACGAGACGCCGGCGGCCAGCTGAGCCAGTCGCTGCCGCTGGCGAGCGGCGGAAAAGGAGCGGCGAAGCTTTGCGGTCGCCAAGGAGTACGCATTCATTTCCTGCGTCCTCGGGGTTACCAAACCGCAGCCGACGCATCAAGCGTCGGCTGCTGCGTTTTTAGGGCCGCCCCGTGCTTATGGAACCCGTCTTCGTGTCGCCCTGCCTGGTCTGCCGCCGCCGCGTTCGCTGGCACGGCCGGCCGGTGTTCAGCACCTGCTCGTGCGTGAATCACGGGCGTAGCGTCACCATCGCGGCGTTGGCGCTGGGCCTGAGCGCCGGCGCGCTGGGGCTGTGGTGGCGGCTGAGCCGGCGCGGGCGGTAGCCGCCGACGGGAGTATTCCCCTTCGTTTAAAATGCCTGGCGCAAACCTTCGCCAGCAAGCGCACCCGTAGGCCGACCCCGTGGGTCCTGGCCTGCTCAAAAGGAACGTCAGCAACAGGCTTGGCGAGAGGCAAAGCATTGTTTCGAAAGAAGCTTATCTTTTTAAGCTGATAGCTGGTTACTGCTTAGTAGATTCAGCCCGCTGCTTCTGCGTGCGCTGCTTCTGGATTGACTACGGCCTGGCCGAGACTCGCCAAAACAGGACGTAAGAATTGCTGGTGGTCAGCGCGGGGCCGTAGCCGTAGCCGCGCCGACGCGCTACAAGCAGCTCAGAGTCGCTGACTTTTTTTGTGTCGTTTTCTTCCCTCACTTCATTTCCCCACCCTTATGTCTCGTTTTCTACTGACTGATTTTTTGCTTGATTCGCTGAGCCGGCCGCTGCTGGCGGGCTGCCTGGGGCTGGCGCTGCTGGCCGGGCCGACGGCCGTGCGGGCGCACCGGGCCAGCGGCCCCAACCCAGCCGAGAGCCACCGTCTCCCAACCAGTCCGGCTGCCGCCGCCGACGTGGCCGTGTCGGGGCGCGTGACGGGGGCCGACGGGGCGGCCATTCCGGGCGCGACGGTGCTCGAACAGGGCACGACCAACGGCGTGGGCACCGACGCGCAAGGGCGCTTCACGCTGCGCGTGAAGCCGGGCGCGACGCTCGTCATCTCGGCCGTGGGCTTCACGAGCTAGCGGCTCGTGGTAGGCGAGCGCACCACGTTTGAGGTGCGGCTGGCGGCGAGCACCACCGATTTGGGCGACGTGACGGTCGTCGGCTCGCGGGGCCGGCCCCGCACCGACGTGGAGCGGCCCTCGCCGGTGGACGTGCTCAGCGCCAAGGAGCTGCAGGCGACCGGGCAGACTGATTTGGGCCAGCAGGCGCAGTTCAACTCGCCCTCGTTCAACTCGGCCAAAACCGGCGTGAATGGCGTGGCCAACTACGCCGACCCGGCCACGCTGCGGGGCCTCTCGCCCGACCAGGTGCTGGTGCTGGTGGATGGCAAGCGGCGGCACCAGTTTTCGGCCCTCAACCTGAACGTTACCGTCGGTTCGGGCACGGTCGTGACGGACCTGAACGCGATTCCGGCCCTGGCCATCGAGCGGCTCGAAGTGCTGCGCGACGGGGCCGCCGCCCAGTACGGCTCCGATGCCATCGCGGGCGTCATCAACCTGGGGCTGACCCGCAGCACCGGCGTGGCGAGTGCCCGGCTGCAATACGGGCTGACGCGGGAAGGCGACGGGGCGCAGTACCTGGCCGGGGCCAACTACGGCGTGAAGCTGGGCAAGGAACACCCCGGCTACCTGAACGTCACCTTGCAGTATCAGCGGCAGGAGCAGACCAACCGCAGCGACAACTACGTGGGCGGCATTTACAGCCCGTTCAGCGCCACGCCAGCCACCTTGCCCGCCACGCCCACGGCCGCGCAATTGGCCACCGAAAACCGGATTCGCAACGAGCGCGGCCGCTATCCGCAAGTGGGGCAGCCGTTTCGGGTGGGGGTGTATGGCAGCAACCAAGCCGACATCTACCAGGGCTTCTACAACTTTGGCTTGCCCGTGGGCGGCAGCGGCTGGTCGGTGTATTCGTTCGGCGGCTATTCGCGCAAGAACATTCTGGCCTACGGATTTTTTCGCAACGGGCAGCCCAACAACGTTAATTTCAGCCCCTTGTACCCCGACGGCTACCTGCCCGAGCTGCCCGGCCGCTCCGACGACTACTCGGCCGTGGTGGGCGTGGCCCGCAAGCTGCCCGGCGGCTGGAACCTGGATTTCAGCACCGGCTACGGCTACAACTACCTGGATTTGTTCGCCAACAAAACCGCCAATCCGTCGATGGGCGCGGCTTCGCCCACCAATTTTTACGTGGGCCGCAGCGCGTTCGGGCAGCGCACGAGCGAGGTGAACGTGTCGCGCAACTACGAGGGCCTGTTCGGCACCAAGTCGTTCAACCTGGCCCTGGGCACACAGTACCGCGTGGACCAGTTCATCCTGGAGCAGGGCAGTCCGGAATCGTACTTCGTGGGGCCGCTGGCGGAGCGAAAGGCCGCCGTGCCGGCCACGCCCACCACGCCCGCCGTGCCCGAGCGCACGGCCAAAGCCACTGGGTCGAGCGGCCGGCCGGGCATCGCGCCCGATGACGCAACCAACGTAAGCCGCCGCAACGTGGGCGTGTACGTGGACGTGGAAAGCGACGTAACCGAGCGGCTGCTCGTGCAAGCGGCGCTGCGTTACGAGGACTACTCCGACTTTGGCTCCAACGTGTCGGGCAAACTCGCCAGCCGCTTCAAGGTGACGGAGAACGTGTCGCTGCGCGGCTCGCTGAACCGGGGCTTCCGCGCCCCGTCGCTGCAACAAACCTTCAATAGCGTAACGACTTCGACGGTGCAGGCCGGCGAAATCGTGCAAACCAAGCAGCTGCGCAACAACGACGCCCGCCTCAAGCCCCTGGGCGTGGCCGATGCCAAGGCCGAAACGTCCTGGAACTACAGCCTGGGCGTGGCCGCCAAGGTGAGCGAGAACCTGCTCTTCACGCTCGACGCGTACCAGATTGACATCAGCGACCGCGTCATCAACAGCGAGCGGTTGGTCAAGGCTGACATCAAGGCGCTGCAAACCCCGGCGTTCGCTAACATCAATGAAATCCGGTTTTTTACCAATGCCATCGACACCCGCACCCGCGGCCTGGATTTGGTAACGACCTACAAAACGGAGTTTTCGGAGCGGAGCCGGCTCACGGCCAGCCTGGCTTTCACCATCAACGCGACCAACATCACGGCCACCGGAGCCACGCCGACGGAGCTGCAAGCTGGCACTACTGCCCGAGTTCTGCTGATTGACACGGTGAGCATCGGCCTGATTGAGCGCGCCCAGCCCCGGCAAAAGATATTGCTCTCGGCCACCTACACCATCGGCAAGTTCAGCATCACGCCCCGCGCGTCGTATTTCGGGGCCGTTACGGCTTTCGAGAAGCCGAACAACATCGCGGCGGTGGCGGCCACGCCCACCACGCCCGCCATCCCGGCCCGCTACGTGAAGCACATCAGCCAGGAGTTCAGCGGCAAAACGCTCTTCGACCTGGCTCTGGTTTACACGCCTGCCCGGGCGGTGGCCATCACGGTGGGGGCCAACAATTTCACCAACGTCTATCCCGACCGCGTGGATGCGAGTCGCTTCGCCAGCTATTCGAACGGCGAGATTCCGTACTCGCGCAACGTGGCCCAGTTCGGCTTTAACGGGGCGTATTATTACACCAACGTGGCGCTGACGTTTTGATTTTACTAAGACACGAGACGTTAGACATGAGACATGAGACGCTCGCCAAAGATGCTCGCCGAGAAAGTCTCATGTCTCATGTCTCATGTCTCATGTCTCATGTCTAACGTCTCGTGTCTTAGTAAAGTCAAAAAACAACCCCAACCATGCCCAACCTGCTGCTGCTACTCATCTGCCTGGGGCTGGGGGCGGGGCTGCGCTGGCGGCGGGTGCTGCCGGCCGAGGCGGCGGCGGTCCTCAATCAGCTGCTGATTAACGTGTTCATGCCGGCGCTCACGTTTCTGCATTTGGCCGAGGCCCGGCTCGACCAGCGGTTTCTGCTGCCGGTGCTGGCCCCGTGGCTGCTGTTTGGCGGCGGCTGGGTGTTTTTCACGGTCGTGGGGCGGCGGCTGGGATTTACCCGAACAACCATCGGCGCGCTTATTCTGACGGGCGGCATCAGCAGCACCTCGTTCGTGGGCTTCCCGATTTTCGAGCTGCTTTATGGAAAGTCGGGGCTGGAGCTGGGCATCATGATGAGTCAGGCCGGCTCGTTTCTGATTGGCGGCACGCTGGCCGTGGCCGTCGCTTCTTGGTACGGGGCGAGTGCGCCCTCCTGGCGCGGCATGGCGGGCAATGTGCTGCGGTTTCCGCCGTTTCTGGCTTTTGGGCTGGCGCTGGCGGCTAACGCGGTGGGTTACCGGCACCCGGCGCTGGTGCGCGACGTGCTCGAAAAGCTCAGCGCCCCGTTCGCCGTCGTGGCCCTGCTCGCGGTCGGCTTGCAGCTGAACCTGGGCGCGCTTCGGGCCGAGCGGCGGGCGTTGGGGCTGGGCCTGGGCTTTAAGCTGCTGCTGGCTCCGCTGCTCATCTACGGCCTCTACCACGGCCTGGCCCGGCAGCAGGGCCGCGTCGTGGACCTTTGCGTGCTGGGCGCGGCCATCGGCCCGATGAACACGGCCGCCGTCGTAGCCGCCCGCTACGGCCTGAACCCGCCGCTGGCCGCCCAAATGGTGGGCCTGGGCATTCCGCTCTCGCTGCCCGTGCTGGCGCTGCTGGGCTGGTGGCTGAGTTGATTCTAGAGCTTAGATGTCAGAGCCTAGATGTTAGAGCTTTGACAAAAATAAATCTGGCAGAAAGTCTAAGCGCTAAGGTCTAACATCCAAGCTCTCAACATGAAAAAGCTCTTTACCAACCTCACGTTCTGGGTGCTGACGGCCATCATCGCGGGGGCGCTGCTGGGCCACTTCGCCCCGGCCACGGCCGTGCGGATGGACGTGCTCGGCAAGGGCTTCATCAGCGTAGTCAAGGTGTTTATCAACCCGATAATTTTTTTGACCATCACGCTGGGCATCAGCAGCATGGGCGACCTCAAGAAGGTGGGGCGCATCGGCGGCAAGGCCCTGCTTTATTTTGAGGTGGTCACGACGCTCGCCCTGCTCATCGGCGTGGGCGTGGCCTACCTCATTCAGCCGGGTGCGGGCGTGGCGACGAGCCAGCTCAACGCGAATGGCAAGGCCGTGAGCGAGTTCACGAAGCGGGCGGGCGAGTTTTCGTGGCTGCACTTCCTGGCCGACAACTTCACGCTGCAAGTGCTGCTCGTTTCCATCGTGCTAGGCATAGTTTTGAGCCGCTACGCGGGCCGGCAGCCCATTGTCGTGCGGCTCGCCTGGGCCTCGAAATACGTGTTTCGGGGCCTGCACCTGGTGATGCTCTTCGCGCCCATCGGCGCGTTTGGCGGCATGGCATTCACCATCGGCAAGTACGGCATCGCCACGCTGCTGCCGCTGGCCAAGCTCATGCTCACGGTTTACACCACGATGGCGCTGTTTATTTTCGTCGTGCTGGGCGGCATTCTGCGCTCGTGCCGGGTGAGCATCCTGGCCTTTCTGGGCTATATCAAGGCTGAATTATTGATTGTGCTCGGCACCTCGTCCTCCGAAGCCGGCCTGCCGGGCCTCATGGAAAAGCTCGAACGCCTGGGTTGCGCCAAGCCCGTGGTGGGCCTGGTGGTGCCGGCCGGCTATTCGTTCAACCTCGACGGCACCACCATCTACCTCTCGCTGGCCACGCTCTTCCTGGCCCAGGTATTCCACGTCGAGCTGACCGGCGCGCAGATGCTGACCGTCATCGGCATTTTGATGGTAACCAGCAAGGGCGCGGCCGGCGTGACGGGCAGCGGCTTCGTGGTGCTGGCCAGCACGCTGGCCGCCATCAAAGTCATCCCGGTCGAGGGCCTGGCCCTGCTGCTGGGCGTGGACCGTTTCATGTCCGAAGCCCGCTCGCTGACCAACTTCATCGGTAACGGCGTGGCCACCATCTTCTTGGCTCACCACGAAAACGCGCTCGACCACGCGCAACTGGCCCGTGAGCTGGGCGGTGGCGGGGGCGGCCAGCCGCACCCTTCGCCGCTTGTAAACCCCCGTCCCTTAGCTTCCTCGCCGCCCGTAAACCCCATCCCCCTAGCCCCCTTCCCCGGTGGGGAAGGGGGAACTAGTTTCTAGTTCTAGCTTCTATTTCTGCGTTTAATTTAGAGCTATAACTAAAGCTAGTTCCCCCTTCCCCACCGGGGAAGGGGGCTAGGGGGATGGGGTTTACGGGCGGCGAGGAAGCTAAGGGACGGGGGTTTACAAGCGGCGAGGGAGCAAGGGGTCCACGGGCGGCGAGGGGGCAAGCCAGTGCGCAGTGACACGAGAAAAGCCACCTCCAGCCTTACAAAAAAATCCCCAATCCACGCGCCACACCCCGTCGCAACCCGCCCCAAACCAGCGCGCGCGCGCCAATCCGCCCACAATGTGGAAAACTTCTGGAAATTTTCCTTTGGCGAACAGGAAGAAACGGGTAATTTGCGGACTGTAATCAGCGCGGCCCCTCTCTGGGGGCCGTTTTTCACATAAAATCTCTCCGCTCCAACCCCAAAGCCCGAACTGTTATGCTCGTAATCAAACGCGATGGCCGCCGCGAGTCGGTCAAATTCGACAAGGTAACCGCCCGCATCGAGAAGCTCTGCTACGGGCTGAATCAGAATTTCGTCTCCCCGATTGAGGTCGCCAAAAAGGTCATCGACGGCATCTACGACGGCGTAACGACGGTGGAGCTCGATAACCTGGCCGCCGAAACGGCCGCCTCGCTCACCACCCGCCACCCCGACTACGCCATCCTGGCCGCGCGCATCGCCGTGAGCAACCTGCACAAGGTGACCTCGAAGTCGTTTTCGAGTACCATGAAGCGGCTCTACACCTACGAGGACCCCAAAAACGGCGACAACGCTTCGCTGCTGGCCAAGGACGTGTGGGAAATCATCCACAACAACGCCGCCACGTTCGACTCGGCCATCATCTACGACCGGGACTATAACTACGACTTTTTCGGCTTCAAAACCCTGGAGCGGAGCTACTTGCTGCGCCTGGATGGCAAAATCGTGGAGCGGCCCCAGCACATGCTCATGCGCGTGTCGGTGGGCATTCATAAGGAAGACATCGACTCGGCCATCAAAACCTATCATATGATGTCGGAGCGCTGGTTCACCCACGCCACGCCCACGCTCTTCAACGCCGGCACGCCGAAGCCGCAGATGTCCTCGTGCTTTCTGCTGACGATGAAGGACGACAGCATTGAGGGCATTTACAACACGCTGAAAGACTGCGCGCTGATTTCGCAGTCGGCGGGCGGCATCGGGCTGGCCGTGCACAACGTGCGGGCCACCGGCTCCTACATCAAGGGCACCAACGGCAACTCGAACGGGCTGGTGCCGATGCTCAAAGTGTTCAACGACACGGCCCGCTACGTGGACCAGGGCGGCGGCAAGCGCAAGGGCGCGTTCGCCATTTACCTCGAACCCTGGCACGCCGATGTGTTCGAATTCCTCGACCTGAAGAAAAACCACGGCAAGGAGGAAATGCGCGCCCGCGACCTGTTTTACGCCATGTGGACCCCCGATTTGTTCATGAAGCGGGTGGAAGCCAACGGCGACTGGACGCTCATGTGCCCCCACGAGTGCCCCGGCCTCGACACGACCTGGGGGCCGGAGTTCGAGAAGCTCTACACCAAGTACGAGCGCGAGGGCCGCGGCCGCCGCACCATCAAGGCCCAGGAGCTGTGGTTCCACATCCTGGAAAGCCAGACCGAAACCGGCACCCCGTACCTGCTCTTCAAGGACGCGGCCAACGGCAAGAGCAACCAGCAAAACCTGGGCACGATTAAGAGCAGTAACTTGTGCTGCATCGCCGCCGACCAACGCGTGCCGACCAACAAAGGGCTGCGCACGATTGGCGAGCTGTACGCCGAGGGCACCGAAAGCCTGGTGGTAGGCCGCGAGCGCATCGAAACCGCTTCGGAAATGTACTTGCCGCGCCCCAACGCCGAGATGGTGAACATCATCACCCGCGAAGGCTACACCCATAAAGTAACGCCCGACCACAAAGTGTGGGTGGAAAACACGGGCTGGAAAGAAGCCCAAGAACTGGTAGCCGGCGATAAAATCGCCACCCAGCAAATCGAAGGTTTGTGGGGTGACGGCGAGTTGGAGGACGAGGCGTTCCTGGCGGGTCTCATCGCGGGCGACGGCACGTTCAGCAAGCAGAACGTACACCTCGACATCTGGAACAATGCGCTGGCGCAACGCGCCGGGATTGAAGCGGCCGTGCATCGCGTAATCGAGAAATACGAAACGGAGTTTGACTACGCGCACCTGACCGGCAACGAGCACGCCGCCACGTATGCGCCGGCGCAACGGCCCACGTTCAAGCACTGCAAAACGGCCGACAACAGCACCAAGTATCGGCTCTCGTCGAGCATTCTGTTCCGCATTTTTGAGCGGTTGGGCTTCACCCGCGTCAGCAAGCTTCAGGTGCCTGTCTTCGTCTGGACGGGCACCAAGCGCACGGTGTCGCGCTACTTGGAAGGGCTTTACCTGGCCGATGGCACGGTGCAGGCCGGCGAAATCACCACCTGCTCGCTGGCTTCCACACAACGGTCGCTGCTGGCCGACGTGCAAATTCTGTGGGCCAACTTCGGCGTGAAATCCTCGCTCACGAAGATGCGCGACGAAGAAACCCGCCTCATGCCCAACGGCCAGGGCGGCCACGCGCTCTACACCTCGCAACCGCTGTATCGCCTGTTGCTGACTTCGGTTAAGGCTTGCCAGGTGGCCGAGCGGGCTACTCACCTGGGCGAGTACCGCGCCAACGCGACCTATTTGCACAACCTGCAAAAAGACGGCTACAAGCAGAAGCTCCACGCCACGTTCGAGCGCCTGGACGTGCTGCCCCGCGAAGATGCGTATTGCCTCATCGTGGATTCGGCCGAGCATTCGTGGACGGTGAACGGGTTGATTACCAAGAATACCGAAATTCTGGAGTACACGGATAAAGACGAAATTGCCGTCTGCAACCTGGCTTCGCTGGCCTTGCCGCGCTATTTGACCGAGGACAAGCAGGGCAACCTGTTTTTCGACCACGACAAGCTCTACGAGGTAACGTATCAGGCCACGCTCAACCTGAACAAGGTGATTGACGTGAACTACTACCCGGTGCCCGAAACCGAGCGCTCGAACTTCCGCCACCGGCCCATCGGGCTGGGCGTGCAGGGGCTGGCCGATGCGTTCATCGCGTTGCGGATGCCCTTCGAGAGCGACGAGGCCAAGGGCCTGAACGTGGACATCTTCGAGACGATTTATTTCGCCGCCATGACGGCCTCGAAGGACCTCGCCGTGAAGGAAGGGGCCTACGAAACCTTCGCCGGCTCGCCGCTGAGCCAGGGCAAGTTTCAGTTCGACCTCTGGGGCGTGCAGCCGCAGTCGGGCCGCTGGGACTGGGAAACGCTGCGCGCCGAAGTGGTGCAGCACGGCGTGCGCAACTCGCTGCTGGTGGCCCCCATGCCCACGGCCAGCACCGCCCAGATTCTGGGTAACAACGAGTCGTTCGAGCCTTACACGTCGAACATTTACGTGCGCCGGGTGCTGAGCGGCGAGTTCATGGTCGTGAACAAGCACCTGCTCAAGGACCTGGTGAAGCTCGGCCTCTGGAACGAGCAGATGAAGCAGGACATCATCGCCGCCAACGGCTCGGTGCAGGGTATTCAGCGGGTGCCCCAGCACATCAAGGACCTGTATAAGACGGTCTGGGAAATCTCGCAGCGCACCATCATCGACATGGCCGCCGACCGGGGCGCGTACATCTGCCAGAGCCAGAGCCTGAACCTGCACGTGCAGAACGTGAATTTCGGCAAGCTCACCAGCATGCACTTCCACTCCTGGAAGCGCGGCCTCAAAACGGGCATGTACTACCTGCGCACCAAAGCCGCCGCCGATGCCATCAAGTTCACGGTCGAAAAGCAAGCCGCCGAAACCCTGGAGCCGATGTACGCCAAAGTCGAGCAAAACCAGAGCGACATGAGCTGCTCGCTCGATAACCCGGACGGCTGCGAGGTGTGCGGGTCGTAGGCATTCAACTAGAGCAGGTGGTATGGAAAAGGGCTTCTCTGTAAGGAGAAGCCCTTTTCCATACCACCTGCTCTAGTTGAATGAATATCTTTTTAACTGCTAACGTGCCTTAAAGTGTGTCAAGCCAGTCGTTTTCAAATCAGCACAGGTCACAGTCAGAACAGGTAGGTCAAGATTGTAAACGTTCTCGAAATGAGTCATCACTAGGTCTAGATTAGCGAGAGCGGTCAGCAGGTGTTTTTCATTTGTAAGAAATGCTTTTCTTCTTACATCATAATTTCCCCTGTCGTCACCTTCACTGCATAGATAACGCGAACGACGGGACAATGCTGATAGGTCTTCATACGCGTAATATTCGTCCTCTGGCCAAGCGTGTCTAGCTGCTCTATTAAATGGATTAAGTGCCAAATCCCGCTTGCTATGTGTCTGATAATGTTGATGCTCTTTATCGGAAAGATAAGCGTTGGCTAAATGCACCGCGATGTAAAAGCAAATTGTTACTTGCCAGTCCCACTGCTCCGGAAGAGAATGATTCGTGTGTTCCAAAAAAGCCAAATTGCTTTTGGCTTGGGAAAGATGAGCGCCGAAAGATGGCATCTATGCTTCGGCAAAAGGCTCAAATACATGATAATGCGAGGGTACAGACAACTCGTCCGCCATCTCAACAATCATGGATGATACATGGAAGCCGTGGGACGCATATTGAGCGTTAATTTTAGCTTGAGCACGTAGTAAGGTGCGTTTTGCGGCCTTATCGTCGTTTTGAATTTCTGCCCAGAAATGAACTTTTGAGTCGGAGAAATCAACAGCCAATACAGCTGGTAAGCTCTGTTGAGTTTGTACTTCCACCAAATAGTTAACTAAAAGTTCTCGTATAAAAAACCAAGTTGTGTTGCTGCGCTGAGTAGCAAACATGGCATGGTAATTCTTGTCTTTTAAGTTTTGATACCGCTTCTCAGTGGCAGCAGAAGCCGTGTTAGTCGTAATCAACATTTCATCCGTGTGGAGTTGGTGCATCAGTTGTTCACGTATCTCCTCAAAAAAAGCTTGCGTTTCCTGTGGGCTCATGCTGGCCAGCGTAGGCAGAGCTTGCGGAGCGAGAGGCTGCATATAGAACGGGCAAAAGCGGTTAATACTGAGACGTAAAGACGATTGCTATACGCGGAAAGTCCGCGAATGTACGTCAATAAAATCTTCTTGGACGAGCAAGTGGGTACAAAATGTGCGGAATGTTTCATTAAGGTTCGGCGTTCTAACGAGCAAAAGTTGCCCATCTCTACCGCTTTGCTAGATATTAACTTGTTTCAAGCCCAATGCAACCGCATCCCACCCTCCCCACCCTCGCCTTCGACCTGACCCGCAACGGCCGGCCCACGGTGAGCG
>Ga0209511_1000485_pt1 | contig 40750 bp, 40 predicted proteins | sample SSSSmetaG_FD_184141 | JGI IMG/M metagenome (GOLD analysis project Ga0209511, IMG submission 184141) | Glacier valley bacterial and archeal communities from Borup Fiord, Nunavut, Canada, to study Microbial Dark Matter (Phase II) - ​SSSS... | ecosystem: Environmental > Aquatic > Freshwater > Ice >... | reverse complement strand
GGCGAAGAAATATTTTTCATCCGGATATTGAAGCGAAACTTTATCGATGTTCCAGCTCCCGTTTCTTTCGGAAGAAAAATAGAGGTATTTACCGTCCGGAGACCAGCGGATCATGCGTTCCTGTCCAGCTGTAGTGGTTATGCGTTTCGTACGGGAATCATCGGCACCGGATACAAAAAGTTCGCCGCGGTTGATGAAGGCGATTTCTTTACCATTCGGGCTGACTTCAAACTCACTCACACTGTTTATGGGCAAGTTCTGAACGGCTTGATATCCTGCATCATCGGTCATTTCCAAATCCATTTTCTGAGGTTCACTGCCTTCTTTTAAGGTATACAGGCTCCCTTTCCAGACAAAAGCCAGTGTCCCATTTTCAGATGCACTCAAACTGCGCACCGGATAATCCTTGAAATGGGTCAGCTGAATTTCAGATTTATCGGTCAGATTGAGTTTGTAAACATTTTGCGTGCTGTCTTTTTCATTCAGATAATAAAAGATTTGGTCGTTTTTTCCGTCAAATATCGGTTCACGGTCTTCTCCCTTAAAATTTGTGATCTGAGTGTATTGACCGGATGCAAGATCGAATGTCCAGAGATCACGGGTAACGGCAGACTGATGATGTTTGCGAAAATTGTCCTCATAACCTTTTTTATCCTGAAATACAATCTGAGTTCCAGATGCATTGTAGCGGGCGAAGTCGGCTCCGGCAGCGGAAATCAAAAGCGGTCTGCCTCCGTTTAACGGTACAGCATAGATATTAAGAAAATAGCCCGGTCCCGGAAAGCGAACACTGGAAGCCGGAGCCTCGTGCCCACTCCCGTAAAGAACTTTTGTACCGTCTTTCGTAAAATCGTAGGGATAATCGTTGGCACTGTTGTAGGTTAGCTGTATTGGAATACCACCACCGGAAGACATGACATAGACGTCAAAATTACCGGATCGATCACTGGCAAAAGCGATTGTTTTGCCATCCGGACTCCAGACCGGTCTGGTGTTGTAATCTTTGCCATTGGTTAAAGGTGTAGCAACACCCCCATCCAGATTGACTCTGTACAAATTACCCATATAACCGAATACCACGGTTTTACCATTTGGAGAAATGGCAGGTGTTCCCACCCACTTCGCAGAATATCCAGCGGATAAGGTTCCCGACAACAACCCCATCATCAATGTAAATAAATACCTTTTCATGAAAAATTAAATTTGATCGTCAATTAATAAAATCTTATTGGGTGCTAAAGGTAATAAAATAATGAAAATAAAGGCCTTTTTCAGGTATAACTGAGCATATCCTTAGGTTTAGAATTCACATCAAAAGACGTTATCAGTTTGCTCTGGATGCTAGGACTTCAAAAAAAAACGTCCTTAAATTTTATCAGTTTTGCCAAAAAAATCACTAGTTTCATAAAATATTTTCGCTCCTCAATTGTCCTCCATACTATAGCGCTATCTCAAATAAAAATGTATCAAAAAACGACATGAAAACAATGAACATACAAAACCATAGAATGAAAGGAATTCAACATTGAAAACATACAGCATTGAAGTGAAGAACTTCACTAAAAAATTCGGAGATTTTACGGCCGTGGACAACATCTCATTTGATGTGGAACAGGGCACGATCTTTGCCTTTTTGGGGCCTAACGGAGCCGGTAAAAGCACAACAATCAACACCCTTTGTACCATCAACGAAAAAACAGAAGGGGAATTAAAAATCAACGGAAACGATGTTTCCCTGCGAAAAGACAAGGTGAGAAGTGACATCGGCATCGTTTTTCAGGAATCGACGCTGGATGGAAAACTGACTGTGGAAGAAAACCTGAAACTGCATTGCGATTTCTACAATGTGCCAAAATCAGAAGTGAAAGAGCGGATTGACTTTGTACTCGATCTGGTGGATCTCAGGAGCAGAAAAAATTCGCAGGTTGACGGCCTTTCGGGAGGAATGAAAAGAAGGGCCGAAATAGCCCGTGGGTTGGTGCATTTCCCGAAAGTTCTTTTTCTGGACGAACCCACCACCGGTCTGGATCCTCAAACACGGGCAAACGTGTGGGATTATATCCATAAGCTCCAGAAACAAAAGAACATCACCATTTTTCTGACCACCCACTACATGGACGAAGCGGAAATCTGCCATCAGGTAGCCATCATCGATGGAGGCAAAATTGTGGCGCACGACACGCCCGCCAACCTGAAAAAGAGATATACCAGCACCACCATGAAGCTAAAAACGAGTGATGCCGATCGTCTAAAAGGCTACCTCACGGAACGATCCATCAAACACAGCGGAGAAAACGACCTTGTGACCATTTTCGCCACCAGCACAGCAGATGTGTTGGAAATTACTACAACTTTCAGAGAATCGATAGAAGATATAGAAATCAACAAAGGCACCCTGAACGACGTGTTTATTGCCATAACAGGAAAGGAAATCAGAGAATGATACGACCCATTAAAGCCCTGCTTTTAAGAAATCTGCTTAAACTGCAAAGAGACCGAATGAGGTTGTTCATGAATCTTTTCATGTCGGGTTTGTTTCTTTTTATATTTTCCTTTATCATGAAATCCTCGGCACCGGGACTGGATCATCCGATGAATTACCTGATTTCCGGTATCATTATCATGACGGTTTTCCAATCGGCACTCAGCAATTCCATGAACATTCTGGAGGATATTTCTTCGGGGTTTATGAAGGAAATTCTGGTTGCTCCCATTTCCCGTTGGCAAATTGCCATCGGACATGTGCTTTCGGCCATGGTGGTATCCGTCATACAGGGTTTAATCATTGTGATTATCGGCTTATTTATGGGGCTCAGCATTGATTTGGTTACAGGCATTGCCATGGTTGGACTGATGTTTCTAGTCGGTATGACTTTCAGTGCGCTTGGTCTTTACTTAGCTACCTTGTCAAAAGAATCCAGCAATTTTCAATTGTTGATTACGATTATTTCGTTTCCACTAACCTTTTTGTCGGGAGCGTATATTCCAACTATGGCATTGCCGAATCTTTTGCTTCCCATTGTCTATTTAAACCCGCTTACCTACACTACAGCTGCTTTCCGGTACATCACCCTGCATATGGAAGGTATGTCAACAGCAGCATTAATTAAGGCGGGCGTGGTTTTTGATATCAACGGGTTTCTAATTACCCCATTGTTTAGTTTGCTGTTTATTGCCGTCCTTTGTGTCCTGTTTTTTGTTTTGTGTGTGAATCGTTTCAATTCAGCCGATTTCTCCAGGGTAAAGACTTTCAGACATAGGCATTGATTGATCTAATTATTAAAACTAAAAAAAATGAAAAAAATAAAATTTTGTAAATCCCGTATGTGGAAAATCCTATTGGTCCGTTTGATTGTCGTGTTGGGATTCAGCGCGGTTGTATTATTACTCTGGAATCTTTTAATACCCGATATTTTCGGGTTGAATATCATCAATTTCTGGCAGGCTGCAGGATTGTTCATTTTATCACGTATATTGTTCAGTTCCTTATGGGGCGGTGGCAGACATCCTCATCACCGAATGCACGGTTTTCACGGTGACAATCCCATGCATGAAAAATGGATGAAAATGTCGGAGGAAGAGCGCAAGGACTTTATCAATAAAAAACGGAAATTCTTCCAGGGCGCTCCCTTTGACAGAGGCTATTTCTTTGGCCACGATCATGAACGAGAATGTTGCAATGAAAAATCTGAAAACGATAGAAAATAAAGATAATCGGCACGATACAGGCAAACTGATTAAGGAGCTTCAGCCTCAGCTGAAAGCATTCGTCAATAAGCACATTGATAATGCATCGGATGTCGATGATGTGCTACAGGATGTTTTTTATCAGTTTGTCAAAACGGTTGAGAATACCCTCAACCCCATTGAGCATGTCTCTGCCTGGCTATATAAAGTAGCACGCAATACCATTATCAATAAGGGGAAGAAAAAACGGGAAGAAGAATGGCCTGCCTTTCAGGGTGAAGACGACGATGAAAATTTACTACAGGATTTTTCGGAGATGCTGTTTAACAACGAGACTTCACCTTCGCCTGAAATGGAGTATCTGCGTTCACTTGTTTGGATAGAGCTTGAAAATGCGCTTTCAGAATTGCCGGTGGAGCAACGGGAAGTTTTTGAACTGACTGAACTGGACGGCATTCCTGTAAAGGAAATAGCGATAACAACAGGCGTTCCGGTCAATACCCTGCTATCGCGAAAACATTACGCCGTTTTGCACTTGCGAAAAAGATTATTTGATTTACGCGACGAAATTCTGTATTCGTAACTTATATTTGTTCCAAATCAAGTTCTTACATTAAACTTTTAAAAATATGTCAGTCATTATGGAATTTGCCATCTTCCCCATGGATAAAGGGGAACATGTGAGCCAATACGTTAAGAAAGTTGTTGAAATGATAGATGCTTTGCCGTGTCACAATCAGCTTACACCAATGGGTACGATCGTAGAATGTGACACCATGGATGAGTGTTTGAGTGTCATTTCTAAAGCCAATGCTATTTTGGAACATGATGCCGAACGCATCTATTGTACTGCAACATTTGATAATAAGCAGGGCAAAAAAAATCAAATGGAACACAAGGTTCAAGCTATCAGAAACTGATAACTTCTCGACTCAACACAAAAAATATGACAGAATTCTGGGAATCTGCCTTTAAAGAAAAACAGACCATGTGGGGATTTGAACCTGCTGATGTTGCGGTGGCAACCATGGAATTCTTTTGTCAGAATGGACTTAAAAAGATTCTGATACCTGGTTTTGGTTATGGCAGAAATGCTATGATTTTCAAGGAGAATGAATTTGACGTGACTGGTATTGAGATTTCTGAAACGGCTATTGATTTAGCCAGAAAGCACTATGGTGAAGGGATAAAAGTCTATCATGGTTCTGTAACTGATATGCCCTTTGACCAGGAATTGTACGATGGGATTTTTTGCTATGCATTGATTCATTTATTGAATAGAAGTGAGCGGGCTAAGCTGATAAAAGATTGTTACAACCAGCTTGCACCCGATGGATACATGGTATTTGTAGCAATTTCAAAGAACGCATCTTCTTATGGAACGGGCAAAGAAATAAGCAAAGACCGGTTTGAAACCTTGCATGGCGTCAAACTGTTCTTTTACGATTGGGATTCGATCAATAAAGAGTTTGGCAATTATGGATTGTTGGAGGCAAAGCAGATAAATGAACCGGTGAAGGATGTAGAAGGAAAATTACAAATGAGGCTTTGGCTGATAACGTGTAGAAAAGCATCCTATTAGGATAAACTTTATTAAGAAGATGCAGTTCGAAGACAATTCTTGGGTGAGGTCATTGATATTTTTACCACCCATCTGGCAAGATTATTTGTAGAATGTAATTCTCCAACATTTGGCTTTCACAAGCAATCTACTATTTTTGAGTACTAAAATCTCTAAATATGGAAACAACGATCTGTCCCAATGAATTTTTGCTTGATTTTTCCTGGTTGTGGTTTATTGTGTCTGTGTTGATCTCCTACGGAGTGGGTGCCATGTGGTACACGTTTCTTTTTGGAAAGAAATGGATCAAGGCCTTGAAATACGAATGTAAATGCGGGGCCAGACTGGTCTGCATCGCCTACGCAGGTTGGACCAAATCCATGCTGAACTTCCAGGTAGCCGAATGGAAACGGTATGTCACTCTGGTCATGATCGATGTGGGCTATTTCGTGGTGGTTTCGGCTGTATTCATCCTTTTCGCTTCACTTTGATGGCCCAGGAATAAAGTTTACATACGAGACTTCATCCATCATGAATGCAATCTCGTACAATAGCTTAAAAGCAAAAATGATTCTATTAAATTCTGGTAAGAAAAGTCATTAGAAAAAAGTAAAGTAACAAACCAATCGGAATCCCTCCACAAATGGCAGAATAGATAGATAATAGAGAATTCTTCCAAATTGAAAATACAAGCGCTTGAATCGCGGTAATAATTATTGAAATCAGGATAATAAACAAAGCCATATTTAAAATTTCGCCCCATTCTGGCATCTTTTGCAACGCTTTACCTCCTTCATCCAAGAAAAACAAAAGGGTACCAACTAGTACGGATACCAGTAAGTATTTCCAATAATTACTTAGAAATTTTGTCCTAAAAATCGTTGTATTTTTCATAGGTTGAATTATCACATGAATACTTAGTTTTTACGCAATAAATAAATAACGAAATAAGTCAAGAAAAAGTATTTTTTTTTGACTTATAATTACTCCTTAATCCCTTCCATCAAAATTATTTTGCCCAAATGTGCCTTAGCTGGTTCAGGAAAATCCATTTCTGGAATTTATATAATCAAACTATTATTATATGGTGATTTTTGTTTAATTTTGAAACATCTTAAAAATTTATTTATGATGTTATTTCTAATACATATAATCATTAATACAATGAATAGATTTCTAATTATTTCTTTTTTATTTTACGGAACCTTCCTCTTTGCACAACAAGACTCTACAACTTCGCTCACAAAATACTTTGATGACAAAGCCTGGCAAAGGAATAAAGCCATTAAGACAGACCTATCTGAAATGCTCCTTGGAAATCTTTCGTTCATACTGGATCAGGAAATCGGTGAAGGCTTTGGTCTTGAAGCAGGTATCGGATTAGTGAACAGTCCATTAATGAAACCGATAATGACACCCTTGTCAATTGAATCTTTGGAATACAACAAAAATCTAAAAATGGGTTATAGCTTCCTATTGGAACCAAAAAGGTGCTATTTTGGTTTGTATTCCTTGTATTTTGGTGTTCCACTTAATTTTTATCTTTACCCGGGACAGGCAACATATTTTAAGGTCTGCGGTGTTTTGGGAAAACAAAGCGTTTACTGCAATAAGCTCATTTTAGATATAAGTGCCGGTATTGGACTTGGTTTTGAGCATTCCATAGATGGAAAAAGTTATATCTACAATCCGTCATTTCTAATTCCGTACAAAATGAAGCCGCATTCGAATATAACGTATAAACTCAGTGTCAAAGTTGGTTATAAATTATGAATCCAAAATCATGAATCTAAAAAAAATCCTAATTCCCGTTTTCATATTTCTGATTTCTTCTGAGAAAATGGTCGCTCAGAGTGAGGTAAGATGGTTGAACGAAAAGAAACCGGTTACGACCGGACTACCATCCGATTTTAAAACACTTAAATCAGATGAAAATCACCTATACTATGTATTATATCCGGTGGATAAGTCCATTAATACTGACGCAAACCTGATTGACTTCCTATACGGAGTTAAAGCATTGGAGTTGCATAAATTCGACTTTAAAAGTCAAATGGATACTGCATTAATTTACAAGCCAGATAACAGAACTTTTGTCCAGATAATAGAAGTAAATAACATCTATCACATTATTTCCTATTTTAAGAATAAAACTCAAAAGAAGATTTTTATTTTCGATGAAACTATAAATTTGGAAAATCTTCAGTTGAAAAATGACACTAAATTACTTAGTGAAATAGATTATGCTGAAGAAGACGCCAACAATGTGTATAATTTTTCACTGACTATAAGCAAAGAAAACAATCAGTTTTTATTTCTCTACAGCTACATACTTCAAGGAGGACATTGTTGTCGATTTGAAGTTTATGACAATCTTTTGAAACAGGTATGGACAAAGAAAAGCAATTTTGCAAGTGCAGGGTCAGATGTTTATTTCGAAAGTAACTACGTCTTGGATCTGGAAGGGAACATTTATGCCGTTCAGAGAAGCTTTGATAACCTAAGTAATTCAGAAAAGTCTTATTTAGTATTTTATTCTAAGAACGGCGCTCTGCCAAAAAATAGGACACTGGAAATGAAATTGGGTAATCAATTACTGGATCAAAAACTTTCGGTGAATAAAAACAATGAATTAATTTGTACAGGGCTGTTCGCAAAGGTCAATGAAACGAGTGCTATAGGTGCTTTTTCATTTGTTTTCACAAGTAAATTGGAAAAGATCAAGTCGAATAATTTCAGTTCAATTGATCGAATACCCAATATCAAAGGGCTTGATGATGAAACAAAGAAAGTATTGAACAACAAAATTATTTTAAAAGGCAAAACAGAAAATACGTATCAATATGATCTCAAAAATATTCATTATAGAAAAGATGGTGGCTTTGATCTGGTTGTGGAGAAATATATAAGTTTCAAAACATTAGGACATTCATCATCTTTAAACGGTTTTGGTTCAAATTCGGAAATCTATTATTACATTTATGATGATATTATTGTATTAAACTGTGATTCAAATGGTTTATTTAGACGCGTACAATGCGTACCCAAATATCAGTATCTGGTTAATAATCAAAAATATTTGGGTAGTTACCTGTTGAATTATGGAGAAAATGACGAAATGAATTTTATATTCAATTTGCCGGATACTTCCCCAAAAAATCTATTCTCTAAACTAAATAAAGATTCCAGATCAGTGATATTTACTCTCAATCCTGATGGCCAGGGTTCTATTCAGGAGTTGTTTAATGACCATGAATGTTCCAATTCATTCCTGCCGCTCATATCAACGAATGCAGGAGATAACCATGCCATTCTATTCAAATGCAACAAACCTTTTTCAAAGGGAAATATTGCATTTAAAAAATACAGAATCGTTATTGGAGAATTAGACATAAAATAAAATGGGGATTTTACATTTTATTTTAACAGAGAACGACTTTCTCCTAATTGTAATTTGCTATTTTAGTGGAAAATATTAAATAAAAATCCCCAGCCCACATGCAAACCATCAAAGCCGTCATTTTCGATCTCGACGGCACCATCGCAAACACGATACCACTATGTATTCAATCATTTAGAAAAGCAATTGAACCCCTGATAAACCGCCCACTTTCGGATGCAGAAATAATTGCCACTTTTGGCCCCTCAGAAGAGGGGACCATCCAGGCATTAGCTCCCGAACACTTCGATCAGGGAATATCAGAATATTTTCGCATCTATGAGGCTTTGCACGACATGTGCCCTACCCCATTCGAGGGCATTGTGGAGTTACTGACAGCACTTCAGAACAAACAGGTTCGGATAGCCATGGTAACAGGTAAAGGGAAATATTGTACAGATCTGACATTACAAAAATTTGGGATTTCACATTTTTTTGAGATCATTGAGACTGGACAGCCAAGTGGTCCAAATAAAGTGGAAGGGATTCAGAATGTGGTGGATTACTTTGAGAATATTGCAAAAAATGAAATGGTATATATTGGTGATACTCCAGGCGATATTGACGCCAGCAAACAGGTTGGCATTTCTGTTTTAGCGGCTGCATGGGCTGATACTGCAGAATCTCAAAAGCTGAAAGAGTTAAAACCGGATGGACTATTTTATCGGATTGAAGATATGAAAGAGTGGCTAATTAAAAGATTTAGAAAAAACATAGAACTCTGATTTAACTGAATTTTAGTATATTGCATGAAAATTATTGTATAAAATACAAAACAATAGTTTTAGAGTTGAAACACTTTTTTTGTAGTCATTTATAAAAAGGTCTTGCTATTTGATTCTATTTACTGGAATATTATCTTTGCTACAATAATTACAGGTCCCAAATGAGAAAGTACGATATCCTTGTTGTTGATGATACCCCTAGTTCCGTTTCCTTGCTTTCCATTATCTTGTCTAAGAACATTGAATGTGAATTGAGCGTGGCTTTTGATGGAGTATCTGCGATCAAACACGCTCGGGAAAAAAATCCGAATCTAATATTGATGGATTGGCAAATGCCAGGAATTGACGGAATCCGGTCGGTAGAGATTTTGCAGGAGGACCCGGCAACTGCTCACATTCCAATAATAATGATCACTTGTTTCTCAGAAAAAAAAGATCTGGAAATAGCATTCAATGCCGGAGTCGTTGATTATATCACCAAGCCCTTTGTCGCCATTGAACTATTGGCCAGGGTGCGTGCTTCACTCAAAAGTTACGATAACTATCAGCAAATGATTGAGTCTCAGAAGCAGGAAGTGAAAGCTCTCTCCATTAAAAATCTTCAAAATGAGGAGTTTCGTCAGAAATATGTGGATGAGCTAAAAAATATAAAGTCGGTTGCCCAAAATGAAACTGAATCCATCGTTCCGTTGATAGATCAAATTATCAAGGATATGAATGCTGATTTTGCTTCCAATTTCTGGTTTCAGATTGAAAACAGAGTCAGAGAAAGTGATCCCGTCTTCTTTAAACATCTGGGTGAAAGGCATTCAAACCTGACTCCTGCCGAGCATAGACTTTGCTATTTTCTCCGATTGAATCTATCCACCAAGGAAATTGCAAAGATCATTTTTCAATCGTACGATAGCGTACGAATTGCCAGGACACGTCTTCGAAAAAAACTGCAGATTAACAGTGAAATGACTTTAGTTGCCTACCTGAATTCTTTTTGATTTCCGTATTATATCCTTTTTGTATCCCTGATTATTTTTTTTCATTTCCTTATCACACCCTTTAATTAAGTTAGTGCTATACTAATTGAATGTAATTTTGATGTTGTAGAGCAGCAAGAATTACTAGATACGCTTTGTATCCAGTCATTCAGCAACGTTCTTTCAAATCGTCAAAATTAGTTTCAGTAGTATATTTCCGTTTTGAAAAATTTGCTAACCATAAATAAGTTCTCTTTTCTTGTGATAGTACTGTTACTAACAGTATTTTACGCGCAAGCACAGACTTATTATCTAACATCTTCTGGAGCTGGAAGCGCACAATCGCTCAGTAGCTGGAAATCAAATGAGAATGGAACTGGAACATCTCCCGGCAGTTTTGCAATAGCAAACAGTATCTTTATCATTCCTGCAGGTATAAACGGCATTGTTTCGGGAAATTGGACATTTAACGGGAACAATCGAAATATGACCCTGACTATTTATGGGACATTGACGTTGAACGATGGTTGTATCTTTACACAAAATCAGCGTAATCCAGGCAAGACAATCACAAATGTTTTCGGGAGCATTATTTTTTTGGATTCCAGTATAAATCAATGGGTTGGTTTTTTATTTAAAGGTGATATAGCAAACAATTTATTTATTCTAAAACCCGGTGCAATCTTAAAGACTGTAAACTCTGCAGGTATAATCGGTACAACAACACAGTCCATAAGTTCGACTTCTCTAAATCCTACTTTTGACCCTGCAGCCAATTACGAATTTAACGGCACAAGCAGCCAAATCATGACAGGATTGCCCACCACTGTGAACAACCTTATTGTAAGTGGTTCAGGTATAAAAACTCCTACTCCATTAATTAACATTACCGGTACACTGACCCTCGAAGCTGGACCATCATTGACTTTTGGTTCTGCTTCCACTATCTCTACAGGCACCAGCGGAAAAATACTCCTCAAATCGGGCGCCAGCTACCTGAACCTGGGTATCAGTACACCCAAGCTTGAAATGCAGCGCAATCTGACTGGCACAAAAGGATGGCGTATGATTTCGTCTCCGATTGGCAGCAACTTTTCAGATTTGTTCAAATCACCCTTAGTAACACAGGGCTTTTCTGGTTCAAACAATCCTTCTTTACAACCCAACCTGATATGGTGGAACGAAACCGATAACGGCACCACCCTTCAAAGCTGGAGGCAACCTTCTATTTTTACCGAAAACACGGTTCCTGGACGTGGATATTTCCACTATATTTTCAATGGTGCAGGCAAGCTAAATGCAGACGGTACCCCTACTGGACAGAATTATACAGATTTACTTCCAGTCACGATGTCAGTCACTGGCGTTGATAATTTTAACAATGTCGGTAGCTTCAACTATAACCTGACTTATTCTGCCCGCGACTCATCCACACAGACAGCTACCCCAACCGATAAAACCTTTGAAGACATCACCTCCCTGGATCAAGGTTGGAATCTGATTGGCAACCCTACAGCAAGCACCTTGAACTGGGATGCCACAGGCACGGTCTGGACAAAAGCAAATGTGGACAATACCATTTACATCTGGGATCCATCTGCACTGGGTGGCAATGGTGATTATCTGACATGGAACGGCACTACAGGAACATTGGGCAATGGGAGAATTGCGCCATTCCAGGCATTCTGGGTTCATGCCACAGCAAATACCACGCTCAGTTTTACCAAGGATGCAAAAACGGAAATAACCGGAAACTTCCTCAGAAGTGCCTCATCGAATAATGAAATAACCATTCCAATGGTACTCACAGCGGATAAAATGAAGACCACGTCATTTATATCGCTCAACACAGATGGCATTACAGGACCTGACAGATTGGATGCATACCGGCTGGAACCAATGAGCAATAGCTGGCTCGATCTGTTCACACTTAGTTCTTACAATCACGTAAGCCCATTGGTGATCAACAATCTGCCGGTAATCAATGAAGAAATAGTCAATATTCCTTTATATGTGGATGGAAAAAAAGAAGGCATCGATATCGATGACAGCTATACATTGGAATGGGAACTGCCAGCAAACTGGCCTTTAGACTGGAACATCAGCTTACAGGACCATCAAACATCGAAAGCCATTTCAATGACTGAAAACGATCGTTATACCTTTATATATACGTCTCCTACCACCGGTTCAGTGACAAATCATTCACTCAACATACCCAGGCAGATGGTATCAGGTATTTCTATTAAAAGCTTAACCAGGAGTAGCAATAACCTGCCACCTTTTACTATCACAATTGCAAAAGGCAAAAATGTGGGGTATTTGGCACCGAAGCCTCACCTCTTGTCCAATTACCCAAATCCATTCAATACAAATACAACCATTCGATTCAGTTTGCCAACGATATCAAAAGTCCGCATCGGGATATACGACTTACGCGGACAATTGGTTGCAATACCTGCCAATGATGAGTATCCGGCTGGAATTACCGAAATCAAATGGCAACCTGAAACTAAATCGCCCGGCGTATATCTGATTCGATTTGAAAGTAATGAAACCGTAGAAGTCCTTAAAGCGATCAGGACAGATCAATAAAAATGAGCAAACAAATGAGAATTCATCCATACATATTCATCCTGCTTTTTGTCATACAGCCTTTGACTTTAGATGCGCAGCGCAATACATCTGTCAGCATTAAAGCAAGTGCCTCTGTGATCGATAAGTCTGAGATTGAGTTGATCACGATGAAAAATCTGGACATTGATATAAATAATGCCAAAAACGGTAAAGTGTATATCTCTGCTCAACGAGACCCACAAGCCGCTTTAGTTAAAGTGAAGGGAAAGCCTGACGCTTATTTCAGAATGACATTTTCACCTGTAGTTGTAATTAAAAATCAGTTGGGTAAAGGAAAGCTGACCATGAATTATGAAATGTACGGTTTAAACATTGACAAACAAAATGCCAGTGAACCCATTGATGGTGTCGACCGCAGATTGCAGATCAACAAGGATGGTTGGTATTACATCTGGTTGGGCGGTGATATTGACATCAAAGACGCGAAACCCGGTAAGTACGACGGTCTTTTCACCATCGAAATTGAATATATCTAAAAATGATCAGAACAGTTCGCCATATTGTCCCCATTGTAATCTGCAACCTCCTGCTGACAGGGAATGCTGCGGCTCAACGTGTAAATTTTGGACTTTATGCCACTGAAGATATCGTTATAACACCTTTGGATTTGGGTGAACTGAATTTCAATGCCAAACAAATGATGATTATGACCGGGCAAACCGTCGCAATCAACCTGTTGGATGAATCTACAGCTGTCCTGGCTATCACCGGACGTCGTGACCAGGATTTCACTGTAACGGTAGATGCACCTGTGTCCCTCGATTTGGACACACTTCATATTCCGTTGAATCTGAGGTATGCCTATTCCAATATGGGTGCTACGAATAATACCCAGGCTAAACAGACTTCGGTTGTAGTTCCAGCCGGATTCACCAGCGTCACTTTTCCGGTTTTAAGACGAGCATCAGGCTTACCTGCGCCACCACCCACACCCAATCATGCAGGATATGTTGCACCAACCGGAACAGTCTATTTTTTTATATACGGTATATTGGGGCCAGTGCCACTCAATGCGATAGCAGGACCTTATTCGGGTCAGATAAATATTCATGTATCCTATTCAGTCAATTAACTATAAAAGAACAACAATGAAAAAATTCCCAGCAAAAAGACAGGACCAGTTGTTTACAACAGGGTCAGAATCATCTCAGAACTGGATTCTAAGGACTTCCATTGTTCTGATAGTTGCATTATTCACTTACAATGCTTCTGCACAGTTCATCAATGTGAACATCAAGATTCCAACAAAAATTGGTTTGTCAGAAATGGAAGCTTTAAAACTAAACCGCCAACCCAGTTTCGGTTCTGAATGGCAAAAATTTGAGGGTACCTATGAAATGGCAATTCCAAGCATCGAAAATCTGCAGGTTTTGGCAACCCTTACTCATACCGATTCCTTGCGTAATGAGTTTGGATCTTCCATCAATTTCTCTGCTAAACTGGCCTATAGAAACGACGGAATTAGCACTCCTCCCAAGACTTATTCCGGAAATTCAGCCATTTTCAATATCAGCAACTGTGGATTGCTTATCGATAACATAAAAGGTTCCCCACCCATGTTGAATGCATACGTGTTCATTCATGTAGAAACTGGAAATCCTGTCATTTCCAGATCCATTTACAGGGGTGACATAAATCTGGCAGTAGAATACAATTAATTAATCAATCAATAATAATTTACACTAACAAAAATTCAAAAAATGAAAACAAAAATGAAAATGTTCGCAGCCATCGCTTTAGCGATGGGTTTTGTATCGGGTGCAATGGCACAAGGTCAATCTAAAGCAGCTACTATTGTAGGAAAAGCTATTGTATCTACACAAGTTGAAGTAACAGCAGGTACACCTCTGGATTTTAAAAATGTTGCTCCTGGTGTTACTAAAACAATTATTTTTAATGGATCAGTAACTGCGGGTACTGCAACAACAGGTGAAACTGCAGGTCACTTTTTTATTACAAAAGGAGTAAATACAAAAGTAACTCTAAATTTTACAGCACTTCCAAATAAACTTGTGGGTATAAATGATGCAGCTGGAGAATTTCTTGATATCACTTACACTGCTCAAATATACAAGTCAACATTAACGGCTTATTCACTTGGAACTCCAACAGCAGCTAGCTCTTTCAGTATTGAAAATAGTGGATCAACAGCACCATATTATGCTACTGATGTATTTCAGTTAGATCTTGGTGGTAGTGTCTCACCTTTATCAACACAGTTAGCTGGTGATTATCAATCCGACATCACCCTTACTGCTACCTATAATTGATCCTTTGAAAGGTTGGCAGCTTACCGCCAACCTTTCAAATCACTTTAATCCAGTCAGCATTTATTAATTTAGTTATTCCAATGAAAAAATCAAAACACATTGCTGCTTTACTATTCGTTCTTAGTCTTAGCGGTTTTTTGAAAGCACAGATCGCTCTGGCCCCCTCATTTGTCTTTGTAGACGAAAAAAGCGGAGTCGGAAATCTCTTTGTGAGCAATAACAGCGATAAGGCGTACGAAGTCGGCATCAATTTCGCTTTTGGTTATCCTGGCAGTGATGTCGACGGAAATCTATTGATGAATTATGGTGATACTTTGGCAAATGCCAAATATGCGCTAGATCCGATGATCCGTGCATTTCCACGAAGCTTTATCCTGAAAGCAGGTGAACAACGCACCGTGCGTATTCAAGTCATACCACAATTTCGTCGCAAGGAAGGATTCTATTTCACCCGTATGAAAGTGATGGCCAAACCTCAAATTGCTGAATTAACAGACTCTGTATCACAAGGTATCGGCACGAGGATCAACTTCAATTTTGAGCAGATAACTGCTGTTTTCTATCACAAGGGCGAGGTAAGTACAGGCCTGAATGTTAAAGAGTTGGATGTAATTCAAAACAATGGCAACCTGGAATTACGTCCCCGACTGGAACGCACCGGAAATGCTCCATTCCTGGGCTGCATGATTGCAAAGCTGAAAGATGCAAAAGGCAAAGTTCTTGCAGAAACCCAAAGCACCACCACCGTTTACTTTGAAGAGATTCGTCGCATGGACCTGAAGCTTGACAAAGTCACTCCTGGCTCGTATACATTGGAACTTAGTTTCGAAAGCCGTCGCAACGATATGATGTCCACCGATCTAATTCAAACGCCACGTATCGTTCACGAAAAAACAGTGGTTATTAAATAGAGATGAAGCAATCATCATTTACTTCCCATTGGCCAATTCGGACGGTAATGTTGATTGCCTTGATCTGTCTTTTACTCCCTGAACGGGCAAAAGCCCAGCAGGAAGAAGTGCTGTTGACTTTCCATCATCCTGCCATTGGTAGCGTGTATGTCAATAGTTTATACAATACAAAGACTGACGAAATCTTTCTACCTGTCATCGAATTGTTCAGTCTGCTTGAAATTAATTATATACCTGAGGTCCGGAATTTCTCCATTAAAGGCAATTTCATAAAAGTGGACAACCCCTATATAATCAATCTTTCAACTTTGCAGGTGCAGTTGGGAAAGAACACCTATCCACTCAAGTCGGAAGATTTCCATATCGGCGATCTGGAGTATTACCTTTCACCGCGTGTTTTCGAAGAAATCTTCGGATTGAACTTTACAGTCAATATCGACCAATTGGTAATCAACCTGGAAACCACTCATACATTACCTGTACAGGAACGCAAGGATCGCGAATTAACCCGAAAAAGAATGGAGAGTTTAGGAAATGAAAAGGTCGATTTCCCAATGGGTTACGACCGGAAACGATCCACTCTAACCGGTACCATGATAGACTATTCCATTATTGGAAATTATTCAAAGGAGGCTCAAAATTTCGGTTATACATTTACAGGAGGAATGGAAGCGCTGGGTGGAGATATACAGGGCACGGTCAATGGCTCGAATTCCAGTGATGGATATCATTCTCTGGATGTTGACGGTTTGCGCTGGCGCTACGCCATCCGTGACAACGATTTAATTTCTGGCATTATGGCCGGACAAACGAGCACCACTGGTTTACTTCCACTTAACATTAAAGGTCTTTCATTGACCAACGACCCCATCGAACCGCGTCAATTGTACGAAACCTACGTGGTAGACGGAACGACCGAACCCGAATCGGAAGTGGAATTGTATGTGAATGAACGACTCTCCGATTTTAAACGTGCTGACGAACTGGGCTATTATCGGTTTAACGTACCCATTACCTATGGGACCACCCGGATTAGCCTGCATATCTACACTCCTTCTGGCCAACTCCTGATCACTGACAAAGAAATGCAGGTCCCCTTTACATTTTTACCGCGTGGCGTTGCTTCATACAATGTTCAAGCCGGTAAGACAGAAAACTATTTGGTGGATTCCCTGGGTGACCAATGGGTAACACATGGAAATGTGGCCATGGGTTTGACAAAATGGCTGACTGCTTCAGCTGGGACACAATTTTTGGGCAACTCATACGATTCGGATAATATCATGGCTTATGGTAGCTTTTCAGCGAGGGTTGCCAAACAGTATCTCATTAACGTGGATGCTGCTCCCAATTACTTTTACAGATTAACAGGAAGTGTGCTGTATGCCAACAACATCAACCTGAACCTCATTTACACAAGATTTGACGGTCAAAGCATTCTAAATTCCCGCAATGCCTCCAACAACCTGAGTGCCAACGTTTACCTCCCTTTCAAGCTTTTTGGCACAAATTATGGATTGCGTATCAATGGAGAACAGACCAACTTGATAAATAGCAGTTACACCACTTTTAGAACCGACTTAAACACACGGGTTGGAAAGGTTGACCTCCGGTTGAACTACCGCGATTACCTGGTTACTACAAACCAAAACACAAACGCCGTACAGGGAATGTTTACGACTGCACTGACCTACACCATTTCTCGTTCGCCAGGCATTCCAGTATACATTCGTGGGATGTATCTGAGGGCTCAAACTCAATATGATGTTCAAAAAAGCAAATTCCTGGATACAGAGCTTAACCTATCACGAACAGTATGGAAAACCGGGCGTTTGGATATGGGTGTTTTCTACGATCATTTTTCAAAGGCAATAAATTCTCGGGTGGGTTTAACACTTGATTTAAATGCATTTAGAAGCGTAACCACCGCTTACACCTCTGGCAAAAATATCTCGGCACGCCAGAGTTTGACCGGTAGCATTGGATGGGACATGCCCAACGATCACGTCAGTACAAGCAATCGCCAACAGGTAGGTCGAAGTGCAGCAGCCGTGCTGATGTTTGTCGATAACAACAACTCCGGACATTACGATAACGGAGACCAATTATTACCCTACAGAGGAGTTAAAGTAGACCGGACCTCCACCATGGTCATTGGGAATGATAGCATATTGCGTCTCACACAGCTACAAAGCTATTATAAGTACAACCTGAGCGTAAACCGAAATGCCATACCCGATCCAACACTGGTGCCAATCAATGATAATTTTTCATTCATAGCCGACCCGAACCAATACAAACAAATTGAAATACCCTTTTACCGTGGTGGGACCATCGAAGGGACCATTTTTATAAATCGCGATGGGAATGTTACGGGACAGGGTGGTTTAAGTCTTTACCTGAAATCAGTGGAGGGTACTTATGAAACGGTCGTTCGCACTATGAGTGACGGGGGTTACTTTATCATGGATCTGGCACCGGGAAAATATACCCTGGAAGTAGACTCGGTACAACTTGGTTTTCTGAATGTCCGGAAAAATCTTGGTAAAATCAGTTTTGAGATCAAAGCTTTGGCTGAAGGAGATTATCTGAATGGTCTGAATATTAATTTAATCCCTGACAAGGTATACAACTCTGAAGAGGCATTGGTCGATGAAACAATTCAGGCAGTGGAAATTCCAGAATACGATCTGATAATCAATTCCTTAGGAGTTTTAAAACGATATATCCCTTTTGGTTTTTATAGTAAAGTAATTCATCCAGATCATCTGGAATCCTTAAGGCAGCTGGCAGATTACCTTAGAAAAAACAGTTCTATTTGTATTGAAATTCAAGGACATACGGATGAAACTGGCAGTAAAAGGTACAATCAGGCGTTAAGTGAAAAAAGAGCGAAGTCAGTTATGAGGTTTTTGGCAAGCTGCGGAGTGCAAAAAAATCGAATGAGAATCAGAGGTTTTGGAGAAACAAAACCCTTGAACAGGAATCTGAAATTGGCGGATCATGCTGCCAATCGCAGGGTCACCTTTGAAAGAATAAAATAATTATATATCGATGAGTGATAATATATTAAATAGTTACAGATGAGTGTAAACAATTGCATTTTGTATTTGAATAAGAACGATTCATACTGGCGTATGGATGGTACTACTTTTATCTGTTTCATGTCACATGTTTCAATCTATTTCAAGATACTGGATAAGTTAAAAGATATAGTATACGAGGATGTCAATTATGTAGATATCTCCGGAGAAGATCTGCACGTAGTTTGTTCCATCTTTGGCGGTTATTCACCGGATGATACTAAACTCTTGCTGGTTCCGGTAAGTCCGTCAAACTTTGTCTCGCCCTGGAAAAACACCTTCTTCCTGAATGTGATTGAAAATAAGGATACATTGAATAACCCCAATCTAATACTCATGAAATCGAAGTAAGTAAACTGTACCATTTGTGTGTGACCTTATTCATCTTTGATATGCTGGTAATGATTCTTATATTTGCCAACAAATTATTTCACTAATTATTTGCTACAGATGAATGTGTTAATTATTCTTGGGCATCCCAACATGGGTAGTTTTAATCATGCCGCAGCTGATACATGCAAAACTCAACTATTAAAAAATGGACATACGGTTGTATTTCATGATCTTTATAAAGAACAGTTTAATCCATATTTAGATGGTGATAAAGAAATAAAACAACATTGTTCTGATTTAATAAACAGCGATGGGATCATTATTATACATCCCAATTGGTGGGGACAACCTCCCGCTATAGTCAAAGGATGGCTTGATCAGGTACTTTTACCGGATGTAGCATATACCTTCATAGAAGATTTAAATGGCAAACTGATTCAAAAGGGATTGCTAAAAGCTCAGATAGCCTTGGTATTCAATACGTCAAATACTACGGACGAATTGGAAGAAAAAATATATAAAGACCCACTGGAAACACTTTGGAAAAATAGAGTGTTTAAATTTTGTGGTATCTCTAACTTCAAACGAACGAATTTCAGCGTGATGAAAGACAGCAATCTGGATCAACGTACCATCTGGCTGACTGAAATACGACTTTTAATGGATACCTATTTCCCCAAAGAATACAACAATTGAATGTATCCAAATCTGATTAAACATATTCGCAAAATTGTAGAACTTGATGAAGCATCAGTAGATGTTTTGATGAAGTATGTCAAACCTTTAACACTGAAGAAGAAAGACTTTTTATTGAATGAAGGTCAGATTTGCCGCTCTATCTACTTTGTTGAAAAAGGTTGTCTGAGAATGTTCTTCATAAATGACAAATCTTCTGAACAGATTACTCAGTTTGCTTTGGATAATTGGTGGATTTCAGACTTTCTAAGTTTTATTGAAAGTAAGCCTTCCGAGTACTTTATACAAACTGTCGAAAAATCGGAAATTTTATCAATTGACGAAAATGACTTTGAAGCACTGCTCAAAGAACTGCCCCAGATGGAACGCTACTTCAGAACGATCATGCAACGTGCGTGGGCTGCTTCACAACTCCGAATTAAGTATATGTATGAACTTTCGAAAGAAGAATACTACAATCATTTCTGCACTTCCTTTCCGGAATTTGTTCAACGTGTACCGCAATACATGATAGCCTCCTACCTGGGACTTACCCCGGAATATGTCAGTGAACTTCGTAAAAAGAAGGCGTAAAGATCCTTTCTTAAACCAGTTTAATTTTTGGAAACAGCGCAATTGGTAATTTTGCAATGCTTTAAAAATGGATACTAAACATAATTTGACAGCCCAATGAATTCAGTTCATTCATTGGTTCTGAAAATTTAAAAAAAACAGGAAATGAGTGCAAATAAAAAATTATCGGAAAAGTTCTTGGAAGTCATTCAGCACGAAGGTGTTGTATCAATTGTATCCTGGGGAGTTGAAACCCATGTGGTTAATACATGGAATTCTTACCTGGTAGTGACAGAGGATGAACGTATTCTGATTCCTGCCTATGGCTTTCGGAAAACGGAAAAAAATGTGGAAGTGAACAACAAAGTCAAACTGACTTTGGGAAGTAAGGATGTATTGGGTTATAAGGATTACCCGGGAACCGGTTTCATCATCAATGGTACAGCCAGATACATTAGTTCCGGTGACGAATATAACTTTATGAAAGAGAAATTTTCATTTCTGACCCGAGTCCTGGAAATTACGGTTGAGTCAGCAAAGCAAATGCTTTAACCAACTTAATTCAGAATCCCTGAAACAACAGCTTGCTCCGTTTTCTCAAACAGCGTATTGAAGTCGTAATCACTGACCTTAATTGGCTCATGAACCGTAAAAATAAGGTGATTGCACAATCCCATGGGAAAAGGTCCATTTCGAAATAATTTCCAGGAATTGTTTATTGTAACAGGCACCACATAGGCACTTGGCGCATATTTACATAAGATCTTTACACCATTGGGAGCAAATGCCTTCGGAATACCATTTTTTGTACGTGTACCTTCCGGAAAAATGATTGTCGAGCGACAATTTGACTCTATATATTCACCCATTTGTTTTAAAACGGGCAATGCTTGTTTGGGATTCTTTCGGTCTATTAACACCGATCCACCGTATTTCAAATTGAAGGAAATGCTGGGAATGCCCTTGCCAAGTTCAATTTTACTGACGAATTTGGCATGGAATTTTCTAAAAAACCAGATAAACCCGAGAATATCGTACACACTCTGATGATTCGACACAAAAATCAAGGGTTTACCTTCCGGAATGAGGTCCAGATTCTCCACTCTGGCTGTTGAAAACGTAAAATACAGGATTTTTAAAAGGAAAAAACCCAGAATATCCACCGTTTTCTTGTGAGCCTGATAACCAAAGAATTTTAGATTAATCCACTGAATTGGATGAAACAAACAGATGAAAAACAAAAAGAAAAAATACACGAGAAAAGATAATGGGTACGATAGGAGCTTTTTCATTTTTCAGAATTATTTTGCAAAAGTAGGGATATAATCCTACTTTCATACACAATCATTCATAAAGATTGGATATTCAGTCAGGTCAAAACAAAGTGATCTTGAAAATTGTTTATTTAGGATCATTTAAATCCAATGAAATATGAACACGAATTTATCCTTTGATTTTTCAGTCAATAAGGAAGAAAAATCAATCACTGTAAAACGGGTATTTGCCGCAGAACGCTCTTTACTTTGGGACGCTTTCACAAAAAGAGAAATGCTTGACCGATGGTGGGCTCCCAAACCCTGGAAAGCAAAAACCAAAACGATAGACTTCCGGGAAGGTGGTCATTGGCATTATGCCATGGTCGGACCGGATGGTGAGGTACATTGGGCTTTGGTCGACTATTTTCAAATTGAACCTTTAAAATGTTTTTCCGGACTTGATGCCTTTGCAGACGAAAATGGTGTTGTAAATAAAGATTTACCTCAGTCCAACTGGGAAGTTTCTTTCACCGACAAGGGCCAGGATACGATGGTGCAATTCGACATCACTTACGAAGATATTTCCCAACTGGAGGCAACCATTGAAATGGGCTTTAAAGAAGGTTTGGCAATGGCGCTGGATGGATTGGATGAGGTGTTGGCTTCATTGAAAAAACCTTAAAACATCTCAGCCAGATTAAACTTCATCTTATTGAATGAATCCAGATTGAAAATAAATCGGATCCGGTCTTTGAACGATCCGGTGATAGAACTTATATTACCTGAAACCACCAGTGGAACGCTGATTTCAAAAAGATTCCAAATTCCGGTCTTAAGCCCAGCTTCAAAAAAGATTGCCGGGGTTGAGCTATTGTCCACGTCGTGATCATTCAATAACAGATTCACAAAGGGTTTGACCTCCATCCATCCAATTTGCCCGGGCAGGTCGCTTGTCAGTGATACTGAAACAAGCCATTTGCTGTAGCCCAGACGTTCATTGACAGGTGACACCAGTCCACCTTCTGAAAGAGTCATTTGTCTGGACCAGAATGTACTTGGAAAAGGAGTAAAACGATCTGGATAGGTACCTTGGTACAGGTATTGTTCACGACCATTTCTTCCACTTGCAGCAAAACCATAGAACGGGACTTCTGAATTATCTTTTAGCATCCCTCCGGCAAAAAACCGAAAGTCCAGTCCGTTGTTTCTTCCAAAATAACTGTATCTATAATGGAAAGTTGCAGCCGCTTTCCGATATCTTTCACCGGATTCAATGGCTGTCAATAATTTAAAGGGATTGACAGCACCAATTCGTTCCATTTGGTATCCAAGCTGTACATAGGAATTCATTTTAGCCTTTTCCAGAAGGTTGATCTGAGACAAGTCGGATGCAGCGATATAGTATCCAAAAACCTGATGCATTACCGGATTTATACTACTTTTCGCTCGAAAATTGATTTCCAGACCAACTTTTGCCTTGTGGTAATTCTGATCACCCGGCGCAGCATATTGTACGCCTTCCAGGCTAAAGGTCACTTTTCTTACTTTTTGATTGAACGGTGTGATGTTGTACGAAATATTACCAGACCCATACAAACCGGGATTTTTAAACGAATAAAAGGGCATAAAGACAAATTCCAGAGGTTTTGGTACCATGTACCCGTTATGAATAAGGGCTCCAGCCATTATTCCACTTTCTCTGGACCAGTTAATAGCAGGAATATACATCAACGTACGCTTGTCCGGATCCTCCAATGCTAAAAGAAATTGGGTCCGTACCGGATCGGACTTTGGAAAAAGCCCGGATCGATGAATGTTATTGTTGAGCCTGTATAATTCGGGCATAGAATGCCTGTGGTCAATCTTGATTTCTGTAAAATCGCCCTCTGGAAGTTCAATCCATTGCTTGCCTTTAAACCCTTCCACCCACATCTGAAATCGAATGGAATCGCCCTTCAGGCCAGTTAACACCAATGGTGAAACCAATTCTGCATTGTTTTCTACAAGCAATTTTTGATCCTTCAGGCGTATAACCTTGTAATCCAATCGTTTGGTCGTTCCGATAAAATCATTGAAAAACCAGCTTAAATCTTTTCCGGTACTGGATTCAAAAACCTGCCGAAGATCATTGGGTTGAGGATGTCTGAATTTCCATTTGCTGTAATATTCCTGAATGGTCGCATCAAAAAGGGAATCACCCAGGTAAGCCCTCAGGTAATTGAAACCAATGGCTCCCTTATCATAGATCATGGAGCCATAATTCGAATTACTATAAGCTGTTGATGTTAAGTTCAGGGGTTGCTCCAGGTTGTTTCGGGCAGGAACAAGCCATTGAAGTTCCTGTATTCGTTTTACAGGCATTTCTTGCGAAATAAATTTTGCCAGTTTTTTATTGGAGAAATAAACATCCGAGAGTTTCATACCTGGATAACATTTGTCCATATACCTCACTTCAAGGGCGCTAGTCATACTTTCATCCATAAAGGGATACCTTCGCTCGTCCGAACCAAGGGCACTGTAAAACCAATTATGGCCTATCTCATGGGCGATCACCCTGTCAAGTGCGTATGCATCTTCCACCCAACCAATGACTGTTATACCAGGATACTCCATTCCAATCCCGGCATTCAGGGTGCTTTGAACGGCTGTGACACTCTTATAGGGATAGTCACCAATCCATTCTGAGAAATGACGGATCGCTGCATTCATGTAAGGAATGGCATCTTTCCAGAGTTTTGCCTGTTTGTTGGTACACATCACCCAGGTTGTTATTTCTTTGCCTGATTCCGGTAAAGTCACTTTCCCTTTCATCACATGAAAACGTTTATCTGCAAACCAGGCAAAATCGTGTATCTGAGCCTGGGTGTACCTCAACGTCTTCCATTTTGTGGATGAAGGGGGAAATTTTAAACCTGCCGAATCGATGGCCGCTATCCAGGTAGTATCGGAGGCCAATGAATCTAGTCGCACCATTTCCTGTTGGTTCTGAAGATCTCCGGTTGCACCAAGTATATAATTATCAGGTAGAGTAATGCGTACATCGTAACGCCCAAACTCTGAATAGAATTCACCCTGATCGAGATAAGACATTGGATGCCATCCGGAAATATCGTAGACTGCCGGTTTGGGATACCATTGAGAGATCTGGTATGAATCACCGATATGTCCCAATCTGGAGGTCACCCCTTTGGGTATTTTTACATGAAACGGTGTAGTGATATGAACAGTATCGCCCGGACGAATTGGTCTATTCAGCACAATTTTGCAAATATCGGGTTGCCCGGACAACAAATCCCATTGAACTGGCAGATTGTTTATTCTAAAGTCCAAAGAATCAATGCAACCTTTCAGCTCCGGGTCTTTGAATAATTTACTTTTTCCTTTCAAAACAATCTGACGTTTTGCCAATTCAGTTTCATTTCCGGAATAAGCATTTGGCCACAAATGAAAATAGAGATAATCAAGAGTGTCCGGAGAGTTGTTGATGTATTCGATGGTCTCGAAAGCATTCAATTCATGGTTCCGATCATTTAACGTTACCAGAATTTCAAAATTAACCTCTTGCTGAAAATAGTTTTCCGCATTAACTTCCTGCAGCGACAAAATAAATATAGGGCAGAAGATTAACAACTGCCCTACTATTTGTTTTGGTAAAATTGTGAAAAATCTGTTCATTGCAACAAAAAATAAAAGGACTTAAACAGTATAATTTTCAATTATGCCATGTTCAAAAAGAATGATTAAAGCAAAATGATCAATAAAAGTATCAAAATAATCGTACCGGTACCTATATAAATATAACCACCGTCCCTGCTAATATTCTTTTTTGTTTCCTTCAACTCTTTTTTCAATGCCTTTTTTTCCATAGATGACATTTCTGATTTGTCCATATCACGTATTTCTTCGACACGTTTATTCATGGAACTCAATTCTTCTGCAGTCAATTTGTTTTCTACTTTGGTTGCAGTCGCATTTTCCGTTTCAGCTTTTGCATTTGCGCTAAATGCAATCGGTGCACTCATCATTAAAGCCATCAGTAGCACAAAGAAATGTTTTGTTTTCATTTTGTTTATTATTAATTAATTATACAATAGGACTTAAACTTTAAATATTCACGTATTTAATACAGGGGATTAATTATGATAGTAAAAGTAATGCCCTATTGGATAATTTCTATTACACAATTCCGGGAAATTGTTACAAAATTCACATGTCTTTGGATTGAAGTTCAGGTATGAGAAAGGCTAATACGCCAGCAAACATTGGAATCTGGCGCCGGAAGAGCGTCCAATTTTTCTGGTAGAAGGATAAGGTACTTTTGTTATTCCACTGAATCTTTTCCAGCTGTACACAAATAGCTCTTTTTTCCTACATATTGGCCTAAAACGGCCAAAGCGATAAAAAGTGGAATAAATGCCGGGGGTGTTCCCAGCCATATTCTTATAGCAATTATAAAAGGTACGGAAGCATGAATAAGCAGCCACCAGACAAGAGAGAATTTCCTGTAGTTTGAACGCCATCGTCCAAAAGGGACATTCATCAAAAATGAAAAAATCGCTACTAACCCTACGCCCATTTCAAATTCTTATTTGGTACAAAGATATTACTTTTTGGTATTAGTTGAATAGACTTAAAGAAAAGTAGTTTTATTTATTCTTTTACTACATTGTTATCAGGTTTTCAGGAGTTTTTATTTCCCTTTTCCCTTACAAATACTTATTTTTGCGGCCAGTATCTTTGTTCGGAAATCAATCCGTTCTACAGAGAAATAAACTAAACCAAGACTCTTCAATATGGAAAATCAAAAAGCATCAGGTTATGACTTCATTCAGGTTAACGATTCGCTATTAGACACCAACGAAAAACTGAATAAGGAATTATCTGAAGATACTAAAAAGACCTTGTTATCAATTATTGATAACTTTTTACTGGACATTTCACTTCAGACATCCAAATTGACGCTTTATAGTTTAGTGAACAACAACAGATCCATAACGATGGAGCTTTTTTCACAGAATATTGAAGAATATATCTATTTTACGGTAGCACAAAGCGTTACAACGTCCTACAATAATGGTTTTGAAAATGCGATCAGAGAAATTTGTGAAGTTCTGATTAAAACACAGAATGGTCTGATCCTGAATAATTCTGAACCTTACGATTTAAAATTCCAACTCAAGAACGGTGAAGAATATTGCATCGACATCAAATCGGTCAATCATCAGAATATGAGTAACAAGCAAACCTATAAAGAACACAAGGAAAGAGCGGAGAAGGCTGGAAAAATATACAAACTTTGCTTATACGACGATGAAAGCCTGTCAGAAGAAGATTATCTGTTAAAAGGTAACGAGTTTTGGAATCTCATCGCCGGCTTTGATAATGCGAAAGCGACCATTTTCAGAATTATCAATGGTGCAGCAAACAAACTTTCTGTTTCAACCATCATCCGGGATACTAAAAACCGCTTTATCAGTGAATGGAGACTTCAGGATTAATTTAAGCTGAGTTTTGCTCACACCGGATTTCTGTTTTCAGATAGGATCATTTCCCTTTTCCCCTACACGCTTATTTGATAACAGGATCTATATTTGTGCAGCTTCAAAATGAGGTATCAGTAATTAAATCAATTTAAGACTCAAAATATGGAAACTCAGAACATTTCTGCTTATGACTTCATTCAGGTTTGCAATTCAATCGATGTAAACAAAATAAACAAGGAGAAATTGATGAAGAATGACTTTTCGGAAGAAACGAAAAAAGCCATCTATTCGATCATTGACACTTTTCTACTTGACATTTCATTGGAGACATCAAAATTAACATTGTTCAGTTTGGTAAACAACAACAGGTCCATCACTATGGAACTGTTTTCACAAAACATTGAGGAATACATATATTTAACTGTGGCACAAAGCGTTACAACTTCCTATAACAAAGGCTTTGAAAATGTGATCAAGAAAATATGCGAAGTTTTGATACAGTCCCAAAATGGTCAGATCCTGAAAAATCCAGAACAATTTGATTTAAAATTTCAGCTCAGTAATGGTGAAGAATATTGCATTGACATCAAATCCATCAACGATCAGATAAATAACAACATACAAAGCAACTTAAAACTTAGGGAAAAAGCAGAGAAAGTTGGCAAGTCATACAGGCTTTGCTTATACGACGATGAAAGTATTTCGGATGAAGCCTATATTTTGAATGGTAATGATTTCTGGGAACTCATTGCAGGTTTTGAAAACGCTAAAAGCCGAATTCACCGTTTGATAAATGGTGCAGCAAACAAACTATCTGTTTCATCCATTATCAGAGAAGCTAAAAACAGATTCATCAGTGAATGGAAAATGCAGGATTAGAATAGTCCGGATAAAATAAAGGTTCAACCCTTGTAATGGTAAACATTGCAAGGGTTTTTTTTATGGTATTCATTATTACACAAAAAATTCTTATTTTTGTATTTAATAATTCTGAAAAATAAAAATTAAGATCGTATGAAAAAGATCATTTCTTTGCTTCTGTTCGCCAGTTTGTTTTTTGGATGCTCCATCCAGGATGATAGTTTGGTCGGTACCTGCTGGTATACCCAGGATATAAATTATGAGCAAGAATACGGAGGGGTTTGCGATGAAGTCTATGATTTTATTTCATCCACACAAGTGGAATGTTACACCACTCAAGACGGAGTCGTTGTTGCAAATTATGGTGTATACACCTACAAACTGAATTACCCGTACATCAAAATAACCACCAATAAAGGCATCGTGCGTCATTACACATTTGTTGATACCCGTACCATGATTCTGGATGATGTTGATGAGAACGACTATTACGCAACGTATTATATTGTACGTTAAAACTCTGATTCAACCCCCTATCGTGAATGGAAAATTCAGCCAAGATCCGTTTAATGCTTATTCGAAGATATGCTGTCTTGTGCAACGAATCAATGGAAAAGAACATTCGGAAATTTGCGGGTTCTACCATCGATGAATTGATTGAAAAGCAATACAACAGGATGATTTTTTCTGTTGTATTGATTGTTCTATCCGTTCTTGCTCTATTGGTACAATTGGCGGTGCTTTATATGACTGGCATCGTTAATTTCGGATTGGCAGCAAACATTCTCCTGGTAGTGATTTTTCAAGGTGGTTTACTGAAGGAGTTAGAGAAAAAAGAAATTTTAAAAATCCTTAAGGCAATGGAATGATCAGCCATTCATAGAAAAACACATAGACTTTATGATCCTTAAACGCAAGCGACACTTTCATTTCATTCTTTTGATTCTTGTATTAATTCTGGGGCTTTCTTCCAGGGAATATGCAGAGAACTTACCTGATTACATCAATGTTTATTTGGGGGATGCCATGTGGGCATTGATGGTATACACCCTCTTCGGTTTGCTTTTCAGGGATTTGTCTATTCGGAAAACAGGCATTGCCGGATTTGCCTTTTGCTTACTGATTGAGTGTAGCCAACTGTATCATTTACCCTGGATCGATGCAATCAGAAACACCACTTTAGGTGGTTTGGTTCTTGGCTATGGTTTTTTATGGATAGACTTGTTGGCATATACCATTGGCATCGTATTTGGTATGGTAATGGAGATGTGCGTCAGTATATTTCAAAGAAAACATATTCTTTTCAAAAAAACTTTTTAATCATGAAAAAAACGCTTGTACTTCTTACATTCTCCCTTTTCCTTTTTGGTGCATCGGCACAAAAATTTGAGAATCTGGCCCAAACACCTCCTATGGGATGGAACAGCTGGAACAAATATGCCTGTGATGTCAACGAAGCCCTGATTGCTGGTATGGCTGACGCAATGGTCAGTTCAGGAATGAAAGATGTAGGTTACGACTACATTGTGATTGATGACTGTTGGCAAGTGGCACGAGACGAAAACGGTGAAATAGTGGTAGACAAGGATCGCTTTCCCCACGGAATGAAGGCTTTGGTAGATTATGTACACTCAAAAGGTCTGAAATTTGGTATTTACTCTTGTGCCGGCACACTGACATGTCAGGGACGTCCGGGAGGACGAGGTCATGAATATCAGGACGCACGTACCTATGCCAAATGGGGAGTCGATTTCCTTAAATACGACTGGTGCAACTCCAGTACTCAAAATGCAAAAGCCTCCTATTCAACAATGCGTGATGCGTTGCATGCAGCTGGTAGACCTATTGTTTTCAGCCTGTGTGAATGGGGTGCAAATCGTCCCTGGGAATGGGCGGCAGAAGTTGGGCAACTGTGGCGTACGACCGGTGATATCAGCGATTCCTGGAACAGTATGATAGACATTTTCAATCAACAAAAACATTTAGCCAGATACGCAGGTCCCGGACATTGGAACGACCCGGATATGCTGGAAGTTGGTAATGGAGGAATGACTACGGAAGAATATAAGACTCATTTTTCACTTTGGTGTATGCTGGCAGCTCCTTTAATGGCCGGAAATGATCTTCAGAATATGACTCCTGAAACAAAGAGCATTCTTCTTAACAAAGAAATCATAGCATTGGATCAGGATCCTTTGGGAAAACAAGCCACCTGTTACAGAGATAATAGTGACTATCAGATTTGGATCAAAGAGTTGGCCAATGATGAAAAAGCCATTTGCCTGCTGAACAAAAGCGATGAGAAAAAAACGGTACTGGTCGATTTCGAACTGCTTTCCGGCTCGCTTTCTAAATTTAACGTCAGAGATTTGTGGGAACATCAGGACCTGAAATTAAAAACCGGTTCTATATACGTTGAACTACTTCCCCATTCTGTTAAGGTTTACCGATTCATCAAGAAATAATCTGTACATTAACGTTTAATTTAAAAAAAATGGAAACAACCCCCATCACTGACAAAGATCGTCAAATGGCACAAAAGTGCGTAGAATGTCCGGTATGTAAGAATGCCAGAAAAAAACAAAAAGGGATATTCTACTGGTTTGTTAAAAAAATCGAGGAAGATAAGTGCCCATATTGCAAGGCTTATGAGAAAGTCTATGGCAAAAAAGCGCATGAACCACTCGATAAAAATTGAAAGTCCAACGCTTTTAAATCTTAAGGGGCTACATCAATAGTATTTGATCAGCCCCTTTTTCATAAACGCATATCAGATGATTCAGGAATTCAGCAATCAAGATACTCCTGGAACAGTAAAATGGAATGTGGAACCTTTTTCGAATTTACTCTCTACAAAAATCCGACCACCTTGCTTTTCAATGAATTCCTTGCACAGTAAGAGTCCAAGCCCAGTGCTGGGCTCATTATCCGTACCTCTCCTGCCGGTTGAAATATCCTGCCGGAAAATATTGGCCAACAATTCAGGCGTCATGCCAATACCGGTATCTTTGACTAAGACCTCCACAAAGTTGTTTTCTATCTTTTTTGCAGTTATATAAATACTCCCACCTTTGGAAGTAAATTTTTCAGCGTTGGAAATCAGATTTCTAAAAACGGTTTGCATAATATTTATATCCGCATAAACCAACAGGCTGGAAGGTATATCTATTTCAGCCTTAATACCTTTATTTTTGATCATATCTCTAAACAGATTGTAGCTTTCATTTGCAACCTTTGATAAAACCACAGGTTCTAAATTGAATGTGACTAAATCCTGCTGGATTTTAGACCATTGAAGCATATTTTCAAGCAATCGGTATAGGTTGTCAGCATTTTCATAGATGTTTTCAGATATGTGTTTAATCTGGTCCATCGATAGTTCTGACAAATCTTCAGACAACATCCTGGACAAGCCCAGTAAGCTGCCAAAAGGACTTCTCAGATCGTGTGCTACTATTGAAAAGAATTTATCTTTGACCCTATTGGCCTTTTCCAGTTCTATGTTCTTTAATAGGACCTCCTGCTCTGCATTTCTTTGTGCTGTGTTGTCCATAGCCAATCCGTAATAGCTCTTTATAGCGTTATTTTCGTCATGAATGAGCAATACATGGGCGTTGTGCCAATGACTATTACCATTTTTATGGAGAACTCTATACTCAAATGCCTGGTTTTTAGTTGGATTTTCTTTGAGTTTTTTAAGTGATTTTAGAAACAATGAAAAATCATCCGGGTGTACAAATTTCTGAAAGGACTGACCAATCATTTCCTCCGCCTCATATCCCAAAAAATTTGCTCCCAAAGGTGACACATAGGTGAAATGGCCTTTCAAATCAATGGAAAAAATAATATCGTGGCTGTTTTCTACCAACATCCGATATTTCTCTTCACTCTCACGAAGCAATGTCGTAACTTCATTCAATTCCTCATTCTGTTTTTTTAGAAGAAAGCTGGTATAAGCTATTTCCGACATTTGATTCACAAATTGAAAGAGCATATTGGCTACGTTGGAGAAGCGTTCATAGGTCATTTCGGGGATCTCTTTCAGAGCTTCAAAATAAATATCCCTATCAACACCAATCTCATCTGCATACTTCAACATATGCTGAATATTGGACTTTTCATTCTTAACCTGTCCGATCATCCAGTTGGCGATATGATTTCCTCCAACAGTAATACTGACACCTGCATCCCATAAGTCCCCACTCAGGCAAGTCCTTACAGTAGGTCCGGACAGGCTATGCCTACCCAATATAGAATCCGAATAATAACAATTCATTCGCCCTTTTTCTGAATTTCGGATAATTTCATTGCAAAGTCTGCAAAAGTTACTGGGCTGAGTGATGGGAGTACCATCTATCTGTGTGATTATTGAAGCTACACCTGTAGCGTTTGAAAACAAAGCCTGCAAGTTCTGAATTTCATCGATCTCGAAAATATCACTGAATTGTATATCTTTCAAGATAGATCCGTTGGTATCATGAGTCTTTAAGGGCATCTTTTGTGTTTTCAAATTAAGGTAGAAAAAAACGACGGGACATTATATCCAGTCAATATTTGTTTGATATTTTAATGATGCACAAAAGTAAATTTTTAATAACGTTATTCCAAATAATAATCTAAATACTTAGAAAAGAGTATACTTAACTGTTAATAAAAGTTCAATTGAAACTCAATGGCAATGAGGCTTTGCTGATAAGATTATTCTTATTTTCATAGACCAGTTTTCCGTTCAGATACGTTTGATGGACGCTGGAGTGGAAATGCAGACCTTCCCAGGGTGACCAGCCACATTTAGAGATGATTTGTTGGCCAGTAAGAGTCCAGGAATCGGATGGATCGATCAGTACAAGGTCGGCATAATACCCTTCCCGAATAAAACCACGTTTATTGATGCGGTATAGCTGAGCAGGTGCATGACACATTTTTTCAACCATTTTCTCTTTGGTCAGAACACTTTGATGAACTAGTTCCATCATTAAAGGAATTGAAAATTGAATGGATGGTGACCCGGAAGCCGCTGTCAGGCAATCACCCTGCTTTTCTGCCCAAAGATGGGGTGCATGATCCGTGGCGATAACATCCAGGATATTACCTGAAATAGCATGTCGAAGCGCCTCTTTATCTTTACTGGTTTTAATGGCAGGATTGCATTTGATGGCATTGCCATAGCGCTCATAATCGGTGTCGTCAAACCAAAGATGCGACACACAGGCTTCGGCTGTAATCTTTTTCAAGGAAAGGGGTTTATCCTCAAAAAGTGTCAGTTCTTTGGCTGTACTTACATGTAATATGTGCAGTCTGGTTCCAAATTTGGTGGCCATTTCCACTGCCATCGAAGAGGAAGCGTAACAGGCTTCTGCGCTGCGAATCAATGGATGAAAACAGAGAGGAAGATCACCACCGGTTTCTTCCATATATTTGTTCTTGTTGGCTTTTATGATGCTTTCAGACTCAGCATGTACAGCAACAATGGAAGGAATAGACTTAAAGATACCTTCAAGTGATTCTTTAACACCAACCAGCATATTTCCTGTAGATGAACCCATAAAAACTTTAACACCGCAAACTCTACTATAGTCCGCTTTTTGGAGTTCTGAAAGATTGTCGTTTGTTGCCCCCAAATAAAAGGCATAATTGGCAAATGATTTTTCTGCCGCCAGTTCCATTTTTTCCTCCCAGACTTTGATGCTGGTCGTCTGAGGTATTGTGTTGGGCATATCCATAAAAGAGGTCACACCACCAGCCAAAGCGGCTTTTGTTTCAGTGGACAGATCGGCCTTGTGAGTCAATCCGGGATCGCGGAAATGAACATGATCATCAATGGCACCTGGTATCAACCATTTTCCGGAGGCATCTGAAATATGGCAGGTGGAAAGTATGTTTTCGGGAACATTGCCTTCAAACACACGGACTATCCGGTCATTTTCAACCATTACCGAACCCTGAAACGAACGTCCTTCGTTAATGATTAAAGCGTTATGAATAAGTAATGGTTTCACCATATTAATTTTTTTGGGGATATTTTTTAAAACAGCTTCTGAAAGTCATCTTGATAACTCCAAAAACAGCTTCATTAAAAATGCCGCCATTCATTTTGGAAACTCCAAGAACTCTGTTGGAAAAGATAATAGGGACTTCCTTGATGATGAATCCACACTTCCAGGCTGTAAATTTCATTTCAATCTGAAAGGCATAACCCTTAAACTGAATATTATCCAGTGCAATGGTTTCAAGTACTTGTCTACGATAACATTTGAAACCGGCAGTAGTATCGAAGATTTTCATGCCTGTAACAAATCGAACGTATGCAGAAGCAAAATACGACATCAACACACGACCAATAGGCCAGTTGACCACATTCACCACATTGTCGACGTATCTGGAACCTATAGCCACATCGCCACCTTGTTCGGCACATGCCTTATACAAATGCATCAAATCCTTGGGATTGTGCGAGAAATCGGCATCCATTTCAAAAATGAAATCGTATTTATGTTCTATAGACCAATGAAATCCGGCTATATATGCTGTGCCAAGTCCAAGCTTTCCTTTTCTTTCGAACATGAATAAAGAATCCGGAAACTCTTTTTGCAAGGTTCTTACTATATTGGCAGTGCCATCGGGTGACCCGTCATCTACTATAAGTATATCGAAGGCTTTCGGTAGGTCAAATACCGCCCTGATAATTAACTCGACGTTCTCTTTTTCGTTGTAAGTAGGAATAATAACGACTGAATCGGATGTCATGCCACTTTGCTTTTATTTGTATTTTAGACAAATATAAGAGTTTATTTTTTTTCACCCCGAATAAAAACCACAGATATTTTATATTTTTGCAGTGATTTAAACATCTTTACGAATTAGGGTTTTGGAAATAGGCAATTTACGTCAACTCTATCAAAAGCACCCGCAATTAAATGCGGGCAAATTGGTATTGTCAGAAACGAGCGATAGCTTGTTTTTGGATGGTTTAACAGGTTCAACAGTAGGCCTTAGTCTGGCTAACTTGTTTGAGGAAACGGAACGTGACTTTGTCCTGATTCAGGATGACGCGGAATTGGCCGGTTACCTCTATCACGATATGGTTCAGCTTCTTGGTACGGATACTGTTTTTTACTACCCGGCCAGTTTTAAGAGATCACTCAAGTACGGACGCAACGATCCGGGCAATACCATTCTGCGTACCGAAGCGCTCAGTGCCCTGCGCCAAAAGCGGAAAATCGTAGTCGTGACCTATCCGGACGCCTTGCTGGAAAAAGTGGTGGCCGTTGGTGATCTGAATGAAAAGACGCTCGACCTGCACACCGGCGAACATATTGACAACGCTTTTGTCATTGAACTTTTGCTCACCTTTGGATTTGAGCGGGTTGACTACGTCTATGAGCCCGGACAGTTTTCAGTACGTGGCAGTTTGATCGATGTCTATTCCTGGAGTCACGAACTCCCCTATCGTATTGACTTTTTTGGCGATGAAGTGGAAAGTATCCGAACCTTCGACATTGAAAATCAACTTTCCAAGGAAAAAGTCACCGAAATTCATATCATCCCTTTCACCAGTGAGGAAAATGAAATGTCCGTGCCTTTCACCGATTACCTTCATGAAAACAGCATTCTGGCCTTTTCGGATTTTAACTACACGTGTGCAAAGTTGAAACAATTGGTGGAAGATGCTACAGACATACCTGAAAATAAGCTTTTGAACGACATCGAGTTTTCCTTGAAATCCAAAGCTTTCCAATGGATTGAATTTGGCCGGAAAGCCCACAGCCACAAGCACTCCACGCTGACTTTCTCTACTTCTCCACAGGATGTATTCAACAAAAATTTCGAACTGGTCAGTCAGGCTTTTCACCGATACACGGAGAGAGGGTATCAGATTTTTATTCTAAGTGACAGCATCAAGCAGATCGAACGTCTTCAAGCCATCTTTGAGGACCGTGAAGAAAAAATAAGCTTTACTCCTATTCAAAAGACGCTTCACGAAGGGTTCATGGATCATGAGCTAAAAATTGCCTGCTTCACCGACCACCAGCTTTTTGAACGCTACCACAAATACAACCTGCGTTCCGAGAAAGCCAGAAATGGAAAATTGGCGCTTAGCCTCAAAGAACTGGTTCAGTTCCAGTTTGGCGATTACGTGGTACACATCGATTATGGTGTGGGTCGTTTTTCCGGCCTCTTCCGAACAGAAGTCAATGGCAAGATGCAGGAAGTCATCAAAATAGTATACAAAGACAACGATACCATTTTTGTCAGCATACACAACTTGCACCGCATTTCCAAATACCGGGGCAAAGAAGGTGAAGAACCACGCATCAACAGACTGGGCAGCTCTTCCTGGGCTACCCTTAAAGAAAAGACGAAGAAAAAAGTCAAGGACATCGCCCGTGACCTGATCGCTCTTTACTCAAAACGCAAGGACGAACAAGGCTTTTGCTACAGTCCCGACAGTTTCCTGCAACAGGAATTGGAGGCATCCTTTGCTTACGAAGATACACCGGATCAGACCAAGGCAACCAACGACTTTAAAAAAGATATGGAAAGTACCCGCCCCATGGACAGACTTATATGTGGGGACGTTGGTTTTGGTAAGACTGAAGTTGCCATTCGGGCAGCATTCAAGGCAGTGACCGATAATAAGCAGGTAGCTATCCTGGTACCAACCACCGTTCTGGCACTTCAACATTTTAAGACGTTCAGGAAAAGACTGGAAGAATTCCCCTGCAAGGTCGATTACCTGAGCCGTACCCGTAAAGCAGCCGATGTGAAGGAATTGCTCCAGGAGCTGGAAGAAGGAAAAACAAACATCGTCATCGGTACCCATAAGCTCATCGGCAAAAACGTCAAGTTTAAGGATCTCGGCCTGCTTATTATTGATGAGGAACAAAAATTCGGCGTTAGCACCAAGGAGAAGCTCAGGCAGATGAAAGTCAATGTCGATACATTGACCATGACGGCCACTCCTATTCCCCGCACCTTGCAGTTTTCACTGATGGGAGCGCGTGACCTGAGCATCATTTCTACACCCCCGCCCAACCGTTACCCCATCCAGACAGAGGTCAACACACTGAATGAAGAGCTGCTCAAGGAAACCATCGAATATGAACTTGGACGAAGTGGTCAGGTATTCCTGATCAACAACAGGGTCCAGAACCTTCCGGATATTGAAGCCATGGTTCATCGTGCCGTCCCAGGTGTACGAAGCGTTACAGCGCACGGACAGATGGAAGGTGAAAAGCTGGAAAAGATTATCATGGATTTCATGGATTACGCGTACGATGTGCTCATCTGCACCACCATCATTGAATCCGGTATCGATATACCCAACGCCAACACCATCATCATCAATAATGCCCATCAGTTCGGTTTAAGCGACTTGCATCAGCTTCGCGGACGTGTAGGAAGAAGCAACCGGAAAGCGTTCTGTTATTTGTTGGCTCCTCCTTTAAATACACTGACCCCCGAAGCCCGTAGGCGCTTACAGGCCATTGAGAACTTTTCAGAGTTGGGAAGCGGCTTTAACATTTCCATGCAAGACCTCGATATCCGAGGTGCCGGAAACATGCTGGGTGCTGAACAAAGTGGATTTATAGCCGATCTGGGCTATGAAACCTACCAGAAAATCCTGAACGAAGCCGTTCAGGAACTCAAGGACGAGGAATTCTCCGAACTCTATGCCGGTGAAGAACATGCAGCCGACAGCGAAGGTCTCCAGACATTTGTTTCGGACTGTTCTGTGGAGTCTGACCTGGAGCTTCTCTTTCCAGAATCCTATGTACCTGGATCATCTGAACGTATGACCTTGTACCGCGAAATGGACAATCTGGAATCCGAAACCGACATCAAGGCATTCGAGACACGATTGACAGACCGCTTCGGCCCAATTCCCAAAGTTTCTTCCGAATTGATTGAGGTTGTGCGCCTTAGACGGTTAGCCAAGAACCTTGGTATGGAAAAGATTGCACTTAAAAATGGACAGATGTTCTGTTACTTTGTCAGCAATCAGCAATCCACATTCTATCAGTCGGCCGCTTTTGATGGCATCATCCGGTATGCACAGAATAATATGAAAAACACCAAGTTGCGTGAACAAAACGGCAAGCGTTCTCTGGTCATCAAAAACATCGAAAACATCGAAAAGGCTCTTGTTCAACTCAAATTAATGCAGTAAATTTGCACACTAATAATGCTTCTGAAATGGAAGCACTTGTATTGTAAACCATTTTCATTATGATAAAACTAACTTTTCCTGATGGTACTGTTCGGGAATATCCGAAAGGAACTACCGCATATCATGTGGCTGAAGGCATTAGCCAACGCCTGGCGCAAGACTGCCTGGCCGCTTCTCTGAATGGCGAGACCATAGAGATGAACCGTCCGATCACCACCGATGGAAACATCCAATTGCTCAAATGGGATGATGAACAAGCGAAACACGCTTTCTGGCATTCATCCGCTCACCTCCTGGCAGAAGCCCTGCAGGAAGTCTATCCAGGCATTCAGTTTGGTATCGGACCAGCCATCGAGAACGGCTTCTATTACGATGTAGATGCAGGAGATACAACAATAAAAGAATCAGATCTTCCGGAAATCGAGGCAAAAATGGCCGAACTGGTTTCCCGCAAAGAAGCCATTATACGTGAAGACATCACTAAAAAAGATGCACTGAAACTATTCGGGGAACGCGGTGAAACGTACAAGACCGAACTGATCTCCGAACTGGAAGACGGAACCATTACCACATACAACCAAGGCAGCTTCACCGATTTGTGTCGCGGCCCACACCTGATGACTACAGAGCCCATCAAGGCCATCAAGTTGCTTTCAGTGGCTGGTGCATACTGGCGTGGTGACGAAAAGCGCAAACAATTGACCCGTATCTATGGTATCACTTTCCCCAAGAAAAAGATGCTTGATGAATACCTGGTTCTTTTGGAAGAAGCCAAAAAACGTGACCACCGCAAAATAGGTAAGGAACTGGAACTTTTCATGTTCAGTGAAATGGTCGGCAAAGGCTTACCCATCTGGTTGCCCCGTGGAACAGCTTTACGTTTGCGTCTGGAAGAATTCCTGAAACGCATTCAGAAAAAATTCGGCTATCAACAAGTCATGACCCCACATATTGGCCGCAAAGAATTGTACATTACCTCGGGCCACTATGCAAAATATGGCGCAGACTCTTTTCAACCCATTCACACACCTGAAGAAGGCGAAGAATACCTATTGAAACCGATGAACTGTCCGCATCATTGCGAAATTTACAAAGTGGCTCCCCGTTCCTACAAGGATCTTCCTTTGCGTTTTGCTGAATTCGGTACCGTTTACCGCTACGAACAGAGTGGTGAGCTTCACGGCTTAACCCGTGTCCGCAGTTTCACACAGGACGACGCACACATTTTCTGTCGCCAGGATCAGGTCAAGGACGAGTTCCTTAAAGTGATGGATATTATTTTCATCATCTTTAAAGCATTGGATTTCGAAAACTTCGAAGCCCAGATTTCCCTGCGCGATCCAAACAACAAAACGAAATACATCGGTAGTGACGAAAACTGGGAAAAATCTCAGACCGCCATCATCGAAGCTTGTCAGGAAAAAGGCTTAAAGGCCAATATTGTTGAAGGGGAAGCCGCTTTCTACGGTCCCAAGCTTGACTTCATGGTTAAAGACGCCATTGGCCGTCGCTGGCAATTGGGTACCATCCAGGTGGATTACAACTTGCCCGAACGCTTTGAACTGGAATATGTCGGCAACGACAATCTCAAGCACCGTCCCATCATGATTCACCGTGCACCATTCGGTTCCATGGAACGCTTCGTGGCTGTCCTCATTGAACATACAGCAGGTAAATTCCCATTGTGGTTGACACCCGATCAGGTTGTTATTCTTCCAATCAGCGAGAAATTCAACGACTATGCAAACGAAGTTGCAGAATTCCTGAATGATCAGGATATTCGTACAGTTGTAGATAACAGAAATGAGAAAATCGGACGTAAAATCCGTGACAACGAATTGAAACGTATACCTTATATGTTGATAGTCGGAGAGCAAGAAGCAGAAAAACAAGAAGTTTCTGTAAGAAAACAGGGTGAAGGAGATAAAGGTTCAATGAAATTTACTACCTTTGCCGAACTTTTGACCCAAGAAGTGGAAAAAATGATCAATTCTTGGAAAAAATAAGTTGATAGTCAACGATTTAAATAACGAAACGAGGATCTAAAACGTCTGAATGAAGAACGAAGATATAAAATTGCAGTACCGGATCAATGAACGAATCCGTGTTAAAGA
>Ga0209511_1000483_pt1 | contig 40808 bp, 26 predicted proteins | sample SSSSmetaG_FD_184141 | JGI IMG/M metagenome (GOLD analysis project Ga0209511, IMG submission 184141) | Glacier valley bacterial and archeal communities from Borup Fiord, Nunavut, Canada, to study Microbial Dark Matter (Phase II) - ​SSSS... | ecosystem: Environmental > Aquatic > Freshwater > Ice >... | reverse complement strand
TGTTAATTATTGTGGTATTTCGGGATTTTCAACAGGAGTCTAAAATTCAGCCTAATCTGGATAATTATCTAAAATAAGACCCATTCAGGTTAGCGGAATTGCCGCTCATATAGTTCCGCGTAGAAACCTTTGAGGGCTAACAGTTCGTCGTGATTGCCGCGCTCCACAATTTCGCCGTGTTCGACCACTAGCACCATATCAGCATCGCGCACGGTGGAAAGACGGTGGGCAATTACAAAAGAGGTGCGGCCTTGCAGCAGGATTTTGAGGGCTTCTTGAATCCGGGCTTCGGTGCGGGTGTCCACGTTAGAGGTAGCCTCGTCCAGACTCAGGATATGGGGGTCTGCCAGCACGGCGTGGGCGAAAGACAAAAGCTGGCGTTGCCCCTGACTGAGGCCGCTACCCCGTTCGCCTAACTGCGTTTGGTAGCCATCGGGCAGGGCTATAATAAAGTCGTGGGCACTAACGGTTTTTGCGGCGGACTCTACCTCGGCATCAATGGCTACCAACTTACGCAAACTAACCACCAATCCGCTCGGCAATGCCTGGGGATTAAGATGGTTGATAAGATATTTTATTTGGTGGGATTAACTATCGCCTGCTTTTTCACTAATTCGTGTAGTTCTTTTTTGCATTTTTATTTTCCGAGTTTATCAAGGCAGGTGCTATTGATGATTAAATGTGCAGGATGTATGACTAATTGGGCAAAACTTTTGTGTGGGAAATTTTTCAAGCCTGTAATACTTCAATCCCTAGTGCCCTAATTTTTCCTACAATTTCGGGAGAGGCTTCCTGATCCGTTACCAGCGTATGAATAGATTTGATAGGCGCAATTCGATAGAGGGCTACCTGCCCCAATTTGGTATGGTCAGCCAGCACGATAGTTTGTTTGGCTCGTTGCAAAGTAAGCCGATGGGTCAGGGCTTCTAGCTGGTTGGGGCCAGTTAGTCCCTGCTCTAGGTCTAGCCCGGTTACTCCAATGAAAGCTTTATTTACATACATATCGTTTAAGCTTTGCTCGGCATGAGGGCCCACCAGCGCAAAGAAGTCTGGCAAAAGAATACCACCAGTAACAATTAAATTAATTCCTCGCATACCCGCCAGTTCCATCGCAATATTAATCGCATTGGTGACAACCGTTAGATCTTTGAGTTGCAGATGGCGGATAGTACGGGCCAGTTGGGAGGTAGTTGTGCCTGGTGACAGAGCAATAGTATCGCCAGATGTTATGCGCTGGACGGCGGCTAAGGCAATTTGAACCTTTTCTTCCGGCTGCTTGTTTACGTTTTCCTGATAGGTAAGATCATAAGCATAGGCACTGTAGGACAAAGTATCTGCCGGGACAGCCCCACCATGGGTTCTTCGCAAAAGCCCCTGCCGTTCCATTTTTTCAAGGTCACGACGAACCGTTGAAGAATTGACCTGAAATTTCTGGCTCAGTTCTTCAACATCTATTCGTCCAGCGGCTAATAATTCTTGTAAAATTTTATCAGAGCGTCCATTGTTTTCTCGCATAAATCCTCGCATTTTGAGAACTAATCTAGTGGGCAGCGAGATGCATATGTAGTATACCAACTTCTTTAGTCTATTTCAATAACTTGGCTGATATTTTGCTTAATTGGGCAATATTTGCACCTGTTTGAGCAAAAACTAGGCATTATATAGACTTAATTGCCCTTGACAGATTATTATATGGGTGCTATGATGAAAAAAATCAGGACTGTCAATCCAGAAACAGTCCTCAAAAGCTACTTAAACATCACTAAATTCACTTTACAAGTAAATAGATCTTTAAATCCAGGCTGATTCTTGCAAAAAAGCAAATCCATAATAACGGCCTGTTAAGGTGGTTGGTTTGGATTTCATAATATTTGCAAAAACAGCTTGAAACCCGAATATTACGAAGCCTCATAGTGTCTAAGCTGACATTAGAACTCTGTTCACAAAGTAGAGAAGGAGAGTGACTGCATGGCTGATAAAGATTCGACGATTAATCCTGATGGTGAGGCCGAGCCGATTCGTCTGACCACCAATAGCCCACTACGAACTCGGCGGGGGTTTATGGAAGGGTTGGGGGCTCTAGGGCTGGCTGGTTTACTGGCGGCCTGTGGCGACGCGACTGCTAGCCCGGCAGCAGGAGCCCAACCAGCGGCCCAGGCGGTAGGCCAATCCTTGACTGGTGGCAAAAGGCTTAAAGCGGCCTTTTCAAATGCTGGTTTAGGGGCAAGCTGGTGTGCCCAGGGTAAAGACGTTGCCGAAGCCTGGGGGAAATGGTTTGGCGTGGATGTGACCTGGTATGATGGTGGATTGAGCGTAGATACCCAGCGCAAAGCCATTGATGATATGGCGGCTAAACAATGGGATTTTGTGGCTATTCAACCCTTCGGCATTGACACTTTAGTTGACCCGATTAAGCAGATGATTGATAAGGGTATCCCCGTTATCCAGATGGACACCCGGATTGACTCGCAAGATAAACTGAAGATTACCACCTTCCTTGAACCAGATAATGTCTATATGGGTAGCGTCATGGCCGACGCGCTGTTTCAGAAAATGGGCGGCAAAGGCAATGTCATCGAGACCTGGGGAGCTTTGGGCCACACCGGGGCGCAAGGTCGCGACAAAGGCTTCCAGGAAACCCTGAAAAAATATCCCGATATTAAGGTTTTGGCTCAGGACCCGGCTGATTGGGATGTAAACAAGGTGGCCCAACTCTGGGAAAATTATCTGGTGAAATTCAAGGACATCGGGGGCGGTTTTTTCCACAATGATGACATGGCGCTGGCTGCTTCAAAGGTGGTCAAGAACGCTAATCGCAATGTCGCCCTGACCGGGATAGATGCCATGCAACCCGCAATTACGGCGGTAGCTGATGGTACTTTGCTCGGAACCGTGCGTAATCCCTCTGGTCGAATCCATTGGGGAGCCTTGATGGTGGGTATTCTGGCGGCAACTGGCACAAAGGATGTACCCAAATATATTCTAGCCGACGGGCCAGCCGTGAGCCAGAAAAATGCGGCGGGTTTGACCTTTATGGAAAACAAGTTCTTCTTGTAATAGAAGACCCCTCATAACCGCAAATTTAAATAACCCGGAACTCAGGAAGTACTATAACTAGGATTTTCTGGATTTCGGGTTATAATAGTTACTAACCCAAAGGCTGGCTATCCTGGAAACCCTGGAATAAAGATTGGTGGAAGGTAATGTCTCTTTCAGAACCCTTACAGAGTAGTAACGGTAAAGTAATCCTTGAGCTGAAGAATTTATCAAAAAGGTTTGGGGGCGTAAACGCGCTAACTGACATTGATTTTGATTTATATGAGGGCGAAGTTCACGGGATTGTAGGCGAAAACGGCGCGGGTAAAAGTACCCTGATGAAAATTCTTTCGGGGGTCTACCCGGACTATGAAGGCCAGATGTTGCTTAACGGTAATCTGGTACGGTTCCACTCCCCTTCGGATGCTAACCTGCAAGGCATCGGTATGATTCACCAGGAACTAAGTATTTTCCCCGACCTGACGGTGGCTGAGAATATATTTAGCCGCAACCTGCCTGTAAGTAAAATCGGCAAGGTTGACTGGAAGCTGATGAAACAGCAGGCCGCCGAACATTTGCAGGAGCTGGGTTTGAATATTGATGCCAATACTTTGATGGGTATTTTGCCTGTCGGGGTTCAGCAGATGGTGGAAATTGCCCGGATTATCTTTTCGGGTGCTAAGATTATCATTATGGATGAACCCACCTCAGCCCTTTCTCTCAACGAAACCCGGCGATTGTTTGAATTTATTAAAAAATTAAAAGCTCAAGGTAAAACCATCATCTTTATCTCCCACTTTCTGGAAGATGTGCTCAATATTTCTGATAGAGTGAGTGTTTTCCGTAATAGCTACCATGTTGCCACCCTCGATACCAAAGACCTCAGTAAGCAAAAAATAATTGAACTGATGCTTGGGGCGGAAAATCGGTTGTTGCTGCAATCCTATCAGGATAACAGTACCAATCTCCGGCACAATCAGGCCAAAAAGGGCGAAGTAGTTTTGTCGGTTAGAAACTTGAGCCGGACTGGTAGCTTTAGTGAGGTTAGTTTTGATATTCACGCGGGTGAGGTTTTGGGGCTATATAGCTTTGTGGGAGCGGGTCAGCTACAGTTAGCCCGTTGCCTATTTGGCGCAGACCGTGTGAATAAAGGGACAATAACCTTGAAGGGTAAACCCATCAGGTTACGCAGCACTACTCAGGCTAAGCGACTTGGGATTGCCTATGTGCCGGATAATCGTCGCGATAGCTTGATATTGACGCAGGAAATTTATAAGAATATATCGCTGGCGCATCTAAACAAGCTGCTGCCGATTATTCTACGCCGTAAGCCAGAGCTTGAATTAGCCATTGAAAAAATACAAGCAACCAGAGTGCGACCACCCAAACCCCAATTATTAGTAGGAGCCTTGAGCGGGGGTAATCAACAAAAAGTAGTGCTGGCTAAATGGTTGGTGCAAACCCCCCAGGTATTGATTTTGGCTGAACCAACGCGCGGCATGGATGTGGGAGCCAAAGAGGAGGTGTTGGAGTTAATCCACGAGCTTCGCACGCATGGGGTCGCAATTTTTCTGGTTTCAAGCGAGTTGGAAACAATTCTGGCAAATTGTGACCGGGTGGTGGTTATGCACAAAGGGCATATCTCTATCGAGCTGGAAGGTGAACAGTTTAATAAAGATAACCTGTTATTACACGCCTGATGGCTGTTTTGAAACTTTGAACTGAACTGGGCAAGAGCAGGAACAAATATGAAAACAATGATGAATAAGCCGTCACTGGAGACGAAAAACCCGAACCAACGCCGGAATAAAACGCTCGTTTGGGCCAGAAGTCAGGCGGCGAGCTTTGCGCCTTTTTTCACTTTAATTATTCTGTTAGTATTTTTCTCAATCACCTCTGATGGGTTTTTTGCTGTCGAAAACTTCCGCAACATTCTAGGCCAAATTGCTACTCTCTCGGTGATTGCTACTGGCATGACCTTCGTTTTACTTTGTGGTCAAATTGATTTGAGTGTCGCCGCCATCGCTACTATGACAGGCGTAATCACTACCCAGCTATTCTCCGACTCACAGTTCCCGGAATTTCTGGCGATTCTGGCTGGTTTGGGAGTGGCGGCAATTTTCGGTTTAGTGGTTAGTTGGGGTACAACCAAAGTTGGTTTGCCTTCATTTATGATGACGCTGGTAGCGATGCAAACCGCCAACGGATTAGGCCAGTTCGTTAGCCATGCCAAAATCAACTATCATGTCCTGCCAATCCTGAGAGATTTAGGCAGTACCTATGTTGGCCCGATTCCAACGGTAGCCATAGTGGGCGCGATAGTGTTATTAATAGGCTATCTCGTCCTTACCTTTACCCGCTTTGGTCGTTATGTCTATATGACGGGGAGCAACCGAATTGGTGCGGAACTCTCTGGGGTAAATACCAAAGTAGTAATCGGTAGTTGTCTGGTAATTTCGGCGGTGTGTGCCGGAATTGGCGGAATGCTGAATACAGGTCGTCTGGGAAGTGCCCAATCATACGGTCTCGATTCGTTCTTGCTCAACAGTATTACGGCGGTAGTGCTAGGTGGTACTTCGCTTTTTGGCGGTCAGGGTGGCATCAAAAACACGGTCATCGGGCTACTGGTGTTCGGCGTATTACAAAACGGCCTTGACCAAATGGGCCTCGATATTTATATCAAAGTGTTGATTTCTGGTCTGATATTGCTGTCGGCTCTGTTAATCAATCACTATGCTCTCAAGTTGCGCTCGGTTCAAACCGAAATCGAAGGTTAGAGGATAATAAAGGAATAGCCTGTGACAGATTTAACCGCAGCTAAACTAACCGAAGATTACCCCAATTTTAAGGCTTTGAATAGTACCACTGCCATAGCTTATGTGCTTAATCAGGCCACCCTGACCCCGCTCTTTGGTAGCAGCACCACCAACGATTTAGCTGCCGAAGAAATTGGCGATGGCAACCTTAATCTGGTTTTCCGGGTATTTGCTCCCAACGAACCAACTCGCTCAGTTATAATTAAACAAGCCTTGCCTTATGTACGTATGGTTGGCGAAAGCTGGCCGCTTACTTTAGACCGCGCCCGAATTGAAGCTACCGCTTTAGCCGCTTATCAGGCTATAATTCCCGCCAGAGTACCGCATCTTTACCATTATGACCCCGAAATGTGCCTGACTGTTATGGAAGACCTCAAAGATTATGTGACTATGCGAAAGGGTTTGGTAACAGGACAGTTTTATCCAAAGGTCGGTCAGCATTTAGGCGAATTTATGGCTGAAACCCTTTTTCGCACCAGTGATTTCTTCCTGAAGCCTGAAGTAAAGAAGGCTAAAGTTGTTCAATTTACTAACCCTGAATTATGCCGGATTACCGAAGATTTAATTTTTGACGAGCCCTATCGCCCAAATGTCGAAAACAACCACTGGAATCCCTTAATTGACCACGCGGTCACACAACTACAATCAGAAAATAATCAGGAAGTTAAAAGAGGAGTCTTCTGGCTACGTTTGAGCTTCATGACCCATAGCGAAGCTCTAATTCATGGTGATTTACATACGGGTAGTGTGATGGTAACACCCAATGACACCCGCATAATAGACCCGGAATTTGCCTTTTATGGGCCAATGGCTTTTGACCTCGGTGCTGTTTTTGCAAATCTGCTCTTGAATTATTGCGCCCAGGAATATCATATACGTGACCTTAAACCCCGGCAGGAGTTTCAAGCTTATTTGCTCAATACCGCTCGAACAGTCTGGCAAACCTTTTTAGAACGCTGGCAAGCCTTGTGGAGCGAAAACATTGGTCAGGAATGGCACGCTGGTGGTGAGGCTTTTAAATTACATCTGGCGCAGGAAACGTTGGGCTTTGCTGGCTGCAAAATGATCCGCCGCATAGTCGGTCTGGCGCATGTTGCCGATTTGGAAACTATTCCCGACACCCAGGAACGCGCTACCGCCGAAATACGGGCTTTGACTATAGGACAGTGGTTGATTAGCAACTATCGTAAACTTACCCATTACGACAAATTTATCGAAACGTTGGTGCAATCAGTTTTGTTAGCCGAGTAAAAACCTTACCATTGTATAATTTGCCCAAATCAGGGCCAATTCGTTTATTATTTCACATATTGCATTTCGGAATCAATTACCCTATACTTCTTATTATCTTACTATCTAGCTCTACTTTCCTAGTAATACAATTAAGTATCTGAAACAGAAAACTAAAATACTCGCTTAGATAATCAGGTTAACTGCCTCAAAGCAGTTTTTAACTGAATAGATTCTATTGGTGGACGCAAATTCTTTTGGGTCTGGCTTTTCTTTGGTTTTTTTCATTCTTACTAACGTTAAACCGAGCTTTCAAGCTAAATAAGATTTGTGAGTTATTCAGCAACGTTGCCCTTGATCAGCAGGTTCACAGGGCCTATTTTTGAATAAGGAGAAATGTAATGACGACTGAGCTAACCATACCCCTGACCGATATTTCGCCCCAAAACCTGCGGCATCCACTGACCCCTTTAAGCCCCGATGAAATTTTGAGCGTGGTAGCAACCCTCAAGGCTAGTGGTAAGGTGGATGCTTACTGTCGCTTTGCCAGCATCGCGCTACACGAGCCGCCCAAAGAAAGCATCCTGAATTTTAAGGCAGGCGACCAGCTTGCGCGCGAAGCCTTTGTGATAATCCTGGATAACAAAGATGGGGCAACTTACGAGGCCATTGTTTCGCTTGATGACAGCAAAATAACGGCCTGGAAACATATTCCCGGGGTGCAGCCCACCATTATGCTGGATGAGTTCTTTGAATGCGAGGAAGCGGTCAAGAATGACCCGGCTTTCCGCGAGGCTCTCAGTAAACGGGGCATTACCGATTATGACCTGTTAATGGTTGACCCCTGGTCGGCGGGTAATTATGGGGCTCCCGAAGAACAAAATATACGACTTTCCAGAGCCCTGTGCTGGATACGTTCGGAGAAAAGCGATAACGGTTATGCCCGCCCTATTGAGGGGCTGATGGTGTTGGTAGACCTAAACCAGATGAAGGTTGTGCGGGTAGATGATACGGGAGTAGTACCCCTACCGCCCAAAGCAGGCAATTACAGTCAGGATTATATCAAAGAGTTTCGGTCAGATTTGAAACCTATTGAGATAAACCAGCCGGAAGGAGCTAGTTTCAAGGTGGATGGTCAAGCCGTTGAGTGGCAGAAATGGCGTTTCAGGGTTGGCTTTACCCCCCGCGAAGGACTGGTGCTTCACACTATCAGCTACGAAGACCAGGGCCGTATCCGCCCGCTTATCTATCGCGCTGCCCTATCCGAAATGATTGTGCCTTATGGCGACCCCCACCTCAATAACTACCGTAAGAATGCTTTTGATGTTGGAGAATATGGCATCGGAAATCTGGCTAATTCATTGTCGCTGGGTTGTGATTGCCTGGGTGAAATTCGCTACTTTGATGCTTTTTTGAGTACCAGTCGCGGCGAGGTGATGGAAATCAAGAACGCGATTTGTATGCACGAGGAAGATTTCGGTATTTTGTGGAAACACGTGGACTGGCGAACTAACCAGACTGAAGTACGCCGCTCCCGCCGTCTGGTAGTCTCGTTCATAGCTACCGTCGGCAATTACGAGTATGGTTTTTTCTGGTATTTCTACCAGGATGGTTCTATCCAGTACGAGATTAAATTAACCGGAATAATGAACACCGCCGCCTTGCCAGCAGGCGAAACCCGTAAGTACGGTACGCTGGTTGCCCCGCAACTGTACGCCCCGAACCACCAACATTTCTTTAACGTCCGCATGGATATGATGCTCGATGGGATCAAGAATTCAATTTACGAGGTACATGCCGAAGCCGAGGAAGACGGGCCTGAAAACCCTTATGGTAACGCTTTTTATGCCAAAAGCACTCAGCTTAAAACCGAGCAGGAAGCCCAACAACTTATAGACCCACTTTCGGGCCGTTTCTGGAAGATTGTAAACCCGAACGTGACTAATAGCCTGGGGCAGCCCGTCGGTTACAAGTTGATGCACGGGGAGAATGTGCTGCCCTTTGCCAAACCAAGCTCCAGCATCTACCACCGGGCTAATTTTATGACGAAACATTTATGGGTTACACCTTATCACCCGGCTGAAAATTACGCGGCGGGCGATTATCCGAACCAGCATCCGGGAGATGCCGGGTTGCCCGAATGGACTGCCGCCAATCGCTCGATTGACAATACCAACATTGTAGTGTGGTACACATTAGGCCATTTACATATCCCCCGCCCGGAAGATTGGCCGGTAATGCCAGTGGCCTATACGGGTTTTATGCTCAAGCCAGTTGGTTTCTTCGAGCAGAGTCCGGCTCTGGATGTGCCGCCAACGGCCTCGAAACATGCTTGCCACAGTTTCGGTGAGGCATCCTGCTCATGTGAATAATCATCGGCTGACAGAGCAGCCTCCTACGAAAATAATATCCTGTAGGAGCAGGCTCTGTCCGGCGATAAAACCATCGGATGACGGAGCATCCTCCTACATTTTTAAATCACGTTCTTGGAAGATTTAGAGGATAACATTCAAGCGGAAGGAGAGTTAAGAAATTGATAGAAGCTGAAAAAGGTGTAACAGCGGTTCCAAGTTCAAAGGTGCCTGGGCTGCGGCACGACGCGCTGCCGTTCGTAGAAACGATAGCCCAGTCATTCGCCAACATTGCCCCCACAGCTACCCCGGCCCTGACTATTCCTCTGGTTTTTGCGAGTGCGGGCAAGGGAACATGGCTGACCTATGTGTTTGCTACAGTTGGGCTGGTGCTGGTAGGTATCTGTATCAACCAGTTTGCCCGCCGCTCAGCTACGCCCGGTTCGCTCTACGCCTACACCACTCAGGGGCTAGGCAGGACCGTTGGTTTTGTCTCAGGCTGGGGGCTGATTCTGGCGTACTTGGCAACCGGGATTGCGGTGGTTTTTGGGTTTTCTATTTTTGCCTCTGACCTCCTGTCCAAAATTGGAATCTCGCTTCCGACCTACGTGTTATATCTGGCGGCAGTGGTGGTTATGTGGTTTTTCGCCTACCGTGACATCCAGCTTTCGGCGGCACTTATGCTTACCCTGGAGTTAATTTCGGTAAGCGTAATTTTGATCCTGGCTATAATTGTGCTAAGCAACAAAGGACTCAGCGTGGATACCAGTCAGTTCACGTTAGAAGGAGTTTCTTTTGATGGCTTACGGTTGGGGCTGGTGCTGGCGGTGTTCAGTTATGTCGGCTTTGAAAGTGCTACCGCGCTAGGGGCTGAGGCCAAGAAACCTCTAACCAACATTCCACGAGCGGTAATTATCAGTACGGTAATGGTCGGAACCTTTTTTGTCATTATGTCCTACGTGGAAGTGGCTGGGTTTGCTGGTTACAAAAGCCCGCTCAATGAGAGTTCTGCGCCTCTCACAACCCTGGCGGAAATACGCGGGGTGGATATTTTTGGCACTCTGACCTCGGCGGGAGCCATGATAAGCTTCTTTGCCTGTGGGCTGGCCTGTGTTAATGCCGTATCGCGGATTATGTTTTCGATGGGTCGCGATGGAATGATTCACACTTTGATGGGCCAGGCGCACACCACCCACGAATCGCCTCACATTGCTGCTACCCTCTCGGCAATTTGCTTGCTGATTGTGCCAACCTTATTTAGCCTGTTTGGCATAGCTTTGCTGGATGCCTATGGCATTACTGGCACTATCGCTACCTATGGCTTTATAGTAGCCTACATCCTGATAGCTGTCGCCGCGCCACTGTATCTGAAACGCCAGAACCTCTTGAAAGCCTGGCAAGTAGCCGTAGCTGTTTTAGCGGTGCTATTTATGATTGTTCCATTGATTGGCAGTATCTATCCAGTTCCGGCCTGGCCTTACAATCTACTACCTTACCTGTTTTTAGGTTATATGGCGATAGGGCTGGTTTGGGTATTATGGTCTTCGCGCCGCAAGGTTTAGTTTACTCGTAATTTTTGCCACATTGGTTGGAAGCGGATAGTCGTAACCCGTCCCATCCGCTTCTACTACCTCACTTTTCAAATTCCCCGCTAATCTCCGGTCATTAAAATAAAACGGTTTGAAATTAAATCGTTGACTTTTGAGCATACTTGAAGCATAATCATTATTACCCAAGTAAAGTGAAAATGGAAACCAACGTTATTTTGCCACGAATATAACAAAATCTCACTTTACTAACCTCTGGAGAACTAGCTTATCATACTAGGAATGGTTAAACTTGTAACCACTCCTGCTAAACACACCTGACTTCATAAAATTACGCGGTACGAATGTTGCTCATGCTAAACTACAAATAACATGGTTTATGAAGCAAGAAAATTCAGGTAAAGTTAAGTAGGGGTTTTGGGCTGGTGTATTTACCGATTGTGAGGGCTGGGATTGAGTAAAGAAACAATTCTGGTAGTTGATGATGAACAATTTGCCAGAGCCGCCGTGACAAAGGTTTTAGCGGCCAGTGGCTACAAGGTTCATTCAGTGTCCAGCGGTCAGGAGGCGATTGATTTCGCCATAAATGAGCCTTTTGACGTATTATTAACCGATTTTCGGATGCCCGGTGGTCTGGATGGTTTAACCACCGTGCGGGCGGTGCAAAATATAAACCCCCAGGTTGTAGCCATAATGATGACCGCCCATAACACCGTTGACCTGGCGGTGCAATCCCTGAATTTAGGGGTACATGGTTTTGTAATCAAGCCTTTTACCACCCACGACCTGCTCAAAACAGTCCAGCAAACCCTTGAACGCCAGCGTCTTATCCGGGAAAATACCCAGCTACGCGCTCTGAACGATGTTTATGCTACCAGTCAAGCACTTATCTCGGCTAATACTGAGATGCAAAGCTTGCCGCAATTGGCTTTAGCCCTGGCTCTTGAAGAAACCCGCTCCAGCGAAGCTTATTTGTTTTTTGAAGCCACGCAAGGGGCTAAAGAATTACATTTGGTTCAAATTGGCCTTAACCCGGAACGTAGCGATGACTGGTTTTCTAAAACAAAAATGAGTTTTGCTGCTGAAAAGTTGCTAAACTTAACCGAATATTTTGATTTTCCTGACCCTACCCATTATGAGCTAACCGAAAAGCTGCCACTCAAAGAGCTTCTGGAAAAAGCCGAGCGCGTGATGACGGAGCGTTACCAACTGCTGTTGATAGATGGGGTTGAGGTTAGCAGTGAGCCGGGTTTAATGATTCCAGTGCAAAAAGAAAGTTGCACTGTGTTTGTGCCTATGATGGTGCAGCAGCGCACAATTGGGGTGTTGGTTATTCGACGGGTGCAAACAGGCCACACTTATAATGATGTGGATTTGCAGACAGCTACCTTATTAGCCGGACAAGCCGCCATCGCTATTGAAAATGGCCGACTGTTTACCAGTTTAGCCAGAGTTGAAGCTTTGCGGGAGGCCGATAGGTTGCGGAGCGAGTTTGTTAGCACGGTCTCGCACGAACTCCGCACCCCCCTTACCTCCATCAAAGGTTATGCTACCACTTTGCTCCGCGAGGATTTTAATTGGAGCGCGCAAACAGGTCAGGAATATCTGGGAATTATCAGCGATGAGTGTGACAAGTTGATGGAATTGATTGATAATATTCTTGAGGTTTCCAAAATTGAGGCGGGGGTTTTGCGGATACGCCCTGAAACTACCCAAATTTACCACGTTATTGAGCGGGCTGTCAGTGAAACCCTGCGGCGAAACCCTGAGTTAGACCTGAACTTTAGTAGTCCGCCCGCCGAGGAGTTGCCTTTTGTCCGGGCGGACTCTCATCGGATTATTCAGGTGTTGCGGAATTTAATCGGCAATTCGATAAAATATTCGCCGGAAGGGGCTCATATTACGGTTAAAATTGAACCCCTTAAAGCTGAACAGCCATCCAGAGTGCTGATTAGTGTGGCTGATAAAGGTATTGGCCTTAAACCAGAAGACCAGAATCGGGTTTTTGAACGGTTTTATCGGGTAGATACTGGCCCCGCCCGCCGCACTGAGGGCACAGGCTTGGGTCTGGCAATTTGTCGTGGGATTATCGAAGCCCACAACGGGCAAATCTGGGTGGAAAGTGAGGGGGTCGGTAAGGGCAGTAAATTTTATTTTACCTTGCCAGTGGTAGAATTAAGTGAACTTGTGTTTTTAGATTAGTTTGGTTCAGACGGTGGTATTTCGGGTTTAGTGTGTGCTAAGTGGTGTAATAGGGTCTGGAAAGGAATCAGGATAAGATTATGGCTCAAAAAGAGAAAACCGTACTGGTGGTGGACGACCAGCCTAGCCTTGTCAGGTTGGTGCGCGATAACCTTGAGTCGCGCGGGTTTCGGGTGATTAACGCTTCCGAAGGCACAAGGGCAATGGATATTGTGGAAAATGACAAACCCGACCTGGTTATACTTGACATAATGATGCCGGGGATGGATGGCTACGAGGTTTGCCGCCGTATTCGCGAATTTTCAACCGTGCCGATTATAATGCTGACGGCCCGTAACGAACAGGAGTCGTTGGTGCAAGGCTTTGAAGCCGGAGCCGACGACTATGTTACCAAGCCTTTCCACGCTAATGAATTGTTGGCGCGGGTGGAGGCGGTTTTGCGGCGCAGCGAATATCAGGAAGTTAATAAATATTCGCCAACTTTTTCTTGCGGGGATATTTCGATTGATTTTGTGCGGCATGAAGTGACGAAGGCTGGCAATATCAAACAGCTTACCCCCACCGAATATCGCCTGTTATATTATCTTTCGGTAAACTCTGGCAAGGTAATGTTGCACGCCGATTTGCTGACTAAGGTATGGGGCCCCGAATATTCAACCGCTACCGATTATTTGCGGGTTTATATTCGCCACCTGCGTACTCATCTGGAAGATAAAGATAGTGAGCCTGTTTTTATTATTACTGTGCCAGGGGTAGGTTACGTGCTTAAATGCCCCAACGCTGCCAGTTAATTTATTCCTAATGTGGTAGGGGCAGGTCCCCGTGCCTGCCCTTTATCCCGTTTGTAGGGGTAGACCTCTGTATCTACCCTGTTCGGAAAGGCAACCACATGGGATTGCCCCTACTACCTTCAAACCTCTGATTTTCGACCTTCAACTTTCAACTTTTGACCTTAGACTTTAGTAACCACCACACATTGCATGCGATTGCCAGTAGTGCTGTTCAGGTCAAGACCCGTGTTACTGAACTTCTGGATTTTCAGCCCCGCCAGATAATTATTCCCGCCAAGTATCAAGCCGTTTCCACTACCACCCGTCCCATCCAGAATAATCCCCGGCCCACCACTGCACCCGCCATCAATGGCTACTCCGGCGGGGACGGTTATCGCTGCGCTGACGGTGATGGTGTTGCCGCTTGTCAGGTTGAAAATAATCCCACCGTTGGTTCCAGCATTTTGCAAAGCCCAGGAAAGCGTTCCGGGAGTATTTGTCCCATTATCCGTAATCTGGGTGACGGTCTGGGTGGTCTTCACACAGGTTAGGTTATATGAGACTGTCAGACGGGTCGGGTCGTTGGTGGTTACGTTAAACGAACCACTTATACTATTGGGGCTGCCCGCAACAGGGGTACACTTGATGGCGATGTTTTGATTGTTACCCCCAGCAATATTATAACTGGTGGTTGCCGATACAAAGGCAATCTCACCACTAGCAGGGGGATTAAAAGTGATACTGCCCAGGTCAATATGCAGGGTAGTAAGGGGGTCGCCCATATTGCTGATGTTCAGGGTCAGGTTTTTGGTATTACCTACCGCCACCACCCCAAAATGGAGCGTCCCGCCTGGCGAAGCACTGTAAGTTTGAACCGCTACCTTAATTGTAGCCGTATTGCTGGTTTGCCCTGATAGCGAATCGGCGGAGGTAATTTTACTACTAACACTTGACCAATTTCCTAACGCTGTACCAATTACTTTAACACTGAGAGCGCAAACCTGATTAGCCGATAGCCCCAATCCTGTCACTGAAATTGAGCTACTGCCCGCCACCGCCGTTACTGTGCCGAGGATGGCGCAGTTATTGGTAACGGTTGGAGGATTGGCAACTTTCAAACCGAAAGGTAAATTATTACTAAAGGCTACACCCGTAAGCGGATAGGAACTAGGATTAGTCAGAGTAAAAGTCAGGGTCGAGATATTGCCGGGTGCAATTAAGGTTGGATTAAAAGCTTGCGAGATTGTCGGCGGGGGAGCGTTAAACTCATACGCCCCAATGTCACACTTGTTACCGAGCGGGCGGGGGTAGCCGCGCTGGTCGTTGTTATAGGGGCAGCTTGCTACCGGGATAATATTTATAGCCGGACTGCCTATTAACAAAGCTCTGGTGCGGGTATTGCCGCCGTTATCGGCTAGAGGGCCGAGTTGGGGGGCACTGTGATAGGCAATGCTGTTGGTGCAATCTTCGCTGGCGGCACTGTTCAGGCTGGAATATTGCAGATTATAGCCACCGTCGCTATATTTACTACCGTTCGGGAAACAGTTATGGTAAATGTTCCAGGGGTTGCCGCCGTTGTTAGCCGTATTGTTGGCGATAATCGAATTCCGCAAGGTCACATTCGAGCTGGCGTTCTGGATACCGCCGCCCTGCCACCAGGCGTAGTTATTAGTGATAGTGCTGTTAGTAATATTCACCGGGCCTGTGGTGTTAAACGACATGCCGCCGCCCATAAAACCCGTCGTATTATCCGAAACGGTGGTGTTGATAATATTTATATGGCTGGAGGCACTACTGTTGACCGCCATCGCCCCTATTAGCCCCCGGTTGTTTGGCAGTATTATTGACCATTGCCGAGTTGCGGATGGTAAGTTGGACGGTCTCGCCTGTCCAGAGAGCCCCGCCCTGATTATCCGAAATATTATTGGTAAATAGCACGTTGTTAAAAGTGAAAGTGCCGTCGCCAATCCGCACCGCCCCCCCATAGCCACCATAACCGTTGCTGGCGATAAAAACATGATTGCCGCTAAAGGTCAGTCGCTCAAAAGTGCCACTCTGCCCACCGTTGTAAAGGTTACTACGAATTGCTCCGCCCTCGGCATAAGCAGTGTTATTAGTAAAGGTGCTATCCTGAATGACCACAAAACCGTTTGACCCTTGCACATTATCGTTATAAAAAGCCCCACCGTTACCTTGCCCGGTGGATTGGTTGCCCGTAAAAGTGCTGGTGCGAATAGTTACGTTTGCCCCGATGGCATGAATCGCCGAACCACCGCTATTATAGGAGATGTTGTTGGTGAAGGTGCTGGCATCCACCGTTAGCACCCCACCCGCCACATAAATCGCCCCGCCAAAGTCGCCACTATTGCCAGCGTTAGAATGAAAGTTGTTGTTCAAAACTTTGACATTGTTCAGAGTAATATTGCTCTGCCATTCGCCCTTGACCGCCGCGCCGCCGGGGTCGTTGGTGTTGTTCGAGCTATAATTGGCGTTTTGCAAGGTGATATTTTTCAGGGTTAGGCTTTTCTGGTAGGCAGGATGAAAAAAGCGGGTATTGCTACCACCTGCGTCCAGGGTGATAACTCCACCGCCGTCAATCGTCACGTCTTGCGGCAGACTAATCTCGCTGGTAAAGCTTATGGTGGCTGTCCCGCAATTAAACGTGACTGTGCCCCCTGATGTCGCGGCTGCCGCTAGTCCAGCCTTGGTACAATTCGTGACGACCCCGCCCGCCTGAGCCGTGCCAAGTACTAAAAAGAGGCTGACCAGCCCCATCATTGACAATATCGCTGCTAAGACCAGTCTTAATCTATAACGCACTTTTTTCATCCTTTATGGTTGTCGGTAGTCGGTTATCGGTTGTCGGAAAATTCAAAAGCTGAGAGCTGAGAGCTTTATACTAATTGAAGCAAATTCGGCACAGGTTGGCTATAGGAAATAGAGGCTACATCGGGAAGGAGGAGGGATGAAGGATGAAAGAAAACAGGAGCAAGGAGCAAGAAGGGGGATAGAGGATGAATTATACTCTCTCCCAAAAGGAGAGGGCAGGGTGAGGGGTTGGTTAGCCGATTTTAGATATTCGATTTTAGATTTCCCAATCAGGCAGCGAGTTTAAAGACGTTGGCGGAGCGTTCCAACTCATGGGCGGAGGCACTTAGCTGTTGGGTGGCAATATCCCCCTGTCGAACACTGCTCAGATTTTGGGCAGTTACGGCCTCAATGGAAATCATCGTTTGCAAAACTTGCTGACTGGCGACCTGCTGGTGCTGGGTAGCGACCCCAATGCCAGTGGTTAGGGCGGCGGTTTGCTCAATCTGTCCGACAATCGTGCGGGCGGCGGCTTTGACCTGGGCACTCAATTCGCTCAGGGCCAGTAGGGTACTATCGGATTGATTGGCCTCAAGGGTAGCCTTCTCCGCCTGTTTTACCCCTTCTATCGCGCTCTGATTGGAAAGTTCAACGGCCTGGGCAATTCCCTCCAGAGATATATGGACACCTTTGGTAGCCTCCACCGAACTACTAGCCAGCCGTTTGACTTGTCCGGCGATTACCGAGAATCTGTCGCCGAATTGCCCGGCTCCGGCGGCTTCAATGGCAGAGTTACCCTGCTATCTTTAAACAGGCTACTTGATTGCCAGTTCCAGCGAGCTTGAGCGGCGGTTTGATGTTGGCGGCCATAAAGCCTAACAGCTTAAATCCTACAAAAGTATTACTACCGCCTAGTTGCACGCCATATCCCGCATTAGTGAAACTGACGGCGGGCTGGAGGGTTACACCTGTGCTACCCCCGCCACAACGCCCTATTATTTTTACGTCTGTTGGAATATTCAGGCTCCTGTTTAGAAAAATAGTTGCTCCCTGGACATTGCTGATAAAACCAACGGTATTACCGCCGCCCTGCGCTGCCGCCGCCGCAATTGCCGAACGCAAGCTGCCACAATTATCATTGTCAGTATCGTTGATTACAACGGTGGGAGTAGCAGCACAATTTCCCCCCTGAAATGTTGCCAGATAGGTAGTTGCGCCGGGCGGGGTAGTAATCTGGTGGGCTTTCGTTCCACCATCCGACCAGTTATTGAAAGTGAGTCCGCCTGGAATATTGATTAGGTCAACATTGATTACCCAGCCCTCCCAAGAAATAAGCTTAGGAAATGTGGGGAAGGTGCTGAGGTCAGTACTATTTATGGTTATTGTTGCACCAACAGGCGCAGTAGCAAACGATAAAATCACCCGTTTTGGGTTAAGGTTGTAATTTTTAACGGTAAACAAGCCTACTGCGTTAATGTCAGTAACGGTTAATTGGATTTGAAGATAGTTACCTGCTCCTGTAGAATTTACATCTTCAGGGTCGGGAGCGTTGAAAGTGGTAGCATCCCCACCATTACCAATAGCACTAAACAACGGGTGTGTATGAGGCCCCATGTTATCAACATGGTGTTTTAATACCACCCAGCTATAACCATTTGTCGGGATAGCCTGACCTAGCCCATCAACCGCTCTGGCATGCAAGGTTATACTTTGCCCGGCCCGGAAAAGCGTATTTTCGGCTGGTTGCACCTCCAGAATAGTCGGAACTTTCCCGGCATTGATCTTAATCGTAGCCGGGTCAGAGGTTGCGCCAAAATTATCCTTTACTTTGAGCGAGGCAGTATAAGCCCCAACTACTGTGTAATTATGGTTGGTAGTCGGTACGGTAGTTGTGACGACCTGACTCCCATCGCCAAAGTCCCAGATGTATTGACTGATGGTTTGCCCACTATCAGGGTCACTGCTCCCGCTCCCATCGAAATTGACCTGAATCGGGGTTGCCCCGCCTAATGGGTTAGCAGAAATAACGGCGTTGGGAGGACGGTTGCTGTTGGGGCTATAGCTAACGCGCCGTATCTGCCCACCGCTCGCATAGGTGGTGTAATAAAGAGCCTGGGTATTTTGATAGGGGCCAAAGGTGAGGGCTACCGCGCTACTGGCACCCATATTCGTTACAAAATCTGTCTGGCTATAATTATTGCCACTCTGGGTTAGCAAGAAAATCTTACCGCAAACATAATCGCTGAATAAATAGTTCCCACTATAAGGTGCGGGCCAGCCAATATTGTCAGGTACAAAAGCCCCGCCCGTAATCGAGTTACAGCCTGTATGCACGTAGCTATAAATCGGGTCGGTCATACCAGCCGGAGGAGGTGGACAGATAGTGGTGGAGCCGTTATTGCATTTGGCCTCTCGCACATTCCAGCCATAATCGGCTCCCGCTTGCCCGTTATCAATTTCCTCCCAGACATTTTGCCCGACATCGTTAATATAAAAGGTGCTGCTGTCGGGTTTAAAATTAAAACGGAAAGGGTTACGCAACCCCCACGAATATGTTTCCTGGCAAGTCCCACCGCGACTAAAGGCCACCGCCGGGTTGCCACAACGTCTAGCCCCACTATTATTGTAAAAAGGGTTGGTATTAGGTGGCACTCCGTTTTTATCCACGCGCAGAATTTTGCCCGACAGAATATCCAGGGAGCGGGCATTAGCATTATCCCCGGCGCATTTCGATTTATCCCATAGCTGGCAACCGCCGTCCCCCACACTGATATACAGGTAGCCATCTGGCCCAAAATGGAGGTCTCCGGCATTATGGTTGCCGTTGGGTGAAGGGATATTATCTATAATTACCAACTCGCTGGCGGGGTCAATCATATCGCTACCAGAGTTAAAGGTAAAGCGTGATACCCGATTCATCGGGCTGGAATTAGCCACATTTTGAACGCATGAGCCAAATTTCTTGAAGGTATAATATACATAGATAAATCTGTTGCTACTAAAACTGGGGTCAGCCACTACCCCTAATAATCCCCGTTCGATGTTAGAACAAATTGCGTTGCTGCTCAGGGTCAGGGCGGGGGTGCCTACCAACGCGCCATTTTTGTAAACGTAAAGCTGCCCGAGTTGGGTAGTAATTAGTAATCGCCCATCAGGAGCAAAAGTTATGTCAGTGGGACTTTCAACACTGGCTACCAGCGCGTCGGTAAAATCGGGTGGGGTAGTTACTGCCCCGAAAGCGGTTTCTAGCTGGTTGAAAAGCACTACTAATCCTGCCAGTGCTACAAGCAGCAGGCTATACCAGCCTATTTTTTTTAACATTATTTCCTCTATAAGTATGACTATACTGTTTCCAATCGAAGGCAACGGGCTTGCCGTTAATTCATCTTACCCAAGCTATTAAAATTTGTATACATGACTTTTGGGGGAAAGGCAAATTGAAGGATGAAGGGTGAAATACAAAAGAGTATTAATAACCTATTGACTCTCTCCATTTATGTTTCTACAATGACGAAAGTATTACATAGACTATAATTTTTTTGGCAATGCTTAGTCATTCCTCCAGATTTATATTTTTCGACCTGGCCCAAAACCTAACAATCCACCGTTTATTGTACCAAGCAATTTTATCGCCCTCAGAAGCGAAACGAGGTTAGTAACATCAGCTAAATTTGCCATCGCTAGTAAATAGTTGGTAGAACAAGTCAAGTTAATCTGATATTTGCTGGGTTTTTATTTTTAATTACCTATTTAAGTTACAGAAAGGAACCAGTTAATGAGTGATTCTACAGAACTGAACTCAACCGTAGCCCTTCTGCTTGAGGAACTACAGCAGCAAAAGGCCGAACTTAACCAGATGCGAAACCAATTGCTAAGTCAGCAGGCCTAAATTACTCAACTAAAGCAAGAGACGGTGCAGGAGGCTCAGACAGTCGTTGGCGAAATACCTCGTACTAGCAGCCGTCGGGGAATGTTAAAACAAGCGGCAGCAGCGGCGGCTACCATCGCTTTGGTGAGTGTTGCTGGAACACCGTTGCTTCAGGTAGCAAGTGCTGAAACCCCTACCACAAACGGGGCTGGCGGCGCACCTCGCAAAATAATTTACACTACCAGTAAGGAGGATCAGAAGGGCGGCCCTATCACGAACGCTACTGGAGGGAGTTTACTTATTGGGCAAAGCAATGTCCCGTCTGCGGTTGGCGATATTACCAGATTATACTGCCCTTCCTCTAGTGATTTGAGTGATAGGCTTTTTGCTGTTGATAACTATACTACTGGTGGTGCTAACATACCGACTGGTTATAAAATGGCGATAGCGGCGACTACTCACGGCCCTTTTAGTGGTGCTACTAAAGTGGGGGTTTACGCTTCCACCGATGATACTGGCGGATATGCGGTTTGGGCGGATGGTAGTCCTCTGCGGGCGGTTTACGCCACAACCGATAACCCCACTGCGGCGGCGGTCTACGCGGTGGCGGATGGGGCAGGTGCAGCAGGAATTAATGCGATCAGTGCAAACGGTATTGGTGGTTATTTCTATGGTGGAACAGCTAATTTGTATCTACTGACCCACGGCTCCGCCGGGGCCCCGGCAACTGGCGGTGTAGGTTATGTATATGTAGATAGTAACGGGGCTATCTGGTACTGTGTGGCTCCTAACGTTTGGCGGCAACTGGCAGGGTCTGATACGGCTGGTGCTTTGCACTACCTGCCCGTGCCGAATCGCTTCGCCGATACTCGTAGCTCGTTAGGGGGAATTGCCGGACGGATTGCACCTAATAGCGTCAAAACCTTCACAGTAGTAAACGTAGCTGGGCGCGATGCTGGCCCGGTAATTCCACCCAACGCGATTGGGTTAGTAGGTAATATTACCGCAATCGGCCCTAGCGGAGGAGGGCTATTAAAGGTATTACCCGGTGGCACATCTGGCACAATCGGGACTTCAACCGTTAATTACAATGCCGGGGTTACAACTGCCAATAGCTTTAACGTAACATTAGGCACTGGGGCTAACGCTGGAAAAGTCACAATTTATTGTGGTAGTAGCGATTGTGACTTTGCCTTTGATGTGGTGGGTTACTACCTGTAGAAAAAAGTTTCGGGATGCGGAAACGTACCCCGAAACTATCTCCTGTTCCCCCGACTTTAGCCAGCCCGTTTTAATTCATCCAACATCTGGGCAGGGCGGGGATTATCGGGAAACAGACTGACCGCTTTCTCCAGCAATGCAATCGAGTCGGGCGTGCGGGAGTGACGTTGGTAAAGCATCACCAGAAACTCATAACTAGCCCAGTGGCGTTGGTCAACCTCAATTGCCCGTAAAAAGTAGGGCTCGGCCTTTACATCTTCTTGGTCAGTATCCATCCAGCGTCGCCCCCGCCAATAAAAAACCTCAGCGGCCTTAGCCTTGCGCCAGAAATCTAGTGCCGCCTTGTGGTCGCCCTTCTGTTCTTTTAGGTCGCCCATTTGCAGCAATAACTGTTTATCATTAGGGCTGTTCTTCAAGCCTTCTTGCAAGGAATTCTCGGCAGCACTGTAGTTCTTTGCCGCTAGATTGGCCCAACTTAGCCCTCTTAATGGCGTTCCCGTCCAATTTACAATTCCCGCTGCTCCCTGATAAAGTTCCGCCACGTGTTCAACACTGGCATTTTTATCCCCGCGCCAAAGCCGTAACTTTTCCAACCCGGCCTGATTAAGCTCTACAAGTCCCCATAATTGCCAGCCAATAAAGGCCGCTAACGGTAACAGGATAATGGTTGCCAAAACTTGGGAAAACCGGGTTTCCAGGCGAAATTTCCGGCCATGGCTGGTTTTAACTTTTGGTTCTTGCAGCTCTCCAGCCATACAACTAGACATTAAAGCCAATGGTAGCCAAAAAACAATGATCCATTGACCATACCAGGCACTATATTCGGTTAAACTATAAACTAGCAAAGTCCCAAAAGCCGCAAACCCGCCGCTAAATAAACAATCCTTATAATAAGATGCTTGATACGTTTCAGGCTCAAGCCCGGTTCGTGGCCGCCACTTTTCTTCCCGGCGTTTCCTAAGAATACCCCAAAAAATCCCTACCCAGCCAACTGTAGCTAACCCAATCGCCAAAAAACCCGCCACCCCGAACTCGACATAGCTCTGCAAAAATAAATTATGGGTGTTCTCCTGCGAAGCCCGCCCCGAATTATCAGACGGGTCCACATAGAAGGAATAAATCTCTTTAAAGTTGCCAATTCCTGCCCCGGTAAGTGGAGTATCTTCAATCATTATGAGGCTATTTTCCCAGAGTTCTAATCGCCCCAAGCCATTTTCATTCGCCAATCGTTCTGGCGTAAACAACCTCCATTGCCCGCTAACCGTAATATAGGCCACTGCCAACAAAGCCCCGACCACTAACAAAATATAAGGGTGTAAAAAGAACCATTTGGCTTGCTTTACTTCTTTTCCTTTTAGAATTAGCAGTAAACCTATACCTGCGCCAAAGGCTACCAATGGCCCACGCCCATTAGTGGCGAGGAGGGTGCCGAACATCGCCAGCCCCGCTCCCAGGCCCACCGCTCGTTCCCACCATCGCCGCCCAAAGAAGGTAAAGGCCAAAGCCAACGTTCCAAAGACCGCTACCATCCCGGCAAGGGTATTGCGGTGCTGGGTCAGCCATTCAAATCTTAGCCCCAACCCCCTGACCAGCCCGATAATTTTGTCGGAAATTGAGTTGGTGCGGAGGTAATCATCGTCCAGCATGGGCAAGGTCAATAACCCTAATATGGCTAGAATCACTACTAGCCCCAATGTAAGGTAATATAATTCCTGATGGCGGCGGGTTCGACCAAAAGCAAACCAGACCAGCCAGAACAGGGCGATTGCCCCAGCTAGTCCCCAAAAGCGCAACCCATTACCACCAGCCGCTATCCAACTAACCAACAAACCAACGGTATAAAGTGCTACACTAAAGCCAAAGGATGGAAAAAAATTCAAGATTGGGGTAAAAACATTAAGAAATGGAAAAGTTGAACTATTCTTCAGGTTTTTTACTTCAGCAACTTCGTTTAGTAAATCGCTCGTCTCCAAATCCATCGGAGGCTTCTTTCTATTTCAACCATAAAAAATGTAAAGAAACGACCAAAAAGGCTAACTAAGAGTTTGAACAGGCAAAAAAATAAATGTGGGGTAGACTTCATCGGCTGCCCCACATTTATTTCGATTTTCCTTTATCTGACCCGATTACCTATACCAAACTTTAGTTGCCCGCCAGCTACAATTCGGACCGCAGTACCGCTATTCCGCAACGCAGTAATACCATCCTTTTGCAAGCCAACCCAGCTATAGTACGACAGGTTGTTAATACCGCTATTAACCAAAATACCACTGCCGCCATTGCCACTAAAAAGATTGCCCATATTAGCCTGTCCGGCAGCTCCGAGGGTATTGGTGCTTCCCGCAATGCGGATACCACCGCCGTTAGCTATCGCCGAAGTTCCATTAGCTGTTCCTAACCAGTTACAACTAATCTGGTTATTACTCCCGGTTATATCCAGACCATAATCTGAGAAGCCAGTTATAGCTAACCCTTTGAGAGTAATTTTACTATTAAGGTTCAGCCCAACCCCGCTAAAGGCGGCTCCACGATTAATATTCACTCCCGGTACACCCCGCCCATTAGCGTCCGTGGTGCAACTGCCATCTACTGTATAAGTGTTCCCGGTACTATTGTTCAAGGTTGGAAGGGGCGAGTCTACTGTGACGGTGGAAACACTAAAAGTGATACTAACACTTTGCGTTGCAACCTGCGTATTGGCGTTGGTAATGGCAGTTCGTAGTGAACCTGCGCCACTATCGGCAGAAACTGAAACTACCAGTGAGGCTGGGGCAGGTGGATTAATTTGCCCCCACCAGATGGCAAAACGGTCATAGGTGGTTGCCCCAATAGTAGTGGGAGTATAGGCATATTCCTGTACCGTCCAGAAGTCGGTATCGTTTACGGGGTCAACTACCGTATTACTATAATCCCCCCAGCGATTCCGCGTTCCACTATAAGTTTTGTAATAGGTTGCTTCTCCAGATTTCAAGGTGAAAGGTCCCTGCATGGTATTAGCCGTATCGCTGGCTGAACGGAAAGAATAACAGGCACTGCCAAAGATTTGGGCTGAGAAACAGGCATACCCAATCAGCACGTCATTATTCTTGTTGACCATAATACTGGGGAAGGCGTAAAAGTTGACGGAGTTAGCGTCGTCAATCCGGGCGTTTTGGGTTATTGCCCCGGCGGTAGTCAACTGCCACCATTGAATTGAGGATCGAGTACGTCCTCCTGCTGGTAAAAAGATGGTGTGGGCCGCCCAGATTGCACCATTACGATAAACCACATTTTGAATACGTGAGTCGCTGGTCTGAATTTTTTGAGCTGAGCTTAATTGTGGCGCGAAATCTGCCCCTCCGCCGAAAGCCCAGGCTCCCAGTGAACTGGTTGGGCTGGATACCCCCAAATTCAAAACCGGAGAATTGACAGTTCCAGTAATAGTGGACATACGAAGTTGGGCAATAGTATTATCAAAATCTTCCAGCATATACATCGTATCCACAGTATTATCATAGGAAATCATCGGGGTAATGGTAAAGCCATCCCTAGAATTATCTTGCAAGAGGCTGTAAAGGCCAGTGCCATCACTATACAGGTCGCTTTTGTTGAAAGCGTAGATATTTACCCCGCTAAAACTACTAGCAGCAACCGAGAACATGTTGAGCGAAACTACAATCCAGTTTTTGTTAAATCCGAAGCTGGGGTAATCCGCCCAATTCGTATCAGTTGAATCGGCATCTATCTTATATAGATTCCAGATGCCAGTTGGGTCGTTTGTCTGGGAGACAGCCATAAGAACGGAGGAATTTGCAGACCGACCATCAGCTACTGCCGTAAATAGATAGCGATTATTAAAAGGGTCATACAAACTTTTGGGGTCAAAGGTGGCTGGGTTCCCCAGGCTGGCCCAAAAATTCTTTAGCGTTACTGAACTAATCGCAGCACCAGCGCGTGACTGGATGACAACGCGTGAGTTAAGGGTGGTGAGGACATGGTTAGGGCCAACTGTACCGTGTGTATCAGGTGGAATGCTAACAATATCATCAACAAACCCCTGGAAATTAGTGCCGAGTGTGGGAGGCGCAGAAGGGGCTGGGATAGAAACATCTTCTGCTGTTTTACTACCAGTTAAAGGCTGAAATTTACCGTTACCTGCGCCAAGCTTTTTTGGTGGCAATGGCGCATCGGGTACTGCAATCGGTGCTTGTGGGGTTGGAGGAGGGTTAGCGGCTTCTTGGCGGGCCAGCTCGCTAAAGTTGATTTGGGTGTGTTGAATAGAAACACCAGGAGTACCAGGTATCGAAACTTGTGTTTTGGCCTCGATAACTATAGGGCTGGCTGCCCCGATAAGTAAAATACTAACGAGGATAAAAACGGTTAGTGCTAAATTTAGTCCTCTACCGCTTCTGATTCTTTGCATTTCAAGCTCCTTACATGGGTTGAAATCGCTTTGGTTAGTTTGCCGAAAATAGGGGCTTTCTTGTTATAAATTACGCCATTTACATTGAGAAAACCTACTTATAATCAGATATAAAAACCAAAAGATTTGAGCTAATCGCTAAACAAACGCAGTTAGATGATAATTCCGCTTCCTTTCACCATTTATCATGTGTATTTTAACCCATAATAAACTAAAATGCACACTAATCGCAATAGCCAAAAGCTATTTGTATAAAAATCCGGTTATTAATTGAAATATAGCATTCAGGTTTACAATCGTGGCTCACCGAAGCGACCCTGCAAATAATGTAACATACCCCGGATACGCCAGCGTCGCAAAGGACGGGCCTGTTTATGACGCGGCCAGACCGACCAGGCCAGCACCGTCCGCACATCTACCGCAATCAGGCTCAACAATACCCGCAAGGGTGATTTCCCCAGGTTACGGATAAATAATAAACGGTTGCGGGTCATTAAATACACATAAGTAGGGGACAAATCTCTGGCTTTCAAGCTAATCTTATGCCATAAAACGCTCTGGGGGACATACCAGATAGTAAATCCGGCTTTGGCGGTACGGGCGCACCAATCGGTTTCTTCGTAGTAGATAAAGAAACGGGGGTCGAGCATCCCGGCTTTTTCGATTACCGCCCGCTTAACCAGCATCGCGCAGCCTGAGACATAATCCACCTTTTTAAGCTGGTTGAATTCTGGCCCATCCTCGGCGTTTACCCCAAGCTGTTCTGTCCAGCCCGCCGGAGTGAAAATTCCACCTGCCGACCAGATGCGTTTGGGGTCATCGAAATAAAAGATTTTAGGGCCAGTAATCCCGATAGTGGGGTTACTCTCCGCCATTCTGACCAGTGGTTCAATAAAGCCGGGGTCAACCTCGGTGTCATTATTCAGCAACAGCACATAGTCCGCCCCGTTTTTCATGGCGACCCGAATGCCAACGTTATTTCCTTCGGCAAAGCCCTGGTTCTTTTCGTTGGCGATAAGGGTTAGCTTGAATTTGAGTTCTGGGGCTAATTTCTCAAGTTGGGCCAGTGAGTCATCCTTCGAGCCATTATCTACCACAATTACCTCAAAATTCGGGTAGGTGGCAAGGTCAAGTGACTTCAGACAGGCTACGGTAAAATGCGGTTGATTCCAGTTTAACAAAATGACCGAAACAAAAGACTCGGTAGTCTTAGCCATATAATACTTTCCAACCAAAGGGCGACCATTAAGGCCGCCCCGGTTTAATTCAATCAGCTTTAGCGGGCTGCAACGGCAGTCTTTAACCAGATAACGGGAACTTGATCAGTTACAAGTTCCAAGCCATCCACCAGATAATGAGGCTCCTGTGGGCCTAACTCTTGCGCCCAGGCTACCATCTTTCGTAGACCTTCCTCAAAGGATAGGCTGGTTTTGTAGCCCAACAGCCTCTCCGCCTTTTCGGTGGTGCAGAAGGCTTCCTTGACCTCTTTAGGACGGTCTGGCAGGTGAATTGGCTCTAACCCGGCTGGCACTCCATCGGGATAAAAAATCTTGAGCAAAGTTTCGGATAGCTCGTTGATGCTCACTTCCTCACGGGGGCCAACGTTGATAATTTCGCCATTAACGTTGTCGTCAAACCCGGCGCGAGTAATATAAGGAGTAAAATCGGCAATATAGGTGAAAGCCCGCTTCTGTTCGCCATCGCCATAGATGTAATAAGGTTTCTTTTGGAGCAGCATATTGATAAAAATACCTACCACATTGCGATAAGGGTCGGCGATATTCTGACGGATACCATAGACATTGTGAGGGCGAATTATGGTGTATTTAAAGTTATGCACTTCTGATAGAATTTCGGTGATATGCTCCATCGAAGCTTTCGATACACCATAGACATCTACTGGCTTGCGGGACAAATCCTCGCTGAAAGGTGGGTGTTGAGCCCCGTATACGCTCATAGAGCTAACCGTGACTACTTTTTTCAAACCTTCGCGGATAGCTGGTACTAAAGTATTAAGATAAGCTACCAGATTTCGCTGGGTACAGTTGAGCGGGGTAAACTGACTGCGCCCTTCGGTGGCATCCGCCGCCAGATAATATATCAGTTCCGGTTTAACCCGGCTGATAAAAGCATCGGTGCTGGCCTGGTCGCGCAAATCCAGCGCGGTAAAGTGGCTGTCAGGGTGGATATTGCGCCAGAACCCCCCCGACATATCATCAACCCCATAGACCTCGTGGCCTAATTCTACCAGCGCATCCACCAGATGTCCGCCCATAAAGCCAGCAGCACCCGTAACTAAAATCCGCATTCTCCATGCCCTCCTAAAATTTGTAGCTGTATATCAAAGAAGGAAGCCAAACGGTTGTCAGTCGTCGGTTGTCGGTTGTCGGAAAAAATCTAAAATCAGGAAATTCTTGTAGGAGGATGCTCCATCATCCGATAAATGTCGCAGGACAGAGCCTGCTCCTACATATTCTGACTCCTGACTCCTGACCTGACTTCCTTCTTAGTTAGTATAACGTGTTAATTCAGTATTAGTCGTTGACCTTGCCGCCGCGCACCCAGGTAAAGTGACTAGCCCCGATTGTCAGCAAATCCTTCAAAGTGCGCCAGCTATTGGCACTCTTGAGGAAGGTTAAGGCTGGCCCTGGTCGCAAGGCCCACTCGCGGAAGGCCCGTTTCGCCCATTTTTGCATATCTTCGCTCGACAGATGCGGGTAGTTCAGGGTGGTTGAACTATCCATATCGAAATCTTCGTACTTGGTCATCTTAATCCAGCCATTTTCCAGGGCTTCGTAGTAGAACGGAGTACCCGGATACGGCACGGCGATGTGGAATAAGGCGATGTCCAACGGCAAACTTTTGGAGAACTTGATGGTCTGTTTGATGGTGTCTTCGGTCTCACCGGGCATCCCAATGATGAAGTAACCCCAGTTCTTGATGCCGAACTTTTTGGAGGCGGCCAAGGCTTTGCGGGTCTTTTCCTCTTTGATACCCTTCTTCATCTTTTTGAGGACTTCTTCGCTGCCACTTTCCAGACCCCAGCTAATCATCCAGCAGCCGGATTTCGCCATTAGTTCCAGCATTTCTTCGTCTACAAAGTCCACCCGGCTGTTGCAAGTCCAGTGTACTTTAATATTTTTCTCGATGATAAGCTTGCAGAGTTCAATTACATAGTCGCGTTTCACCGTGAACAGGTCGGCGTAGAAGTGAACGTTATGCACGCCCAGCCGCTTGAGTTCCATAATTTCTTCGACGGTGCGTTCGGCACTGTGGCTACGAACCGAGAAGTCCCACATTACGTGTTTGATACAGAAGCGACAGCCCGCCGAGCAACCCCGGCTGGTGGTGACAAAGCAGTAAGTGCCTTTAATCATCGGGATGCGATAGCTGTCCATCGGTAACAGGTGATAGAGCGGCATGGGCAGGTCATCCATGTTCTCGATGTTCGGGCGGTTAGCGTTATTGATAATCTTGCCATCCTTGCGCCAAACCAGACCCTGAATGTGACCAAAATCGGTTACGCCTTCTTCAAGGTTTTGGATCAGTTCCTTGAAAGTGACTTCTGGCTCAAAGCGGATAATGAAATCCAGGCTCGGATAGTCGTTCATGGTCTCTTTCCACATCGGGGTGACGTGGCTACCGATAGCGATGGTTCTAGTCCCATATTTGCGGGCAAAGAAGGTCACGCGCATGTCATTGGTCAGGGTGGGGGCGGTGACGTTTGTAACCAGATATTTGGGTTTCTTATCCTCAAGCAAAGCCTCGAACTTGGGCCAACCCATATATTCGGCGATACAGTCAATCAACTCGATTTTCTTTTCGGGGTAAATCATTGCGGCTAATCCAGCCATCTCCACCTGCGGCCATATCATTTTCTCGCGGCTGCGGCGACCCACCCGGTGAATATCGCGGATAAAAACCTCACCGTCCGGCGAGGGGGGATTAACAAACAGACAATCCAGCTTATAAGTACGCGGCACAACGTCCGAAATACTTTTATGTTCCAGGTTTAACGAAATGGTGCGTCTTTGAGCAATGTGCGGCACTTCTATATTCCTCCACTGTATTTGAAGGATGAAGTAGGAAGGATGAAGGATGAAGCAAAATTGCGCTTACAGCCTTATCTTTCTATTCCTCACCCCAGATTCTAAAACAATACCCTAGCAATCAACTCTATTCTTACTTATATCCAAGTTTGGTCAGAAACTTTTCAATGGACTTTGTAGGGTCAGGTTTCAAACCTGACCGGGTAGGTTGCAAACCCACCCCTACAATTCTACAGGAAGGTTCAGGCTATTTGGCGTTCCTGTTTCATCCTTCATCCTTACCCGAAATAGACTGGTGCTTCACCTACCCGACTCACCATCGAACCAAGCTTTCCTTCGGCAATTTCCTGAGCGGCGCAGAAGCCCATCTCAATCGCGTGATCGGTGTTAATGTAGCGGAACAAGCCCTGCCGTCCGCCCGTAATTACGTTCTCGTAACCACTCAGGTGATAGGCCAAAGCTGCCAGATTTGCCTCGTAATTGAGATCATAGCTGGGATAGGCGTGGGCCATTCTTTCAATGAAATGCCCGATAACATCTTCTTTCTTAATCAGCTTGGCATCCACCAGACCTTGAATGGATTTCTGCAAAAGTACATCTTCATTCTCCGTCCAGATTTCGTCGCCCATATCGCAGGTGATTTCCACGCACAGGCTACCCTTACCATCGGGGGTGGATTCGTGCGAGAAATTCTGCATTTCCGAAATCCGATTGAAAATTACATTTGGATCTGGGAAATAAATCCAGTGGTCGTCTGTCACTTTGGGCTTGTTCAGCTTGAGATAAAGGAAAATCATTGCCCGGAACTTCAGGCCACGCGCCGCCGCCATCACTTCTTCCGAAGGATTAGGGGTCATACTACGTAGCAGCAGACTGACCGGGATGGTCGAAACCAGATAGTCGCAAGGGATAACGTGCTTTTCGCCATCCTGCTCGTAAACCACCTCTGTCACCCGACCGTTCTCGTGGTGAACCTCGGTCATACGTGCGCCCAACAGGATTTTCCCGCCGTTCTCGGTAACTTTTTGGGCCATTCCTTCGGAAATCGAACCTACTCCCCGGCGCGGATACCAGAACAGGTCTTTGTATTCAGTATGATGGAAGTTATTATCACCTTTGCGGAGGCCGAGGGTGCGGAGGGTCAAGTCCCAAAGGTCAACCACTGCTACGCGCTGGGCCGCCCAACTGCTGGAAAGCTTGCGGGGGTCGCGCCCCCAGACTTTAGCGGTATAAGGGCCAAAGTAAATATCGTATAAGCGTCGTCCGAAGCGGTTGACTACCCATGACTCGAAATTGTCATCGGTAGGTGGGTTAAATTTGTTTTTGGCAACCGTCCAGCCAAAATCCAGGAAGGAAAGAATCGCTACATGGGGCGGAAGATTTTTAAGCAAATTTCCGGCATTTAGGGGGTAATCGTACATTTTCTTCCAGAAGAAAACCCGCGTTTTGCGATAGCGTTCTTCTAGCTCGTCGCCTAAGAGTTTCCGCATTTCGTCAATAATCGCTGGATTGGAGGAGTGAAAGCGGTGTGGCCCAAAGTCCCACATGTAGCCATCCTCGCGCATAGTGTGGGCCATTCCACCAACATAGGGTTTTAGTTCCAAAACTATGGGCTGGAAGCCTTTTTCGGTTAATTTCCAGGCTGCCGCCAAACCCGCTGGCCCAGCTCCTAATACTACGACACGTGCATCAGCCATTTCTTGTTACTCTCCTTAACTTTAACGATTATTAGAACGTAAGCTACCTTTGCTTACCTGAAAGATACTGGATTAATGTGAATATTAAACGTCAAACTGGATTGGACAGGATGAAACCTTATTCATCCATCCTGCATTACTAAATCCTGCCGAAAATAGACTTGAAAATAGTTAATGATAATGGCTGATTTTGCTACTATAGGGGTTACTTTTCTGGATTTAGCCTGAAAATAAGGTTGTTTTCCCTGAAGAAAAAGGGGAATTTGGCTGGATAGGGCGGGTTTGCTACTTTTTGTAGCTGACGGGGCACTCAAAAGCGGTCTGAAAATAGTTAATGAAAAATTTGTAAAGGAGAATGGTTTACCTAACCCCCTAGCCCCCTTCCCAGATTCTGGGAAGGGGGAACAGGCATTCTTATTCTTACTCCTTAATTCTTGCGCCTTGCTTCTGACTTTACCTCACCCGATTGCCCTGATAAAGCTTGAGTTGCCCGCCCACCAGGATTTTTAGAGCCGTATCACCGTTACGCAGTAGGGTTAGACCGTCATTTTGCAGACCAATCCAGGTGTTATACATTTGGTTGTTAGTTCCTTTGTTGACCAGCACGCCACTAGCAGTATTACCGCTAATCAGGTTGCCACTGCTGGGGTCGTTGGTCAGGCCAATGCTGTTGTTATTAGCACTTGGGCCGCCCACCGTCCCTAGCTGGATCCCACCACCGTTAGCCGTAGCGGTAGTGCCGTTGGAAGTCCCAATCCAGTTACAAACAATATTGTTGTTGCTACCCTGGACGTTTATAGCGTAATCACCAAAGCCAGTGAATTTCAAACCTCTAATGGTGGTCTTATTTATCAATTTCAAACCTGGCAGGCTCAACCCGGCGTTAGCCTTTAGCCAGACACCCGGCACCCCCCGCCCATTGGTGGTGGTGCAGCCGCCGTCCAGCTTAACCGTAACCCCGTTCAGATTGTTTACGGGTGGCAAAGCTCCGCTAACATCAATCTGACTGACGCTAAAGCTGATAGTGATAGGCTGGGTACTGGCTTTAGCCTGATTAATAGCGTAAGAAAGCGTGCCACAATCTCCCGCCCCGTTGTCAGTGTTAATGATGACGGTATAGGTATTCAGGCAGCCCGTACTAGAGTTGGTCAGGTGGAATTGAGCCGTGCCCGCCCCTGCAAAACCATTGACGGTAGCAGTCACTATATAAGCTCCGGCGGTAGCGTTGGCAGTAAAAATAGGCGAGGTGGCCTTGCCGCTACTATCGGTAGTAGCCTGGGCGGTTAGCTGGCTACCGGGGAATGTGCCACTAGCCCCACTGTTCGGGGCGGTAAAAGTCACATTAGCTCCCACCACCAGATTGCCGAAGGAGTCCTTAACGGTCGCCTCAAAGGGGAGGCCGAAGGGCTGGTTAAATTGACCAGTCTGGGGTGTGCCGGAGGTGGCGGTAATAGTGGCAGGGCTACCAACGCCGTTAGTAAGTACAAACGTTGCCGTGCCCGCCCCCGGTGAACCCAGCACCGAAGCTGTAACATTAAAGCTACCATTCTGCCCGTTGGCAGTAAAGATTGGGGCGGTAGCTTTACCATCGGCCTGAGTAGTGGTGTTTACACTTCCCACATTGCCGGGGAAATTACCGCTTGGCCCACTACCGGGCGCGGCAAAAGTAACGGTTGCGCCCCCCACCGGGTTCTGAAAACTATCTTTAACCAACGCCACTAAATTGGTAGGGTAAGCCGTGCCAACCGGAGTATTTTGGGGCGTTCCGGCAAAAGCGGTAATTGAGGCAGGTGCGCCCGGAGTATTAGTTAAGACGAAATTAGCCGAACCCGCCGCCGGATAATTATTAACTGTCGCCACTACATTATATTGTCCAGCGACGGTGTTAGCGGTAAAAGTCGGGGTCTGGGCCTTGCCGCTCAGGTCAGTTTGGACGGTTACACTGATTAGGCCACCAGTGAAAAGGCCGCTTTGTCCGCTATTGGGAGCGGTAAAAGTAACACTGACCCCACTAATCGGGCTACCGGGGTTATTACTACCATCCCGCACTACTGCCCGCAAGGGTGCGGCAAAGGCAGTGTTAACTGTTGCCGATTGGGGCGAGCCAGTGTCTACCGCTACCGAGGCCGGGGTAGTTGATTTCAAAGTACCGTTCCCGGTCATACAACCTGTGCGGTTAAAGGGGAAGCTTCCATTATTAGGGTTAAAACTAACGGTGTAATTTCCGGCTGGCACGTTGGTTAGAGCAATCGTAACGTTACCACCACCATCGGTAGCGACCGTCCCACTGGCGGGGTTCGCGCCGGGGGTCGGGCTGATAAGATAGCTAACCAGCATCCCGCTTCCCGGCGAAGCCCCAATTACTCTCGCCGTATAGTTTACCGAAGCATTGGGCAGAATCGAGATGCTGCCAGCAATTAGGCTACTAATAGAAGGATTGGTGTTGAGCGTTCCCACAAACACGTTTGGATTCCACCAGTTATTGGTAGCATTTAGCGTTCCAGTCCCACCATTATTACCGCCAGCGTTGCCACTACCGCTTACGCAGTTGCGGTTAAAGCGAATATCTTTACCAGTAATATCTTCGCCACCGCCAACTGCAACCCCGTTATAGGCGTAATTTACCACGTTGTTTTCTATTAGCAGCGTCCCGGAATAACTGGAAGTACCTAACAGCCGAATACCATCCTGACCCAAAACCGGGGTAACAGGGGGTTGGGGAAAAGCTATCTGATTGTTGGTGACGGTAGCGGCACTAACGCCGTTCCCCAGCTGAATCCCGGCGTTTGAGGTGTTCCGAATCACGTTTAGGGTGACGGTAGCGGTGGCAACCTGGGAAATACTCAGGGCTGGAGAGCTGCCGCTAACCCCGTCCACCAGATTTTCGGTAATTGTCCAACTGTTGCGGGCGGTGGTGTTCAAGCTAATCGCACTTAACCCGGCACTGATAAAACGGTTGCGGGCCACTGTGCCACTATTGCTGGCGACACTGGCCTCGATTACGCCATTCCCGCCTGCCGCCGTGATGTTCTCGAAACTAAAGCCCTGAATCGTGACATTATTAGCGGCGACTTGCCAGCGCACCCCACCTGAAATTATCGCTTCGGGTAGCCGAGTGCCGTTATAGGGGTTAATATTGAAGTTTGGGCCGTTCAGGGTTACGCTCTTGTTAATCGTTAAATTTTCCGGGTAAGTTCCGGCTACGACACTGATTGTATCGGTGTTGTTGGCTCGGTTTGCCAGGGCATAGCCGATAGTTTGGCAAGGGGTCGCTACATCGCCACAGGCAATGTTATCCGTCCCACTATTGCTGACGGTTAAGGTGACGGCGCGGGCTACTTGCGTCTGTGAGCTAAAAATCAAGCCAATTGCCAGGGCTAAGCCCAAAATCAAAAATCCCAACGGGCGTGAATAGCCCCTTAATCTTTTACCAATATTCATCATGTTTTGTTCCTCAATTTGCTGTACCTAAAGGTGTCTGTTGGTTGTCGCAGATTTATCAACTAAAATAAAAAGAATCTGCCTTATTAAATTTATTATCACAGGGCGAAATTAAATGATAATGTAAGAACCAAAAAGGGAAGTTAGAAGAAATTAATGTTATTGGCCCTAGCGGTTAAAGCTGATTGAAAAAGAAGCTGGAACCAGCGTTTTGGGAGCATAGGGCGCAACCACCACTACCGCCTGGGGGAAGGGGATTTTTAACTGTCCACTATTGCTGGAGTCAAGAGACAGGTCAAGGATACAGCTATTACCAGCGTTGGTGGTTTTGAGATTGGTGGTAGCCGAGTTACCACAAGGGCCATCCTGCCGCACTATCTGCACAAAATATTTCTGGGGCAAGCTGTTGGCAGCACGAATAAAACCACTGGCCTCCCACCCACCATCGCCCGTTTCGGCTTCATCTTTCCAGCCAATTTCGGGGATTTCAAAATCGTCAAGCAAGGCTCCCTGACGACTATAGCCTTCATCGGTCAAGTATTCAAAGCGAATTTTTATCTTTTGTCCGGCGAACTGGCTCAAATCCACCTGTTCCGCCAGCCATTGAGCCTGGGTGCTGTCAGTATCGGCTAAATCCGCGCCGTCCAGGTCGCTATGACCTGTATAAGTTGGGCCATAGTTTCGGCCTGTGGGGTTACTATTATTGCTATATTTGCCGGAAAGTACCTGCCAAGTTTTACCACCGTTATTGGAGGCTTCCAGATAAAGGTTATCATAATTTGGCTCAATATCGTGCCAGAGCGAGAATTTCAGAGTAGCTTTATTAACTTTGCTGAGGTCAACCTCTCTAGTGAGGGTTGCATCCGAATTTTCGCCGCGATTGCTCCACCAGACCATCCGTCCATTGCGCGGTTTGGTATCTACTAACGCAACGGTGGGCGAGCCTTTGAAATTTAGAGTAAAGCCCTCCGACCCGGCTACCACCGCAAAATACTGAGCCGAATATTGCCCGGTGCTAGAGTTCTGGCTGTTAGGAAAATTAGCCACATTGGTAACGACATTTACATGGGTGCTAATTTTGGAGTAACGATATAAGGGGTCGGAGGTGCGCCGATTGAGGTAATTTGCCAGCACCCAATTTTTGAATACCGCCTCGTGGTTAACGTCCGGGTTGAGGGTTGCCAGACTGTAATCCACCGCATTGAAACCCGTCAACCCCTTCCCGTTGGTTATCAAATTACGGACTGACTCGAAGCCATAAACATCTTGCAAATAGGACAACCAGACATATCCCGCCCCATATTGTCGCCCGACGCTGCAACTGGCGCAGGTCCAGCTATTTAGTTGGGTAATAGGCCGATTGAAAAAAGAGTTTTCGTAGCCACTACTGCTATAGCCGTTCAAGGTTTGAGCCAAAACGCTTGCTCCCTCGTTTAGCCAAACATCCTGGTTGGGCTGATTGTGCCAGTGAATCATATGCTGAAACTCGTGAGACAACAGACTCAGGTAACTTGAGGTATTCTGGGGATTTCCCGTCACATAAATAATCTCGCGCTCGTTACTTTTAGGGTTTACGCTGCGTAGCAATTCATCGTCGGCACTAAAATAACCTGCTGCCACTTTTAATGGGGTGTTCAGAATAACAATGTGGGGGTTGCCATCTACCCCCGGTGTCCATTCTTCGCCAAAGTAGCGGCGGTTCGTAGTATAAACTTTTTCTTCAAACTGGTTAGCGGCCTGTTTCAAAGCTTCTTCGTTCAGGGCGTAGCCGTTATCCAGAAACATATAAACATGGTCGGTCAGAGCCACTAGGCGAGCCCGAATCTGGTAATATTCCTTGCGCTCCAGGTCAAACACCCAGAATAAATCCTGGTCGCCCAATTTATAGGCTGGACGGGTGCTGTTGCGGGCGGGGGTTGGGTTATTGCCATCGCCTTTCAAGCGGTTATAAATAGCATATTCGTCCCGTAGCGGAGGGGTGTTGGTATGTATTTGAAACTCGGTTAAATAGCTTAGGGCATCGGCAGTGGCAGGGGTTTGGGCGGTAGCAGGGGCGGCAGACAAAACTAAAAGGAGTCCGGCAAACAAAGCCAGGACTCCCATAAGTTTGAGAAACTTAATTGTTTTTAGCAACTTCACGCCGGATATTGCTGATTTGAGTACGAATAAACTCGGCATCGGTGGCTTCCGGGCGATGGCGCAGATAATTTTGCAAATCAATCATGGCTCGTATTCGCTTACCAGACTGGTAATTCAAGACCCCCCGGTCACGAACTTCCTCCCAATCGTTGGGATTTAGGGCTAACAGGAATTGTTCAATTCGCAAAGCCCGTTCAAAATCGCGGTCAGTGAGGTAGTTGCTTTTAAGGTTAGTCAGCATGCGGGTCAGGAAAGAGCGATTGTTAACTGGGCGCAGGAACGATTGGAGCATAGGCATAGGCCGTCCATAGAGCTCCTGTACCATCCGGGCGCAATCCTCCACCGTTAGAATTGCCCCTTCGTTAAAGGGGTCTAACAAAATATCTTCTTCGGAGTCTTCTGGCATTGGCATATTAGCACTTTCCCAGCGTCCAAAGGTTTGTTGAGCATGTTTGCGGAAGCGCACGATAAAATGACCGGGAAGACCCACACCTTCGAGGGGCAAGCCTACCTGTCGGCCAATTTCGATATAAAGCAACGAAAGGGTGATAGGTATACCCATGCGCCGTTCCAGAACATCGTTCAGGTAAGAGTTACGCGGGTCATTATAATCGTTTTGGTTGCCCTTATATTCAAGGGTCTTAAAAAAGTAGGAGTTTAAGGTTTCAATCACCTGATAGGGGTCAGTCTCGTCCGCCAATAGTAAGCGTACATCGTTTGCCATTATTTCAAGCCGTTGCAGGTAATACCCAACGTTCAGGCCGGGATATTCCGCCGCTGCAATCAGCATTGCCGCTTCAATCAGGTCAATCGCCTCGTCAGGGCGGGCCACATGTTCGGCAAAACGTGCCAGAGGACTACCGGGTAGAGGGTCATACCGGGAGGGTTCGTAATCGAAAATACTGCCTTCTATATCATATTCCATAAGTTTGAACTTTCAATTTCCCCAACATCTCCTCACCTTCATAGTGAGTAGTGAGTGAGGATATTACTTTTTATCACAATCTAATTCTAGCGAGACGACGATTCTTTGTCAATTGGACTTTTGTATCGTTTTGATTGCATGCTAGTTTACATCCCGATAGCTATCCAGCAAAATAGCAGCTTTTTCCCGCACTATCTCCGCCAATTCGTTGTCTTTGGTGATAATTACCACTTTACGGACATGCCGATGGAATTTCCGCATATCGTCGTTATTCAAGCCGCTTACCTCGCCCCAGGGAACCGGGTTATTCCTACCATGGGGTGGGCGTTCGCACACCACGTCCAGCACCATCTCAAAGCCTTTTGGCTCTGGTATATCCAGTAAAATTTCGTGACCGCGCAACTGCCGACCAGTCCATTCCGAAACCTTTTCGCACCATAATTCTTCCAGTCGTTTTCGGCGGGCCGGGTCAAACTTCAAAGTGTTAAAGTGGCTGAAATATGCTTCATCCTCGCCCAACGAAATTGCCCGTTTATAGAAGCGACGGTTGTGTAAATCGGTAATCAGTTCATGAGCAATTGAGCCCGGTTCGGTGGTTTTCTGGATTAGGGCGATAATGCTGGCATCGTCGCTGCGCTCAAGCTCGGCGGAACTAAAAGCCCCCGCCAATAAAGCCTCTTGTAACGAGCGCAGAAACATTATTGTAGCAATCCGACTGGTGTGATGCCAATAGACGTTATAAAACATCAGGTAGCGGGCAAAAATCAGCGATTGTAACGCCCCTACCCCTTTTTCATCTATAACGAGTTGCAAGGGGCTATCCTCATTTTGGGGTGTTTCGGGCCAAATCCGCAAGGAGTCAAGCAGCCGTTGGACATCTACCATGCCGTAGGGTACGTTGCAATAGCGCGAGTCACGGATAAGGTAATCCAGTTTATCGGTATCCAGTGCGCCGCTAATCAGGTTACGTAAAAGATTTTCGTTGCGATTAAGGGGCACTTCGCCGCTCCCACTGATAAAAGCGGCAACTTTCTCTGGTTCTACTCCCCAACTTTCCCGCAGAATCCCGCCAACCTCCGGGCCAAGTACAATTTCTTGCCCAATAGTTTCATGGCTGCGAATAACGTTTAAGTCCAGTTCCTCAACAGCATGGCTATAAGGATAATGCCCAACATCATGCAACAGGGCTGCCGCTAAAACGGTATTAACCTCAGTTGGTGTGAATTCGTAGGTAGTGCGGCGCAAGAGGTGTAAAACGGCCTGTCGGGTAAGGTGAAAAACTCCCAGGCTATGCTCGAAGCGGCTGTGGTGGGCCCCCGGCCATGTCCAACTGGTAAAACCGAGTTGTTGCACGCGCCGCAATCGCTGGAAGGAACTGCTATCCAGCATCTGCAAAACCTTGCGGTCAAGGGCAATATCTCCCCAGACCGCATCTCTTATTGTAGACTCGGCTTCTGCCACCAGCGATAGGATTAGTTCGTTCTTAGCCACATTTTATCCTGTCTATAATATTGCCCAATGCGATTTGCTAAGCAAATTATATGCCACTGCTTCGGCTATAGCAAGAAATAATATACAGTTTCATCAAGGGCAGTAGCTTTAATTTAAGGGAGGGTAGTAGGAGGAGAAAGCTTATGGTCGGTTTGACAGTCGGCTTTCAATCTGCTAATATATTGACCTGGCATAAAGAAATATGGAGGCGTGGTGTAGCGGCCTAACATGCGTCCCTGTCAAGGACGAGACCGCGGGTTCGAATCCCGTCGCTTCCGTATGAGAGACTTTTTTAGTATCAAACTTGACACCCTGCGGGGTGTCTTTTTTTAACTGGTTGATATGACTCAAGATTAGCAAAGGGGTAAACTCAATTCGGGGAATTAACCCTTTTATCACTTTGTTCTCGACCCGAATCTTCTCAAAAAGGGTATGTGCAAGCTGATTGCGTTGCTCCTGGGTAGCATCTCGCCAGGACGCACCCACATTGCGTAGATATTCCTCCAACCGTGTTAGCGATGCTTTACAACTGTTTGTATCTGCTGGCAATGTCGCTAATTCTCCTCGAAGCTGGTCACGTTTTGACCGATATTCCTCGCTTGGAACATCTCCCCACTCATACATTTCCTTTAGTTTGTTCAAGCGGGTTGTAAGTTTTTGTCGTTGCTTTTCAAATCCTGGCCCTTCATTAGGTATTGTCAGGTTAACAAGCAAGTTGCTATAAAATATGAGATACTACCTATCAACCAAATAGTTTTCATTAGCCAAAAACAACGCCGAAAGTAACCTAACCAATTTGCCCCCTAAATCAACCA
>Ga0209511_1000482_pt1 | contig 40834 bp, 37 predicted proteins | sample SSSSmetaG_FD_184141 | JGI IMG/M metagenome (GOLD analysis project Ga0209511, IMG submission 184141) | Glacier valley bacterial and archeal communities from Borup Fiord, Nunavut, Canada, to study Microbial Dark Matter (Phase II) - ​SSSS... | ecosystem: Environmental > Aquatic > Freshwater > Ice >... | reverse complement strand
ACGACGATCCGGTGCAGGAACTGAGCGATGCGCAGCGCGTCGCCGTGCTCAACACGATCTTCCATGCAGGCACGCCGAAGATCGCGTCCATCACGCCGCTGAAGCGCTTCGCCCTCGGGCTCACAGCCGAGCGCACGCTCACCGAAGGCCGCACCGTGCGCATCGGCAACGCAGCGCAAACGCTGCATCCGGTTGCCGGCCAGGGACTCAACCTCGGCATGCGAGACGCCTTCGAGCTGGTGCGCAAGCTTTCGAGGAACCGCGACGTCGACGCCGTGTTGCGCAGCCTGGAATGGCAGCGCGCCCCCGACCGCTGGGCGATGATCGCCGCCACCGACTTCCTCGCACGCAGCTTCACCTGGAAGCTGCCCGGCGCCGGCACGGCGCGCGGCCTCGGCATCGCCGCGCTGCAAGCGCTCGGGCCGGTCAAGTCGTTGATCGCACGGCAGATGATGTTCGGCTCGCGGTGAAGCGCCGTTATTCTTTCTTGCCGATCTCCCGCCAGCTCGTCTCCGAGAGCTCGACCGCGTGCTTCTTGGCTGCGGCCTTGATGCGCTTCCACGCCGCATCTCGCTCGGCGTCGCTCACGCCCTCCACCTGATTGAAGCGGGAGATCGCGTTGCGCACGTGCGCGGCGTTTTCGAGCGGCTCCTTGCGCTGCTTCGGGAAGGCGAAAGTGCCGTCGGCGAGCTTGTTGCGGGTCGCGGCCTTGAGTGCGGTCATGGTGACTCCGATCACCGCGCAGGGGCGCGATGCTCATTTCGGCCGGCAATCGATATTCCCATCGACGCGCGCGCCCTCGGGGCGGGTCAGCGGTTCAGCGCATCTCCGGCAAGCCATCCCTTCGCGCGGGCCTGCAGCCGTTCCACTTCCGGGCCGGTCAACTGCGGCATGTCGAGCTTGACGGTGTAGCCGATCAGCGTCTGGATGTAGGCCAGGTGGCGGTAGCCTTTCGGGAACGTGGCCAGGCGCGCAGCGTCGAGCTCGAGCCGGGCTGCGTGGTCGACCGGATCGATGCGGTCTTTCTCGTAGACGGGCTGGCGCAGCACCATGCCCCAGCGGCCGGCGCGGCGCTCGATGAAGTCGACGAAGCGGCCGGTGCAGACCACGTCGCACAGCACGCCGTGCACCTCGCCGCGCTGAGAGATGGTCATCTTGGTCTGCACGACCGCGCGGTCGCCTGCGAGCTCGACCGAGCTGCCGCCGAGGAAGTGCAGGATGCTCACGCCGCGGGCCCAGCCTTCCTGCGTGACGCGGATGAACTCGGCCGCCGGGCCCTGGAACCAGGTGGCCATCATCACGCCGTCGTCGTGCCACACGGTGGCGAAGCGTTCCCAGTCGCCGGCGTCGCGCCAGACGGCCCAGTTCTCGACCAGCTCACGCAGCAGGATGCGGTCCGCCATCGCGTCGTTCATGGCGCACTCCTTGTGGGTGTCGATCTTCGAATTCATGTTCACGTGGTCACCGTCGGTGCGGTGCGACCGGTGCGCTCGCGGATGCCGGCGATGCGATCGGCCAGCGCGATGAGGCCGGCGAGCGCCTGTTGCGTCTCGACTGCCTGCCTGGCTGCGTCGGGCTCGAAGCGCTCGAGGTAGACGCGCAGCGTGGCGCCTTCGGTGCCGGTGCCCGAGAGGCGAAAGACGATGCGCGAGTCGTCGTCGAAGCCGATGCGAATGCCCTGCTGCGTGCTCACCGAGCCGTCGACCGGGTCGGTGTAGGCGAAGTCGTCGGCATGCGTGACTGTCGCCGTGCTGCCGTCGGGCCGCTCGAAGCGCTGGCCGGGCAGCGTGGCAAGCGCTGCGCGCAGGTGCGCGACGAGGCCGTTCGCGGCGGCGGCATCGACGCCTTCATAGTCGTGGCGCGAGTAGATGTCGCGGCCATAGCGGCGCCAGTGGTCGCGCACGACGGCCTCGACCGACTCGCCGCGCACCGCGATCACGTTGAGCCAGAACAACACCGCCCACAGGCCGTCTTTTTCGCGCACGTGGTCGGAGCCGGTGCCCGCGCTCTCTTCGCCGCAGAGCGTGGCCATGCCGGCGTCGAGCAGGTTGCCGAAGAACTTCCAGCCGGTGGGCGTCTCGTGGCTCGCCACGCCGAGCGCGGCGGCCACGCGATCGGCCGCGCGGCTGGTCGGCATCGAGCGGGCGATGCCCTTCAGCGGCTGCGCATAGCCGGGCACGAGGTGCGCATTGGCGGCGAGCACGGCGAGGCTGTCGCTCGGCGTGACGACGAAGCAGCGACCGACGATCATGTTGCGGTCGCCGTCGCCGTCGCTCGCGGCTCCGAAGTCCGGCGCCGCCTTCGAGCCTTCTTCGACGCCGGGCGCATCGCTCGCGAACATGGCTCGCATCAGGTCTTCGGCATAGGTCGGATTCGGGTCGGGGTGGCCGCCGCCGAAGTCGGCCAGCGGCACGCCGTTCATCACGCTCTCGGGCGGCGCACCCAAGCGCTTCACGAAGATCTCGTGCGCATACGGCCCGGTGACGGCATGCATGGCGTCAAAGCGCATGCGGAAGGTGCCGCTCCGCAGCAACGTGCCGATGGCGCCGAAGTCGAACAGCGACGCGAGCAGTTCGGCGTGATCGGCGACCGCATCGATGACTTCGATCGCCATCGTGCCGACGGTCGCGGTGCCGATTCGGGCGAGGTCGACATCGGGCGCGTCGACCGTCAGCCAGCGCGAGACGCTTTCGCTCTTTTGCCAGATCGCCTCGGTGAGCTTCTCGGGTGCCGGGCCGCCGTTGGCTGCATTGAACTTGATGCCGAAGTCGCCTTGCGGGCCGCCCGGGTTGTGGCTCGCCGACAGGATGATTCCGCCGAACGCGCCGTGCTTGCGGATGACGCAGCTCGCGGCTGGCGTGGAAAGGATGCCGTGCTGGCCGACGAGCACGCGGCCGAAGCCGTTGGCGGCCGCCATGCGCACGATCACCTGGATCGCGTGGTCGTTGTAGTAGCGGCCGTCGCCGCCCAGCACGAGCGTCTTGCCTTCGAAGCCCTCGAGCGCGTCGAAGATCGACTGCACGAAGTTTTCGAGGTAGTTCGGCTGCTGGAACACGGTGACCTTCTTGCGCAGGCCGGAGGTGCCGGGGCGCTGGCCGGTGTAGGGCGTGGTGGCGACGGTGCGGATGGGGCTCATGCGCCGATTCTGTCGCCGAGCGCCGCGCATTGCTCGCCGCGCCCGGCTGGTCACTACCGCTGGTCACTACCGCTGGTCAGCACCGCTGCCCACCACCGCTGCCCACCACCGCTGCCCAACATCGCTGCCCACCATCACTGGCCAGCGCCGCTCGCCACGACCGCTCGCCGATACTGCGCGCCGCATGTCGCCGCTGGTCCTCGCCAAGCTCCTCGTCATCTTCCTCGTGGTCGCGGTCGGCTGGGGCGTGGCGCGCATGCGGCTGCTCGGCCCCGGCGACGTGGCGCGCACGATCTCGAACGCGGCGTTCTACATCTTCGTGCCGGCGCTGCTCTTTCGCACCACGGCACGCATCGACCTGCACCACCTCGACAGCCGCGTGCTGCTCGCCTTCTTCATCCCGACGCTGGCGCTGCTCGCGGTGACCTACGCCTACGGCCGACTGCGAGGCTCCGGCAGCGCGCCGGGGCAGGCGGCGTGGCCGAGCGTGCGCGCCATCTCCGCGGTGTTCGGCAACAGCGTGCAGATCGGGATCCCGATGGCGGCGGCGCTGTTCGGCGAGACCGGCTTGGGCGTGCACGTCACCATCGTCAGCCTGCATGCGCTGGTGCTGCTGACCGTGCTCACGTCCATCGTCGAGCTCGACCTGGCGCGCGAGCGCCGGCGTGCCGACCCGGGCAACGCGCGCCTCTGGCACATGCTGGGGCTGACGGTGAAGAACACCGTCGTGCATCCGGTCGTGCTGCCGGTACTCGCCGGCCTGCTCGTCAACGGCGCCGGCCTGGCGCTGCCGACGCTGGCCGACGAGTTCCTCGCCACGCTCGGTCAGGCCGTCGTGCCGCTGTGCCTGGTGCTGATCGGCATTTCGCTCGCGCAGTACGGGCTGCGCGGTGCACTGCGCGGCGCCGTGTGGCTTTCGGTCGCCAAGCTCGTCGTGCATCCGCTGCTGGTGCTTGTGGTGGCGCGCTTCGGCTTCGGGCTCGGCGGCGTGCCGCTGGCCATCGTCGTGCTCATGGCAGCCTTGCCGGTGGGCAGCAACGCGCTCGTCTTCGCGCAGCGCTACGACGCTCTGCAAGCCGAAACGAGTGCCGCGATCGTGGTCTCGACGCTGGCCTTCGTGCTCACCGCGCCCCTCTGGCTGAGCGTGCTGCAGGCCCTGCCGTAGCGGGCGCGGCCCGCCCTATCATCGCGGCTCGCCTGCGCCGGCACGTCGCCGCAGCGCCCCAGGCTCAACGATCGGAACCCCATGCAACGACTTCCCCGCTTCCTGCGCGCAGCCACCGCGGTCGCACTCGTGGCCGCCGGCGGCGCGGCGTTCGCCGCCAAGACGCTGGTCTACTGCTCCGAGGGCAGCCCCGAAGGCTTCAACCCGCAGTTCTTCACCACCGGAACGACGGCCGACGCATCGTCGGTGCCGCTCTACAACCGCTTGGTCGAGTTCGACACCGGCACCACGAACCTCGTCCCGGGCCTGGCGGAAAGCTGGACCGCTGCGCCCGACGGCCTGAGCTATACGTTCAAGCTTCGGCGTGGCGTCAAGTTCCACAGCTCGGCGAGGTTCACCCCCACGCGCGACTTCAACGCAGACGACGTGCTGTTCTCGTACAACCGCATGGCCGATCCGAACCATCCGTTCGCCAAGGTCACGCCGGGCCAGACCTACGCCTACTACGAAGACATGGACCTGAAGAACATCGTCGAGAAGGTCGAGAAGGTCGACGCGATGACGGTGCGCTTCGTGCTGAAGAAGCCCGAGGCGCCCTTCATGGCCGACATGGCGATGGACTTCGCCTCCGTGCTTTCGGCCGAATACGCCGACAAGATGATGGCCGCCAAGACGCCCGACGTGATCGACAAGGAGCCCATCGGCACCGGCCCGTTCAGCTTCGTGAGCTACCAGAAAGACGCCGTCATCCGCTACAAGGCGTTTGACGCCTACTGGGGTGGCCGGCCGAAGATCGACAACCTCGTCTACGCCATCACCACCGATGCATCGGTGCGCTACGCCAAGCTCAAGACCGGCGAGTGCCACGTGATGGCGTTCCCGAAACCGGCCGACGTGGCCTTGATGAAGACCGACCCGAACATCAACCTGCTCTCGCAGCAGGGCCTCAACGTCGGCTACGTGGCCTTCAACGTCGAGAAGAAGCCGTTCGACAACAAGCTCGTGCGCCAGGCGCTCAACATGGCCGTCGACAAGAAGGCCATTCTCGACAACGTGTTCCAGGGCGCCGGCCAGCCGGCCAAGAATCCGATCCCGCCCACGCTCTGGTCGTACAACGACAAGATCGTCGACTACGCCTACGACCCGGCCAAGGCCAAGGCGCTGCTGGCCCAGGCCGGCTACCCGAACGGCACCGAGGTCGACCTCTGGTACCTGCCCGTCACGCGCCCCTACAACCCCGACGGCAAGCGCATGGCCGAGCTGATCCAGGCCGACTGGGAAAAGATCGGCGTCAAGACCAAGCTGCTGACCTTCGAGTGGGGCGAGTACCGCAAGCGCAGCAAGGTCGGCGAGCAGCACTCGATCATGTTCGGCTGGTCGGGCGACAACGGCGACCCCGACAACTTCTTCCTGCCGCTGCTCGGTTGCTCGGCCGTGAAGGGTGGTGGCAACGTCTCGCGCTGGTGCGACAAGAATTTCGAGAGCCTGGTCGAGAAGGCCAAGCTCGCCACGCGCCAGGCCGACCGTGCCGGCTTCTATCTGAAGGCGCAGGAGATCTTCCACGAAGAAGCGCCCTGGATCCCGATCGCCCACTCGGTGCGCTTCGATCCGATCCGGAAGGAAGTCACCGGCTACAAGATGGACGCGACGGCGCACCACTACTTCAACAAGGTCGACATCACGGGGCAGTAGCCCGCATCAAGCCGCGCCGTCACGCGGCCGAGGCCCGAGCATGTTCGCCTTCCTGCTGCGCAGGCTCGGCCTCGTCGTCCCGACCTTCATCGGGATCACGCTCGCCGTCTTCGCGCTGATCCACCTGATCCCGGGCGACCCGGTCGAGGCGCTTTCGGGCGAGCGCGGCATGACCGACGAGCGCTACCGGCGGCTGATCCACGAGTTCGGCCTCGACCGGCCGCTCTGGGCACAGTACGGCGACTACGTGTGGAAGGCGCTGCACGGCGACCTCGGCCTGTCGACGATCACGCACGAGCCGGTGTTCGCCGAGTTCATGGCGCGCTTTCCGGCCACGGTGGAACTCTCGCTGGTGGCGATGCTGTTCGCGCTGGCCATCGGCATCCCGGCCGGCATCGTCGCCGCGACGAAGCGCAACACGGTGTGGGACTACTCGGTGATGGGCGCGGCGCTCACCGGCTACTCGATGCCGATCTTCTGGTGGGGCCTGCTGCTCATCCTCACCTTCTCGGTCGGCCTCGGCTGGACGCCGGTCTCGGGCCGCATCGCGATCCAGTACGACATCGCGCCCGTCACCGGCTTCATGCTGGTCGACGCGCTGTTCTCGAGCGACAAGGGCGCGTTCCGCAGCGCGCTCTCGCACCTGATCCTGCCCGCCGTCGCGCTCGGCACGATCCCGCTCGCCGTGATCGCGCGCATGACGCGCTCCTCGATGCTCGAGGTGCTGCGCGAAGACTACGTGCGCACCGCGCGCGCCAAGGGCGCCGGGCGCTTTCGCGTCGTTGCCATCCATGCGCTGAGAAACGCATTGATTCCGGTGGTCACGACGATCGGCCTGCAGGTCGGCACGCTGCTCGCTGGCGCGATCCTCACCGAGACGATCTTCTCGTGGCCCGGCGTGGGCAAGTGGCTGGTCGAGGCGATTCACCGGCGCGACTACCCGGCCGTGCAGGGCGGCATCCTGATGACGGCCACGATCATCATCGGCGTGAACCTGATCGTCGACGCGCTCTACGGCGTGATCAACCCGCGGATACGGCACACGACATGACGGAGCCCGATGGCGCCTCTCTTCGTTCGCCGCCCCCCGAGGGGGCGCGGCCGGCCTCGGAGTGGCCCGGCGTCGGGCCGGCGGCCTCGAGCGGCGCAGCACCCTCGCCGCCGGCCGAGCTCTGGCGCGACTTCCGCCGCAACCGCGGCGCCGTCGCCGGGCTCGTGGTGATCGCGCTGCTCGTGTTCGTGGCGGTCTTCGCCAACGTCATCGCTCCCTACGACCCGAGCGAGCAGTACCGAGACGCGACGCTGCACGCGCCTTCGTTCGCACCGATCGGCGGCCACGTGTTCCTGCTCGGCACCGACCCGGTCGGCCGCGACGTGCTCTCGCGCCTGATCCACGGCACGCGGCTGTCGTTCATGATCGGCATCGTCTCGGTCGGCCTCTCGCTCGGCGGCGGCGTGCTTCTCGGCCTCGTTGCCGGGTTCTTGCGCGGCCGCTGGCTCGAGTTCGGGATCATGCGGGCGATGGACGTGATGCTCGCGCTGCCGAGCCTGCTGCTCGCCGTGGCCGTGGTCGCCATCCTCGGGCCGGGCCTGGCGAACGCGATGTACGCCATCGCCATCGTCATGCTGCCGCACTTCGTGAGGCTCACGCGCGGCGCGGTGATCGGCGAGCTGGCCAAAGAGTACGTCGCGGCCTCGCGCGTGGCCGGCGCCGGCACCGCGCGGCTGATGTTCAGCACCGTGCTGCCCAACTGCGCCGCGCCGCTCATCGTGCAGGCGACGCTGGGCTTCTCGTCGGCCATCCTCGACGCGGCCGCCCTCGGCTTTCTCGGCCTCGGTGCACAGCCGCCCACGCCCGAGTGGGGCTCGATGCTGGCGAGCGCGCTCGAATTCATCCAGAGCGCGTGGTGGGTCGTCACGCTGCCGGGGCTCGCGATCCTCGTGACGGTGCTCGCGTTCAACCTGACCGGCGACGGCCTGCGCGACGCGCTCGACCCGAAGCTGAAGAGATAGCCATGGCCCTCATTTCAACCTCGGCTCTGCCGACCAGGATCGCTCCCTTCCCGGCTTCGCTCTCCTCCCTCCCAGAGGGAAGGGCCGACCCCGGGCGGGGTCGCTTTTCGACTGGACATCCGTCGTCGTGAGCGAGCCACCTCCCCTCCTCGACGTGCGCAACCTGTCGGTCGCGTTCGGCGCCGGCGCGAGCGCGCTGCGCGCCGTCGACGACGTGAGCTTCCATGTGAATGCCGGCGAGGTGGTCGGCATCGTCGGCGAATCGGGCTCCGGCAAGAGCGTGACCGCTCTCGCAGCGATGGGCCTCGTCGACGCGCCCGGCCGCGTGAGCGCCGCGCGCCTGGCCTTCGACGGTCGCGATCTGCAGGCGATGCCGGCGGTCGAGCGGCGCTCGCTGCTCGGCGCCGACATCGCGATGATCTTCCAGGATCCGACCTCGAGCCTGAACCCTTCGTTCACCGTCGCCTTCCAGTTGATGGAGACGATCGCCCTGCATGAGGGCGGCTCGCGAGCGGCACGGCGGGCGCGGGCCCTCGAGCTGCTGAAGGCGGTCGAGATTCCCGACCCCGAACGAAGGCTCGACGCCTACCCGCACCAGCTCTCGGGCGGCATGAGCCAGCGCGTGATGCTCGCGATGGCGATCGCCTGCAACCCGCGCCTGCTGATCGCCGACGAGCCGACCACGGCACTCGACGTGACCGTGCAGGCGCAGATGCTCGCCCTGCTGGCGAAGCTGCGCGCCGAGCGCGGCATGGCGCTCGTGCTCATCACGCACGACCTCGGCGTGGTGGCCGAAGTGGCCGAGCGCGTGCTCGTGATGTACGCCGGCCAGGTCGTCGAAGAAGCCGCCGTGCCGGCGATCTTCGAGACGCCGCGGCATCCCTACACCGAGTCGCTGCTGGCGGCCTTGCCCGAGCGCAACGTGGGCAAGCGGCGCCTCACGTCGCTCGCCGGCGTCGTTCCCGGTGCGCATGACCGGCCGGCCGGCTGCCTGCTGTCGCCGCGCTGCCCGTACGTGCAGCCGCGTTGCCGCGCCGAGCGTCCGGCGCTGTTCGAGCTCGAAGGCGCGAAGGCACGCTGCTTCTATCCGCTGCCCGAGCATCGCGAGGTCGCCGCATGACGACCGAAGCAGTGCCGTTGCTCGAAGGCCGCGATCTCGCCCGGCTCTACAGCGTGTCCACGGGCCTGTTCAAGCCGAAGGCGACCGTGCGCGCGCTCGACGGCGTCTCGTTCACGCTCGAAGCCGGCCGCACGCTCGCCGTGGTCGGCGAATCGGGCTGTGGCAAGAGCACGCTGGCGCGCCAGATCGCGATGCTCGAGACGCCCTCGTCGGGCTCGCTCCGCATCGCCGGTGCCGATGTGGCTCACGCCAGCGCGGCCGAGAAGAAGACGTTGCGGCCCGCGGTGCAGATGGTGTTCCAGAACCCGTTCGCGAGCCTCAACCCGAGAAAGAAGATCGGCCAGGTGCTCGAGGAGCCGCTCGCGATCCAGGGCACCACGACGCGCGCCGAGCGCGAGCAGAAGGCACAGGCGATGCTCGCCCGCGTCGGCCTGCGGCCCGAGCACATCGCGCGCTATCCGCACATGTTCTCGGGTGGCCAGCGCCAGCGCATCGCGATCGCGCGTGCGCTCATGCTGGCGCCGAAGATCGTGGTGGCCGACGAGCCGGTTTCCGCGCTCGACGTGCAGGTGCAGGCGCAGGTGCTCAACCTGCTGATGGACCTGCAGGAAGAGACCGGCGTCGCCTACGTCTTCATCTCGCACAACCTGGCCGTCGTCGAGCTCATCGCCGACGAAGTGATGGTGATGTACCTCGGCCGCGTGATGGAGCGCGCGCCCAAGGCCGCGCTGTTCGCAACGCCGCGGCACCCGTACACGCGTGCGCTGCTGGCCAGCACGCCGCGCGTGGCCGCGGATGCCGCGCGGCTGGTGCAGGCCTCGCGCACGGCCCTCGCCGGCGAATTGCCATCGCCGCTGGCGCCGCCGTCGGGCTGCGTGTTCCGCACGCGCTGCCCGCACGCCATCGGCCGCTGCGCCGAGGTCGTGCCACCGCTCGAAGCGGTGGGCGAACGCCACGCCGCGGCGTGCATACGTCTCGCCGAGATCGGCTGATCGCGGCTGGCCGCGCCCGGGGCGCCGAGTCGATTCGATGACAATCCACGGATGACTTCTGCCGACCTGCAGGCTGCCATCGCCCACATGGGCGCGGCCGCGCGCGCGGCGAGCGCGGTGCTCGCTGCCTCGCCCGTCGCACGGCGCAACGCGGCGCTCGTCGCGCTGGCGAAGCGGCTTCGCGCGAGCGGCCCCGCGCTCGAAGCCGCGAACGCGCGGGACCTTGACGCGGCGCGACAAGCCGGCCTCGCCACGCCGCTCGTCGATCGCCTGAAGCTCGACGCGCACGCCATCGAGACGGTGGCGCTCGGCTGCGAACAGATCGCCGCCATGCCCGACCCGATCGGCGCGATCACCGACCTGCGCGAGCAGCCGAGCGGCATACGCGTCGGCCGCATGCGCGTGCCGATCGGCGTGTTCGCCATGATCTACGAGAGCCGGCCCAACGTGACCATCGAGGCCGCCTCGCTGGCCATCAAGAGCGGCAACGCCTGCATCCTGCGCGGCGGCTCGGAGGCCCTTTGCTCCAACCTCGCGCTCGCTGAAATCATCCACGCATCGCTGTCCGAAGCCGGCCTGCCGCCCGATGCGGTGCAGCTCGTGCCCACCACCGACCGCGCTGCCGTCGGCCTGCTGATCACCTCGCCGGAGGCGGTGGACGTGATCATTCCGCGCGGCGGCAAGAGCCTCATCGAGCGCATCTCGCGCGAGGCGACCGTGCCGGTGATCAAGCACCTCGACGGCAACTGCCACGTCTACGTCGACGCGCAGGCCGATCTCGCCATGGCGCTCGCCATCGTCGACAACGCCAAGACGCAGAAGCTCTCGCCCTGCAACGCGGCCGAGTCGCTGCTCGTGCATGCCGACGTGGCTGCGACGTTCCTGCCGATGATCGGTGCGGTGTTCGAGAAGAAGGGCATCGAGATGCGCGGCGACGCGGCGGCACTTGCCCTGCTGGCCGAGGTCGAGGGCGCGAAGCTCGTTGCAGCGACCGAGCAGGACTGGGACGAGGAGTACCTCGCCGCCGTCATCAGCATCAAGGTGATGGGCTCTTTCGAAGAAGCCGTGCGCCACATCAACCGCCATGGCTCGCATCACACCGACGCCATCGTCACCGGCTCGCACGAACACGCCATGCGCTTCCTGCGCGAAGTCGATTCGGCCAGCGTGATGGTCAACGCCTCCACCCGCTTCGCCGACGGCTTCGAATACGGCTTGGGCGCCGAGATCGGCATCTCGACCGACAAGCTGCACGCCCGCGGCCCGGTCGGCCTCGAAGGGCTCACCTCGCAGAAGTGGGTCGTGCTCGGCCAGGGAGAGATCCGTGGCTAACCCGGCAGCGAAAGACCCGCGGCGCGCGCTGGTGCTGTTCTCGGGAGGCCAGGATTCCTCCGTCTGCCTGGCCTACGCGCTCGACCACTACGCGCACGTCGAGACCATCGGCTTCGACTACGGCCAGCGCCACGGCGTGGAGCTCGAGAGCCGCCTGCACGTGCGCTCCCAGCTTCATGAGCAGTTTCCGCGCTGGGCCCGCCGCCTCGGCGACGACCACCTGCTCGACCTCTCGCTGCTCGGCCAGATCACCGACACCGCGCTCACCAGCGAGCGCGAAATCGAGATGAACGCGGGTGGCCTGCCCAACACCTTCGTGCCCGGACGCAACCTGCTGTTCTTCATGTTCGCCTCCACCGTGGCCGACCGGCGCGGCCTCTCGGTGCTGGTGGGCGGCATGTGCGAGACCGACTTCTCCGGCTACCCCGACTGCCGCGACAACACCCTCAAGGCGCTGCAGATCGCGATCAGCCTCGGCCTCGACACGCCGATGACGATCGACACGCCGCTGATGTGGCTCGACAAGGCCGAGACCTGGGCGCTCACCGAGCGGCTCGGCGGCGAGCCGCTCATCGAGCTCGTCGTGGAGCACACGCACTCGTGCTATCTCGGCGACCGTGAGCACCGCCACGCGTGGGGCTACGGCTGCGGCCTGTGCCCCTCGTGCGACCTGCGGCGCAAGGGCTACGAAACCTGGCTCGCGAGCTGAGCGCCGTGATGGCGAAGCGGCAGGCAAGGGCGGCGCCATGACGGCAAGCGAGGCGATCCTCGCGGCAGCGGCTGCCGTGATCGTGTTCTGGCTCGTCGGCGCGTACAACCGACTGGTGCGGCTGCGCACGGCGCTGGTCGGCCGCTTCGCCAACGTCGACGCCCAGCTCAAGCAGCGCCACGCCTTGCTGCAAGCGCAACACACGCTGCTCTCAGCCGCGCTGGCTTCGGCCGGCCCGCGACTCGAAGCACTGCGCGCCGCGTGCTTCCAGGCCGACGCCGCGCGTGAGAAGGCGCGCGTGCGGCCGGGCACGGCGAGCGCCATCGCCAGCCTGCGTGCCGCCGAAGACATCCTCGCCGACGCGCGCGGCCGCCTGCCGCAGCCGGCTTCGGCCGGGCAGGCCGCGGTGTCGGCTGCAGCCGGGCAGGCCGAAGGACCCGACATGCAAAGCCGCCTGCTCGACAGCGACAGCGCCTTGGGCTTCGCACGGCGCGAGTTCAACGAGTCGGTGGCCGAGTACAACGAGGCCGTGCGGCAGTTCCCCACTCTTCTCGCCGCGCGCCTGTTCGGCTTTCGCAGCGCGTCGGCTTTCTGAGGGGCGCGCGCCGATGAACGCCACCACGCAGAACGAGTCGCAGACCGCCACCGTTCCTTCGCGCGAGACGGAGCGCGACGCGGTCGACCGGCTCTCGCGCGTGCACGGCGCGGCCGAGCTGCAGGCCACGCTGCTGGCGCTGATCCTGCCGCCCGGCAGCAAGCGGGCCTTGCGCGCGTGGCAGATCGAGACCCGCGCGATGCCCTTCGTCGACATGCTGTTCGACAACGTCGAAGGCCTCTCCGGCGCGGCGCGGCTGCCCTGGTTCGAACGCATGCTCGAACGCATCGCGAAGCAGCCGCTGTTCATCCGGCAAGACCTGCTGAAGGCCGCACGCCGCGTGATGGCCGCACGCGGCCGCGCACGGCCGATCGACCGGCTGCACTGGCTGGCGATGCGGCGCGGGTGCGGCGAGATCGCACAGCTGGCGGCGCGGCCCGAAGCGCCACACACCGAGATCGCCGAATGGCTCGAGTCCGACGTGATCGACGTCGCGCTCTACACCGGCTTTCTCTCTCGCATGATCCCCGGCGACGAAGCCGACCATGCCGGCGGCCAGGGCTGGTACGAGGCGGTGATGGCGCTTTGGCAGCCGTTCGCCGAGATCCCGCCCTGGAACCCCCCGCCTTCGACGGTGATGGTCGAGGCGCTGCACCGGTTGCAGACGCTCTCGTGGATGCAGCGACCCGGCGTGGTCCGCAACTGGGTCGCCACGGCCGTCCGCATGAGCCCGACCGGCCGGCTCGATCACCTGACGGCCGACGCGTTGCGGCTCACCTGCGGCCTGCTCGATTCGCCGCAGCCACCTGAACTGGCCGCGCACTACGTCGTGCTCGCCGATGACGACGCTTCCTGAGAGACCGCTCCCATGCGCAGCCCGACCTCCGCTTCCGAACCATCGCCCGCCGGAGCCGACGGCAGCAACGCGATGGATGAGCCGACCACGGGCGATGGCGTCGTCGGCGACCCCGGCGCAGCCGACGCCGAGCCCGAGCCGCCGCGCATGCTGCCGCACATGTCGGTCAACGTGCGCAGCGTCTCGCTCGCCGTCGTGGCCGTTCTGGCCAGCGTGTTCGCCCTGCACTGGGCGCAGGCCGTGATCGTTCCGGTGCTGCTCGGCGTGATGGTCAGCTATGCGCTGGCGCCGGTGGTCGACCGCATGGAAGCCTGGCGGTTGCCACGTGCGGCCGGTGCCGGCCTGCTGATCTTCACCATCATCGGCGGCCTCGGCTGGGGCGCCTGGTCGATGAGCGATGACGCGACCGCGCTGGTCGAGACGCTGCCCGAGGTGGCGCAGAAGCTGCGCCAGTCGATGCGCGGCGCGAACCCTCGCGTCGATCCGTTCGCCAAGGTGCAGCAGGCGGCCACCGAGATCCAGAGTGCGGCCGAAGAAAGCGCGAATGCGTCGGCACCTGCGTCGGCGGTTGCTTCGGCGGTTGCTTCGGCGGCATCGGGCATCGGGCCGGTAGCCGTTGCGGCGGTGGCAACGGGCGTACTCCGTGGTGCCTCGGCATCACGGCACCTCGCCCCGAATGCGACCACGGTGGTCACCACCACCACGACGCGCGTGCGGCCCGAGGTGACGCACGTCGTGGTCGAGAAGGAAGCGTTCAACGTGCGCGACTTCGTCTGGACCGGCACGCTGGGCCTGCTCGCCTTGCTCGGTCAGACGATGGTGGTGATGCTGGTCGCGTTCTTCCTGCTCGCCTCGGGCAACAACTTCCGCCGCAAGATGGTCAAGCTCGCCGGCCCGAAGCTGAGCCAGAAGCGCGTCACGATCCAGGCGCTCGACGAGATCCACGGCCAGATCCAGCGCTACCTGATGGTGCAGCTCGCCACCAGCGTGGTCGTGGGCGTGCTCACCGGTCTCGCCTTCTTGGCGCTCGGGCTCGAGCACGCGGCGGTGTGGGGCGTGGTGGCCGGCGTGACCAACCTCATTCCGTACGTGGGCGCGGTGATCGTGGGCGCCGGTTCGGCGGTGGTGGCGCTGCTGCAGTTCGGGGCGATCGATCAGGCGCTGCTCGTCGGCGGCAGCTCGTTCGCCATCCACGCCGTCGTCGGGAACCTGCTCACGCCGTGGCTCACGGGCAAGGCCAGCCGCATGAGCCCGTTCGCGGTGTTCGTGGGCGTGCTCGCCTTCGGCTGGCTGTGGGGCGCCGTCGGCCTGATCCTCGGCGTGCCGATCCTGATGGTGGTCAAGACCGTTTGCGACCGGGTCGACGAACTCAAGCCGGTGGGCGAGTTCCTCGGCGCCTGAGCTTCGTCCTGCTTCGCCGCGACGGTTCAGGCCGGCGGCGCGCTGCTCTTCGCGAGCCGGAACACCAGCGTGCCCAGCCCCGCGACGCCGAGCAGCAGCACGGCCCACAGCAGCCAGGGCCGCCATTGCGCGTCGCGCGCTGGCGCGGTCGATCTCCTGCACCGCCGATGCGATCTCGGTGAACGACTCGAGCGTGGCGCTGCCGAAGCGTGCGCGCTCGGTCTCGATCGCCGGCACGAGCGTGCTGGCCGGCAACGCGCCCGCAGCGGCATCGCGTGAGCCGGCGAGCAGGCGACACGGCGGCTGGCCCGGCGCGGCGAACACCAGGCGAGCGAGCTGCGCATGCACGACCAGCTTCACGTCGGCCGCTGCCACGCGTGCCGCGCGCTCGTCGGGCACGACGCGCAGATAGCGAACGACGGTCGGCCCGTCGGTGCCACCGAGCGCGATCGCTGGCGACTCGCTCGCCACGCCCACGCGCTCGAGCCGCTCCGTGCGGTGCCGCGATGCGCTACCTGCGCATGACGATGGCCGGCATGCAGCCGCTCGTCCAGCCGATGCGCTCAGAGCGCGCGGCGATGTGCGAGCGCCGGCAGCTGCATCCGCACCGAGGCCATGCGGGCTGCGTCGAGCTCGGCCACGACGACGCCCTCGCCCTCTTCGCGCCGGATCGCCACGATCTCGCCCCACGGGTCGACGACCAGGCTGTGGCCGTAGGTGCGCCGACCGTTCTCGTGCGTGCCGCCTTGCGCGGCCGCGATCACGTAGCACTGGTTCTCGACCGCGCGGGCGCGCAGCAGCATCTCCCAATGCGCCGCGCCGGTCGGATAGGTGAAGGCCGAAGGCACGCTCAGCAGGTCGCATGGCGGTTGCATGAGCGCGCGATACAGCTCGGGAAAGCGCAGGTCGTAGCAGACGCTCAGGCCCACGCGCACGCCGGCCGCATCGAACGCCACCGGTTCGGCGCCCGCCGCGAGCACGCGGCCTTCGTCGTACTGCTCCGTGCCGTTGTCGTAGCGGAACAGGTGCATCTTGTCGTAGCGCGCGGCCAGCTCGCCTCGTGGCGAGTAGACGAGGTTGGTGTTGGTGACGCGCTCGACGTTGCCCTGGATGGCCATCGGCAGGGTGCCGCCGACGAGCCACACGCCGTGCGCCTTCGCCGCCTGCGCGAGCATCTGCTGGATCGGCCCGCTGCCGGGGTGCTCGGCCACGCCGAGCTTGTCGCGGTCGTTGCGGCCCATGAGGCAGAAATATTCGGGCAGCACGACGAGTTCCGCGCCTTCGGCAGCGGCGCGCGCGACGAGCGCCTTCGCAGCTTCTAGATTGCGGGCGACGTCGGGCGTCGAGACCATCTGCACGGCGGCGATCTTCATGCGGCTCCTCGTGATCCAGCCAACGGTGCGATCAACGCGTGGCCGGCGACGCCGACCCCGACTCGGCCGGCGCTTCCGACGCCGCATGGCCGAGCAGGGTGCGCTCGACGCGATCGACCTTCGGATCGTCCCACGGCCCGGTGACGTGGAACTCGCGCGTGCTCGCTGCGATGAGCGGCTTTCGCAGGAAGTACTGCGCGAGGAACGTGCCGAGGCCGATGGCCGGGTTGATCACCGCAAAGGCGAGCGACGCGGTGCCGGCGTTGATCTCGGGCACGACGAGCACGCGCAGGTCCTGCGTCTCGCGCTCGAGGTCGGCGCTGCCTTCCATCAGCACCGCGGCCGCGACGCCGCGCATGCTGAGGTTGTTGGTCGAGGCCAGGCCCTGGCCGATCTTGACGTCGCCGACGACGTTGTCGAAGGCGAAGCCTTCCTCGAACAGGTCGCGGAAGTCGAGCAGCAACCGGCGCGGCAGCGACTGCAGACTCAGCACGCCGAGCAGCCGCGCGGCGCCGGGGCTGACCTTGAGGAACTGGCCGGCATCGATCGCCACCTTGACCTGGCCGCTCATGCGCGCGTAGTCGGGCGAGAGGGGCGAGCCCGGCCACGAAACCTCGCCGTCGAGCGCACCCTTGCCGCCCTTGATTGCCTTGCCCATGCCGAGCCGCTCGAGCAATGCACCACTGTCCGCCAGCGCCAGGTGGAAGTTCATGCTGGCCCGGCGCGGCGCTCCCGTTGTGGAGGCGCCCCAGGTACCGGTGGCACTCAGCTTCGCCTCGGGCATGACGAGGTTGAGCTTGGCCAGCTGCCATTGCCTCGACGCTTCACCGGCACTGGCCACCGGCGGCCGGTTCGAGGCCTCGACCTCGAGCCGGCCGAGGTGCCGGCCGCGCAGCTCGAAGTCGTCGACGATGATGTCGAGCGCCGGGATGCTCGACGCCGGCTCCTCGAGCAGGCTTTCCACGCGATCGGCCTCGGCCTTCGGCAGCGAGAGCCGCGAAAGGCGCGCGAAGATGCGGCCCGCGCCGGCGACGGCGTTGCCCGACGATCCAGCGACGCCGCGCCGCGCCGGGCGGTATTCGAGGTAACCCTCGAGCTCGTCGGCGTCGACCTTGGCGCGCCACAGCCCGCCCGATTGCGTCAGGCTGGCGGTGACATTGCCGAGGCGGCGCGGCCCGGTCTCGAGCTCGCCCACCTTGAGCGAGATCACGTCGGGCACATAGCCTTCGCCGCCGGCCGCGTCGAACACGAGCGGAGGGGACGATTCGCCGCTGTTCGCGCGTGAAGCCGTGCCCGGCCCGAAGAGCCGGGCCGCCACTGTTTCCCATTGGGGCAGATCGAGGCGCTTGAGCGCGACGCTCGCGGCCACGCCGCTGGCAGGCAGTGCGAGCGGCTCCGCCACGACCGGTGGCGACGCTTCGCCCGGCCTGGCAGGCGCCATGACTCGCGGCTCGGCGACGCGAACCGCACCGCGAACCACGCGAGCGCCATCGCCTTCGCCCTCGCGCACCAAGTGGGCTGCAAAGACGCTGCCGAGCTCGACCTGCAGCGCGTCGCGCAGCGGCGAGTTCGAAGGCGACGGCTCCGGCCCCGAGCGCACGCGCAGCGCAAGCGGCGTCGCAGCGGGCTTGCCGATCGGCTGCGGCAGATCGACGCCGATGCCGACAAGGTTGCTCGTCACCTCGAGCTGCGAACGACCGCCCGGAAAGGCCAGCGCAACGCGATACGCCGCCTGGCCCGTGAGCGCCGTCGCCAGGCGCGACACGGTGCCCAGCTCGCTGGCCTGGCGCAGCGCCTCGGCGCTGAACGTGCCCTGGCCGGTGAAGCGCTTGACAGCGTCGGCGCCGGTCCCCGAGCCGCCTTCGAACGCGAGCTCGCCGCCCAGCACGTAGGCGTTACCGCCCGTGACCGCGAAGCCTTTCTCGGTGATGTCGACACGGCCGCGGGCGGCACCGAGCAGCGGTGTGTCGGGCGTCACGCGCAGGTCGTTGCCGATCAGTTGGAGGCCCGCCTTGAGCGTGGTCGCGGTGGGCTTGCCGAGCGGCACGGCCAGCGCGAGGCGCAGCTCGGCCGGGCCGGTGGCCGTGGCCTTGGCCAGCACCTGGTCGGTCCAGCGCCCGACGGGCGTGACGTTGACGAAGCGCAGCATCTCGGCCAGCGGACCGCGCCCCGTGCCCTCGACTTCGAACCGTGCGTTGTCGCCGAGTTCGGCGATGCGGCCGTGCACGCGGCTCCAGTCGGCGCCGGCCAGCCGCAGCTTCGCGTCCTTGATCTCGAGCCCGCCGTTGGCGATGATCACCTCGCCCGACGCCGCGGTCAGCGCGGGCCAGGCCGCGTCGGCTGCGGTACCGGCATCGCCGGGGATGTAGGCGAAGGCAAGGTCGGCCAACTGGAGCGCAATGCGGAATTCGCCTTCCTTGTCGTTGCGGGCCTTGTGGAACGGGAAGTCGGCGAGGTCGCCGCGCACCTTGAAGCTGGCGCTGGTGAGGGTGCCACCGCGCACCGCACGGCCGAGGTAGTCGCGCACGCCGTTGGGCAGGCCGAGCGGCAGATAGCGCGCCGTGCGCAAGGCCTTGGCATCGAAGATGCGGCCGTCGAGCTCGAGCTCGCCGGGGTATCGGCCGCCGCGAGCGAAGCCGCTGCCCCTTCCGCTCTTCCAGCTGGCCGTGAGCTGGCCCCGGGCATCGGCGTTCTGGAACCGGGCGTCGCTGACCTTGACCGTCACTGCCGCGGGGGCATCGGCCGCCTGACCCTTCTCGATCTTCCAGCCGACGTGCGCATCGAGCTTGTCGAGCGCGAGTTCGCGCTCGACAAAGATGCCGGGCAGGTCGAGCATGCCGGCCGCGATGGCCACGGTGGCGCTGCCGCCGGCCTCAGTGGCGTCCAGCTGGACGGTGGCGTGGCTGAGGCCCGGCCGGCCGACCGCGTCGGGCCGCTCGCCGGGCCGCGCCACGAGCGCCAGGCCGGCGAGCATGCCCTTGACGCGGTAGTGCAGCGGCGCATCGATCGGCCCGTCCCAGCGCGTCGCCAGACCGGTGATCAGGCCTTGTGGCCGCACGTCGGCAAGCAGGGTGCGCAGCGCCTTGCCGAGCGGCACGCGGGTGGCGATCTGCGCCATCACGCCGACGTCGAGACGCTCGGCCGCGAACTCGCCGCGGGTGACGTTGCCGGCCGCGTCGCGATGCCAGGCGAAGTCGAGATCGGCCTCGGGCCAGCGCACGCCGTCACGGGTGGCAAAGCCGAAGCGGCGCACGTTGACAGCGATGCGGTCGCCCTGCTTCTCGCCGCTGATGCGCCCCTGCGCGCGCTCGAACTGGAGCGGCTCGACGTTGCGGTCGAGACGCAGCGCCACCGCACGCAGTGCGACGTCGACGGTGGCGGCAACCGGCTCGCCTTCCTTCAGGTCGAACCAGCCGCGCAGCGCACCGTCGCCCTCGCTCAACTCGAACGGCAGCGTGACGTGGCGGCGCAGTTCGCGCACGTCGGCGCGTGGCAGATCGGCGTAGGCGCTGCCGCTCCAGCGATGCCAGTCGCTGCTTTTGGCGAAAAGCGGCTGGGTGAAACGGCCGCGCAGGCTGAAGCGCTCACCCCAGCCGGGCGGCGGCGTCGCGTCGATGCGCATCTCGTGACGCCGCAGACCGTTGCGCACGACCAGGGCCACGTCGCCGAGCGCGAGCGGCGGTGCCTGGCGCATGTCGTCGATCCAGCGGAGCGTGCCGGCACGGATCACGAACTCTTCCTGGTGGAAGAACCATTCGACGGTCGCGTCGTCGTCGCTGCCGCCCGCGGCCGCACCACCGAAGTCGAGCCCGGCGACGCGGATGCGGCCGCTCGCGTCACGGCGCACGTCGAGGCTGGCGCCATCGATCAGCAGCTGGCTGAAGCGCGGCTCGAGCGCGAACACCGAGCGCGGCGAGAGCGCCGCGAACACCCGCGGCAGGGCGAGCGCGACGCGGCCTTCAGCGTCGAGCACGCGCACATCGGTCAGTTCGAGCGCCGGCACCCAGCCGCTCGAGCGCGCCTGGATCGTGCCAATGCGCACGGGGGCGCCGAGCATGCGGCTGGCACGGGCCTGGATGGGGTCACGCCAGCCGTCGATGTGCGGCAGAATCAACCAGTGAAGTGAGAGCCAACCCACGAACAGAGCGAAGCCCGCCGTGAGCAGCAACCAGAGCAGTACACGGAACACGCGGCGTATCAAACGCATGCGCACCGCGGCTTTTGGCGGCGCTGGCGCCGGCGGCAGAGCGTCGTCGATGGGCGAAAAGGGAGACGTGAACAAGGCGGGGCGCCGACCGGCAGGGTCCGTAGGTGGCAAGGGGCACGCCCTCTGGCAAACGGTGGCGCGGCGCGGGCTCGACTGGCGCCTCGCGCCGACGGCTTCAATCTAGCACAGACCTTCCCGGCGACGATGGGTTCCAAGGCTGCCCTCAGTCTCGTGTCGCCACCTCTCGGTGGGGCCACCGAAGCAGCCCCGTCGGCCGACTACAGCCGCTTCGTCCAGCGCATCCGCCGGCGCTATTCGAAGGAGCTCGCGTGGGTGGTTGCCGGGCTGCCGAGCCGTGATTCGATCGTCACCCTGATCACCCGCCTGCGAGGCGAAGGGCACGCCCTCGGTGCAGCGATGCGCATCGCACGCCAGCTCACGCTCGAGCGGCTCGCCGTGCTCGACGTCGAGCAACATGCCGCTCTCGGCGACGTGACGCGCGTCATGACCGAGCTGGCCGAGGCCACGCTCGAACTGGCGCTCGTCGAAGCGCTCGACTTGCAAGACCGCCGCTTCGGCGCCCCGCTCGACGCCGCCGGGCTGCGCATCGAGTTCTGGATCGTCGGCATGGGCAAGCTCGGTGCGCGCGAGCTCAACGTCTCGTCCGACATCGACCTGATCTACGTCTACGAAGACGACGGCGAGACCGAAGGCCTGGTCGATGGCCGGGGCCGCGTCAGTGCCCACGAGTATTTCGCGGAGGCGGCGAAGAGCCTCTACACGCTGATCGGCGAAGTGACCGAGCACGGCTTCGTGTTCCGCGTCGATCTCGCCCTGCGGCCGAACGGCAACTCGGGTCCGGCCGTCGTCAGCCTGCCGATGCTCGAGGAGTATCTGCAGGCGCACGGCCGCGAGTGGGAGCGCTTCGCCTGGCTGAAGAGCCGAGTCGTCGCACCGCGCGCCAGCGTGGCGAGCGGCCGGCCGCTCGCGTTGCGCGCGCTGGTCACGTCGTTCGTCTACCGGCGCTACCTCGACTACGGCGTGTTCGAAGGCCTGCGCCAGCTGCACGCCAAAGTGCGCGACGAAGCCCAGCGGCGCGCGGCAGGCCGGCCGCAGCGTGCCAACGACGTGAAGCTCTCGCGTGGCGGCATCCGCGAGATCGAGTTCATCGTGCAGCTGCTGCTCGTTGTGCGCGGCGGGCAGTACCCGGAGATCCGCACGCGCTCGACGTTGAAGGCGCTCGACAAGCTCGCCGCCGGTGGCCTCATGAAGCGTGCCAGCGCCGAGCGGCTGGCCGCTGCCTACACGCTGCTGCGCCGCGTCGAGCACCGCATCCAGTACCTCGACGACCAGCAGACGCACGTGCTGCCCACGCACGACGGCGACCTGGCCTGGATCGCGTCGAGCCTCGACGAGCAAGGCACACAAGGCACGTGCGGCGAGCCCGGCGCCTGCGCGCTGCTCGACCGCCTCGGTGAAGCGCGCGAGTTCGTGGCCGGCGAGTTCGACCTGCTGCTGCACGACGGTCGCACGTCACCGGACAACAGCGGCACCTGCCGGACCTGCGGCCCGCCGCAGCGGCCGGTGGATCACGAGGCGTTTCTGGCCGAACTGCCGCCGGAGCTCGCGGCACGCGTGCGGCCGATGTGCGACCAGCCGAAGATCCGGCTGCTGAAGGACGACAGCAAGATGCGCCTGGCGCGGCTGGTGCAGCGCGCGGCGCAGGCCGTGGCCGAGGCGCGCTGCACGCTCGCCGCGGCCGTGCTGTTCATCGACTGGCTCGAGCCGCTGCTGCGTCGCGAGAGCTACCTCGCCCTGCTGGCCGAGCGGCCCGAAGTGCAGAACCGGCTGCTGCGCTTGCTCGGCCTGGCGCGCTGGCCGATGCGCTACCTGATGCTGCACCCCGGCGTGATCGACGAGCTGGCCGACGAGCGCCTGCTGCACGACCGCTTCGACGCCGCGGCGTACACACGCGAGCTCGACGAGCGGCACGCCGGCTGGGAGCGGTCGAGCCAGGCCGAGGAAGAGCTGCTGCTCGATACGCTTCGCCGCGCCCATCACGCCGAGGTGTTCCGCATCCTGGTGCGCGACGTCGAAGGCCACATCACCGTCGAGCAGGTCGCCGACGATCTATCGGCACTCGCCGACGCCACGCTCGACTGCGCCATGCGGTGGGCCTGGAAGCACCTCAAATGCGCGCACCGCGCCGAGCCGCAACTGGCAGTCATCGCCTACGGCAAGCTCGGCGGCAAGGAGCTCGGCTACGGCAGCGACCTCGACGTGGTGTTCGTGTACGACGATCCCGAGACAGACGCCGACCAGGCCGCCGAGGTCTACGGTGCCTTCGTGAGAAAGCTCATCGCCTGGCTCACCATGCGCACCGCCGCCGGAGAGCTGTTCGACATCGATACCGCGCTGCGGCCCAACGGCAACTCGGGCCTGCTCGTCACCTCGATGAGCTCGTTCGAGAACTACCAGACCGGCCGCGGCGGGAACACCGCGTGGACCTGGGAGCACCAGGCACTGACGCGCGCGCGCTGGTGTGCCGGGCTCGCGTCCATCGCACCGCGTTTCGAGGCCGTGCGCCGCACCGTTCTCACCGCGCCGCGCGACGTCGCCGCCTTGCATGCCGAGGTGCGCACGATGCGCGAGAAGGTTCGCGCGGGCCACCCGGTGCCGGCCGGCCGCTTCGACGTCAAGCACAGCGCGGGCGGAATGATGGACGTCGAGTTCGCGGTCCAGGCGCTCGTGCTCGGCTGCAGCGGTGCCCACCCCGAGTTGCTCGACGACGTGGGCAACATCGCCTTGCTCCAGCGTGCCGAGGTGGCCGGGCTGTTGCCGCCAGCCGTGGGCACGGCAGCCGCCGATGCCTACCGCGACCTGCGCCGCGCCCAGCACCGGGCACGCCTCGACGAGCAACCGACGCAAGTCGAGCCGGAGTCGATGGCGGAGCAGCGCCAGGCCGTAATGCAACTCTGGCGCAGCGTTTTCGACGGAACGTGAGCAGGCCGCTACGCGCCGGGCCGTGAGCAGCGGCGTCGAAGCCTGCCCGTAGCATCGGCGCGATGACCGAACGCAAGCAGCAACTCGACCTCTTCGCCGTCACCTCGCTCGTGCTGTGCTGCTTCCTGTGGGGGTTGAACCAGGTCGCGGCCAAGGCGGTACTGGCCGAGGTTCCACCGCTGTGGCAGGCGGGGGTACGTTCGGCGGGTGCGGCGCTGCTGGTTTTCGTGTGGGCGCGCTTTCGCGGCATCGCACTCTTCGAGCGCGACGCGACGCTGCCCGGCGGCTTGCTGGCCGGCGTCTTGTTCGCCGCCGAGTTCCTCTGCATCTTCGTGGGCCTGCAGTTCACCACCGCCTCGCGGATGGTGGTCTTCATCTACATCTCGCCGTTCGTGGTCGCGCTGGGCATGCCCCTCATCGCGCGCTCCGAGCGACTTCGGCCGCTGCAGGTCGCCGGCCTCGGGCTTGCCTTCGCCGGCGTGGCGTGGGCCTTCGCGGAAGGTTTTTCGCAGCCCGCCGCGGGGCCGCGACAGTGGTTCGGCGACGGCCTCGGTGTGCTGGCCGGGCTGCTCTGGGGTGCGACGACGCTGGCCATCCGCGCTACTCGCCTCGGCAGTGCGTCGGCCGAGAAGACCTTGCTGTACCAGCTCGCCGTCACCGGCGTGCTGCTGGTCGCCGCAGCAGCCTCGACCGGGCCGCCGTTGCCACACCGCCTGAGCGTGCTGGCGTGGGCCTCGATGGGATTCCAGACCGTGATCGTCAGCTTCGCCAGCTACCTGCTGTGGTTCTGGCTGGTGCGCCACTACCCCGCGACACGAGTGGCCTCGTTCACGATGCTCACGCCGGTATTCGGCCTGTCGCTTGGCGCACTGCTGCTGGCCGAACCGGTGACGCCGCGGCTGATGGTCGGGCTGGCGACGGTGGTGGCCGGCATCTGGTTCGTCAATCGGCCGCAAGCCGGCTGAGACCGATCGGCACGACCGCATGACCGCCATCCTGCGCACGATCGCACTGCGGCTGGCGTTGTGCGCACTGGTCGCTTGGGCGATGTGGCGCTCCGGCCTGGGGCCCTTCACGATCGTCGTGGCGGGGCTCGCGGGCGTGGCACTCGCCAAGCCTCTGATCGACCTGGCCAGCGCCGTCCGGCACCAGATGCGACGCGCGAACTGGCGCGAGGTCGAGGGCCGCCACTACGCCTTCCGCGGTCTGCCCGTTCAGGTCCTGGCCGACGAATCGCGTCGGCGTTGGGTGCGCCTGTCCGACGTGCGCCGGGCCGTCGGCTTCACCGCCAGCGACATCGCCTTGCAGGTCACGTATCCGAGCGGCTTTCGGCGCATCGGCCGGCCCGCCGAGCCGCACCTGAGCGACGAAGCGCTGCTCGCGCACCTGGCCAAGGAACGCACGCCGGAAGCCATACGCCTGCGGCAATGGGTAGAGCGCGAGATCGTGTTTCCTGCGCGGCGCGAACGTGAGCGCTTCGGTATTCGTGCTGCGCCGCCCGACGCGCCTGCCAGCGAATGAAAGCGCAGGCTACCGGCGGATGCGCTCGACCAGCGAGGTCGTCGAGAAGCCGCTGACGAAGGGCAGGGCCTGGGCTCGGCCGCCCCAGCTGCGCACCAAAGCCGTTTCCGCCAGCGCTTCGACGTCGTAGTCGCCGCCCTTGACGTAGATTTCGGGTCGCACGAGCTTCAGGAGCTCGAGCGGCGTCGGCTCGTCGAACAACGTCACCAGGCTCGTGCTCTCCAGCGCCGCCAGTACGCAGGCGCGGTCGCCTTCGCCGTTGAGCGGTCGGTCGGGCGCCTTGCCGAGGCGGCGCGCGGAAGTGTCGCTGTTGAGCCCGATCACCAGGCTCGCGCCGAGCGCTCGCGCCTGCGCCAGGTAAGTGACGTGGCCACGGTGCAGGAGGTCGAACACGCCGTTGGTGAACACCACGGGGCGTTCGAGCTCAGCCATACGTGGCAGAAGCTCGGCGCGCGGCACGAGCTTGCGTGCGAAGGCAGGAAGCATGCGGAAGTTGCCAGCCGCAAATCGGCGTGACCCGAGGGGCGAGCCGGGCCGGACGGGCCCTAGGCCGCGGCGCCCGGAGCGGGAGGCGGCTGAACGGCGGCAGCAGCCGCAGCCGCCACCTTCGCCGTCATTTCCTTGCGGTAGCGGTTGAGCTCCTGAACGCTGGCGAAGCTGCGCTCGAGCAGCAGGCTGAGGTTGTGCAGGATGCGCTCGACGACCTTGTTCTCCCACACGCTGTCGAACTGGATCTGGTGATCGAGCCAGCTCTCGAGCCACTCGGGGTCGGGCAGCCGACTCTGGATCGTGTCGCGCGGATAGAGGCCGGTGTTCACGTGCAGATTGGTCGGGTGCAATGCCTGTGCCGTACGCCGCGCACTGGCCATGAGCACGCCCACCTTGGCGAAGGCGGCCCGGGCTTCGTCACCGAACTTCTGCATCGCCCGCTTCATGTATCGCAGGTAGGCGCCGCCGTGGCGCGCCTCGTCGCGCGCGAGCGTCTCGTAGATCGCCTTGATCACCGGCTCGTCGTGCCACTCGGCCGCTCGCCGATACCAGTGGTTGAGGCGGATCTCCCCGCAGAAATGCAGCATCAGCGTTTCGAGCGCAGGCGCCGGATCGAACTCGAAGCGCACGTCGTGCAACTCGGCTTCGGTAGGCACCAGGTCGGGCCGGAAGCGCCGCAGGTATTCCATCAGCACCAGCGAGTGCTTCTGTTCCTCGAAGAACCACACGCTCATAAAGGCCGAGAAGTCGCTGTCGTCGCGGTTGTCGCGCAGGAACATCTCGGTGGCGGGTAACGCCGCCCACTCGGTGATGGCGTTCATCTTCACCGTCTGCGCCTGCTCTTCGGAGAGCTTGCCGGCTTCGAACTGCGCCCACGGGATATCGTGGTCCATATTCCAGCGCACGGCTTCCAGCTGTTTGAAAAGTTCCGGGTACAGCATGAGTTTTCCTCGGGGTCGCGCGAGTTTAGTCGCTGGGGCTGTCGGAGACCGGTGAAGCCGGCTATGCAGCGGCATGTCACAGCAAGCGGGCGGCCATGGCATCCGGCGGTGGCCATCTGCGTATGGACCGGTCGGGCGGGTAAATGGACGACGAGGAGATGCACGAGATGGGATGCGAATTTGTGAACTGCCACGGAACTCTTGCGCCGTTGTGCACTCTGATCTACTCGATGTGCAACGAGCCGTGGCTCGAAACCGGAACTTCCGGTTTTGGCCTTGATGCGCACAGCGAACCGGTTTTCGTCGCGGAGCCGGCCGGCCATGCCGGCTGAAATCCTCGGGGGGTTCTCCTCCTCCCTCCTCCCTCTCTCGTTACCCCGGGGGCGCTTGGCGACGGTCTTCTTGCTGGTGCGGGCCGCGAGACGCGACCCGCACCGCGCGACCTCTGGGCGAGCCTCATGGCTGCGCAGGAGCGAGGGGTGAAGCGCGTCGCTGTGGTGGGGTCGGGCATCGCCGGTCTGGCCGCTGCACGACGGATCTCTTCGTCGGCACGCGTCACGCTGTTCGAGGCCAGCGACTGGTTCGGCGGCCACGCACACACCGTCGACGTCACGCTCGCCGGCAAGACGCACGGCGTCGACACCGGCTTTCTCGTCTTCAACGAGCGCACTTATCCGCAGCTGATCGCACTGTTCGCCGGGCTCGAAGTGGCCACGGCGCCGGCGGAGATGTCGTTCTCGGTGCAAGTGCCCGATGCGCGCCTGGAGTGGAGCGGCTCCGACCTCGATGCCGTGTTCGCGCAGCGTTCCAACCTTGTGCGGCCGGCGTTCTGGCGCATGCTGGCGGAGATCGTTCGCTTCAACCGGCTCACGACGGCACTGGCCGGCGACGCATCGACCAGCGGCCTTGCCGCCCTCGACGCATCGATCGCCGATTTCCTCGTCACGCATCGCTTCTCGGCGGCGTTTCGCGACTGGTACTTCCTGCCGATGATCGGCAGCATCTGGTCGTGCCCCACCGACCAAATGCTGAGGTTTCCGATTGCGACGATGATTCGTTTCTGCCACAACCACGGCCTGCTGCAGATCACCGATCGGCCTCGCTGGCACACGGTTCGCGGCGGCGCCCGCCACTACGTTGCCAAGATGCTCGAAGCCATTCCAGATGCTCGCCTGCGCACGCCCGTCCACCGCGTGCGAAGGCGCGTCGGTGGCGGCGCCGAGGTGGTCACCGACAGCGGCAGCCAGCGCTTCGACGCCGTGATCCTGGCTTGCCACAGCGATCAGTCGCTGGCCCTGCTCGAAGCGCCCACGGCCGACGAGCGCGGCGTGCTCGGCGCGATTCGCTTCCAGCCGAACCGAGCCGTGCTGCACACCGACAGCGCCCTCCTGCCGACCCGGCGCAAGGCCTGGGCCGCATGGAACTACGTGCGTGGCCCGGCCGCCGGCAAGGAACATGCGGCGGTGTGCCTGCACTACCTGCTGAACCGGCTACAGCCCTTGCCGTTCGACGAGCCGGTGATCGTGTCGCTCAATCCGGTACGCGAGCCGGCGCCGGGAGCCGTGCTGAGCGAGTTCGACTACGCCCATCCGGTGTTCGACCGTGCCGCCATCGCCGCGCAGGCGCGCCTGCCGTCGCTGCAAGGTCACGGCGGCATCTGGTTCTGCGGTGCCTGGACCGGCTACGGCTTTCACGAAGACGGTCTGGTTTCGGGGCTCGCTGCGGGCGAAGGCGCGGCGCGCGCACTGGCCGAGGCAGCGGCCGCGTGACCGAGAGATCGACCCCGGCCGGCCCTGTGCGGCCCGGCCCGCTCCTCGGCATGGGCGAGGTGCGGCACACGCGCTTGCGCCCGGTGGCGCATCGATTCGCCTATCCCACCTTCTTTCTGATGCTGCCGATGCGCACCCTCCGCGATCATCCATCGCAAGCGTTGGCTCGAAACCGTTTCGCTGCGGTGAGCTTCCACGACGCCGACCATGGCGACGGCCGCACCGACAGCCTGGCCTGGCTCGACGCGTTGCTCGCCGGCTCGGGCCTCACCGATTGCTTCGGCGAGGCCTGGCTGCATTGCTTTCCGCGCGTGCTCGGATACGCCTTCAAGCCCGTCAGCTTCTGGTACTGCCACCGGCCCGACGGGTCGCTCGGCGCCGTCGTCGTCGAGGTGAACAACACCTTCGGCGAGCGGCACTGCTACCTGCTGCACGGCGAAGGGCTCGGCTTCGGCCGCGAGGTGCGTGCGGCGAAGGCGTTCCACGTTTCGCCCTTTTGCAGCGTGGCCGGCGACTACCGATTTCGCTTCATGCGCACCGACCTGCATCCGGATGCGGCGCGGGCGCGTACAAGCGAGCCGAGAACCGTCGTGCGCATCGATCACCATGATGAAAGCGGCCTGCTGCTGCAAACTAGCGTCTCCGGCGTGCTCCGGCCGGCGTCGCGTGCGGCATTGCGCCAGGCTTTCTTCACGATGCCGCTGCTGATGCTCGGCGTGGTCGCTCGCATCCACTGGCAGGCGGTACGACTCGCGATCAAACGCGTGCCGCTGCGCACGAAGCCCGCGCCACCACGCTCCTTCCTCTCCCGCTGAAGCCTGACGCCTCTTCCCGCCGACGATGAACACGCTGACCCGTACCGACGAAGCCGAGCTCGCCCCGAGCGCCCCTGCCGCAGCGCGTGCGGTGTTCGGGCTCATGCGCAACATCCGCCACGGCTCGCTCGACGTGCGCCTGCCTGATGGCACGCTGCGCCATTTCGGCACCGCTGCCGAAGGCGAACCGCGCGCCGCGATCAGCCTGCGCAACTGGAACGTGTGCGGTGCGGCACTGAAGTCGGGCGACATCGGCGTCGCCGAAACCTTCATCGCCGGCGACTGGACCACGCCCGATCTCGCGGCATTGCTCAAGCTCTTCACGACCAACCGCGGCGACGTCGAGGCGCTGGTCTACGGCACGTGGTGGGGCTCGCTCTTCTATCGGATGCGCCACCTGTTGCGCCGCAATTCCAGAGCCGGCTCGAAGAAGAACATCCGCGCGCACTACGACCTCGGCAACGAGTTCTATCGACTCTGGCTCGACCCGACGATGAACTACAGCAGCGCCTGGTTCGAGGGCGACCGTTCGGGCGACATCGTCGACGCGCAATGGGCCAAGGTGCGGCGCACGCTCGTCGAGTGCGGCGTGAAGCGCGGCGACCGCGTGCTCGAGATCGGCTGCGGCTGGGGCGCGCTCGCCGAGCTGGCCACGCGGGAGTTCGGTGCGCGCACCACGGGCGTGACGCTCTCTGCCGAGCAGCTCGCCTGGGCTCAACGGCGGCTTGCAGGCGCTGGTCTCGAGGCCGACCTACGCTTCCAGGACTACCGCGAGATCGCCGACGAGCCGTTCGATGCGATCGTCTCGATCGAGATGTTCGAAGCCGTCGGCCGGCGCTATTGGCCGGCTTTCTTCGGCACCGTGGCAACGCGCCTGAAAGCTGGCGGCAAGGCCTGCATCCAGAGCATCACGATCCGCGACGATCTGTTCGAGCGCTACGCCCGCTCCACCGATTTCATCCAGCAGTACGTCTTCCCTGGCGGCCTGCTGCCCAGTTGCGCCGAATTCCGCGCCGCGGCAGCTGTGGCCGGTCTCGAGGTGACGAACGAGCTCGAGTTCGGGCTCGATTACGCCGAGACCCTGGCGCGCTGGCGCGAGCGCTTCCTCTCGCAAGACGGGCCGGTGCGCGCGCTCGGGTTCGACACCGGCTTCATGCACACCTGGGAGTTCTACCTCGCCTACTGCGAGGCGGCGTTTGCCACCGGCAACACCAGCGTCGTGCAATTTACGCTGCAGCACGCGCGCTCAGCGTAACCAGCCCTTCCTTCGGAAATAGATGAAGGGCGCCGCCACCGAAGCGACCATCACGGCGATCGCGAACGGATAGCCAAAGCGCCAGTCGAGCTCCGGCATGGCCTTGAAGTTCATGCCGTAAATGCTCGCGATGAGCGTGGGCGGAAGCAGCGCCACGCTGGCCACCGAGAAGATCTTGATGATCTTGTTCTGGTTGATGTTGATGAAGCCGACCGTGGCGTTCATCAGGAAGTTGATCTTGTCGAACAGGAAGGTCGAGTGGCTGTCGAGCGAGTCGATGTCACGAAGGATCTGACGCGCCTCCTCGAACTGGTCGGCGCTCAGCATGCGGCTGCGCATCATGAAGCTGACAGCGCGGCGCGTGTCCATCACGTTTCTTCGAATGCGGCCGTTCAGGTCTTCTTCCCGGGCGATCGCGGAGAGCGCCTCGCCGGCCGCCTTGTCGTCCACGTCCTGCCGCAGCACGCGCGCGCTCACCTGCTCGAGGCTGTCGTAGATGCCCTCGAGCGCATCGGCCGAGTACTCGGCGTCGGCGTCGTAGAGCTTGAGCAGTACGTCTTTCGCATCGCCGATCAATGCCGGAATGCGCCGCGCGCGCAGACGCAGCAGGCGGAACACGGGCAGGTCTTCGGCATGCACCGAGAACAGCACGCTGCGAAACAGGATGAAGGCTACGCGCACGTTGCGCGGCGTCTCGCCGTCGTCGATGAGGAAGTCGGAGCGGATGTGCAGCTCGCCGTTGTCTTCCTCGTAGAAGCGCGCCGATTCCTCGAGGTCGTCGTCGACCGCGTCGCTCGGGATCGTGAGACCGAAGTGCTCGGTGATCCAGCCCTTTTCCTGCGCGGTCGGCGCGTCGAGATCGACCCATACCGGGCTCAATTTCGTCAGCGCGTCGTGGCTTTCGATCTCTTCCTGGAACAGCCGGCCGTTGGCCAGCGAAAACACGTTCAGCATGGATGCTCCGGCGGGCGCGGGCCCGGCGAGCGAGCTGCGCATTTACCGAGTAAAGAAGATGTCCAAGGACGGCGTCTCGTGATGCAACGCAGAAATTATCGCATCGGGGTCGCCAGCCGACAGGCTCGCCGGCCCTCGGTTTTCGGCAGAAATAGACTGGATCGGGCGTCGGCGACGACCCTTTTTCCGATGCAGGCTTCGACGCCTCTGCTACCGTCATCGGCCGCACTCACGAAAGGACTTTCATGAACCTGACGATCAGCGGTCATCACCTCGATCTGACTCCCTCGCTGCGCGAATACGTTCGTGCCAAGCTGGAGCGGGTCACACGCCATTTCGATCAGGTGGTCGACATCACCGTGCTCCTCTCGGTCGAAAAGCTGAGCGAGAAGGAACGGCGACAAAAGGCCGAGGTGACGCTGCACGTCAAGGGCAAGGATCTGTTCGCGGAATGCTCGTCGGAAGACCTCTACGCGGCCATCGACCAGCTGATGGACAAACTCGATCGCCAGGTCGTGCGTCACAAGGACAAGGTCCAGAACCACCATCACGAACCCGCCAAGCGAATCGACTCGCCACTCGCCTGATCGCGTCGCCCGGGCTGTTGCCGCAGCGCAGCATCCGGGCCGCCGCCGGGGCAGAAAGCGAGCACGCGACGCGACGGGGTTTCATAATTCATCGCCCTGTCATCCCGCCGGTGCCGGGCTCCACCCCAGCACCGGCCGAGTCGTCATGAATCGTCTCGCTGCCATCCTGCCCACATCGGGCGTTCTCGTCGGTGTCGATGCGACCAGCAAGAAGCGCGTGTTCGAGCACGCTGGTCTGCTGTTCGAGAATCAGCATGCGATCGCGCGGGCCATGGTCACCGACAACCTGTTTGCTCGCGAGCGCCTGGGCTCCACCGGGCTCGGTCACGGTGTGGCGATTCCACACGGCCGCATCAAGGGTCTGAAAAATCCGCTGGCCGCAGTGCTGCGCGTACAGCAGCCGATCGGCTTCGACGCGCCCGACGACGAGCCAGTCGCCCTGCTCATATTCCTGCTCGTGCCGGAGGCCGCTACGCAGCGCCACCTCGAGATCCTCTCCGAGATCGCCGAGATGCTGTCCGATCGCGAGCTGCGCGAGCGGCTCAAGACCGAACCGGAGGCCGCCAACGTTCATCGATTGATTTCCGCCTGGGAGCCGTTGCGATCCGTCGCCTGAGCCTCCGCGAACGGCCGAACGCCGGGCCGCTCCCAAGGCCGGCCGTTCCCCCCCGGGGGTCAGTGAGCGAAGCGAGCACGGCTCCGCCATGAAGCCCACGGTCATCAGCGCAGAGGCGCTGTTCGAGGAATTTCGCGCCTCCCTGCATTGGGAGTGGATCGCCGGGCACGCCCACCCGGAGCGTCATTTCGACGACGCCGCGATCCGCGACGCGCGCTCGGCAGCCGATCTTGTCGGCTACCTCAACTACATCCATCCGAACCGCGTGCAGATCGTCGGGCGGCGCGAGGTGGCCTATCTCAACGAGCCCTCGGCCGAGGTCACCGAGCGGCGGATCTCGCGCATCGTGACGCTCGACCCGCCGGTGCTGATCGTGGCCGATGCGCAGCTGCCGCCAGACAGCCTCGTCGCTCTCTGCGACCGGGCCGACATCCCGCTCTTCGTCACGCAAGAGTCGGCCGGTCACGTGATCGACATCGTGCGCGACTACGTCGGGCAGCACTTCGCCGAGCGCACCTCGCGCCACGGCGTGTTCATGGACATCCTCGGCCTCGGCGTGCTGCTCACCGGCGAGTCGGGCCTGGGCAAGAGCGAGCTCGGCCTCGAACTGATCTCGCGCGGACACGGCTTGGTGGCCGACGACGCGGTCGATCTCTACCGCGTCTCGCAGACCGCGATCGAAGGCCGCTGCCCGGACCTGCTGATGAACCTGCTCGAAGTTCGCGGCATCGGCCTGCTCGACATCAAGGCGATCTTCGGCGAGACCGCGGTGCGCCGAAAGATGCGGCTCAAGCTGATCGTGCACCTGGTGCGCCAGGCCACGATGGACCGCGACTTCGAACGCCTGCCTTACGAGCCTCTGACCGAAGACATTCTCGACGTGCCGGTGAGGAAGACCGTGATCGCCGTCGATGCCGGTCGCAACCTCGCCGTGCTGGTGGAAGCGGCCGTGCGCAACACCATCCTGCAGCTGCGCGGCATCGACACGTATGCCGAGTTCATCGAGCGTCACCACAAGGCGATGAACAAGCCGGAATGATGGCGCCCGATGGCGCCCGATGTCGCCTCCCGAGTACGGGCGCTTCCCCTCGGGGGGGCGTCAGCGGCCTTGGGACGGCCCGGCGTCCGCTGATCGCTACTTACTTGCTTCGATACGGGCAGTTCTTCTTGGTGCAGGCCGCGTAGAGCGCGAGCGCGTGGTCTTGCAGTTCGAAGCCGCGGGTTTGTGCGATGGACCGCTGACGCTTCTCGATCTCGGCATCGAAGAACTCCTCGACGCGGCCACAGTCGAGGCACACCAGATGGTCGTGGTGCTGGCCCTCGTTCAACTCGAAGACCGACTTCCCGCTCTCGAAGTGGTTGCGCGAGAGGATGCCCGCCTGCTCGAACTGCATCAGCACGCGGTAGACCGTGGCCAGGCCGATGTCGGCATGCTCGGCGAGCAACGCGCGGAACACGTCTTCCGCGCTCATGTGGCGCTGCGTCGTGTTCTGGAACACCTCGAGCACCTTGATGCGCGGCAACGTTGCCTTAAGGCCGCTGTTCTTGAGCTCTTCGGCGTGGGTCATGGGGCCGGGCGGCGCGGAGGGCGCCGATAGAATCGCTTCATCATACGAGCTTGACGCGACTGTCGGGCCCGCGCCGGATCACCCCCATGCCCGCCCTGACTTCGTCTCTTTTCGCCCCGCGGCCCGCGCTCGTGATTGCCGGCTGTGCCGCCATGTTGCTCGCGAGTGGCTGCCAGTCGCTGCAAAGCTCCGACAACTTCCTGGGCGTGATCACGCCCTATCGTGTGGAGGTCGTGCAGGGCAATGTGATCACGAGCGAGCAGGCCGCCCTGGCCAAGCCCGGTCTCACGCGGGCCCAGGTGCGCGACGTGCTCGGCTCGCCGCTGCTCGCCGATCCGTTCCACGCCGACCGCTGGGACTACGTCTTCACCATTCGCCGCCAGGGCGCAGAGCCGCAGCTGCGGCGCGTGGTGGTGCAGTTCAAGAGCGATGTCCTCGCCAGCATCGACGCCGGTGGCGAGCTGCCGAGCGAGCGTGCGTTCGTGGCTGCGATCGACACCTTCAAAACCTCGCGCAATGCACCCCCACTCGCGTTGACCGACGAGGAGCTCAAAGCGTTGCCGCTGCCGGTGCGCCCGCCCGCCGAGGACCTGCCGCTGCCACCGCCGGCACGCACGTATCCGCCGCTCGAGCCGGGCGCATGAGCGGGTCCGCCGCATGATCCGGATCGCGATCGCCGGCGCGGCGGGGCGCATGGGCCGCACGTTGATCGAAGCCGTGACCGCCAGCACCGACTGCACCCTCACCGGCGCGTTCGACATCGGCAGCGACGTGCCGACCGCGCTTCGCGGCAGCGACGTGATGATCGACTTCACCCGGCCGGAGGGCACGCTCGCGCACCTCGTTGCCTGCCGCGAGCTCGGCGTGGCTGCGGTGATCGGCACCACCGGTTTCAATGCCGACCAAAGGGCCGAGATCGCGGCACACGCGGAACACGTTGCCATCGTGATGGCGCCCAACATGAGCGTCGGCGTGAACGTGGTGCTGCGACTGCTCGAGCTCGCGGCCCGCACGCTCGGCGACGGCTTCGACATCGAGATCGCCGAGACGCATCACAAGCTCAAGGTCGACGCACCGAGCGGTACCGCGCTGAAGATGGGCGAGGTGATCGCAAAGGCACAGGGCACGACGCTCGAATCGCGCGCGGCCTACGACCGCAACGGCCTGCGCGCGCCTGGCTCGATCGGCTTCGCGTCGATGCGCGGCGGCGACATCGTCGGCGACCACACCGTGCTGTTCGCCGGCACCGGCGAGCGCGTCGAGATCACGCACCGTTCCACCAGCCGTGCCACTTACGCCGAAGGCAGCCTGCGCGCCGCGCGTTTCCTGATCGGCAGGAAGCGCGGTTTGTTCGGCATGGAGCACGTGCTCGGCTTCGAGAAGGCGGCCTGACATGAGCCTCACGGGATTCGCGCACTTCTGGTCGCAGGGCGACGCCATCACGCGCGCGGTTGCACTGCTGTTGCTGCTTATGTCGGTCAGCGCGTGGGTGGTGATCTTCTGGAAAGGCTGGCTGCTGCGCCGGGTGCAGGTCGACTTGCAGCGTGCGGTGCCGGCGTTCTGGGCCGCGCCTTCGCTCGAGGCCGGCCGCGAGCAGCTGGTGGCCTTCGATCGCGAGAGCGTTTTGCGCCCGCTGGTCGACGCCGCGGTGACCACGCCGCCGCCCGGCACGCTGGAAGCGCGCGGCCACGCCGACTCGCAGCTCACGCGCCGCCTGCGCGATGCGCTTCATGGCGTGCTCGCGCAGCTCCAGTTCGGCCAGGTGCTGCTCGCCTCCATCGGCAGCACCGCGCCTTTCATCGGCCTGTTCGGCACGGTATGGGGCATCTACCACGCGCTGCTCAGCATCTCGGCCGCCGGCGCGATCACGATCGAGCGCGTCTCGGGGCCGGTGGGAGAAGCGCTGGTGATGACCGCTGCCGGCTTGGCCGTCGCGATCCCGGCGGTGCTCGCCTACAACGTGTTCGGAAAGCGCGTGGCCGCCAGCGAGGCCGAGCTCGAAGGCTTCGCCCACGACCTGCGCGAATTGATGGATGCCCCCACCCCCCTTTCGGTCGCTGCCCCCCGAGGGAGTGCGGCCGGGCTTGGGAGCGGCCCGGCGCCCGGCCAGCCCTCCTAAGCACCATTGCCATGGCATTCGGCCGCCTCGAACGCACGCCCGGCGCCCAGCCGATGAGCGACATCAACATGACGCCGCTGATCGACGTGATGCTGGTGCTGCTGGTGATCTTCATGATCACCGCGCCGCTGATGACCTCGAGTCTCAAGCTCGACCTGCCCAAGACCGACGCAGCGCAGCCGAGCGACACACCTCAGTTCATCTCGGTCGCGCTCGATCGCGAGGGCCGCTACTTCTTCGGCGACGAAGCCGTCGCCGCCGATGCGTTCGCCGAGCGCGTGGCCGTCGCGGCCAGGCGCAACGCGCAGACCGAGGTGCAGCTGCGCGCAGACCGCGGCGTGCCTTACGGCCGCGTCGCCGAGCTGATCGGCATCGTGCAGAAGGCCGGGCTCACGCGCATCGGTTTCGTCACCGAGCCGGCAGCAGCGGCCAGCGGAAGCTGAGTCCGGGTCACAGCGCCTCGTGCATCCGCACGAAGGTCGCGAAGCGCGGCAGCCCGTTCGGCGTGAGATCGCGGTAGCGGTAGGTAATGGTCTCGCCCGGGGCCGGCGGATGCTGCCGCAGCGCATCGCCGAGACCACTGCCCACGAGGAAGCGCCGGCCGTCGGGCGCACGAACCTCGAGCGCGCCGACCATCCCCTGGTACTTGCCCCGGCCCTCGCGCTGGCCGACAACTTCGGCTTCGGCGTCGAGGTGCGGCTTCAGCTTCATCAGCGCGTCGCTCCGGCCCGGCGCCCACGGTGCATCGGCGCGATGCAGCATCAGTCCTTCGCCTCCCGCGGCAACGACCGCATCGAGCCGGCGTTGCAAGGCAAGGCGGTCGGCAACGCGCAGCTGCGGCGCGGCTTCGAGCTGCGGCGCGTTCGTGCGGGCCACGATCGCCGCCAGACGCCTGGCCCGCTCGGCGAACGAACCTTCCATACCTGGCAAATCGAACGCCATGTAGCGCACGGCCGCCCATTCCACCAGGCGCGGTTCGGCTTTGCGCACGACGCCCGAGAGCGCGTCGAAGCGGCCGCGGCCGAGCCACAGCTCGCCGTCGAGCGGCTCGGCCGGCAGGCTGCCGACGAAGCTCGGCGGCACGCTCACCGGGCGCCCGCTGCGATGGCGCAAGGTGTGGCCGTCCCAGAGCGCGCGCACGCCGTCGTACTTCTCGCTCACGAGATAGAGCGCCGGCTCGAGCAGGCCGGTGTAGACCGTCGCGAGCGTGGGGACGATCGCGCCGGGCGAGGCCGCATGCCGGGGTGCTGCGCGCGCCGGCGCATGGCCGCCGAGTGCAAGCGCGGCCGGTGCGAGCAGCAGCGTGCGGCGCGTGAAGAATGAGTCGGAGTGGGTCATGGCCGGTTCCATCGCATTGCCCGACATCGGGGCGGAGCCGCATGGTGTGCGCCCCCCCACCCTCGCGTAAATCGCCCGCGCAGGCGAGCAGATCCCCCGATCGGGCGAAGGCCGCTTTCTATAATCGACCGATGCCTTGCCATCGCTCGTTTCCACTCTCGCCGCTGTGATGAACCCCGACTTCGAACCGCACGAGATCGAGCGCAGCGTCCAGGCTGCGTGGGCAGCAGCCGACGCGTATCGAGTGCGCGAAGACACCTCGCGGCCCAAGTACTACGCGTGCTCGATGCTGCCGTACCCGAGCGGCCGGCTCCACATGGGCCACGTGCGCAACTACACCATCAACGACATGCTGGCGCGGCACCTGCGCATGACCGGCATGAACGTGCTGATGCCGATGGGCTGGGACGCCTTCGGCCTGCCAGCCGAGAACGCGGCGATGAAGAACGGCGTGCCGCCGGCGAAATGGACGCGCGACAACATCGCCGCGATGAAGCAGCAGATGCAGTCGATGGGTCTGGCCATCGACTGGAGCCGCGAGCTCGCCACCTGCGACCCCAGCTACTACAAGTGGAACCAGTGGCTGTTTCTGAAGATGCTCGAAGCCGGCATCGCCGAGCGGCGCACGCAGATCGTCAACTGGGATCCGGTCGACCAGACCGTGCTCGCCAACGAGCAGGTGGTCGAAGGCCGCGGATGGCGGTCTGGCGCATGGGTCGAGAAGCGCGAGATCCCGGGCTACTACCTGAAGATCACGCAGTACGCCGACGAGCTGCTCCAGTTCGTGCAGACCGGCCTGCCCGGCTGGCCCGAGCGCGTGAAGACGATGCAGGAGAACTGGATCGGCAAGAGCGAAGGCGTGCGCTTCGCCTTCCCGCACATGATCTCCGGCAGCGATGGCACGCTCATCGGCAACGGCCGGCTCTACGTCTTCACGACGCGTGCCGACACCATCATGGGCGTGACCTTCTGCGCCGTTGCGCCGGAGCATCCGCTGGCACTGCATGCCGCCGCATCGATGCCCGAAGTCGCAGCCTTCCTCGAGTCGTGCAAGGCGGGCGGGACCACCGAGGCCGAACTCGCGGTGCAGTCCAAGCGCGGCATCGCCACTGGCCTGCTCGTCGAGCATCCGCTGAGCCACGAGCCGGTTCCCGTATGGGTCGGCAACTACGTGCTGATGGGCTATGGCGACGGTGCCGTGATGGGCGTGCCAGCGCACGACGAGCGCGACTTCGCGTTCGCACGGCAGTACGGCATCGACATGCTGCAGGTGATCCACGTCGACGGCGAGGAGTTCTCGTACGACGCGTGGCAGCCCTGGTACGGCGACACCACGCGCGGTGGCGTCACCGTCAACTCCGACAACTACAGCGGCCTCGCGCACGAAGCGGCGATCGACGCCGTGGCCGAAGCGCTCGCGCATCGCGGCCTGGGCGGCAAGCGCACCACCTGGCGGCTGCGCGACTGGGGCGTGAGCCGGCAGCGCTACTGGGGCACGCCGATCCCGATCGTGCACTGCGACGGCTCGACCGGTGCCCCGGGCTGCGGCGTGGTGCCCGTGCCCGAGAAAGATCTGCCCGTCGTGCTGCCCGAAGACCTCGTGCCCGACGGCTCCGGCAACCCGCTCGCGAAATGCGCCGCCTTCGTGAACGTCGGCTGCCCGAAGTGCGGCAAGCCGGCGCGCCGGGAGACCGACACGATGGACACCTTCGTCGACAGCGCGTGGTACTTCATGCGCTACTGCGACCCGAAGCTCGAAGGCGCGATGGTGGGTGCGGGCGCGAAGTACTGGATGCCGATGGACCAGTACATCGGCGGCATCGAGCACGCCATCCTGCATCTGCTGTACGCGCGCTTCTGGACCAAGGTGATGCGCGACCTGAAGCTGATCGAGATCGACGAACCGTTCACCAAACTGCTCACGCAGGGCATGGTGCTCAACCATGTATGGGCGCGCACCGGCGACAACGGCGGCATCGAATACTTTCCGCCCGATCAGGTCACCCCCTTCGAGGAAAAAGGCAACCCTGCAGGGGTCGGCCTCTCCCTCTCGGAGGGAGGGGAGCGCAGCGGGGAGGGAGCAGCCCTCTCAGGCGGCAACGCCGGCAAAGCCGGCGCGGCCCCGGGAGGAGGCCAGCGTTCCGGCCGCCTCGCGGACGGAACGCTGGTTACCTACCGCGGCATGCTCAAGATGGGCAAGACCGAGCGCAACGGCGTCGACCCGCAGGAGATCATCGAACGCTACGGTGCCGACACCGCGCGCCTGTTCGTGATGTTCGCCTCCCCGCCCGAGCAGTCGCTCGACTGGAACAACGCCGGCATCGAAGGCGCGCACCGCTTCCTCAAGCGCCTTTGGAAGTTCGGCGCGAAGCACGCCGAGGTGATCGCTTCGGCAGCGGCCGAGACCGGCGGCGCCGATGCGGGACGCCGCCTGCGCGGCCGCGCGCCGGCCTTGCGGCACGAAGTGCACGCGCTGCTCAAGCAGGTGCGCTACGACTACGAGCGGATGCAATACAACACCGTGGTCTCGGGCGCGATGAAGCTGCTCAACGCCATCGAGGCGCACGCCGCCGCGCCGGCGGCCGACGCCGCGTCGCTGCGCGAAGGCATGGGCGTGCTGCTGCGCGTGCTGTACCCGGTGTGCCCGCACAGCACATGCGCGCTGTGGAGTGCGCTCGGCTACGAGCCAGAGTTCGGAGGCTTGCTCGACGCACCCTGGCCCGAGGTCGACGACTCCGCGATGGTGCAGGCCGAGATCGAGCTGATGCTGCAGATCAACGGCAAGCTGCGCGGCCGCATCCAGGTGGCAGCGGCAGCGAGCGAGCGTGAGGTGGAGGCGGCCGCACTGGCCAGCCCCGAGTTCGCCAAGTTCGCCGAAGGTCGAGCGGCCCAGCGCATCAAGGTCGTTCCCGGCCGGCTCGTCAACGTCGTCGTCTGATGCGCGTGCGCAGGAGCTTCCTCGCCGCTACGGTCGCGGCGTTGGCGGGCTGCGGCTTCCAGTTGGTACGGCCTCCCGAGTTGCGCTTCAAGACCATCCAGCTCAGCGGCTTCAACTCGCGCTCGCCGCTCGAGACCGAACTGCGGCGCGAGCTCGCGCAGAGCCCGACCACGCGCGTCGTCGAGTCGCTGAACGATGCGCAGGTGGTGCTGCAGTCGCTTGGCGAATCGCGCGAGAAGAGCGTCGTCGCGCAGACGGCCGCGAACCAGATTCGCGAGTTCGAGTTGCGCTATCGCTTCACCTTCCGGCTGCGATCGGCGACCGGCAAAG